>Ga0224555_1000872_pt1 | contig 45605 bp, 35 predicted proteins | sample 714S23034metaG_FD_180687 | JGI IMG/M metagenome (GOLD analysis project Ga0224555, IMG submission 180687) | Peat soil microbial communities from Stordalen Mire, Sweden - 717 S2 30-34 | ecosystem: Environmental > Terrestrial > Soil > Wetlands > Peat | place: Sweden: Norrbotten County, Stordalen...
CGTTCTTCAAGGGCTATCGGCCGCAGTTCTACTTCCGCACGACGGACGTGACGGGCGTGGCGCAGTTGCCGGAAGGCGTGGAGATGGTGATGCCGGGCGACAACGTGCAGCTTGAGATTGAGCTGATTACGCCGGTGGCTCTGGAAAAAGGGTTGCGCTTTGCCATCCGCGAAGGCGGACGCACGGTGGGCGCGGGTACGGTTTCGGAGATTGTGAAGTAACAGGGAATAGGGAATAGGGAATAGGGAATAGAGAGCGGCTTGTACGGCGCGACAGTTTGACGGAACGGGAACAAACTGATCTCTGATTTCTGAACCCTGATCTCTGGAAGGAATTGAGAATGCGGGAAATTGTTACGTTGCAGTGCGCTGAGTGCAAGGAGCGGAATTACTCGACGACGAAGAACAAAAAGACGACCACGGGCCGTCTGGAGTTCAAGAAGTTCTGTAACCGCTGCCGCAAGCACCAGCCGCATAAGGAAACGAAGTAAGACAGTGAACAGTGGTCAGTGGACAGTGATCAGTAAGTGCCTTGCAGCTACGGGCGATGAAACTGACCACTGACCACTGAGAACTGATCACTGCTTTTAGGGGCGTAAGCTCAACGGCTAAACTGTCGGTCTCCAAAACCGAACTTGGGGGTTCGAATCCCTCCGCCCCTGCCATATTATGTAGGGATGCGCATGGCTCGATGCCGGGCGCGAAGGAATGAAGGCATGTCAACTAAAGAAATAACGGTAAACGGGAACGACGGGCCTAGTCAGAAAAGGCCGGCGTTGGTCAAACGGCAGGCGTCGAATGGCCTGGGCAATCCACTGGACAGGGCAATTGGCACGTGGAAGGAATTCACGCGCTTTCTGAGCGATGTGCGCGCGGAGATGCGCAAGGTGGTAACGCCCTCGCCAAAGGAAGTGCAGGCAACCACGACGGTAGTGCTGATAGCGGTCTTCCTCTTCGGATTGTTTTTCTTTGTTGTGGACTGGATCTTCAGCCTCGGCCTGGGTAATTTGTTGAGCAGGCTGAGCGGATCGCAGCGCTAAGTGGAGACGCGAAACGAGAACACGATGGCAGATGAGTTAGAACAACCCGTCGATCAGTTGGAGACCAAGCCGGATCCCCAGGCAGAGACTCAACCGGAGTCCCAGGCGGAGACGCAAGCTCAACCCCCGGCGGAGCGCAACGAGCGCTTCAGGTGGTATATCCTGCACGCCTACTCGGGCTTCGAGCGCAAGGTGCGCGAGTCGATCGAGAGCCGCATTGAGGCCTTCGGGCTGAAGGACAAGGTGGGGCGGGTGATGATTCCCACTGAGCCGGTGACGGAGATTGTGAACGGCAAGAAGCGCACCGTGGAGCGGGTATTCCTGCCCGGCTACGTACTGGTGGAGATGGAGCTGGATAACAATCTCTGGCACGTGCTGAAGGATACGCCCAAGGTGACGGGATTTCTGGGTACGGGCGACAAGCCGGTGGCGCTGAGCGAAGAAGAGGTCAGTTCGATTCTCTTCCGCAGCGAGACGGCCAAGGATAAGCCGCGGCTGAAGATCAAGTTTGAAAAGAACGAGCAGGTCCGGATTACCGACGGGCCGTTTGCCAACTTCAATGGCGTAGTGGACGAGATCAACGAAGATCGCGAGACGATGAAGGTCATGGTGACCATCTTCGGACGCTCGACGCCGGTGGAACTGGAGTTTAGCAAGGTGGAAAAGATTGAGTAGTTGCAGTTTTCAGCTATTAGCTTTCAGCTTCTAGCCGGTTGAAGAGCGGTTCTCCAATTTATGTGCCCTTGCCGAATTTATGCAAGGTGGCTTTTTCTTAAGGAAAAAGCCACTCAGCAGATGTGGTTTCGGAATGGTGCAATTGGAGAACCGCTGTAGCCCACCTGGCGGGCGCCGGTTGAAGGCAAACGTTGAAGCGGCAACACCAAAATTTGTACCAGAGACAGATCAGCTGGCAGCTAAAAGCCAGGAGCTAATAGCTGATTCCGAAGGAATCAAAATGGCACCTCCGAAGAAAATTACCGGATATGTGAAGCTGCAGATCGTGGCCGCGAAGGCAACGCCGGCGCCGCCTGTGGGCCCCGCATTGGGTCAGGCGCAGGTCAACATCATGGAGTTCTGCAAGCAGTTCAACGCAAAGACGCAGACCAAGGAGATGGAAGGGCTGGTTATTCCGGTCGTCATCACGGTCTATGCCGATCGCAGCTTCAGCTTTATTACCAAGACGCCGCCGGCGGCTGTTCTGCTGCTGAAGGCGGCTGGTGCGGCCAAAGGCTCGGGCACGCCCAACAAGGAAAAGATCGGCAAGGTAACCGAGAAGCAGGTGCGCGAGATTGCCACGCAGAAGATGCCGGATCTGAATGCCGCTTCAGTGGAGACGGCGATCAAGAGCATCAAGGGCACGGCGCGGTCGATGGGGATTGATGTTGTGGCATAGACTGCGGCTTACCTAATTTGCAATGCAAAAGACCCTCCCTGACGGGAGGGTCTTTTGTTTTGGGATGTGAATCTGCTGAGTTCTGTGGTATCCCACCCTTGCCACAAAAACAAGAACATGACAAGGACGGGGCAACCGGCTTTTGTGGGTGAAGGACGTTGAAAACTATCAGAACAGGCGGCCTATTGTGAAGAAGGCTTTGCGATGGCCGGCGTCGCCGATGGAGACGCCGAAGGAGATGGCGCCGAATGGAGTGGCGGCGACCAGGCCGGCGGTTCCGTCCTGGCGGAGAATTGCGCTGGCTTCAGGAGACCAGATCTCGCCGGCTTCGTAGCCGACGATTGCGTAAAGACCTTGGCCGTAGCCTGTGGGCAGAGAGGCGATGCGGCGCAGGTAGCCGGCGCGGGCGAGGTAAGTGTCCGTGCCGCGGTACTCGTCAAACGATGAGGCGGAGAGACGGCGCGGGCCGCCGAGGGTGAAGCGGTACGGCTGGGCCACGTTGGCGCGGAGGTAGGAGTTGATGTCCGCGGTGAGGCCGAAGATATTGCGGTCCTTCCATTGCCAGGTGCGGGCCGTGGAGAGCATGGCGATGGGGGCGTTGGCGCTGTCGGCGGCGTGGTAGAGGGCGCCGGCGGAGGCTGACAGACGGAAGCCTTGCGGCGAGACAGTGCCGGAGGTTTCCTTATCAATATCGATGTGGAGCAGGCCGGTTTGCGCGGTGCCGTTCAGATAAGGTCCGCCGCCGGAGCCGGTGGTGAGGCTCCAGCGCGTATCCTCGGCGCGCCACTCGGTGGAGATTTGCATGGAGTTGCCGATGGTGCGGCCGGCCTCGATGCCGGCGTCGAGATTTTGCTGGAATCGCTCGGCGACACGCTTCTGATTGGCCCAGATATAAACCGGCTCGCGGACTATGCCGGCGCGCGGCTGAAGGAAGAATCCGGATGGAGAGAGCAGGCGGTAATACTCGGCGGAGAGATCGGTCATATAGCCGAGCCGCGCGGTGGAGCGGAGTTCGGAGCCGAAGCCGCCCAGGTTCTGATCGACCAGGCGGAAGTTGATTTCGCCGCGCGCGATGTTAGAGGTTTCAGCGGCCAGATCGCCGCCGATGAGCAGATAGGGCGGCCCGATGGGGTCGTTGGTGAGTCGGACCAGGATGCCGGTGTCTGGATTGTTTGTGTTGGGGACGGCGAGGTTTGGCGGCGGGGCAAAGGTTTCATAGGTGGCGCTCAAATCGCCGTTGGATTGGATGGGGCTGAGAGCGTTGAGGGTTTGCGCGGCGGAGATGGGCTGGGCCTGAAGAGGTTTGAAATCGGCCAGAACCTCACGCTGTGCGGCAGGTACGCTGCCTTCCACGCGGACCTGAAGGAGATTGCCGGGCGGCAAGATGCGGCGGCTGTCGCGGGCGGCAAGGTAAGCATTCCAATCTTGCTCATCGAGCGCCAAAGGGAGCAGTGCGGCGCGGCTCTGTTCCGCTGCCTGGTAACCGGCTGCGATTAAATTAGTTGCATTTTTTGGGGAATAGTCGGTGGCGGAGAAGTTACCGATGGGAATGTTGATGACGATGTCAGCGATGCGCATGGCCTGATTGACGTTGCTTTCGATACCGGCATCGAATGCGCGGTTGAGCACGCCGATGATGGAACTGGTGTCGGGTGTGGCGACGGCCGCTTCCTGCAAGTGCACGGCGATCACGGACTCGGCGTGCAGGTCACGCTTGAGAACGTCAGTGGGCAGATTGTCGAGGATGCCGCCATCGACGAGGTAGTGACCATTGGCGGCCTGCACTGGAGGAAAGACACCGGGGATGGAGATGGAGGCGCGAACGGCCTGGGGCATCGGGCCGGCAGCAAATGTGACTGGTTGCAGCGTGTTGAGGTCGGCGGCCACGCAGCGGAAGGGGATGGGCGTGCGGTTGAAGTCCAGCTCGCGGCTGTTGTAGGCGAGCATGTTTGTGGTCAGGAACTCATCGACGCCGCGTTCTTTGAGCAGCGCGTTGGGCAGAGTGGGCTTGTGCTTGAGACCGAGTGTGGCAATGGCGGGAACCTGGCGGCGATCCTGACGGCGGCGGAAGCTGGAGTCGACGTATGGTGTTTGCAGGGTGAAGACGTTGTTGAAGGCAGTGCTTTCGGCCAGGGCGCTCATCTCCGCGGGAGAGTGTCCGCTGACATAGAGCGCGCCGACCAGTGCGCCCATGCTGGTTCCGGCCAGGCGGTCAACGGGGACGTGGTGCTCCTCAAGCCACTGTAGGACGCCGATGTGGGCCATGCCGAGCGCTCCGCCGCCTTCGAGAGCCAGGCCGATGACGGGACGGTTGGGTGGGACAACGGCAGGCAACGGCGCGGGGCCGGCAGCGTTGGTTTGCTGGCTCCATGCGGTAGTTGCGAAGACGGCTATGGTTAGAAGGGTTGCGGCACACTTCGACGGCATGGCTGTACCCCCTGGGTGAACTCTCATCTTCAGGCTAAAGCGTTCTCTTCGGAGCCGCTGTGATGAGCGCGGATATTCAAGCGGAGGAGGATTGAATTCGGCAATGCGGCTGGCCGATTTGGTGCTTGCGAGCGCAAAAAAGGCCCTTCCTGGCGGGAGGGCCTTTCCGCATCGGGTGGCGCGCCGGGAGGGGGCGTTGGATTGGCGCCCTACTTCGGCGGCGGGGCTGGGATGAACCCTTCGCGCTTGCGGCCGGGTTCCGGTTTAGGCTTGGGTTTCGGTGCCTTCTTTGCTTCTTTTCTGCCTTTGTCTTTGCTTCCCATGGATAGAAGTGTGCCACAAATGGGGCGGGATGGGAAAGAACGAAATAGAGGCTACGCACATGCGATGAAACAATTCGCATGTTTCGGAGTCTGTATTCGGCAATCACGCGCAATGCTTTTGTGTATCGACGTAGGCGCGGAGAACGGCATTCATGCGGGTCAGGTGGCCCTTGCCGCGCGCTTTGAACCAGTCGACCACATCGCTGTCAAGGCGCAGATGCACTGAGGTCTTCCCGCTGGGCATCACGACGCGGGCGGATTTCCAGAACTCCGCGCCCAGAGACTCGGCCTCCGGCGCATCGGCGCGGGTAGGGTCTTCACCGCGTTCGCGAAGAGACTCGACCTGGCTAAGGGTATATTTCGCGATAGTAGATTTCCTGCTCATCTTTGCTCGCTTTCTGGGCGCTGATAATGCGGATCAGATTCTCGCCGCGCCATGTGAACACAACGCGGTAGACCTCCAGCCAGACGCGTCCCAGTGCAATCCAACGTACCTCGCCGAAATCCGCACGATCGTCAATTCGCTCGATTCTTTCGTTTCGAAAGGTCGCCGCGGCAGTGAAGAACGAGACGCCGTGCTTCTCGAGGTTGCTACTGGCCTTGGACTCGTTCCACTCGAATTCGAGCTCTTTTTCCGCGAACGCCTGTTCAATATTGTATACACAAATGTATACACGAATCAATCTGTCATTTTGCTCGGTAGCGTCCTAAATTTGAAACCCCAAGGCGCTACATTTACGAGTAGAATTTTTGGATTATGTGGAAGTATGTAATCGCGTTCGTTGTAATTTTTGGACTTTCAGTGTGCGTGTCTCATCAAACTCAGCAAATCGCCGACCAGAACGCAACACAGACCGCACCAGGGGCCAATGGACCTGTAGTCTCAGGCACGCAGGGTAATCATGCCAAGGAAGACGCAAAGATACCCAAATGGTATATCCAATTTTTGTATCGCCTCTTCATATGGCCGGAAGGGGTAACAGCTTGGGCAATTCTGTTGACTCTTTTTGCCATCGCTGAACAAACCAAACAGACGCGGAAGGCCACTGAGGCCACGCTTGTTAGTGCCAACGCGGCCAATACGCAGATTCAGATGATGTTTGAAAAAGAACGGGCAAGGCTTACGATAACCTTCCCGGACGAATCCGAATCGATGATGGTATGGCCAGACAAGAAAGATCTGATGGGTAGCTTCCGCATAAACCTCAAAAATGTCGGAGGAACGGCTGCGTTCGACATCACAGCGAGTTATGATGCTTTCGCTTCAGAATCCGATAGCGTCCAGCATTCGGAAGAGCTTTTTTATCTTGTCGTTCCGGCGTGCATCGAGGCTAATTCATGGGAGCAAACTGGGCCATTGAAGATTGACGGCCGGTTCTCGGGAGATTCAGCACCTCAAATCTTCTACGTGTATGCGCGCGGCGTCATCACATATAGCGATATTTTCCAAAAACAACCGAATATAACCAAATTCCTCATACGCAGAACATTCAACCGAACGCGTCAGGGCGAAGCTGTCTCCAATGAGTTTTGGGAGTCTGTGGGCGACTCTCGCGAAAACGAGAGTACCAGAAAGAAAGACAACTGGCTTCAAAAACCAAATTAGGACACTACCGGCACTGCACATCCTTCGCTTCTTGCCCAAAGTCGCGTTATGATGAAATGAAGGTCGCCAGGGAGTGCAAATCGCATGAAGGAACTCGTCTTTGACGTGATGCAGGAGGCCGATGGCGGCTACACCGCCGAAGCTCTCGGCGAGAGCATCTTCACCCAGGCCGATAGCTGGGATGAGCTGAAGGCCAACGTCCGCGAGGCCGTGCAAGCCTTCTACTTCGATTCCGCCGCGCCGTCCTCCATCCGCCTTCATCTGATTCGCGACGAGGTGCTGGCCGTCGCATGAAACTCCCACGCGATTTGAGTGGAGAAGAGCTGGTCAAGCACCTCACGAAGCGCTGGGATTACGTGAAAGTCCATCAGGTTGGCAGCCACATCATCCTGCAAACCCAGCACCCCACGCCCCACCGCATCGCGGTTCCGGAGCATGCGCCTCTAAGAATCGGAACTCTGAACGCGATTCTCTCCAACATTGCCGCCCACAAGAGCGTCTCCAAGGAAACGATCCTCAAAGACATTTAATTCTCTGCAATCGATTTGCGCCCGAGAGTCCGGTTTGCAATTACCGGGCCGTTTCGTTATTATTTGAAGATGCGTTCGGGGGAGATCCCTGGACTGTCAATAGGACCACGGTTTCTGGACCCGTTCGATGGCTGCCGATTCTTTAGGGCGCATCCGGGTTTCCGCCACAGGCGGACTGGCAGGGGCGGTGGGAGACGAGGGAAGAATGGCAAGAAAATCCAGTAAGAATATTGTGAAGGCGCGCGCGGCTGTGCAAAAGCCGTCGTATCCGCTGCCTGAGGCCGTTGGGCTGCTCAAGCAGGTGAAGTTTGCCAAGTTCGATGAGACGGTGGACCTGACCATGCGCCTGGGCGTGGACACGCGCCATGCCGACCAGATGGTGCGCGGAACTGTGGTGCTGCCGCATGGGCTGGGCAAGACCAAGACTGTGGCCGTGATTGCCTCGGGCGACCGGCAAAAGGAAGCTACCGCCGCGGGCGCTGATTTTGTGGGCGGCGAGGAGATGGTGGAGAAAATCCAGAAAGAAAACTGGACCGACTTCGACGCGCTGATCGCCACGCCGGACATGATGAAGGTGGTGGGGCGGCTGGGCAAGGTGCTGGGTCCGAAGGGGCTGATGCCGAATCCCAAGACCGGAACCGTGACCATGGACGTGGCCGCGGCGGTGAAAGAGATCAAGGCCGGCAAAGTGGAGTTTCGCGCCGATAAAACGAGCCTGGTGCATGTGCCGGTGGGCAAGCTGAGCTTTGAGCCACAGAAGCTGGTGGACAACGTGACCACCGTGATCACTTCGATTGTGCGCGCCAAGCCTTCGGCAGCCAAGGGCAAGTACATCAAGAGCGTCACGCTGAGCTCGACGATGGGGCCCGGTGTTCCGCTGGATTCGGCGGTTGCCGACGCGGTGGGCAAGCACTAAAAGCAGGGGTCAGGGATCAGGGGTTAGTTTTTGCAGTAGACCGATTGGCATTGTGCCCAGCTTGACGATTTGGGTAACGGAATTTGAAGCAAAGAGCGCCGATTGAGGGCGCGGAGCAGAGAACAAGGAGCAAGGGTCATCTGGTCTTGGGAAACTGACCACTGATTACTGAAAACTGTTCACTGTCGAAGCGGAGCGAAGACAATGGCGATTACAAGAGCGAAGAAGACGGAGAGAGTCCAGATTCTGGCCAAGGAACTGGAGAGCTCGACGACGGCGATTATCGGCACATTCAGCAAGTTGACCGTGGCTAAGGACTTTGCGCTGCGCAAGGTGATTCGCGAGGCGGGCGGGCATTACCGTGTGGTGAAGAACAAGCTGGTTGCAATTTCGGGCCAGGGAACGCAGGTTGAGGCCGCTCTCAAGGGGCTCAAGGGCGTGAACTCGGTGGCGTTTACCGCCGGCGATCCGGTGGCTTTGGCCAAGGTTTTTGCCAAGTGGGCGGGAGAGAACGCGGAGTTCCAGTTCAAGCTGGGCATAGTGGACGGCAAGCTGCTGACGGTGCAGGAAGTGAAGGCGCTGGCGACCATGCCGGGCAAGGAAGAGCTCTTCTCGAAGCTGCTGTTCCTGATCAATTCTCCGGCGCAGCGGCTGGCGACCGTGATCAACGCCACGGGCCGCGACCTGGCTGTGGTGCTGGGCCAGGGCGTGGAGAAGGAAAAGTTTGCCGGAGAGGCTGCGGCTTAGCTTCGGCGGTTGAGTATTGTGGTTTCCCACCCTTTCGCAAAGAACGCGAAAGGATGGGGCACGGAGTGTATCGATGGGTTTGATGTGATCCCAGGTCTCAAAATCGAGACCTGGGGCACCCAGAGGTTTTCAGCTAATGGCTAGAAGCTAGAGGCTAGTAGCTGGTTTTAAGAGATTTGGCTGGGAGACGGGCGAGAAAGTGCGCGGGTCTGGCGCATCGGAAACTTTCAAGCTGGTTGAGCGGCCGGGAAATAACAATTCAAACGAATTTTGATTGGAGAAGAAAAAATGGCGGATCTAGCGCAGTTGGAAGAGCAAATTGTGGCCCTGAGCCTGCTGGAAGCAGCGGCTCTGGTGAAGAAGCTGGAAGAGCGGCTTGGCGTTTCAGCGGCAGCGGCGGCCCCGGTAGCGGTGGCGGCAGCGGGCGCGGCGGCTCCGGCGGTTGAGGAGAAAACCGAGTTCCAGGTAATACTGAAGGACTTTGGCGCCAACAAGATCAACACCATCAAGGCTGTTCGCGAGGTTACCTCGCTGGGCCTGAAGGAAGCCAAGGATCTGGTGGATGGAGCTCCGAAGGCGATCAAGGAAAGCGCGACCAAGGACGAGGCCGAGGCCATCCGGAAGAAGTTCGAAGGCATCGCGACCATCGAAATCAAGTAATTTGAGACTTGCAAGCCCGGCCGGGACGCGCTATGATGTTCATTGCGCGTCTTTTCGGCTCTTTCCGGTTACATATGGAGTGGAGCGGGAGCTGGGGGTCGCGTCTTCAGATTTCGATCAGTGGCACACAAGCGTCGGCATACCAGAGGAGTGCCAAGCACTCTGGCGTGGGGCGCGCATCGGTAGCAAGTGCCGTAGTGCCAACGGGTTAGCGGGGTAGCTGGGTTCCCTGTTAACGAGTGGAGAGTGGCTGGCGGGCGAGCGGCAGAAACACGCATTGGGATCAAGCGAGAGCAGGGTGCAGAATTCGGATGGGAGCACAGGCAACAGTCCGCGCTCGTGAGGCATTGTGTCCTCACGGGCTTTTCGTGTCTTCCTACGGTGTCAGGTAGTTCCTGACGGGTCAAAAACTACCCTTTTTGCGCATGGGTATACAGAACGGCAACCACCGATGCGCGTGCTTCCTCGATTGTGCGCAGTCTAGCGCACTTGCCGAATGTGCGGCAATGCCCATATCGCGATTTTTACGCGACTCTCACAAACCAGGCTTGGCCTGGAATCCCGGCGCGCTCACGGCTTAGGCCGTAAGTACATGGGTAGGACTGGAATAGCGCAGTGCACCAGTCCGGCATCGCAATTTTACCGTAATCAGCCAGCGCCCCAGAGACTCGGGTGCTGGCCCGGAACCGAGCCCCTTTCGCGGTCAGGCGCCGGAATGACGAGCCTCAGGAGTGAACATGCCCAACGAGAAGCGCGCGATACGCAGCCGGCTCGATTTTTCAAAGATTCCCACCGCAACCCAGATTCCCAACCTGATTGAAGTGCAGCGCAAGTCCTACGAGCGTTTTCTGCAAATGGACAAGCTGCCCAACGAGCGGGACGACTCGGGGTTGCAATCGGTGTTTGTGTCGGTATTTCCGATCACCGATTTCCGCGGAATCTCGCAGCTGGATTTTGTGGACTACTCTATCGGCAACTGGGAGTGCAAGTGCGGCCACTTGAAGGGGCTGCATCACCTGCGGACGGCCTGCATCCATTGCGGAGCCATGGTGATCACCGATCCGTTTCTTCCCGGTGACGTGCTCTGCCAGAAGTGCGGCACCTATAACAAGAACACGCCCGACTTCTGCAACAAGTGCGGCGACCCGGTGAGCCTGCAGTTGAAGTACGACCAGCAGGAGTGCGAAGAGCGGGGCATGACCTTCTCCGCGCCGTTGAAGGTGACGGTGCGCCTGACCATCTATGAGAAGGATCCCGAGACGGGCAACAAGAGCATCAAGGACATCAAGGAGCAGGAGGTCTTCTTCGGCGACATTCCGCTGATGACGCCCAACGGCACCTTTATTGTGAACGGGACCGAGCGCGTGATCGTTTCGCAACTCCACCGCTCACCGGGCGTCTTCTTTGAGACGGCCAACAACCGCACCTACTTCCTGGGCAAGATCATTCCCTATCGCGGCTCGTGGGTGGAGTTCGAGTACGACCAGAAGAACACGCTCTATGTGCGCATCGACCGTAAGCGCAAGTTCCTGGGCGCAATTTTTCTGCGCGCGTTGGGCCTGCGCTCGGACGAAGAAATTCTCAAGACCTTCTATACCGTGGACCGGCTGCACGTTGCTGACGGCAAGCTGTTCTGGGCGGTGCCGCAGGACGTGAAAGCAAGCACGCACCTGGTGGGCGCCAAGCCTGCGCATGCCGTGGTGGTGAAAGGCGAGGAGATCGCGCACTCCGGACGCAAGATTACGCCCAACTCGCTGAAGGCGATCCGCGCCGCGGCCATTGAAAAAATTGAAATTGAAGCCGCCGAGCTGGATGGTGCGGCGACCGCTGCCGACGTGGTGGATTTGAATACCGGCGAAGTGGTGGTGGAGGCCAACGTGGAGTTGACCGCCGACCGCCTGCACAAGGTGCTCTCCAGTGGGGCGACCAGCTTCGAGGTCTTCTTCCCCGAGCGCGACGACGTGGGCAACATTATTTCAAACACGCTGAAGCGGGATACGGTTCGCAAGCCCGAGGAAGCGCTGATCGAAATCTACCGCAAACTGCGGCCGGGCGATCCGCCCACGCTGGATACCGCGACGGCGCTCTTTGAGGGCATGTTCTTTGAAGCTCGCAAGTATGATTTCTCGCGCGTGGGCCGGCTAAAGTTCAACATCAAGCTATATGAAAATCAAGACGCTACGGGCCTGGATCATCGCACGCTGACGCCGGAGGATTTTTACTCGACCATCCGCTACCTGCTGAAGCTGCGCAAGAACATCGGCATGGTGGACGACATCGATCACCTGGGCAATCGTCGCGTGCGCGCTGTGGGCGAGCTGATGGAAAACCAGTTCCGCATTGGATTGGTGCGCATGGAGCGCGCCATCAAGGAAAAGATGAGCGTCTATCAGGAGCTTTCGACGGCCATGCCGCACGACCTGATCAACGCCAAGCCGGTGATGGCGGCCATTCGCGAGTTTTTCGGATCGAGCCAGCTTTCGCAATTTATGGACCAGACCAATCCGCTGTCGGAGATTACGCACAAGCGCCGGCTCTCGGCTCTTGGACCGGGCGGACTGTCGCGTGAGCGCGCCGGATTCGAAGTTCGCGACGTGCACCCCACGCACTATGGGCGCATCTGTCCGATTGAAACGCCGGAAGGTCCGAACATCGGGCTGATCAGCTCGCTGAGCTGCTTTGCGCGCATCAACGAGTACGGGTTTATCGAGTCGCCTTATCGCAAGGTGAAGGACTCGCGGATTCTCGATTATGTGGAGATTGTCAACGCCGGCGAGAGCGGCCTGCGCGTGGGCGACCACATTGAGAAGGAAGAAGCGGCAAAGCTGAATGCCTCGCTGAAGAAGGTGGGCAAGAGGCCGATCGACAATATTCCGTTCAGCTTTTACCTTTCGGCCTGGGAAGAGGACAAGCACACCATCGCGCAGGCCAATATCGAGTTCAACGAAGAAGGCGTAATTACCGAGGATCTGGTGAACGCGCGCCGGCAGGGGAACTTTGTGCTGGTGAACCGGGCCGAGGTGGACTACATCGACGTCTCGCCGAAGCAGCTGGTTTCCGTGGCTGCGTCGCTGGTGCCGTTCCTTGAGCACGACGACGCCAACCGCGCGCTGATGGGCGCCAATATGCAGAGGCAGTCTGTTCCTTTGCTGGTGGCCGAGGCTCCGCTGGTGGGCACGGGCATGGAGGGCGTGACGGCACGCGACTCCGGCGCCGTGATTCTGGCCAAGCGCAACGGAATCGTGGACTCGGTGGACTCGCAGCGCATTATCGTGCGCGTGGAGGGTGAGCATCATCCCACGCAGCTTTCGCGCGAGGTGGGCTCCGACATTTATACGCTCATCAAGTTCAAGCGGTCCAACCAGAACACCTGCATCAATCAGAAGCCCGTCGTCCGCGAAGGCGACCGGGTGATTAAAGGCCAGGTGATCGCCGACGGACCTTGCACGGAGCAGGGCGAGCTGGCGCTGGGACGAAATGTTCTCGTCGCCTTCATGCCCTGGCGTGGTTACAACTTCGAGGACGCCATCCTCATCAGCGAGCGGCTGGTGCGCGAGGACTACTACACCTCGGTCCATATTGAAGAATTTGAAATCGAGGGGCGCGATACCAAGCTCGGTCCCGAGGAGATTACGCGCGACATTCCCAACGTGAGCGAACATGCGCTGAGGGATCTGGATGAAAGTGGCGTGATCCGCATCGGCGCCCAGATCAAGCACGGCGACATTCTGGTGGGCAAGGTTACTCCCAAAGGCGAGACCCAGCTGACGCCGGAAGAAAAGCTGCTGCGCGCCATCTTCGGCGAAAAGGCCGGCGATGTGCGCGACGCCTCGCTTACCTGCCCTCCGGGCATCGAGGGCACGGTGGTGGACGTGCGCATCTTCAGCCGCAAGGGCCAGGAGAAGGACGAGCGGGCCAAGCTGATCGAGGGCGAGTACGTGGCCAAGCTCGAAAAAAACCTGGGCGACGAAATCCGCATTCTGACCGACGAGCGGCTCAAGAGGCTGGATGGAATCCTGGGCGGCAAGGAAGTGCTGGCCGACTTGCACGACGAGCGGACCAACAAGCGCCTGCTGACCAAGGGAGCGATTCTCGATCGCGAAGTGATCGAGCGTATTTCGACCAAAAATCTCAAGCGCATCCGCTATAACGACAAGGACCCCCGCGTCAACGAGCAGATCGACGAGATCGAAGAGATGACCTCGCGGCAGATCGAAGTGCTGCGCAAGATCACCAATGAGAAAGTTGCCAAGCTGCAAAAGGGCGACGAACTGCCCCCAGGCGTGATCAAGCTGGTGAAGGTCTACGTGGCCATGAAGCGCAAGCTTAGCGTGGGCGACAAGATGGCCGGGCGGCATGGGAATAAGGGCGTGATCGCGCGCATTCTTCCCGAGGAAGATATGCCGTATCTGCCCGATGGAACCCCCGTGGAGATCGTGCTCAATCCTCTGGGCGTGCCTTCCCGTATGAACGTGGGACAGATTCTGGAGACGCACCTGGGCTGGGCCGCGCACGCTTTGGGCAAGAGGATTGCCGCGATGGTGAAAGCCAACTCCGACGCGGAATATACGCGCGAACTCATGAAGAAAGAGTTCGCCGGAACCGCGACACTGCGGCAGTTGCTGGAACTGGACGACGAGATGCTGTTGCGCGTGGGAGCGGGCATGGAAAAGGGCATCTGGTTCGGAACCGCGGTCTTCGACGGTGCGCAGGAGAGCGAGATCAAGGCACTGCTGGCTTCGGCCGGGTTGCCTTCATCGGGCAAGACGGCGCTTTTCGACGGCATGACCGGCGAACAGTTCGAGCAGCCGGTAACGGTGGGCTACATCTACATGCTCAAGCTCTCGCACCTGGTGGACGACAAGATTCACGCTCGCTCCATCGGGCCGTACTCGCTGATTACGCAGCAGCCGCTGGGCGGCAAGGCGCAGTTCGGCGGGCAGCGTTTCGGCGAGATGGAAGTGTGGGCGCTGGAAGCTTATGGCGCCGCATACATTCTGCAGGAGCTGCTGACGGCGAAGAGTGACGACGTCTATGGCCGGACGAAAATTTATGAAGCAATCGTCAAGGGCGAGGCTGCAATTGAGCCGGGCGTGCCCGAGTCGTTCAACGTACTGATCCGCGAGTTGCAGTCGCTGTGCCTGGACGTGGAGTTGATCAAGCGCGCGGACCTCATCAAGAAGTTGCCCGCGCCGGAAGTGGCTGCGGTGGCTGATTAAGCAGCTTTTAGCCTTTAGCTCTTAGCTTTTAGCTTCAACCGTTGGAACGCAACGCGGAATGCTAAAGCAGGACAAGCTAAAGGCTAATAGCTAACAGCTAGAAGCTGTAGTTCAGGGTTCTTCTTTGAAAGCGGCAAACACCGCTTCCCGGGAAGGAAGGATCCACAAAAAATCCCGGGAGATACCGCGGCAGCAACGAAGAGTCTGCCAAGGAGGGTCGCCTTGTTCCGTTCGAACCCGTTTGAACTTTCTGGTCCCATTACCGACTTTGACGCTATTCGCATCATGCTGGCATCGCCGGAGAAGATCCGCAGTTGGTCGCATGGCGAGGTCACCAAGCCGGAGACCATCAACTACCGCACCTTCAAGCCGGAGCGTGACGGCCTTTTCTGCGCGCGCATCTTTGGACCGGTCACCGACTGGGAGTGTCTGTGCGGCAAATACAAGCGCATGAAGCACCGCGGAGTTATCTGCGACAAATGCGGCGTGGAAGTGACGGTGAGCAAGGTGCGCCGCGAGCGCATGGGGCACATCGAGCTTGCATCGCCCTGTTCGCACGTCTGGTTCTTCAAGGGCCTGCCCTCGCGCATCGGCCACCTGCTCGATATTTCGTTGCGCGATCTCGAAAGCATTCTCTACTTCGAGTCGTACGTGGTGATCGATCCGGGTGACGCGCCGGTGAAGGAGCGCGAGATCATCAAGGACGAAACCAAGTACCGCGAACTGGATCAGCAGTTCCGCCCCTCGGGCTTCAAGGCCATGATGGGCGCTGAAGCCATCAAGGAACTGCTCAAGCGCGTGCAGATTGACGAGCTGGGCATTGAGCTGCGGGAAAGAATGAAGACCGAAACCTCGGCGCAGAAGAAGCTGAAGTATGCCAAGCGGCTGAAGGTCGTAGAGGCATTCCGCAAGAGCGATAACAAGCCGCAGTGGATGATTCTGGACGTGCTGCCCGTGATTCCTCCGGAGCTGCGCCCGCTGGTGCCGCTGGATGGCGGACGCTTTGCTACATCCGATTTGAACGATCTTTACCGCCGCGTCATCAACCGCAACAACCGGTTGAAGAAGCTGATGGATCTGCACGCTCCTGAAGTGATTGTGCGCAATGAGAAGCGCATGCTTCAGGAAGCTGTGGACGCGCTGTTCGATAACGGCCGTCGCGGTCGCGTTCTGCGTGGCGCCAACAACCGTCCGCTCAAGTCTCTCTCCGATACGCTCAAGGGCAAGCAGGGCCGCTTCCGCCAGAACCTGCTGGGCAAGCGCGTCGACTACTCGGGCCGTTCGGTGATCGTTGTGGGCCCAGAATTGAAGCTGCACCAGTGCGGGTTGCCCAAAAAGATGGCGCTCGAACTGTTCAAGCCGTTCATCTATCACCGCCTGGAACAGACAGGCCACTGCACCACCATCAAGCAGGCAAAAGAAATGGTGGAGATGCAGGACCCTGTCGTATGGGACATTCTTGAAGAGGTCATCAAGGACCACCCGGTGCTGCTGAACCGCGCTCCCACGCTTCACCGCCTGGGCATTCAGGCCTTTGAGCCGGTGCTGGTGGAAGGCAAGGCCATCAAGATTCACCCGCTGGTCTGCACGGCCTTCAACGCAGACTTCGACGGCGACCAGATGGCGGTTCACATTCCGCTGTCGCCGGAAGCGCAGATTGAAGCCAGTGTGCTGATGCTGGCCTCGCACAATATTCTTTCGCCGGCATCCGGCCAGCCCATCACCGTTCCCTCGCAGGATATGGTGCTGGGACTCTACTACCTGACCAAGGCCAAGAAGAGCGCCAAGGGCGAGGGCCGCGTCTTTGCCAACACCGAAGAGATCCTGATGGCGCTCGAAGCCAAGGAAGTGGAGACGCTTTCGCCTATCCGGCTGCGCTATACGGGCAAGGTGCTGGACATGACCACAGCCTATGACGACCAGGATTTGACGCACGTCGAGCCGGTGGACTTCAACAAGCAATACATCTCCACCACGGTGGGCCGCGTGATCCTGAACGACGCGCTGCCGCCGGGAATGCCTTTCGTCAATGGACTGCTGAAGAAGAAGGGCATCGGCCAACTGGTGAACTATTGCAACCAGAACCTGGGTCTCGAAGTGACGGTGAGCATGCTGGACCGCATCAAGGATCTGGGCTTCCAGTACGCTACGCGCTCGGGTCTTTCCGTGGGCCTGGACGACATGGTGATTCCGGACAGCAAGTACACGGTTGTACGCGACGCCGATCTGAAGGTGGTCGAGGTCCAGAAGCAGTATATGGACGGCGCCATCACCAACGGCGAGCGCTCCAACAAGGTCATCCAGATGTGGTCTGCTGTTACCGATCAGGTGGCCGACGAGATGTTCGGCAACATGAAGAAGGCGGACGACGAGGGAGCCATGAATCCGATTTACATCATGGCCGACTCCGGCGCCCGCGGATCGAAGCAGCAGATTCGCCAGTTGAGCGGCATGCGCGGACTGATGGCCAAGCCTTCGGGCGAGGTTATTGAAACGCCCATCACGGCCAACTTCCGTGAAGGGCTCACGGTGCTCGAGTACTTCATTTCGACGCATGGCGCTCGCAAGGGCCTGGCCGATACGGCGCTGAAGACCGCCGATTCCGGCTACCTGACTCGCCGCCTGGTGGACGTTGCGCAGGATGTGATTGTCACCGAGTACGACTGCGGCACCATGGAAGGCATCTACGTCGGATCGATCGTCGAGTCCGGCGAGATCATCGAGGAGTTGCGCGATCGCATCATCGGCCGCGTTTCACTGGAGAGGATCAAGGACTACGACGGCAACGTGGTGGTCGATCTGAACCAGGGCATCGATGAGGATATTGCTTCGGCGATTCAGGCCGCAGGCAAGGAGAAAGTGAAGATCCGCTCGGTGCTGACCTGCGAGTCGCGCCGTGGCGTCTGCGCTCTCTGCTACGGGCGCAACCTCGGCTCCGGCCGCATGGTTGAGCTGGGCGAGACCTGCGGCGTTATTGCAGCGCAGTCCATCGGCGAGCCGGGCACGCAGTTGACCATGCGTACCTTCCACGTCGGCGGAACGGCTAGCCGCGTCTCTGACAAGTCGCGCCTTGACGCCAAGAACAACGGCTTTGTGCGCTTCATCAACCTGAATCATGTGGAGAGCAAAGACGGCACGTTGGTGGCCATGAACCGGTCTGGTTCGCTGGCTATCGTTGACGACCGAGGCCGCGAGAAGGAACGCTACCAGGTGGTCTACGGCGCACGCCTCAAGGTGAAGGACGGCGCGCACGTGAAGCTGGGCCAGTTGCTGGCCGAGTGGGATCCTTACACCTACGCCATTCTTACCGAGATTGGCGGCACGGTGCAGTTCAAGGATCTGCAGGAAGGCATCACGCTGAACGAAGAAGTGGACGAAGTGACCGGTCTGTCGCGCTGGGTGGTGGCTGATGCTCCCGACGAGAAGCGGCAGCCGGCCTTTATGGTGAAGAACGCGAAAGTCAGCAAGCGCTACCTGCTGCCCCGCGGCGCTCACCTGATGATTCAGGACGGCGAAGAGGTGGGACCGGGTGACGTGCTAGCCAAGATACCGAAGGAGAGCACACGCACCAAGGACATCACCGGCGGTCTGCCGCGCGTGGTGGAGTTGTTCGAAGCGCGTAAGCCGCGCGAGACGGCCATCATCAGCGAGATCGACGGCGTGGTCCGCTTCGGCGAAGTGGCCAAGGGACAGCGCAAGATTTACGTAACCGCGGATAACGGCGACGAGAAGGAATACTCGGTGCCGCGCGGTATCCACGTAAACGTACAGGAAGGCGAACGCCTGCGCGCCGGTGATCCGCTGATGGATGGCCCCTTGAACCCGCACGACATTCTGGCCGTGCTGGGCGAAAAGGAACTGCAGGCTTACTTGGTGAACGAGATCCAGGAAGTCTACCGTCTGCAGGGCGTGGCCATCAGCGACAAGCACATTGAAGTCATCGTCCGGCAGATGCTGCGCTGGGTGCGGATTGACGAAGTGGGCGATACCAACTTCCTGCTCGAGCAGCAGGTGGATCGGTTCCGCTTCCGCGAGGAGAACGAGCGCGTGCTGGCCAATGGAGGCCGTCCGGCGATCGGGCGTCCGCTCCTTCTGGGCATCACCAAGGCATCGCTCTCCACTGACAGCTTTATCTCCGCTGCCAGCTTCCAGGAGACGACGCGCGTATTGACCGAAGCCAGCATCAATGGCGCGATCGACAATCTGCGCGGCCTGAAGGAGAACGTAATCGTGGGACGGCTGATTCCCGCAGGCACGGGCCTGGAGTACTACCGCAACGTCCAGCTCTCACCGGAACTGGAAGAAGCGGCGGTCCGCGTGCAGCAAGAGGTCAATGCAGAGATCGAAGCGGCTGAGCGCGAACTGGAGTTGATGCGCCAGGAAGGCGAAGCCGAGGAGATGGCCGCCGAGTAAGGAAGGGCATTCTTCGATACAACTGCGGGCAAGTTTCAAGAGCAAATCTTGCCCATTAACTCAATTGGTCCGGCGCAAGCCGGGCCTCTTTTTATTGATCAATACGGAAAGTGGGCTAGGCCGGCATGGTTCCGATTTGCCTCTTGGCATTTTTGGAGGCATACATGGCTGCGTCGGCGGCGGTCAGCAGGCTGTCTTTGGTGGCGCCGTCCTCGGGGTAGAGGGCGAAGCCGATGCTAGCCGAACCTTGCAGAACATAGCCCTCCACGTTAAAGGGTTCGTCGAAACAGCGTTCCATGCGTACAATAATCTCCATAACAGCGGCGCGGCTGCGCGCAGTAGGGACCAGCACCGCAAATTCATCGCCGCCCAGCCGGGCCAACAGGTCGTGGGAGCGGAGCTGATGCTTCATGCGCATGGCCACCTCTTGCAAATAAGAGTCGCCGACCTGGTGACCATACAGGTCGTTCACCTGCTTGAACTCATCGAGGTCGATATAGATCAGTCCGAAGATTCCAGCCTTTTGTCGCGCATCGTTGATCAGGGCGTCCAGGTGCTTGTCGAGTGAGAAGCGGTTGTGGATGTCGGTGAGCAGGTCAAACTCCGAGCGGTGGAGTAGATCGGAGTATAGCCGACGGGTTTCGATGGCCACTATGGCCAGACCAGCCGCCAGGGAGAGGGTTTCAGTTTCGAGCTCCGTGGGCTTGGTGAGCGGGTCAAAAGCGGTAAAGAGTTCGCCGAGCGGTGGGCCGGAGCGGGAAGGAATTTCCTGGCGGACGATGCGCAGGTCGGTGAGCTTAGGCGGGCAGTTTCCTAGCAGCGCTCCATCGGCGATCTGGCACCAGCAGGGAGCGCCATGCAGCTTGAAGGAGACCAGTTCAGTGATATGCTCGATGATCTCTGCCAGGGGAAGAGAGCCGTTGATGTCTTCGAGGATGCGGCTGCGCCGCCTTTCGATGTAAGCCAGCTCGGCTGTTTTGCTGCGTACCTTGCGCTCGATAAACCAGCCTCTGGCGCCCACGGAGACCAATCCAGCGAGCAGCAAGCCGATGAGGAGCATCAGATTGCGAATGCTGAGCCAGGTAGGGCCGGCGACGACGGTAATGTCGTCAGGAGAGCGCATGAGGATACTGAACGGCGATTCGTGGTCGGTTGGCTTACGGTTCTCAAGAATATAGACGCAGATGCCGGATACATTGACCGTGGAACCGATGGGTATCTGCTTGATGGGCGGCATCGGCATGCCTGCTACTTCCGGGTGTCGGTAGATGGCTGAAAACACAAGGCGGTCCACGGAGAGAACATACTGGTCCTGCGCGCTCTCATGAACTACCGTCACCACGTGTCCCTGGATGGAGACCAGATCAAAGAAATGTCGACTGTAAACAAGTTGCTGCCAGGTCGCCGGCTGAGGCGTGATGGGTGCCGGTATCAGGTTATCCCTGATTTCGCCCTGGTTGAGGATCATAAATCCATTGAGCGTGCCGGGAAAGCCGGTTGCGTCTGCCTGGTCGCCGATGCGCAGCGGCGCGCTGGACCCGGTGGAGATCCACAGGCTCCTGGCGCCGTTTTGAAGCACTACGGCCGAACCGGGCTGATAGTAGGTGATGATGCCCTGGACGCGCATTCTTTGGGAGAGATTCTGCACATGGTAGCCCCTAAAAATCTCTTCCATGGGCGTGACCGGCAGGGACCAGGGACTGGCGCCGGAGCGGCTCAGAATCTTTATATTCGCAAGCGAAGAAACGTTGATGCTCATCCCAGTCAACTGGTATTTGCCATCAAATAGTCCCTCAACAGTACCGGTGGTCTCTATCTCGGCGTCCAGCAGGCCTTTGAGCACGTTTTCGTCGTCGTTGTCCAGATTGACCTCGATGTCACCGCCATCCATCTGCAAATGCAGGCGGGCGCTGAGAACCTTGGCACCGGCGATGGTCACCAGATCGGCGGACCGCACGACGCCGTGGACGGTAACAAGCTGGTTGTCGTGCTCCAGACGGATCATCTCCTCGTAGGTGACAGGCAAAGGTTTGGGCGCCGCGCCGTGGGAGAGCAGGGTAATATCGCTGGCCACCACATCGGTGCGGTAGGCCCGTCTGGTAATTCCACGCACCAGAACGCGATCGCCGGGAACCAACCCGGCATTGGCATTCCCATTGGCCTTTATAAAAGTGGCCTTGTCGTCTTCCTGAACGATGAGAAAGTGAATGTCCCAGCGGTAATAGGTAACTGTGGCTTCAAAGGCCACCGGCAGTTTCTTGCCGGCTTCATCGCGGGTGAGGGATTGGATGGCGCGCAGGGAGGTGAGTGTTGCGGGCGTGGCTGCCGAGACAGCTATGGCCAAGCCGAGCACGATCACTATCGTGGGAATCAGTCTCTTCATGAGAAAATCCCGAACATTCAGGCTTTGTTTTGCCAGGCCCTAAGATTTCCTATCGGCAGCTTTCGGTCAATCCATGACACTTGGGGAATGAATAGCTGGGCACCCACGCGACCCGACGGAATTGGAAATCCGTTAGCTTTCATTTTACTCTCATTGGAGTATCTTGCCGCGCCTAAGTCAATAAACATAAGGGAGAGTTCGAACTTATCAGCGATACATTGCGTGACCCGTATTTCGACTATCGGCAGGTTTCTTGAAATAAGTAACCCGAAGTGACGAATGGCCGGGAGCCGGTGCGGTTTGGAGGCGCCGAAAATCTGCAAGTTCTAATTTTCATTCTAATATGTGTGTCTGTTTTAATAATTATTTGAGAAAGAAAAGTTGTGCGGGGGTTTTACACTGAATCAGTACTGCATTTTGTTGATTCCATACGGTGATCGAATTACCAGATGACAAAAAAACTTCGTGTTGGGATTGTGTTTGGCGGCCGGAGCGGCGAGCATGAGGTTTCGCTGCTGTCTGCGGCCTCGATTTTAGAGGCTATCGACCGCAGCAAGTTCGACGTGGTGCCCATCGGCATTAGCAAGGCCGGGCATTGGCTGGTCTCCAAGGCTGCCCATGGGCTGCTACATGGCACGGAGGCAGGCGTGGAGCCTACAGAACTGCGTGCCGGCGACCCGCAGGCTACGCCCGGAGCTCAGGTGCTGGCCGAGGGTACTCCGGCACTGCTGGCGCCCCAGCGGGCTGGGCAGCACGCGGGGCCATCGGCCATCGATAGCAACGCGGCGCTGAGTGGCCAGTCCTGCCTGGATAGCCAATCCCTGGACGTGGTTTTTCCGGTGCTGCACGGGACCTTCGGCGAGGATGGGACCATCCAGGGGCTGTTTGAGCTGGCGGGCATCGCCTATGTGGGTTCCGGCGTGCTGGGTTCCGCGGCAGGCATGGACAAGGACGTGATGAAGCGGCTCTTTGCCAATGCCAAATTGCCCATCGTCAGGCACGTTACGCTGCTCCGGGCCGACTGGGAAAAATCTCCGCGCAAGGCCATTGCCCAGGTGGAGGCGGCGCTCAAATACCCGGTCTTTGTGAAGCCGGCGAACCTGGGTTCCTCAGTGGGCATCAGCAAAGTTCATGACCGCAAGGAGTTCGGGCCAGCGCTCGACCTGGCCGCCAGGTATGACCGCAAGCTGGTGGTGGAGCAGGGAGTAGGCGGAAAGATCCGTCGCGGCGGACAGGCTGCCAAGGCCCGCGAACTGGAGGTTGCGGTGCTGGGCAACGATTCGCCCCAGGCGAGCGTGGTGGGCGAGATCATCCCCGGCAAGGAGTTCTACGACTACGAGGCCAAATATCTCTCGGAAGGCTCGGTGCCGGTGATTCCGGCGAAGCTGAGCAAGTCGCAGACGAAACAGGTCTGGGAGATGGCTGTAGCGGCCTTCCGCGCCTGCGACCTCTCCGGTCTTGCGCGGGTTGATTTTCTGATGGAGCCCGACGGCATGCACCGCATCTTCCTGAACGAAGTAAACACCATGCCCGGCTTCACCCGTATCAGCATGTACCCCAAGCTATGGGAAGCTACAGGGGTCAAGTACACAGACCTGATCACAAAGTTGATCGAACTGGCCCTGGAACGGCAAGCGGAGAAGAGCAGGACGGTGTATAGCAGGGACTAAGGGACTAGGGGACTAGCGAGAACCTTATCGGGCATTTTCATGCTGCACGGATCTGTTTACTTAGTCTCTAGTCACTAGTCCCTTAGTCCCTGTTTTGCCGTATCCTGTATTCGAGGTACCCGTACCATGACCTTGCTCGACGCTCCTGTGTTTGACGAAGCTCGCGAACGGCGCCGCCACTTGATTCTTTATAGTGCCGGAGGGTTGTTGCTGGCGCTGATTGTGGGCTGGTGGATGGTGGCCGGAATGCCCGCGGACTGGCCGTGGAACTGGAACAGCCACCTCTTTGGCCGCTCGGCTGTGAACGGATTTCTAACGGCGGTCGAAAAGAACGATCTGGCGACGGCCTACGGAATCTGGATTCACGACAAAAACTGGCAGCAGCATCCGGCCCAGAATGGCGCTTACACTTTTGAACGCTTCCAGCAGGATTGGAGCCCCACCAGCTCAGAAAATGAATACGGCGCCATTCAGAGCCACAAGATTGCGGCAGAGCGTATGTATGGCAATGTGTTGATGGTGGCTGTGCTAATTAATGGACGAAAGAGCAAGGCGCTCAACCTCGACTACGATCCAAAGACGCACACGCTGAATTATTCGCCGCCGGGAGTCGAACTTTACCTGGGGCCGTAGAGGCAAGCGAGTCAGCGGGTCAGCGAGTCGGCAAGTCAGCGGGTCAGCAAGTCAGCGGGTCAGGGATTCATCTTTGATCAATCTTCAGCGGGTCTTTGCCTAGCGGCTGGCATCAAATAGGTAAGGAGATCACTATGCCCCAGAGTTCACACGATCGAGCAGCGGAACTCCACAACCTGGCAGAACATGCCCATGCAGCCGCTGCTGCCGCACACGGCAAATCGGACCATTTGACCGCTCACGAACTCGGCAAGAAGGCTCTTGAACACTCGATGAACGCCTATAAGCACACTGAGCAAATGGTCGAGGAAGCGGAACATCGCGGCAAAACGTAAACCGGATTAGCTCCAAGGTGAGTGCTCGTGCGGTTTATGTGCGTGCGGTCTCTCCTTATGCCAGCGCCGCAAGTGTGCTTTCCAGGCTGGCGGCATCTTCCACATTCAGGGACTTTTGCGCCGGGTCGATCTGGCGCAGCAGGCCGCAGAGCACCTTGCATGGGCCAACCTCGATAAATACTTCAGCTCCTGCACCGATCAAAGATTGAATACAGTCCACCCAGCGCACCGCGCCTGTAACCTGCCGAATCAGCGCGTCCTGTGCCGCTGCGGCGGTTGAGACTAGGCCGCCTGTGACGTTGGCGGCTACCGGGATGCGCGGGTCGGCGAGCATGAGAGCGCCGAGCACACGCGCCAATTCTTCCTGCGCCGGCTGCATCAGGGCGCAGTGGAACGGCGCGCTCACCGGAAGCATCACGGCCCGTCGCGCGCCTTTGGCCTTAGCCAGCGCAGCGGCTTTCTCCACAGCGGCCAGCGCGCCGGAGATCACGGTCTGGCCGGGCGAGTTCAGGTTGGCTGCGGCGACCACCAGGCCGGTCTCGGCAGCGGCTTCCTTGCAGGCTTCCGCCACCTGGGGCGCGTCCAAAGACAGTATGGCAGCCATTGCGCCCTGCCCAGCCGGAACGGCCAACTGCATCGCCCGGCCACGGGCTTTGACGGCGCGCACCGCATCGGCAAAGACGAGCGTTCCGGCGGCCACATGGGCTGACCATTCGCCGAGAGAGTGCCCGGCGGCCAGCGCAGGTTCCACGCCGTGCTGTGAAAGCACACGCCAGGCCGCGACGCTGACGGTGAGAATAGCCGGCTGCGTGTTCTCGGTGAGCTTGAGGTCTTGTTCAGGGCCCTCGAAGATCAACCTGGAAAGCGGAAAACCCAGAGCCTCGTCGGCTTCGGCAAAAGTTTGTGCGGCAATGGAGAAGTGAGCCCCGAGTTCGCGGCCCATGCCAACGGATTGCGAACCCTGCCCCGGAAAGAGAAAAGCTATTTTTTTTTGCATTCAAGAAAGATTTTAAACTGCTGTCCTAAGATGCGAAATTAATCCGGAAAAAGCCGGCTCTAATTCCAGCGCTTTTTGTCGTCGGGGTCGTCGTCGAGTTGCCGTCCCTGGCCGTCGAAGCGAACCGTGCACCCTTGGGAGCGCATATACACCTCGAACTTGCGGGCGGCGTGGCGGCGCTTCCAGCGGTAGTAGCAATTGCGCAGCCCATACCATCGCTCGCTGAAGGCGAAGGAGATTCCCCGCCTTGGCGCCAGACGAATAAAAAAGAGTCCAGCCAGCGCCCCGCCCAACTGTGCAAAGGCGTAAATTTTCTGCTGGCCGAAGAGCATGGCGATGGTAATCATCGCGTAGATGGCGGCCAGGTAGCGTGCCTTGATGCCGATGGGCAGGGGAAAAAGCATAAACTGCACGTCGCCATAGAGGACGCCGATGGCCACCAGCAGGCCGAAGATGCCCCCGAAGCAGCCGTAGAGCGGAACCTGGTTGAGCGCCAGCCTGAGCGTGCCGCCAACCACGTAGAGGGCTGTAGCGGCGGCGGCGGTGCCAAGAACCGAAGCAGCGTAGAGGCCGGTGATCCAGCCGGTGCTGTGCGCGTTCTGAAGAAATCCAGCCAGAAACCACAGCGAGAGGAGCTCGAAGAGGGTTCCGAGGATGCCAATGTGAACCAGGCTGTAAGTGAAGGGCTGCCAGAACCAGCCGTGCAAAAATGCGCTGGGAATAAATGAGAGTTCGCCGGCCAGCAGATCCGCATTGGTCGCGGAGGCCATCTGCAACAGAAGCAGTGCAAAATAGGCGAATAAGTTCCAGAGAACCAGCCGGCGGGTTGCGCCGCTGAAGGCGGGGAAGGCAAACGGACTGGAGCCGGTCCTAGGCATTGTAGTGAACAGGTTAAACGGTGGAGCGGGTGAATGTCATTGGCCATCCATAAGGGCAATGCGGCGCGGTTCCGCATCGGAACCATCCCCGCAAGGAATTCGAACGGGAATTCCCAAAGTAATCATCGCGGAGGTACATTTCCAGCAAATTTTGCCGTGTGTGCCACTTGACCTGAGGACGGGTTCTCCCTAAAGATATCGTTGTTGTAGTTGGAGGACCATTTACTGCAATGAAATATGCCCTGGAAAGAGAGGAGGCTGTCATGCCCAGCTGCCCTGAATGCGAGAATGTATTAGACATCGAATTGGACGAAGTGGAAGAAGGCGACATTGTTGCCTGTGATGAGTGCGGAGTTGAGTACGAGATAGTCGGCGTTGAACCGCTGGAGTTGGCGCGGGTGGACGGCGATCTGCTGGACGACGACGAAGATCTTTTAGACGAGGAAGAGGAAGAAGAGTGAGAATTCGTTCCACGAGATTTGCCTGCGGGGTGGTATGTGCCGCCCTGGCACTGGGGATTTTTTCCATGGGGCCGCGGGCTGGCCAGATCGGATTCGGTCTGGGACCGGCCATGGCGCATGCGCAGAACTTTGGCCAGCGGGTGGTGAGGGGAACCGTGGCGAACGCGGCCTCTAATCCGGTTGTTGGCGCCACGGTCTTCCTCAAGGACCTGAAGAGCAAGACGCTGCGCAGCTATACCACCGACGCGGAAGGCCATTTCCGCTTCACGCAGGTTTATATGGCGGAAGACCACGAGCTATGGGCTGAAAAAGACGGCAGGAAGAGCGCCACCAAGACCATCAGCACGTGGGATACGCGCCCGGAGTATATAAGCGAGCTGAAGTTGAAGTAGGCTATAGCATTTCGCCTATAGGTATAGAGTAATTCTCTGCTGGTCTGAAGATTACCGGTCTCGGCAAGAACAAGTAGCGCCGGCCTCCTGGCCGGCTGTAGCGTGGACCTCCCGGTCCACGCTCACTCTATGCCTTCTGGAGCACTGCTTTAACTTCACCCGTCCAGCTTTTTCGTCACCAGTTCGTTGAGCAGCGCCGGGTTGGCCTGGCCTTTGGTGGCCTTCATCACCTGGCCCACAAAGAATGCGGCCAGGGTCGTCTTGCCTGCGCGGTATTGCTCCACCTGCTTGGGGTTGGCGGCGATCACCTGGTCGATCAAACCCTCCAGGGCCGAGGCGTCGGTGATCTGTTCGGGCTTCTCGCGGTCATAGACGGCGGGGAAGTCTTCGCCCTTCTCAAAACACACATCGAATAATTGCTTGAGCTGTTTGGAGCTGATTTTGCCCTCATCCAGCAGATCGGCAGCCTGCACAATGCCGGCCATCGAGACGGGGGACTGCTCCTGATCGAGATTCAGAGCTTTCAGGCGGCCTCCTACCTCGCTCAGCAGCACATTGGCCACACGGCGCGGGTTGCGGGCGGTGCGCGCGGCGGCTTCAAAGCGGTCGGCAAACTCGCGGGATGCGGTCAGTGTGGCTGCGTCGCGTGTGCTCAGGTCATATTCGGCAACCATGCGGGCACGGCGGGCTTCAGGCAGCTCGGGAAGTTTTTTCTTCGCCTCGGCCAAAAATTCAGCGCTCACGATCAGCGGCGGCAGATCAGGCTCAGGGAAGTAGCGATAGTCGTGGGCCTGCTCCTTGGACCTCATCGAATAGGTGCGTCCCTCATCCGCGTTCCACAGGCGGCTCTCCTGGGTTACGCGACCGCCGGATTCGAGGACTTCAATCTGGCGCTCGATCTCATACTCCAGGGCGGCGCGCACAAAGCGGAAGCTATTCACGTTTTTCACTTCGGCCTTGGTTCCGAAGCGCTCCGCGCCTTTGAGACGGACGCTTACGTTGGCATCACAACGAAGCGAACCCTCCTCCATATTGCAATCGGAGACGCCGGTATAAAGCAGGATATCCTTGAGGCGGGTCAGGTACTCGAAGGCCTCTTCGGGGGTGCGAATATCGGGCTCGCTGACGATCTCAGCCAGCGGTGTGCCGCAGCGGTTCAGGTCAATATAAGTGCACGTGGCGGAATCGGAAAATCCCTCGTGAAGGCTCTTGCCCGCATCCTCTTCGAGATGCAGGCGGGTGATGCCGATGCGCTTTGTGCCGCCGTTTGCCGTGGGAACTTCGATGAATCCGTGCTCGGCGATGGGCTTGTCGAACTGCGAAATCTGGTACCCCTTGGGCAGGTCGGGATAGAAGTAGTTCTTGCGCGCGAAGATGGAGCGCTCCCGCACCTGGCAGTTGATGGCCAGCGAAGCCAGCGTGGCAAACTCGACGGCCTTCTCGTTGAGCACCGGCAAAGAACCGGGCAAGCCCAGGCAAACCGGGCAGACGTTGGTGTTGGGGGCCGAACCGAAATGATTCCGGCAACCGCAAAAAGCTTTGGTTGCGGTGAGCAGTTGCACGTGGACCTCGAGTCCGATGACGGGCTCGTATTTGGCCAGAACCTCAGGCGATAGTGCGGCGGCGGGCATATTGCTTTGATTTTAGCAGCGCGCTTCGAGTGTTTCCTACAGCTGAATCTTCACCGGCCAGGTCTTCCAGATATCGGCGCAGTAGTCGCGGATGGAGCGGTCAGAGGAGAACTTGCCGATGCGGGCCACGTTGAGAATGCTCATGCGGGTCCACTCTTCCTGGTTCTTGTAGGCCTGGCTGACGCGGTCCTGGCAGTCAATGTAGGACTGGTAATCGGCCAGCAGCATATACTCGTCGCCGTTGAGCAGGGAGTTGACCAGGGGCTCAAAGAGAGTTTTATCGCCGCGGGAAAGCTCGCCGCTTACAAGTGCGTCAAGCACCTCGCGGAGCTCCGGGTTCGAGTCGTAGATCGCGCGGGGATTGTAGCCCTGGCGCTTGCGCTGCTCCACCTCGGGCGTGGTCAGTCCGAAGAGAAAAAAGTTTTTCTCGCCCACCTCTTCGCGTATCTCAATGTTGGCGCCGTCGAGGGTGCCGATAGTGAGCGCTCCGTTCATGGCGAACTTCATGTTGCCGGTGCCCGATGCTTCCTTGCCGGCCAAAGAAATCTGCTCGGATAAATCGGCGGCGGGATAGACGCGCTGGCCGAGCTTCACGTTGTAATCGGGAAGAAAAACCACCTTGAGCCGGCCGCGCACTTGCGGGTCGGCATTGATGGCTTCGCCGGTGGAGTGGATGAGCTTGATGATGAGTTTGGCCATGCAGTAACCCGGCGCGGCTTTTCCGCCGAAGATGAAGACGCGCGGAACTATCTCCGCGTCCGGGTTGCGCTGGATGCGCTTGAAGAGGGTGAGGATGTGGAGGATCTGCAGGTGCTGGCGCTTGTACTCATGCAGGCGCTTGACCAGCACATCGAAGATCGCCTGGGGATCGACGGCGATGCCCAGCCTGTCCTGAATGTAGGCTGCAAGGCGAATCTTGTTGTGATGCTTGATGGCCCTCCATTCTTCGTGCAGCGAGAAATCGCCGGCCATCGGCTCCAGCCGGCGCAGCTTTTCGAGATCCCGCACCCATCCGGGCCCGAGCCGCGTGGTCAACAGCGAGGCCAGCCCTGGATTGGCCAGCACCATCCAGCGGCGGGGAGTGACGCCGTTGGTCTTGTTGGAAAATTTTTCCGGCGTGAGCTCGTAAAAATCGCGCAGCACGTGAGTCTTGAGCAGCTCCGTGTGCAGCTCGGCCACACCGTTGATAGCGTGGCTGCCTAAAGCGGCAAGATGCGCCATGCGCACATATTTTTCCCCGCTGTCGTCGATCAGTGAGAGCCGTTGCGCGCGCGCATCGTCGCCGGGAAACCTATGCCGCACGTCGTCAAGATGGCGGCGGTTGATCTCGTCCACAATCTCAAGATGCCGCGGCAGCAGGGAACCGAACAGAGCGCGCGGCCACTGCTCCAGCGCTTCGGGCAGCAGCGTGTGGTTGGTATAGGAGAGCGCATGCTGCGTCACGTGCCAGGCCGCATCCCACTCCATCGAGTGCTCATCCATCAGCAGGCGCATCAGCTCGGCCACGGCAATGGCCGGATGCGTATCGTTCATCTGGATGGCGAAGTTGCGATGCAACTCGGCCAGCGGACGCATCTCAGTGCCCTGAATGCGAACGATGTGCTGCAAGCTGCAGGAGACAAAGAAAAACTGCTGCGCCAGCCGCAGTTGCTTGCCCTGAAAACCTTCGTCGTTGGGATAGAGAATCTTGGAAATATTCTCCGAAGAGACCTTGTCGGCAACCGCGCCGAAAAAATCTCCGGTATTGAAGGTGCCGAAGTCGAAGCTCTCGACGGCCCGCGCCGACCACAGGCGCATGGTGTTTGCGGTATTGGTCTTGTAGCCCAAAATTGGCGTGTCGTGCGGAATCCCGCGGACCACCCGCTGCGGAACCCAATGCACTCGCAGCCGGCCGCTGGGATCGGTGTGCCGTTCCGTGCGCCCGCCCATCTTTACCTCGAAGGCGTCTTCCGGGCGCTCCAGAGCCCAGGGGTTGCCCAGGCGCAGCCAATTATCCGTGGTCTCCACCTGCCAGCCGTCGCGAATCTGCTGGTTGAAGATCCCATACTCGTAACGGATGCCGTAGCCGATGGCGGGAACGTCGAGCGTGGCCAGCGAATCCATGAAGCACGAGGCCAGGCGCCCCAATCCCCCGTTGCCCAGCCCCGGCTCTTCTTCCTGCTCGATCAGCGCGTTCAGATCCAGTCCCAGTTGCCGCATGGCCTGCTCGGCTTCATCGTGGATGCCCAGGTTGATCAGGTTGTTGGCCAGGTGAGGCCCGGTAAGAAACTCCGCTGAAAGATAGCAGACCACGCGCACATCCTGCGCCTGGTAGTTCTTCACCGTGGAGATCCAGCGCTCCACCAGGCGATCGCGAACAGTATGCGCCAGGGCCATATAAAGATCGTTGACCGTGGCCCGCTCCAGCGACCTGCCCTGCACAAAAAAAAGATTGTCGAGGAAAGAGTGCGCCAGCGCATCGGCGGTCATGGCGGTTTTCCGGTCGATCACTGATCCTGCTTGCGAAGGAAGAACGGCAGAAGAAATGGACATTGGAACCCTCATTCCCCGCACAGACGGAGAGTCCCCCTTGGCTGAAGCGGTGTTCTCAACAATAAGTCAGGGAGTGAGGCGGGAGAATGAATAAACGGCCAAATATGTCAAATTGAAAATGTAAATCTCCCATTCCGGTCCGGGCGTAGCCGTTTTGGGACAGTGGTTGATTCGGTGCGATCAATATGTAGAACAGTGACTGTTATTAGTTGTAGTTATTACATTTATATATGCATTATTTACACCCTGTAGATATTCAGTTCGCTCAGATGCGCAGAATCTCTCTCAGTATGATTTTCGAGAAATATGAGCAATTCTGCACAGACAACCTAATTTCCCAGAGCTAATTTGGCAGAGTCAGATCGTGTTGGCATTGCACGTTGCTGCAGACTATCAATTATGTGCATGTGATTCCTTGCCGCCACGGCTGAACTTGGGGGATACAAATGCGCAAATACAAGATCGGATTTATGTATTTTTTGGCGACTTTATTAGTCGTCTTTGTGGCTGGATGCGGTGTGGAAACAGTTAGCATTCCAGGCGTAGTTTCAGTAACCCCCGCTCCAGGCGCGACAAATGTTGCCATCAACGCGACAATCAGCGCCACATTCAACATGGCGATGAGCGCAGCCTCAATCAACGGCACAACCTTCACGGTTACAGCTCCGGGCGGTGTTGCCGTGGCTGGAAGCGTAGCTTTGAGTTCCAATGGATTAGTCGCAACGTTTACGCCTACGGGTGGCACCCTCGCGAACAACACCACCTATACGGCTACGATCACTACTGGAGCTTCGACTCCCGGCGGCGCTGAGCTGGTCAGCAACTTCGTGTGGACATTTGCCACGACTGCTCTGCCAGTCCCGATCGTAGTATCGGTAACTCCCGTTCCATTCGCTACCAATGTTGCTACAAACGCAGTCATCAGCGCGACCTTCAACGAAGCGATGCTTGCATCCTCGATTAACGGCACAACCACCTTTACGGTCCAGGCTCCGGGCGGCACTGACGTGCCTGGAAGCGCCGTTTTGAGCGGTAGCGGATTAGTTGCCACGTTTACGCCTACATCCGGCGCTCTGACCAACAACACCACCTACACGGCTACCATCACCACTGCGGCAGTGAGTACTGCTGGCGCTCCGCTGGTCGCCAATTACGTGTGGACATTTACCACCATTACCCCGGCGCCCTTTGTGATGTCGACGGTTCCTCTGCCTGGCGCTACAGGAGTGCCCATTACCCAAATGCTCCACGCGCATTTCAACGAGGCGATGCTCTGCTCGACTCTGCAATCTCCCGCAACTACGATTACGCTCACAGGTCCTGGCACGACTCCCGTAGCCATCACGGTCGCTTGCGCGGGCTCCGGCGTGACTATAACGCCGGGAAGTTCGCTCTTATACAGCACCGAATACACAGCCACGATCAGCGTTGCTGCCGAGGATCTTGCGGGAACACCGATGGCTATGCTTTACCAGTGGGTCTTCTATACGGTCCCTGGACCCCCGCCTCCGCCAACAGTGATCTCCACCATACCTATCGATCTGGCGGTTGGTGTGCCCACCAACCAGGTCCTCAGTGCCACATTCAGCGAGGCAATGGACCCTGCCACCATCAACTCGGCTACCTTCCTGCTGAAAGTGACAGGCGGAGCTACTGTAAATGGCGTAATTACCTATGCCGCCAACGGTTCGGTAGCGACGTTCACGCCGAATGAGCCACTTCTACCTACCCAAAACTACACGGCCAACATCACCGTGGGGGCGATGGATCTGAACGACGATGCGGCGGTCACCCCTTATCAGTGGACCTTCACCACCGCCGCCGCACCACTTGTTATACCGCCGACGGTCATTTCAACCATCCCTGTAACCCCGGACCCAACCTCTAATCCCGTCGTTCCCGAAGACGTGACCGTGCCCATCAATCAGATCGTTAGCGCCGATTTCAGCGAGGCGATGAACCCCACCACCATTGTCTCGGCAAACTTTACGCTGACATATTTGGTAGCGGGCGTCCCCACTCCCGTCTCAGGCCTGGTTGCCTACGCGGGGATTGGAAATCAGCTGGTGTTCGTGCCGTCGGCGAATCTGCTGCCCGGCACCACGTATACAGCCACGATCTCAACCGGGGTTCAGAGCTTGACTGGCGTTGCAATGGCCACCCCTTACACCTGGATCTTCAAGACCAGCGCGGCTGTGGTCACCTCTGGGCCGGAGGTGGAATTGACGGTGCCCGCCAGCGGAGCCACCGGCGTGGACCTCAATCAGGCGGTAAGCGCAACCTTCAGCGAGGCGATGAATCCTCTGACCCTCACCAATGCAACCTACCAACTCTATACGGGTACGTCAGCGAGCGGAACTCCGTTACCGGCAACGATTACCTATGATCCGGTGAACTTCATTGCCACTCTTACGCCGACGAACCCGCTCGCCGCCAGCACCCACTACACAGCAATCGTTACCGACGGAGCAACAGACCAGTTCGGCAATCCACTCGTCGCGGGTCCGGTACCGAACCCCTGGACCTTCGAGACCGGCACGGCAGCATTTGTACCGCCAATTGTCCTTGGGCCGACCATATTGCCCTTTGGCGGTTTTTCCGGTCCCGCGGGCATGACTAACACGGGAACCTTAACGGTCATCAATGGAGATAGCGGGACCACGGCGACCGCCTATACCTCGTATACCGGATTCCACGATAACACCGTTCTAATTGGCGGCGTAGCGGAATGCACGTATACGGAAACGCCACTCGATATAGGGCTGGTGACTGGAACAATCTACTCGCCGCTGGTTTCCACCTCGACTTTCTGCCCGCTTGAAGGAACGGCTGCCGATATCGCTATCGCGACGGAAGCTTTGCATGAAGCTACCACCGCTTACACCACTCTTCAAGGCCTCCCCTCAACACCCGGCTCTCTGGCTGCGGAGATAGGCGGTACAACCATTTACCCAGGCGTCTACAACAACGCAACCGCAGTTGACATAACGGCGGGGGATCTTACTCTCGATGCTCAGGGCGATCCCAATGCCTACTTTATCTTCCAGATCGGAACAACGCTCACCGTAGGCTTGCCGGGATCACCTGTGAATATCATCCTGGCACACGGCGCCAAGGCCAGCAACATCTTCTGGGCGGTGGCGGGGACCGGTGTGTACCTCGAACCGTCGGGAGGCGGGACGTTCAATGGAACCATCATCGCGGAAAATTTTATCCATGTTTCCACCGCCAACAATGTCTCGGTAGTGACAGTCAACGGCAGATTGATTAGTTTGAATGCGTCAACCACACTGGTGGACACCGTCATTAATGTTCCGCCAGCGCCGTAGGACTTTTTGGGCTGAGACCGCCCCACGGCGGTCTCAGCTAATTTTTGCAGTGCGCTGTTTTCCATGTGCATGGCGTCGAGTCAACCCGGCGCTGAGATTATTTTGATGACCGCGATGCGTAGTTCGGGAGGCGACAATGAGATTGAGTACAAAATTAATTGCCACAGCGGCATTTGCCATTTTTCTAATGTCTGCGTTTAACCTTCGCGCGGAGGAAGGCGCAAAGCCGTCTACAGGGATCGATAAAGCCGTCGATTCCAGTGTTGTAATGGCCGCCAATCCCAATGCTTCGCTGCCGTTCGCTCCCATGCCGGAGTCCTCAATGGCAGCAGCCATGCCCTATTCGAGAGGCTTGAACAGTTATACTCCCAAGGTTGAAATCTTCCTGGGCTACTCTTATGTGCGCGCCGTGCCGACGATGGCCGTTGGAAACCGGGTTGTGTGGATGAATGGCGGCAGCGCCTCCATCGCTTACAACTTCAATCGCCATTGGGGGATTGTTGCCGACGTTGGCGACTACACCAATTCGCAGATCCAGTTCACGGGTGCATATAATTCTACGATCGACGTGAACGAGGCAAACGGAGGCGTCCTCAGCTATCTCTTCGGTCCGCGTCTTTCCTTCCGGCACGAACGGTTTACTCCCTTTGTCCAGGCTCTGTTTGGAGGCGTGCATGCCAGTGAGATCGATATAGCCAATTGCACATTCAGTTGCATACTACTCCCAGAAGAGAACGTGTTTGCCATGACCGCCGGCGGCGGCCTCGACGTCAAGGTCCGTCGCCATTTCGCCATCCGCATCATTCAAGCTGAATACATGATGACCAGGTTCCAGAATTACGACACCGGAACAACCGCCATGCAGAATGACATGCGCCTGTCTTCCGGAATCGTCTTCAGCTTCGGCGGAAATCCCGCTCCTCCGCTGCCGCCGCCCTCGCCGCTGGAATATTCCTGCTCAGTGAACCCAACGGCTGTGTACATGGGAGGTGCGATCGCGGCGTCGGGCACGGCTGTGAATCTGAACCCCGCAAAGACCGCTGTATACACATGGTCAGTCGATGGCGGAACCGTGACTGGAGTTGAAAGCACGGCGAAGATCGACACGACGAATCTCGCTCCCGGCACCTACACGCTAAAAGGCCATGTGTCAGAGGGCGACAGGCCCAGCGAGAATGCCGACTGCACCGCGGCATATGGGGTGAAGGCGTTTGCTCCGCCGACCGTCAGTTGCGTGGCTAATCCTTCCTCCGTGATGTTCGGCGATTCTTCCACCATCACGGCAACCGGCATCAGCCCGCAGAATCGTCCCCTGACTTACAGCTATAACTCGACTTCCGGTTCTGTGAGCGGAAGCGGCACGACGGCTACGCTCTCCACCGTTGGCGCCGCGGTCGGAACCGTTACCGTGATCTGCAATGTGGCCGATGACAAGGGCCAGACCGCTTCCGGCACAGCCATGGTCGAGGTATCTGTTCCAGCCGTAGCACCCAAGCCCGTGACCAGCGAGCTGTGCTCGATTCAATTTGACCACGACCCCCAACGCCCGTCTCGCGTGGACAATGATGCGAAAGCCTGTCTGGATGAAATTGCGCTCAATCTGCAGCAAAGCACCGATGCCACGATCGCCGTCGTAGGGAATGCTGCCGCCGGCGAGAAGGGCGGCAAAAAACTCGCCACGGAACGCGCGGTCAACACGAAAACCTACCTGGTCAGCGAGAAGGGTATCGATGCATCCCGGATTGCCGTTTACAGCGGCTCTCAGAATGGAAAAACCGTATCCACCACTCTGATTCCGGCAGGTGCGACGTTCGATGCGACCGGAGACACTTCTGTGCACTAGAGCGTAATCGAATCCGTACCGCGAAATGCCGCTGCATGTTTTGGACCGGCCGGCCCTGATCCATCGTTGATCTGGAATCAATTCGGCCGGTCTTTTATCCCACCGTGAGCACCAGCTTGCCGAAGTGCGTTGCATCTTCCATGCGCATCATCGCCTCGCGTGCCTGCGACCAATGGAAGTTCTCGCCCACCGGCCGCAGCACGGCCAGCGTAATGGCCCTGTTCAAATCCTCAAAGTCTTTGCGCGAGCCGACGTAGATCCCCTGGATGCGAGCCATTTTGTGCAGAATGGAGGCGATGGGCAGCGGGTCAGCCTCAGCCGAGCCGCTCAGCACGCCCACCTGCGCAATCGTCCCGCCAATGCGAATCGCCTTCAGTGAGCGAGGCAGCGTGCCCAGCCCGCCCACCTCCACAACCAGGTCCACGCCTACGCCGCCGGTTTCGTCCAGAGCCCAGCGGTCCCAGTCGGGATAGTCGAGGTAGTTCAGCCCGGCGTCCAGGCCCAGCGTATAGGCCCGCTCCAGTTTCTCCGCACTGCTGGAGATGCCCAGCACCCGCGCCCCCCGCAGCCGCGCCAGTTGCAGCGCAAAGATCGAAACCCCGCCCGTCCCCTGAATCAGCACCGTCGCTCCCGGCTTCAGCTTCCCCGCCTCCAGCGCATTCCACGCCGTCACCGCCGCGCAGGGCAGCGTAGCCGCCTCCTGAAAGCTCAAGTGCTCCGGCAGCTCCACCAGCCCCGTCTGCTTCAGAACCACGTACTCGGCCAGCATCCCGTCGATGTCCCCGCCCAGCGCCCCGCGCGCCTTGGCCGCGGTCAACTCGCCGTCCAGCCAGTTCTGCATAAAGATGCCGGCCACGCGGTGTCCCGGCTTCCAATGGGTTACGCCTTCGCCCACGGCCGCCACTTCGCCGGCTCCATCGGAGCAGGGAATCCGCGGCAGCTTCAATTTGGGGTTATAGAGCCCCTTCACCATCATCAAATCGCGATAATTGAAAGAAATCGCATGCACTCTGACCAGCACCTCGCCGGGGCCGGGCGTGGGCGTCGGCCGCTCCACAAACTCCAAAGAATCAATGCCAAACGACGAAATCTGCCAAATGCGCATGCTCCATCCTTCCTGCTTTCGGGGTAATCATCTTCACTCCGGGGGTCACAACCCGGCCAAACCCTCGTAGAATAGAAGATAGGGCTTCGTACTTCAAAACATATATCCCTGGAGGAAGAGATGGCAAAAACCCTCAAGCAGCCGGAGGTGGATCCCGACGAAGGTTTTGTGAGCGAAGAGGAACGCCGCATCGCGGAACAGCACCGCACGGAGCGCGAACGGCAGAAGCAGTCGCTCAATCTGCAACGGGAAAATATCCTCTCGCAAAGGACCTCTCACCCGGCGCGTCGCGCTGCTCTTAAGGCCGCCCTCACCCAGATCGAAGGCCAGATTCAGGCCATGGGATAGGCCTTACCGGCCTGTTGATTGGAGCGCCGGCTGACGGCTGCGGATTCACAATAGCGGTGTATCCGGCCGGCGGCTAAAGTTCTGTTCCATTTTTAAATCCACCCTCTATCGATTTCCACTCCGCGCGGCGGCCTTTCTCACTATGGCTCGCGGTTGAACAGCAGCGAATTGGCTTGATCCACCGGCGTCAGCATTACCCGCGCCACATTCACATGCGCTGGCCTGGTCACAGCCCACAAAATCGCGTCGGCCACGTCTTCCGGCTTCAGCGGCGTAACCCCCTTGTAGACCTTCGCTGCCCGTTCCTCATCGCCGTGGAAGCGCACCAGGCTGAAATCCGTCTCCACCATGCCGGGGTCAATCGTCGTCACCCGCACCGGCGTCCCCAGCAAATCCTGCCGCAGCCCGTCGTTGATAGCCCGCTCCGCTGCCTTCGTCGCGCAGTAGACCGCCCCTCCCGGATAAGTCATCTCCCCGGCCGTCGAACCCAGGTTCACCACGTGCCCTCTCTTGCGCACCACCATTCCCGGCGCCACTGCGCGCGACACATAAAGCAGCCCCTTCACGTTGGTGTCGATCATCTCTTCCCAGTCCTCGATCTTGCCCATATAGAGCTTCTCCAGGCCGCGGCTCAGGCCGGCGTTGTTCACCAGCACGTCGATCTCCGCCCACTCTGGCGGAAGAGCGTCGATGGCGTCCTGCACGGCATGGCGATCGCGCACGTCCAGGTCAATGGAGTGGACGGCGGCAGCGCCGCGCTCGAGGGCTAGCGATGCTACCTGAGCGAGCTTTCCGGCGCGGCGGGCAGCTAGCAATAGACGCGCGCCTTCGGCGGCAAAGGCTGCGGCAGTGGCCGCGCCGATTCCGGAACTTGCACCGGTGATGAAGACGATCTTTCCGTTCAGGTTCATGCACCTATTCTACTCAGGTGGAATGATCACAGTTTCACAGGAACAAAACGGCTGTGGACGGTTTTTTGGGTCAATGTAGATCGTTGATTTTATTTATGTTAGCAGGCTTTACAGTTTTACATATTCTGTACGGCTCTGCGGTATTTCTATTTATAGCATTGATTCTGTATGGGTTAGGTGGCTTCACAGTTTCACAACCGTGATTTCGCGGTTTATAGGGGGGGGTGCTCCTCAGGGAATAGGGAATAGGGAATAGGGGGCGGTAAAGCTACGCTTTCCCGATTCCTTCTTTTGTGCGCCGGCTGAGGGATGTCCTCTGCTCACGACGGAGGTGTAAATAATGCTGCGACACTGGTGCGACATTCCCCTTCCTTTCCATAAAGCAGTGGTCAGTTGTCAGTGGTCAGTAAATGCCCGGTTTATACCCATTGCCCCCACTCCCCCCCCTATTTCTGCAAATAAATTCCTTGTTTTCAGTGGGATGGAGAGAGTGGTGCGCTGCAAATTATTCATTTTAAATGAGTTATTTGCAGATTTTTGATAACAATGAAGTTACGGGCACTTGCAGGCGTCCCCCCGGTTATGGACGGTGTTCTGAAATGATTGTTCGCTTCCGCGCCCGTCCTTGCTATTTCAATTGTGCGCTGGGGGAAGGTAATTATCTGCAAATATACTATACCTGGGTATGGTATATTTCCCTGATTTGAAATGGCGTGATTTTAACCGCAGTGCCAGCGAGTTAATAGAGATATTGTTGGAAGCCCACAAACATCTTCCCGACATCCGGCGGCGCCCCTAGTTCCAGAAAAGCATCCGAGAGAGCGCCATAGCGAAGCGTGAGCAACGGAGCCAGCTTGTCTTTGTCTAGCTCCTCAAACCCTTCGGAAACATATTGCGACAGCACAAAATCAAGAAACGCCCTCTGCTTTTCTCCAAAGCTGGTTTGTATCGATGGCCGCGCCCGGTCGGCGCGTTCCTGGCGCGTGAGACGCGGCAGGGCAAAGGCGATGTATGCCAGAACATCATAGAGGTCCGACTTTTCTGCCTCCAGTGCACGCTGTATCGCGCCCAGTTGCGTACGGTCGAAACCCTTGTCCTCAAGGTTGCGGAGCAACTTGCTACGCGTGTCGGGCTTGCTCCAGATGGCGCGAAGCTCGTCCTCATCCTTGAAGAACTCCGGCAATGCGCCGAAGAGCGATTCGAGGAACTGGTGTGCGGACATCATCCTGCCATCCACGCTCCAGAAGCTGGTGGAGGACATATGCTGAATCTGGCGGGCCTTGCCGTCGGCCAACTTAATCACCAACCTCCGCGGCGGCTCCGGGCCGTCTGGTCCCGGCTCCGGCGCTGGTCCTGGCGGCTCAGGACGCGGCCTCGGCTCTGGTTCCGGCTCGGGTTCAGGCGGACCATCCCATTCCGGATCGTTGAATTTCTTATGTGCTCCCACGAAGTCGTAGATGGTGAAGAAGTCTTTGCCATCGTAGAGGCGCGTGCCTCGCCCGATGATCTGCTTGAACTCAATCATGGAGTTGATGGGCCGTAGCAGGACAATGTTGCGGATGTTGCGCGCATCCACGCCCGTCGATAGCTTTTGCGAGGTGGTCAGAATCGTGGGGATGGTTCGTTCGTTGTCCTGAAACTGGCGCAGGTACTGGTCGCCGAGCGCGGCGTCGTCTGCCGTGACGCGGCAGCAGTAGAACGGGTCCCGATTCGTTGCTTTCTGATTGATAAGGTCGCGGATGAATGCGGCATGAGGCTGGTGTCTGCAAAAAACAAGCGTCTTCTCGCGCTGATCGATGCGGCTCATCAGAGTGTTGACTCGGTCCTCCTCACGCTCCGGCATTTCGATCTTTTGATTGAATTCTTCCTCGACGTAACGATGTCCCTCCTCGACTTCGCCTTCCACAACGGTGTCGTCCGGCGTGTATACGTAATCGTCGATGGTTGATGCAAGCTGGACAACTTTGAACGGGGTAAGGAAACCGTCGTTGATGCCTTCCTTGAGCGAGTAAATGTAGACCGGCTCGCCGAAGTAGGCGTAGGTGTCCACGTTGTCCTTGCGCTTGGGGGTTGCCGTCAGTCCGAGTTGGACGGCAGGGGCGAAGTAGTCGAGAATGGCGCGCCAGGTGGACTCGTCGTTGGCCCCGCCGCGATGGCATTCGTCGATGATGATGAGGTCGAAGAAGTCGGGCGGATATTGGCCGAAGTAGGGCGCGGACTTCCCTTCCGCGTCCGTGCCGGTCATGAAGGTTTGGAAGATGGTGAAGAAGATGCTGGCATTGGTGGGGACTCTGCCCGCCCGGCGAATCGAATCCGGTGCGATGCGGATGCGGGCGTCTTCGGCGAAGGCCGAGAAGGCGTTGTAGGCTTGATCGGCCAGAATGTTGCGGTCGGCCAGGAAGAGGATGCGCGGGCGGCGGTTTGGCTGGCGGGAGAGGTTCCAGCGGGCGTGGAAGAGCTTCCAGGCAATCTGGAAGGCGATAGCGGTTTTGCCGGTGCCGGTGGCCAGGGTGAGCAGGATGCGCGGGCGGTTTTCGGCGACGGCCTCCAAGACTCGCTGAATGGCGATGTCCTGGTAGTAGCGGACCTCCCAGGAGCCGGAGCGATCTTCAAAGGGGACCTGGGCAAAGCGTTCGCGCCATGCGTTGGGCTCGGCAAAGGTCAGCGCCCAAAGTTCTTCGGGAGTGGGAAAGCGGTCTACCAGCCCTTCGCCCGGAGTCGCGCCCAGGTCCATGCGGTAGATTTTGTGGCCGTTGGTGGAGTAGGCAAAGCGGACGGCCATTTTGGCGGCGTAGTGCTTGGCCTGGGCCACGCCCTCGGCCTCGGAAAGCTCTTCCCGTTTGGCCTCGATCACGGCCAGCTTGTGATTGCGGTATACGAGAACGTAGTCGGCGGTGTCCGGTTCGCCGCGCCGTCCCGCGCCCAGCAGGCGGCCCTTGGTGATCTTGTGTTCGCGGCTGATGCGCGAGGCCTCGACCACGCCCCAACCCGCAGCCTTGAGGGCGGGGTCGATCAGTTCGGCGCGGGTTTCGGCTTCGTTACGCATCGCAATCAGTTTATAGCTTGCTGGTGAAGGCTTGGTGGAGGAGGGATTGTTTTAGCGAGGCGAGGGCATTGAGCTTTTTTTGGTAAACCACCTTCAGTCGGTCGGTCTCCTCCAGCATCACATTCGTCTGATCCACAAGGCGCTTTTGTTCATCGAGGGGCGGTATTGGTAACACTGCTCGCTTAACCAAGTCGCTATTTATGTTTAAGACGATGGCTCCGCTCGCTAGCGCGTTGAACTGGGACCGAACGAGTCTCGAAGAAAGCAAATAGTATAGATAGTCTTGGTTTATCGACTTTTTGAGCCGTAAGACGAACCAACCGTCATGTATGTAACCAGTGGTTTTCATGACGTAGGATTTACCAAATGACATTGAATTAGTGAGAAGAAAATCGCCTTCCTTCACAAATCGGGACTGTTTCGCCCCTTCCGGGGTAATCTTCTGCTTTGTGGAGTAGATGTATTTCTCCCCATCAGTGGCGTCCCCAATCTTGATCCAGTTGACGCCGTCATCTTGGGTTGTAAAGAAGTTCTTGATCGGTCGAGGCGAGCTTCCACGCTCTATTTCACAAATCTCCCCCAAAGCTAGATCCGCCCATCTCGGCCCCCTCTTTGAAACGAGAGACATAAAGCTCCTGTCGAATAGGTCTCTGGAGTCCTCAAGGCTTCTTTGAGCGTTGGCTTTGGCTGTGGCGATTGCTTCGAAGGCTTCATCGAGGATGGCGACGATGCGTTCCTGCTCTTTCAAACCGGGAATTTGAAGCTCAAATCCAAGCAATTCATCGACATTTGCACGCGGCATTCTGGCGCCTGTGCAGGTCTCATTGATTTTGACAACATTGGCCTCCATTATGAGCCAATACCGCAAGAATGCCTTGGACGTATTGTCGTTGGGAAGCAACGGAAAGATTTCTGTTGAACAATGTCCTTCAAAATCAGGTAGTAAGACCTTGTTTAGATATGGGCGGAGTCTGCCATAAAGGATGTGTCTCTCAGTAAATCGAAATGTCGAACTCTTGACGCTGCGCGGTTTGGTCGAACCAAGGAAGCGGCCAGTTTCCGATTCGATATCTTCCATGCCTACGTACGGCAGCCATTCATAGACGCCTTGCTGTTTATCAATGGAGCACAAATCCCCCAGGCTCTTTGTCTGCCACGCTGCGTTCACACCAACCCCCGAATCCCCTTCAGAATCTTGGCGCTCTGGGCGTCGAGGGCGGCGATCTCATCGAGTATCTCCTGCGGCGAGCGATGAACGGCCGCCTCGTTGCTGTTGGGATTCTTGACCGAGAGATCGAAGGTGTTCTTGTCGATGTCAGCCACCTTCACTGACCACGATTGCGGCGAGTCGGCAAAGGTTTTCTGCTGCTTAACGAAGTCGGCGAGATCGTCGTCGTTGAGGGGGTTGGTTTTGCCCAAGTTGCGGCCGGGGTTGAGCTGGTAGTACCAAACCTTGCGGGTGGGCGAGCCCTTGACGAAGAACAAAACAACCGTCTTGACGCCCGCGCCCTGAAAGACGCCGCCGGGGCAGTCGAGAACGGTATGCAGGTTGCAGGATTCGAGGAGCAGCTTACGCAAGGAGACGCTGGCATTGTCGGTATTGGAGAGGAAGGTGTTCTTGATGACGATGCCCGCGCCCCCGCCGGCCCGGAGCTTGCGGATGAAGTGCTGGAGGAAGAGAAAAGCCGTCTCCGAGGTCTTGATGGGAAAGTTCTGCTGGACCTCGGGGCGCTCGCTGCAGCCGAAGGGAGGATTGGCGAGAATGATGTCGTGACGGTCGCGCTCCTGAATGTCGTTCAGGTTCTGCTCCAGGGTGTTGACGTGGAGGATGCTGGGAGCATCGACGCCGTGGAGGATCATGTTCATGAGGCCGATGGCAAAGGGGAAGGACTTCTTTTCCTGCCCGAAAAACGTGCCGGTCTGGAGCTTCTTGCGGCTGGCGACCGTGTTGGCCTCTTTGTTCATCCGTGTAAAGGATTCGCAGAGAAAGCCCGCTGAACCGAGCGCGCCGTCGTAGATGGTCTCGCCGATTTGCGGCTTGACGACAGCAAGCATGGCGCGGATGAGCGGACGGGGGGTGTAATACTCGCCGCCATTGCGCCCGGCGTTGCCCATCTTGCGGATTTTGGCCTCGTAAAGCTCGGAGAGTTCGTGCTTTTCGGTCTGCGAGTTGAAGCGCAAGGTGTCGATCAACTCGATGACCTCGCGGAGGTTGTAGCCGGATTTGAGCTTGTTTTTGAGTTCGCCGAAGATTTCGCCGATCTTGTATTCGATGGTGTTGGGGCTGTCGGCCCGCTGCTTGAATCCCCGGAGGTAAGGGAGCAGCTTCTGGTCAACAAACTCGCAGAGGTCGTCGCCGATGAGCGCCTTGTTGTGGTCAAGCGTACCGGCGGCGTTGAGCGGCATGGCCCAGGCGTGCCAGCGGAAACGTTTTTCCAACAGAAATGTATGCGGCTGCCCATGCAACTCGGCAATCTGGGCGCGGTCCTGTTCGAGGGCGTCGAGGTATTTGAGGAAGAGAAGCCAGGAGGTCTGCTCGATATAGTCGAGTTCCGTGGAGCAGCCGTCGTCCTGGCGGAGGATGGTATCGATGCGCTTGAATGCTTGTTCAAACATGATGGGAAGGTAACCTTGATCTTTTTAAGCTGACCCTAGCTTAGCGGAAGACAGCGACCTGGGCCTGATTTTTACAAACTGATAGACGATGCCCAATTCACATACATATTCCTACCCTATTGACCGCCGATTACTGCTCCTGCGGCTCGACCAAGTGGTGTGCAATGGCGAAGAGCGCCAGTTCCAGCCGTGTGGAGACGCCGGTTTTGTCGAAGATGTTGGAGAGGTGGCGCTTTACGGTTTCTTCGCTTAGGTTGAACTGCTTGGCGATGTCGCGGTTCGAGCATCCCTCGACGATGGCGCCGACGACTTCAAGCTCGCGGGGGGTGAGGCCGTAGGTTTTGCGCTGCGGGACCTGGGCCTGCTGCATGAGGTCGTGGAGGGCGGAGACGAGGTTGATGACGCGCTTGCCGCCGATCCAGTAGTCGCCGCCGGAGACGGTCTTGATGGCGGTTTGCAGGTGGTCGGCGAGGGCGTCTTTGAGCACGATGCCGCGGGCGCCGATGTGCAGGGCCTCGATGATCTGCTGGGTGCTGATGGTGGAGGTGAGCAGGATGATCTTGACCGTGGGCATGCCGGTCATGATGGCGCGCATGGCTTCAAGGCCGGGGAGGCGCGGCATTTGCACGTCGAGGAGCAGGATGTCGGGCTGAAGCTCGAGGGTCTGGGTGATGGCTTCGTCGCCGTCGGTGGCGTCGCCGATGACCTCAAAGTCCCCGGATTCAGAGAGCATGTTGCGTACGCCGATGCACACTACCGGATGGTCGTCCGCTACCACAATTCGAATGGGTCGTTCCACTTGAGCGGCATACCTCCGTATACAGGGCCGGGCTTACGTCTTAAATTCCTCTTCCAGCATACGCTTCAGGCTGGCGGCGGCGGCGCGCAAATTTTCAAGCAGCGCGGGGCTGTTATCCAGATGGTTAACTGGGGATTCGAGGGCTGCGCCGAGGCGGGCGGCCTGGAGAGCGCCGGCCATGCCGCATCCGCCCTTGATGGCGTGGCCGATGCGGCGGATTTCCGCAACGTCTTTTTGGGCGATGGCGGCCTCGATGAGGACGATGCGGCGGGCGAGATCGGCGACGATGGCAGCGTAGATCTGCCGCACGGCGGGCTCGGACATCATTTCGCGGAGTTGGAACAGGATTTCCGGATCGACTATCGGGAGGGTGTGGGTTGGTTTGGGCGAGGAGGGGGTGCCGGCGGGGGTGGGGTTCGGCGC
>Ga0224555_1000875_pt1 | contig 45528 bp, 35 predicted proteins | sample 714S23034metaG_FD_180687 | JGI IMG/M metagenome (GOLD analysis project Ga0224555, IMG submission 180687) | Peat soil microbial communities from Stordalen Mire, Sweden - 717 S2 30-34 | ecosystem: Environmental > Terrestrial > Soil > Wetlands > Peat | place: Sweden: Norrbotten County, Stordalen...
CGATGCCAACCAGTCTCTCCAACCCAGGAAATACAATCCTCTCCCGGAACCCGACGATGAGAGCTCCAACCAAAACCAAGAACCATCCGACTGCCTTGGTGCATGTGAGTTTCATCGCGTGCGACGCATCCAACAGTATCTATTGGGACAAACCCGTTGACCAAAGACAAACTGAGGTTTCCCTGTTCATGAGTCTTGTCCTACGCCCAGCCCAAGACCTTGGCAAGCATATTTTTAAGCCGGAATCCGCGCCGAATTGGCAGGCTCCTTTTGAGTCGTTTTTGGGCTTGATTTCCGGATGTGTAAAGACAAACTCAGTTTGTCTTTCGCAGGGATTCATTACGGGTGAGGTTTCCAACATTGAACCCAGTCAGGGGTGCTGCATGGAAGTAACCCGACTGGAACGCGCTCCGGCTCCTGCGCGATTGCATTAAACAGTCCCGAGTATTGACACAAAGTCGGGCTTTACGGGCGCCATCGACCGGCTGACCCCCTGCGGTTGGCGCTCTACCTACAGTCGCGCTCCTGACCCTCACTTCCAGCCGTGAAGGGGTAGGTCCCGGTGAACGGGTGTTGATATATCTTGCGCTCAATCGACGGCAGGCAATCCTCTCCTCTTTGCCTCCCAGCGTCAGCTCGTTTACCCGTTTGCCGGGACCGACCCCCTTTTCAGGTGTAGTGGCTTTTCCCGCACCTGACCACCCCATGTTAGCTTTTTGGATTTGTGCGGGAAGGTCCCCTCAAATGTTGGGAAGGATGTCGAAATATTCGTCATCCTCGTTCTTGCCTCCTTCTCCCTTGCCAAGCGTCCTTTCCGTTTCGACGAATTCAATGCGTTCAATCCACTTCACCATTTTATAGCCAAGCTGGTTTTCAACGCGCAATCGAAGCGGAGCACCATACACTTCAGGCAGCGGAGCCTGGTTCATCTCATAGGCGAGCAAACATCTCGCCTTGAGCGCCGTTTCGATGGTTTGCGTGTCATAGTATTCCCCACCGTACAACGCGTCGCCGTAGGAATAAAAAGCCACGACTTTTGCTTCGGGCCTGGGTTTGACGATCTCGATCAAGCGCTTGAACGGCAGCCCGCCCCATTGCGCGATTCCCGACCAGCCTTGGATGCAATGATGCATGGAGATGTATTCCATCTTGCCGAGCGCACGAAGTTCCTCAAGTGAAAGCTCAATAGGATTTTCCACCAAACCACCAACCTTCAATTTGAAATCCTGGAATCCATTCGCCGCGAGTTGCTTCCATTTGTTGGAAACCGGCAACTTTCCATTCGGCCAGAAGAAGGGGGAAACGTCCTTTTGTGTATAATGTTCATCGGGCTCGAGACGGCTCAACACATTCCAGTGAAATAACCCGGCGAGGGCTTTATACACATGCTGCATGCCACGAGGATATGTCCATGCGATAAAGTGAAAGAGGATCCAGGAAAGCACCACGAGACCCATGGCGATGAGACCAACGATCATCCCGATGAGGTGCGCGTCATCATGCCCCGTAACGATGTGGTTCATGTTTCGCACAAATCCAGTGATGACGACCAATCCGACATGCACCGCCAGAAAGCACAGGTAACCAATCAGCAAAATAAAATGGATGGATCGCGCTCCCTGCCTGCTCCCAAAGAGCCTTGGAAAAAAAGGGAACCGATTATCAACCGCCGGGGACATCGCTATCCCGGTCAACATGGACAGCGGTGCCATGACGAAAATGACAGCGAAGTAGGAAAGCTGTTGCAGTGGATTGAATTGATAGAAGCCGTTGGGTTCCACCGGCAGATGGAAGGTGGCGTAATAGACTAATGATTTCCAGGCGGCGGGAACGATTTCCCATGAGGTCGGAACCAGGCGCTTCCATTGGTCGGTGAAGAAAAGCAACGCGATAAAAATGAAACCGTTGAGAAGGAATCCGTAAACCGAGAGGAAATGCCACGCTCGCGCCATGCCCACGGTGTGCCGGTACCCGGGCAACGCCACCAACGGGGAAATGTAGCGGGCGTCATCCTTCGCCGTCCACAAGCGGTCCATGGGCACTTCGAGCGGCGTAAACCGCATCCATTCCGAGTTCGGCGTGCAGTGCCGGTTCCAATAAAGTCGCGGGTGATCCATTAAAATGGAGAGCCCGCTGCGAACCAGGAGCATCAGAAAAAAGAAGTTCACAAAATGGGTCAGTCGCAACCACGCGGGAAAACCATGCGGAGTGGGGGGATTTTCCAGATTGATCGGCGGCAGGAAAATCTCCGTTGGAAGCCCGGCGATCAGATATTGTCCCCAGGCAATCGCCACGGGAGCGAGAGCGACAACGGCAAAGGCAAAAACAAACCGGGGATCGATCCAGACACGAAGACGGCGATCCGGTGGATAGTGGATAGCTCGATGGACTTCGTCGAATGCCTGCATAAAGAATGGATTCTAGTGCCAATCAGGTTGCTTTGATTGGTCGTGGTCCCGAGTGTTTGGCCAATGGCTTCTTTGGAGTGCTCGATGAGACCTCGGCCGGATATGTGATCGTGGTGTCACGGACTTTCGCAAAAGGCGTGAGAGTATGAACCTGACGGCGAGTTGGACTCATGATGTCCTCTGTGCGGATTCCCCGAACCAGCAAGGCATCTGCGATGAGCGAGCGATGACAGCGCCATGGCACCGCTTCAGCGCACATTAATGCAATCCGGTCCTGGTTCGTCAACCGGATCAATTCTTCGAGGCTCTGCGCAAATCCCGGCGTCTGCATGTAATCCGCATAACCTCGAAAGGAGGCATTTCGCCAGCCGACATTGAGCGAATCGCGCTTCGCATGACGCAGGCCGCCCAGTCCTGGCATGTGAACGTAGCCCACGCCGACTTTCTTCAATGCCCGGGGCAATGAAGCCTTGTTGAACTGGGGGTTGTGCTCGGAGCGCGGCACCGTCCGCACATCGACTACACGAGATACAGCGTGTGCCTGAAGCAGGCGGATGAATTCAGCGAGCTTGCGCGTGGAATGGCCGATGGTTAGCACAAGAGGCAATCGGTTTGTGTTAGCGTTTGATTTACTTGATTGCATTGATTCTGTAAGCCTGCTGCTACAGTTCGGATATTGTGAAGATAAGGCATTTATTTATTCTTTTTTACGGATGCAAAGGTCTCTTCATCGACGCAAGCAAGCCGCTTGAGTAGTAGGTTGAGTTCGGGGCCGATTCGCTTCAGTTGCTTGCTGTGGGCGGAGGAAAGCTTCTCCAGCACCTTTTCGCCGCCACTTGTGAGTTGAACAAAAACCTGTCGGCGGTCTTCGGCTGATATCGCGCGCGATACCAACCGCTCTGCCACGAGCCGGTCAATCAACCCAACCGCGCTATGATGGCGAAGCTGCAACCGCTCCGCCAACTCGCCCACGGTGACGCTCTCACGCCCGGGAAAGCCCTTGATGGCCAGCAACGCCTGGTGTTGCTGCGGCGTGATGCCGGCAGCCTGGGCAGCCTCCTCGCTGAAATGAATGAACTGCCGGAGCGCGTAACGAAACGCCGCGAGCGTCTCATATTGCGCTTTGATGAGTTGTTTGTTTCTCGTCATCGCTCGTGAGTCTGACAGACACGCACCCGAAGTCATTGTTGGTTTGACATGTATCGCACCACGATATAATATACGATTCGTTAATGCAAACTGAATCAGTGATCCCATCGGTCTTGAATGGCAAAGCCGCCGTGTCGGTCGCAGCCGCTGAAGATGAACTGGCGGATTTCAGCACCAACCGCCGCGTGCTGCTGCTGTCTGCCATGGCGCTGGCGATTGGCGCGATCAGCTCCCTTGTCGCCTATGCTTTGATCTGGCTGATTGCCGCGATTACCAACCTCGCTTTCTACCACCGCTTTTCCGCCGCACCCGCGGTGCCCCAGGGTCATCATTTGGGACTTTGGGTGGTGCTGGTGCCGGTGGCCGGGGCGCTCATCATAGGACTGATGGCGCGCTTGGGTTCGGAAAAGATTCGCGGTCACGGCATTCCCGAGGCGCTGGAAGCAATTCTCCTCGGTCGCAGCCGCATTGACCTCAAGGTGGCAATTCTCAAACCGCTTTCCTCCGCCATTTCCATCGGCACCGGCGGACCCTTTGGCGCGGAAGGACCCATCATCATGACGGGCGGAGCGTTCGGTTCGATCTTCGCGCAACAATTTCATCTGAGCGCCGCGGAGCGCAAAACGCTGCTCGTTGCCGGTGCCGCGGCGGGAATGTCCGCCGTATTTGCTACGCCCGTCGCAGCCGTGTTGCTGGCGGTCGAACTCTTGTTGTTCGAATGGAAGCCACGCAGCTTCATTCCCGTGGCCCTGGCTTCGATTGTCGCGTCGGTATGCCGTGTGCCATTGCTGGGCGCGGGGCCCATCTTTCCCGTGATCGCGCATGCGCCTCTGTCCGGCACGGAATTGGCGATTGCCGCCGGCCTCGGCGTTCTGGCCGGCTTCTGCTCCGGTTTGTTGACGATGCTCGTTTACGCCTGCGAAGATCTTTTTCAAAAATTGCCACTGCACTGGATGTGGTGGCCCGCCCTCGGCGCGGTGTTCGTGGGCTTGGGCGGTGTCATCGAACCGCGCGTCCTCGGCGTCGGTTACAATACGATTCATAGCTTGCTGCGCGGCGAACTTGTCGGTGCGGTCGTCATAGGGTTGCTCGTGGCCAAAGCGCTCGTGTGGGCCATCGCCCTAGGTTCCGGCACGTCGGGCGGAGTGCTTGCGCCATTGCTCATCATAGGCGGCGCGCTCGGAGCCTGGGCCGGTTTCTGGATTCCTGTTGGTGACACCGGCCTTTGGGCCTTGATCGGCATGGCCGCGATGATGAGCGGCACGATGCGATCGCCGCTGACCGCGATGGTCTTCGCTGTCGAATTGACGCGGGACTTCAATCTGTTTCCCGCCGTGCTCATCGGTTCGGTCGCGGCGCTCGGCGTGACCGTGTTGCTCATGCGCCGTTCCATCCTGACGGAAAAGCTCGCCCGGCGCGGTCATCACATCACGCGCGAATACAGCATTGACCCATTCGAGCTCGCGCGCGTGCGCGATGTTATGAACCAGGAAATGCCGACTGTCCCGGCGACCATGAAGCTTACCGAGCTTTCCGATCGCATTGCTCGAGGCGATTCCGACCTTGGTCGGCGACAGGGGACTTTGATTGTGAACAATCAAAATCAGCTCGTCGGCATCATAACGCGGGGTGACATTGTTCGCGCGTTGCGGCAAAACCAGACGGCTGAGATGACCGTGGCCGAAGCCGGCAGCACTGATCTCGTGGTCGCATTTCCTGACGAACCGCTGCACGCTGCGCTCACGAAAATGCTGGATCGCGACGTCGGTCGCCTGCCGGTCGTGGAGCGCAACAACCCAACCCGCGTGGTCGGCTATCTTGGGCGCGCGGCGATTCTTTCTGCGCGGATGAAAATGCACGAGGAGGAAAATATTCTCCAGCGAGGTTCGTTTTCCGGGAAGACAATCAAACAAACAAACCAGCCATGATAATAAACGGGTCGATCCTGAGTATTGACACAAAGTCGGGCTCTGCGGGCGCCATCGACCGGCTGACCCCCTGCGGTTGGCGCTCTACCTACAGTCGCGCTCCTGACCCTCACTTCCAGCCGCACTGTTATAGAGCCAAGGCACGCGGGGAGAATGGCGGCTGTGCGCTGCCGGGCGGCTTGGAATAGCAGGTCGTCCCAACGGATGAAATCAATGCCGGCCCCCAAAAGAAAACACGGTTCCAAAAAATATTATTAATTTCTCTTGACGACTTGGGGCGGCGGTATTAGAAACGCTGCCATTAGGGATCGGTCATGAAAGGGATGCAACTGCAAGGGCGCAGTGCCGTGACCCGGGCTTGTTCGAGACGGAGAGTCACTTCCTTTGTCCACCCGCCACCGATCTTCGTGGCTTTCTTCGGAAATTCGCTACGCGATCCATCCCGGCTTCCGGGCTCCCGCAACGCCATCCTGCTGGCCTTGCGAGAGCCTTTCTCCCCACGCCGCCCGCCAGGTCCACTGCACACTCCCTGGCGGGCGGCCTTCCTCTTGAGAGATGGCCAACCGGCTGCGGCTCACAGAGCCGGGCTCCCATCTCTTCAGTCGAGCCGGATTCGAACAACAGATGAAAGGGCATCATGAAATTCTTCAAAAAGGGTCTCCTCTCGACGTTCTGCGGTTTAGCCATCTCGATCTCCGTTCCGGCGGTCACGGCTCAGACGGCGCAAACCAATCCGGCAGTCATCGTTCGCCACGCGCCTGATCTCAACGGCAGCGGCCGCATCGAGGGTTCGTTGCAGCAGTTGCTGGGCGAGGACGTCATCCTCAACGGCGGATTCGTCATGACCGGCGACCTGCTCGTCCCCGGCACGCCGTCCCTGCGGCTCAACGGGCATCCGACGTTTGCAGGCACGATTGCCGGCGCCGGCATCGCCTCGCCGACCGGTTACGGCGTCACGTTGAATGGCACTTGCTCGTTGCGATACCTTCGCACGCGGACGGCACCGGTGATGCTGCCAACGGTGCCGGCCCCGCCGTCACCTGCAGGCACACGCAACGTAACCATCACCACGGCCGGCCAATCCATCGACACTCCGGCGACCCTCCGCAACCTCACGCTCAACGGCAGCGTCGGCCAGATCGCCATACCCCCGGGCACTTACGGCGCCTTTACCGCCAACGGCGCCTCCGGCTTCACGCTGGGTGTCGCCGGCGCCACGCAGCCCGCCGTTTACAACCTGCAAAGCTTCACCCTGAACGGCCAGTCTCGCGTCGATGTCGTCGGACCGGTCGTTCTCACCGTGGCCAACGGATTTTCGGCGAATGGCCTTCTGGGCACGACCAATCGGTCGTCCTGGCTTCAGCTCCAGCTCGCAAACGGCGGCCTCACGCTCAATGGCGGCTGCACCGTGCACGGGAATGTAACGGCGCCGTCGGGCACGGTGATCGTGAACGGAAACAGTTGCCTGATCGGCTCGGCCCAATGCGACCGACTCATTGTGAATGGCGGTGGCGTCATCAGGGCCGGCGCGCCGCCCAACCAGCCGCCCGTCGCCACTCCCCAATGCCTTTCAGTGGCCGAGGACACGCGCTTGAACATCACGCTCGCCGGGAGCGATCCGGAAGGCTCGTTGCTGACGTATATTCTCGTGGACCAACCCTCTCACGGCAGGCTCGACCCCCAATCGTCCGGCGCATCCAGGCAGTGCCAGGGCGGGTCAACCACCAATCAGTTTATCTATGCGCCCGCCACGAACTACAACGGTCCCGACCGCTTCACGTTCAAAGTCAATGACGGCCAGACCGACTCCGCCCCGGCCGCCATTTCAATTACAGTGACGCCCGTGAATGATCGGCCGGTGGCCACTCCCCAAACCATTGCAACCGACGAGAACACAGCGGTGATCTTCACGCTGGCGGGTGCGGACGTGGACGGGGATGCGCTGACTTGCCAACCGATCAGCCAACCCGCTCATGGAATCGTCGGCACTCGAATCGCAGCCCTCAACCAATTCATCTACACCCCGGCGAGGGATTTCTATGGCAATGACTCGTTTCTCTTTGTGGCGAACGATGGCAAAACGAACTCACCCGCCGCCGCCGTCAACATCACGGTAAGGCGTGTAAACCAGCCTCCCGTGGTGAGCGCCGGGCCGGACCAGACAATCTTGTTTCCCAATCCGGTTCGACTCGGCGGATCGGCGGTCGATGACGGGTTGCCGGCGGGTGCGACGCTCTCGGTGGTTTGGAGCCTGGTATCCGGTCCGGGTCCAGTGAACTTCGAAAAAGCCAATACCACAAATACCCTGGCGACGTTCAGTCAATCGGGCGTTTACACCCTCCGCCTGACGGCCAGCGACGGATTGGCCGCCAGCAGCGCGGTGACCACCGTCACGGTGGATCGGCCGCCGTCGGTGACACTCGCGACGCCTGCCTCCATCACCTGGCCTGGCAATCAGTTGGTGTTGAGCGGCGCGGTAGCCGACGATGGATTGCCCCCGGGCCGCAACTTGAGTGTGGCCTGGAATCTTGTCAGCGGACCCGGAACAGCCAGCTTCTCCCCGGCCAGCCAGAATAATGCGCTGATCGGAGCGGCCGTCACCAACCAGTCTTCGACTCGGGCGTCGTTCAGCGCGCCAGGCCTGTATGTGGTCCGGTTGATCGCAGATGACGGGCTCGGCACGAATGAAGCGGAAGCGGGCGTCCTTATCACGCACGCCAACGTTCCCCCCACCGTTTCCATCACCCGGCCGCCGCCTGGGAGTGAGTCCGAGGCCGGGCAGGCAATTCCCGTCGAGGTGACTGCGGCCGATTCGGACGGCCAGGTGGCCGGAGTGACCCTTCTTGATGGCGACCGGGTGCTGGCGGCATTTGCGGAACCGCCGTTCCGTTTCACGTGGACCAACGCGACGGCGGGAACGCATGTTCTTTCGGCGATGGCAACCGATGACAGCGGGGCGTCTTCGTTCTCATCGAACGTTCTGGTTTCAGTGCTCGAATCCGAGAACGGCGATTTCAGTGTCGAGGCCGGGCCCGATCAGGTCATCAGTGTGCCCGGCTCGGCGGCTCTGGCCGGTGCGCTGGAGATTTCGGGGCCGGCTTCCGGGGTCGGGACTAATGTAACTTGGTCCGTGGCCGGCGGCCCGGGAGATGTGCGCTTTTCCAGTCCCGGCAGCTTGCTCACCACGGCCCAATTCAGCGCACCTGGAACCTACACACTCAAACTGCGCGTCAACCATGGCGGCGGAACCCGCAGCGATACCCTGACGGTGGACGTGCTGCCCGCGGCCCCGAATCGCCTGACGGCCGCCCGCTCAAACCACGGCGCGGATTTCTGGCTGATGTTTCTGCCAAACATGGAGTTCAGCGGAGAAATGGCATATGTCGGCTGCAATCTGATCATCAGCGCCGATGCGGACACGACTGGCAAGGTGACGTTCTCCCGATGGGACGAACCTGGGGAGATCTACTTCCGCGTCAAGGCCGGCACTTCAACAAATCTGTCGCTGTGGGATTATCCGCGCGAGGATTGGGATGAGTCGGATTCCATCCAGCCCAACGGCGTTCATCTCACCGCGGACCACGCCGTCACCGTTTACGGACTCAACTACATGCCCATGAGCGCCGACGGCTTTCTCGCCTTCCCGACGTCGATGCTGGGCACGAACCACATGGTTCTTTCTTACAGGAATTCCCCCACCTGGTACGACACCAACGTCGTCATTGGAGGCACGGAGTTTGGCGTGGTGGCACCCCAGGACGACACCCACATTACCATCACTCCCACCGCAGCGACCGAAACACGACCGGCAGGGGATTCCTATGGCATCCTGCTCCAAAGAGGGGAAACATATCGATCGATCAATCAAGACGGCGCCGATGCCGATTTCACGGGCACAACGATCGTTTCCGACAAGCCGGTGGCGGTCTTTGCCGGCCACAGGGCCACGCTCGTGCCCACCGGTTGCGCGGCCGCCGATCATCTGATCGAACAATTGCCTCCGATCGAAATGTGGGGCCGCCAGTTCGTGACGATGCCGCTAGCAACCCGCGTCAAGGGCGACACATTCCGCTGCCTCGCTCAAACCAACGGCACCCGCGTCACCGTCAACGGCCGGCTCGTGGCGACCCTGGGCCGGGGTCGGTTTTACGAAACCATGATCGAGGGCCCGGCTCGGATTCTGTCCAGCCAACCCATCCTCGTCGCCCAATACGCCAACGGCTCGGATTACGACGACACCACGGGTGATCCTTTCATGACGCTGATCCCGCCGGTTGAACAATTCGGCGGCGATTACATCCTCTCCACGGCGCTGCCCATCTGGAATCTCTGGGACCAACAATACGAAGATCTCTACACCAACTACCTGAACCTCGTGGTCCGAACGAATGGCATCGGCCTGATTCAGATCAACGGCGTGGACGTGCCGACCAATGCGTTCCAGAGGATCGGTGACACCGGTTATGCCGGCGTCCAGTTGCCGGTCGATCCCGGCTCGCATCATCTCTCGGCCCCCGTCCCGTTCGGTGCCTGTATTTACGGCTGGGGCTGGTACGTGTCCTATGCCTTCATGGGCGGCGTTTACTCCGAAACGGTGGATGCCGGCGCGATTCTCCGGCTGGAACAGCCGACGCCGTTCGCGCAGACCGGCAACGAAAAGATCGCGACCGCGCGCGTCGCAGATGCGCGCGGCCAACCGCTCGGAGACGTCGGCGTCGATTTTTTGGTTTCCGGCGCGAATGCGGCGTCCGGCCACGTTATCACCTCGCGTTGTGGCGAAGCGACCTTCTCTTACACCGGGACGAACGCCGGTGTGGATGTGATCGCTGCGACGCTCGTGGATCTGGAAGAGTCGCTCACGAACACCTGGCTGGCCCCGGGGAACAACGCGCCTCCGATTGTGTCCACCAAAGGCACCCAGCCGCTGGCGTTGGGCATGACCGTCCAGTTGGCGGGAACGGCCACCGACGATGGCAATCCTCGGGGCGCGAACCTGAAGGTCGGCTGGCGTCTGCTCGATGGACCCGCTGACGTGGAGATTGAAAACGCGGCGCAGATCTCCACCCGCGCGTTCTGCACGGAACCGGGGACTTATTCATTCGAATTGGCCGCCGACGATTCGCAGTTCAGCAGCCGGGCCGTGGCGACCGTCTTCGTGGATCTCCTTCCTGCAGTCCAGTTCCCCACCGGGCAACTCCCCGATGTCGCCCTCGTGAACTCATCCATCCAACTCAACGCGGATGCGTGGGACATGGATGGATCGATCGACCGGGTTGAGTTTTACTGCGACGACCTCCGGATCGGCACCGCCGTCGATTGCGATCCATGGACCGGATACACGGTCGATTGGACTCCCGCCACGAATGGATGGTTCAAACTGAGGGCGGTTGCCTTCGACGATCTCGGTGGTTCGGTGTCTTCTGACACCGTTCTCATCGAGGCGACGTTTCCCCCGCGAATCGAAGCGGACCTGCCCGACCACGACCTGACCCTTCCTTACAACGCCTCCACCGCCGCGTTCAGAGCCCGGGCGTGGGATCCGGATGGCACCGTCACCAACTTCGCCGTCTTCCTTGGTCCCGCGCTCATCGATCAGGTGGCCGGCGATCGGATTGATTTTACCGGACCGGCGGATGTTGGAGACAATTTTTACGAAAAGTACGGCACCCCTCAGCCAGTGCGATTTGTGGCGACGGACAATCACGGCGTTTCGACGGAGACGGACACGGTGAACATCACGTTGGCGCCTCCCGCGGTCACCGTGGAGTGGATTTCACCGGCGTTGAATCAGACTTTCCGGGTCGGCCAGATGGTGAATCTGGTTGCCGAAGCCTCGGTAATGCCGCCGGCCCGGATCTGGCAGGTCGTCTTTTATCTCTGGAACGAGCCGCCACCCTGGATGCCGTGGGCCTCAGGCCGGTGGGTTGCCGTCGATTATCCGGCGACGGACGAACCTTACATCAATCGCTGGACCCCGACCGCGCCGGGAGATTACCAGTTCAAAACAGTTTCCTGGGCGGACACAGGGACGTCCAGTCCCGAGCTTGTCATCACCCTCCATGTGCTGCCGGCGATCGGAGTCTCGATCGTTCCGCTCGCGGACTCCGCGCAGTTGTTCGCCGGCAATTCATGGCAGATCAGCCTTGAACTGGACGATCCGACGAGCGCATTCGATCATGCGGAGTTTTTCGCGAATGGTGTCAGCCTGGGCCAGACGACCAATCATTCCATTGCCTGGCTGCCCCAGGACGCCGGCAATTACACCCTTACCGCCGCGGTGTTCGATCATCGGGGACAATCCTATGACTCCGAACATCCCGTGTCGGTTCAGGTCCGGCAGACGCCGATTCCCTCCATCAGCCTGGAAACCATCCCCGAAATCAGAACCAACCTGCTGGTGGGTTTCCCGTTGCTGCTGGTGGCTGACATTTCGATGACCAACCCGGTGCCTGTCGCCAAAGTCGAGTTCTTCGCCGATGACCGGTCCCTCGGCGAAATGACGAACGCGCCGTTTCTGTTCCCTTACATTGCCACAAACCCCGGCCCCCATTGCCTGACCGCACGCGTCACGACCGAGTATGGCACGGCGGCCGACAGCGCGCCTATTTGCATCGAAAACAGTCTTCGGCTTGGAGTGTCGTGGGAAGGCGTCCATGCAGGCGAATGGGTGCCCGTCGGCACCAATAAGACATTGGGGGTGCGCTTATATGATCCCGGATCCATCTTCGATCACATCGAGTTTGTCGCCAATGGCGTGGTGTTGGGGAGCACACCGTCCTGTTTCCTGGATTGGACGCCTTCGGCCGCCGGAGAGTATGCGCTGCGCGCCCGCGCTCATGATCGCTTCGGCAATACTTACGACAGCGAAGAAATCACCCTGCACTCAGCCCTGCTCCACCACCCCGAAGTCCATTTCCTGTCGCCGGCACCGATGACGCGGTTTTCCTTTGGCCAACCGGTACCGTTCTCGGTTCAAGCGACTGATCCGGACGGCGTCGTGACCAATCTGTCATTGTTCCGCCACAGCCGGCCCCGGGTCTCCATCGCCGGCGTCGCGCTGAATTGCGCCTGGACGAATCTGCCGGCAGGCGAACTTCAGTTCACTGTCGTCGCCACCGATGACAAGGGACTGACGGGTGAGGCCAAATTGCGGATTGTCGTGGACTGCCCTTTCGCGTCAGATTTGCTGCCTCCCCAGGACCTTTCCGCCCAGGTGCCGGGTTGCAACGCGATCCGGATTTCCTGGAACACCAACTCCGGAACAGCGACCAGTCTCGTTGTCGTCGAACGGGCCGAGAGCACCAATGAGATTTGGGAAGTCGCCGGCAAAGTGCCTGTGGAAAAGGGGGTGATGGAGGACCATTTCCTCCACGCAACCACGGTTTATCGCTATCGCGCATACCTCCGCAATGCCGCGGGATATCGCTCCCCGGATTCCACTGTCGTGGTCACCCGCACCCGCGCTTGGATCCCAGGATTTGCCGTCCTGGATATCGCTGAAAACCTCGAGGACACAGGCGCCTTCGATGTGGCTTCCGACCACGACAATGAACCGGGCTTTCGTGGCCGCCGTTGTGAAACGGCGGAGATCCCCACCTCGGCACCGGTCCGCCAATTCACATTGGCGGCTACAAAGTTTCATGACCCCAATGCGCGCCCAATTCCGGGATTGAAGGCTTCCCATGAACCTGATAGGGCCGACCTGCGGTCGGCTTGGACGCGCAGCAGCGCGTCCCTACCCGATTCATGGTCCCGGATGCCAGGGGCCCCACTGTTCGCCAGCTTTGTTTCCGAATCGGACAGCGATGCCGCCGTGATCCCACTGGATGCTTTCTCCACCCTGGGCATCAGCGATCTCGATTCCGTGTTGGTGGTGGGAAGTGTGAAGACCTATGTCTGGTCTCCCGGAGGCGCGTATGAGGTGCTGGATGACACCAACTTTTTCCCGTTCCGTATGACGCGGTCCGGCTATCCCGTCGGCACCCGGTGGACTCAAGTCCCTGCCGGCCCCATGAACGTGGTCACACAATTGCACGCCGGTTTCTGGCACGAGGGATTCGTGGATCTGACGCCCGATGTGCAGGCGCTCCGGTTCCCGATGTCATTTCCTCCCGCGTCGATGCCCTATTCCACTTACGACGTTCTTTCGGACATGAATTCCAACGGCACGGGCGTTGGCACCGCTTCCTGGGTCTGGGTCACTTCATTGGATGGGCAAACCAGCTTCATCATGCTCGGCCCGGTGCGCCAGGCCACTTTCTGGCCCGGAAACAACCAGCCCCCCGTCAGCTTCGGAGCCCTGCAGGAGTTGAACTGCATTTCTGAATCGGCTTTCCAGGCCATTGACGACTCTGGCGACATAGTCGGTGTCTCAGCGGTGTACGATCCGAACCTGCCGGATGCGCAAATCACTCACGCAGTCCGTTCCCATACTTCTCTGGCCGATGCTGCGGACAACAAATTGACCGATCTTGGCACGCTGGGCGGATTCTACAGCGCCGCCCTCGCCATAAACAACGCAGGTGTTGCGGTCGGTTACAGCACCAGCCAGCCCGCAGATGCCATTACCAATGCCAGGGCCGTCTATTGGCTGCCCACCGAATCCCAACCACGGCGGTTGCCGGGTTACAGTGACAACCTGCTGACTTACGCGCGGGCCATCAATGACGATAACCAGATCGTAGGCGAGGCGGTGGATACCAACGGAATGCAACAGGCCGTCCTTTGGAAACCGAATCTCGCCGCCAACGGATTGGATTACGATCTTGTGACCCTCAATAACCTGGTTTCCTCATCCGATTGGAACCTGCTCACCGCGCGTTCCATCAACAGCCACGGCCTGGTGGTCGGATCGGGACTTCACCGCACCGAAGTCACGGTCAACAACGGCGCGTCGCAAACCGCGATGGTGCCTCGCGCCTTCCTGCTTCTGCCAAATGCTTCCCTCGCCGTGGATTATAATCGCGATGGCCGGATCGAGCTGGACGAAAAGGATGATCTGCCGGATCGGCAACCCTACCAATTCTGGATCAACGACGACTCGGACAACAGCACAACGGCATCCGCCCTCGGGATCAGCGATCTTCCCGGCGCCCGCTCAGGCGCGTTCGAGTTCGACGGACGCGACCCGGATTACGCCGATGACAAGGTCAATGAAGCCGGGGATCTGGTGGATTGGTTTCCCGTGTGGCTGAACATCTCGAATCTGCTCGCGGTATTTCCGTCGGCCCAATACGAATACCGCCTGGTCCACAGCGAGGGCGCTCTCAATTTTCTCTACACCGCATTGCGGCCCGAGGAAGCCGGAAGTTATCTGACCAACGCCTCGGCCTTGGGATTCGGCCTGGATTTCAACCAGCCCGCCGCCACCGCCGCAGGCGTTCGGCAGGTCACGGCGGACGGCGTGGTCCTCTCCGCGGTATTCCTCGACAAAATCACCCGCGGCCAGGGCGGTGTCCTGCTCTTTGAGGCGCGCCAGGCGACAACGCAGCCCTTGCGGCTCGAGGTGCGCAATCGCAGGCGGACGGTGACCGCGCTGGAGTTGCCGCTCCGGATCAGCGGCGCCGAATCCATGTATGCCTGGGTCAACTTGCGCGGAGCGGCGGGCGAGGAGGTGGAACGACCGGCGGATCTGTTCCCGCAGAACTGGCCCCCCTTCGCAAAGGAGGATCAGGCCTTTGTGTTCCTTCACGGTTACAACGTGAACGAACGCCAATCGCGCGCCTGGGCGGCGGAAATGTTCAAACGCCTCTGGTGGAGCGGTTCTCACCGCCGCTTCTACGCCGTCAGTTGGTACGGCGAAGAGTCCCAGGTGGCCGGGCAAACCACGATCAATTATCACGTCAATGTGCGACATGCGTTTGAGACGGCGCCGGTCCTGGCATTTTTTCTCAATAACAACCTGGCCGGACAGGACATCACCCTCGCAGCCCATAGCCTCGGTAACATGGTCGCCTGCTCGGCCATCCAGGATTATGAGGCGATGCCCGACCGCTTCTTCATGCTGGACGCCGCCGTGGCGATGGAAGCCTTCGACGCCGGGCTGACCAACCAGCCTTTCATGACGCACCCCGACTGGCGCGATTACCCCGAGCGCCTCTACGCCAGCGAATGGTTCCGCTTGTTCCCGGACGACGACGGACGCCATGCATTGACCTGGCGCGGCCGCTTCCAGGATGTTCCACAACTGACCGACTTGTACAATTTCTACTCGAGTGGCGAGGAGGTTTTGGAAAACCGCCAGGACGACAGCGATCCCTGGATAAGCGACATCGCCTCTTTCCAGCTTCAGTGGCCGACACTCCGGTTGCCGGTGAATTGGCTGACCGGCCGTTACGCCTGGGTTTTGCAGGAAACTCTCAAAGGCCGCGTTCGGGCCAGCGATGTGAATGCTCTCTACGCGAAAGGTTACCTCATCGGAAACCTCCCGGTTCTCCTGGCCTTGCGCCTCGCCGATGTGCGGGCAGGAAACCTGGTGGGCAGCGAATATGGAGGATGGGGATTTAATTCCTACTGGGACACTTCCGGTTCGATGGTCACCATCACTGGCTGCCCAATCCCGACCTCGGTCTATATCCCCGGCGGCCATGAAGGCCCCGCGCAGGCAGCAGGCATTGCCGATGTGGATTTGTGGTACAACCCATTCTTCCTGCCATTTCTCGATGCGCGACTCACAACTTCCTCAGGTGGACCCGTGGCCTCCGACATGCGCGCCCAATTGCTCGCCGAAGCCATCCCGGCCAGAACCTTCGCGGCCGGGGCGAATGCGCTTGTCAGAAAAGATTTGAGTCTGATCCCACTTGCGAACTTCGACATGAATGGTGTGTTCCAAAAGCGCGGCTGGCCGGAGGAGAGGTTGCAAAGTTCGCGTGAACAATCCCGTTGGAAACACAGCGACCTCCACGACATGGCATATCCTTACACAGGAATGGCATTCGACAAATTAGTGGAACTGGAAGGCGGCCGATGAAGACGTATCCTGAGCGTATCCTGCCGGAATCACGAAACGTGAGATGTCCCGGTTTGCAAGTTGGGACGCGCACCGCAGGATCCGCGAAGATTGAAACGCCCCACAATTTGTGTCACTTCAGCAGATCCCGAATGCGCGCGGACATCGCTGTCCACGGCCCGCTGTTTGTCGGCAGCATTCCCACAGCATTCATCTGCATATCGAGACGGGTAGGATATGTTCTGCTGGTGACGTTTTGTTCATGGCTCCTTGCAGGGTGCGTTTCGAGAGTGAATGTGACCGTAAAGGTGGTGGATGACGATAACCGGCCTGTGCCAGATGCAAAAGTGGTGGTCATGGGATACAACACGCAGGCAGAAGGCAAGACGGATAAGGATGGATTCTTTCCTGCGAGGCTGCGCAACATAACAGGACAGTTGGACTTCGTGGTGCGGAAGGAGGGGTTTTACACGATCGGTTGGCATAGCTACTACTTCACCGTCCAGACCAACGGTCAGTGGCAACCTTGGAATGCGACTGTTAATCTGCAGCTCCGCAAGAGAGGGAAACCCGTTCCCATGGTGGTGAAACAGGTCCACGAGCAAATACCCGCTCTCGAGACACCAGTTGGATACGATTTACTGAACGCAGACTGGGTTAAACCTTACGGTCGCGGAGAGACCTCGGATTTTGTTCTCGAGGCGAAGCGGCGGTCCGATGGCTCGGGCAACGTGAACGGTTGGCTGCAACTAAGGTTTTCCAATCCCGAAGATGGTTTGATCCCCGTAAGACTCCCTTGGCGAAGTGATTACGGCTTGCAGCTTCCTGCCATTGCTCCCCAAAGTGGCTATGACGGCAAATGGTTGTGGGTTGTCGGGAATGATGAGAGACTACCCAACGTAGTTGGCTTCATACCCGAGACAAATATGGATCAGGATGCAAACTACTACTTTAGGGTACGGACCCATAGGGCCGGCAACGGGGGAATAGTGGGAGGAATGTACGGAAAAATCTATCGTGGGATCAGTCTTGGCCTTTGGAATTACCGAACAAATGTCACTGTAAATTTCCTCTATTACCTCAACCCCGATGGCACGCGGAACACGGAGTTCGACACGCGGAACAATCTGTGCCCGAACCCGGGAGATGCCGGAGGCAAACCGTAAGGGGATGCAGCCAGGAACAATTGGGGTTGTCGCGCCTTGCCGGGCCGACCTTGGCCGCGGCCATGCAGTGGAGTGCCCGGTGCGCAATCTGAAGATCGCGGCTACAAGGAAAGATGGGAGTCGCCGGCGGGCACAGGCTGGTAGCCTGTATAACTGCCACCCTTTCCTTGCTCAGGCGTGTGAAAATATCCCGGCTATATCGCGAGCGTCTCGTCCTGGGTCAGCACGTGCAGGCCCTGTTCCTGCAGGACGTCGGAGGCGCGGGCGACGTCGTGGACTTCGACGACGAGGACGGCGCGGTTGTTGGCGACGAAACCGGAGGTGTTATCGACGTTGACATTGCTCTTGAAGAGGCAATCGGCCACGGCGTGCAACGCGCCGGGTTTGTCGGCCATTTCCACCGCGATGACATCCATGAGGGTGGCCGCAAACCCTTCCTGCTTGAGCGTGCGGCAGGCCAGCTCGGGCTGGCTCACGAGGAGTTTCATGACGCCATAGGCCCCGCTGCTCGCCACGGTGATGCAGCGGATATTGATGCGGGCATCGGCCAGGATTTTGGCCGAGCGGGCCACCTGCCCGGGTTTGTTCTCCACAAAGACCGCGACGAGTTTGACAGTGTTCATTCAAAGTTTCCGGTTGTCGATGACGCGCCTGGCCTTGCCATCGGTGACGGGCAGGGTGGCGGGCGGCACCAGTTCGACGCGGGGCTTGACCAGGATTTCCGCGCGCAATTTTTCGGCGATTTGGGATTGCAGGCTTACCAGATGTTCGACCTGGCCGTCGAAGTCCGCTCCGGTCAATTCAACGTAGACGATCATCTCGTCGAGGCCCTCGAGACGGATCAGGTAGTTGCGGCCGATGCCCCGTGTGGCCATGAGTACGCGCTCGATCTGCTGCGGATAGATGTTCACGCCGCGAACGATCAGCATGTCGTCGGAGCGGCCGGTGATGCGGTTCAGCCGGTGATGCGTGCGGCCGCAGGGGCAGCGGCCGAGCATCAGGGATGTGATGTCGCGCGTCCGATAGCGGAGCAGGGGCATGGCCTCGCGGCACAAGGTCGTCATCACGAGCTCGCCCGGTTCGCCGTTTGCGACCGGATCGCCGGTTTGCGGGTTGATGATTTCGATGATGAAATGGTCTTCCCAGAGGTGCATGCCCTGCTTGTGTTCGCACTCGAAGGCGACGCCGGGCCCGTTCATTTCGGACAGGCCGTAGGAATTGTAAACATCCAGGCCGAGGCCCGCCTCGATCTTCAGTCGCGTTTCCTCGGTATAAGGCTCCGCGCCCACGAACGCCTTCCGCAACGCCAGATCGCGGCGGGGGTTCACACCCCGCTTTTCCAGGAAGTCGGCGAGGTAGAGCGCGTAGCTTGGAGTCAGGTGAACGAGCGTGGTGCGGAAATCCCGCATCAACATCAACTGCCGCTCGGAGTTGCCCGGTCCGGCAGGGATGACCAGGCAGCCAATTTTCTCAGCGCCATAGTGGGTGGCCAACGCGCCGGTGAACAGCCCGTAGCTCATCATGTTCTGGAACACGTCCTCCTTCGTGACGCCGGTCATGACGAAGGAACGGGCGCACAATTCGGCGGCGTTCTCCACATCCGCGCGCGAGAAAAAGATCGCCTTGGGCTTTCCCGTGGTGCCGCTCGAGGTGTGCAGGCGAAGCGTGTCGTTCAGGGGCGCTGCGAGCAGCCCGGCAGGGTAGTTCACACGCAGGTCGTCGCTGGTGGTGAACGGCAGGCGGCGCAGGTCGGCCAGCGACCGGATATCGTCCGGCTTGACGCCGAGATCTGCGAATTTTTGCCGGTAAAAAGGCACGCGTTCGGCGACGCGACGGACGGTGGCCTGAAGGCGCTGAAGCTGGAGGCGTTCGAGGCCGGCGCGGCCGGCGGTTTCGATGGCTTGATCCCAAAACATGGCGGTCTTGCCGGCGCTGCGGACGCGGCGGAGGAACCGGCCGCGCCTGCAGTCACCGGGTCATTTCGCAGGTCTAAAACGTAAACATTATTTCAGCCCGCAGGAAATCCATCATGCTCCGGCTGACGTAGTAGTTGCCCGGGAAGAGGAATTCGCTCCAGAGGTGGCCGCTCAGGTGCTTGCTGAACTTGTATTTGAGGACAGCCTGGAGGTAATGGCCGCGGAAGTTCCCCGTCCCCGTGAACGCAGTAGGCACAGTCGCTTGAGTGGGCACATCCTGATTCGCAAACAACGCGTTATAGGTAAGGCTGAAATTCATGTCCTTGATCGGGTCCACACTCCAACTCGGGCCAAAACGTATGAGATTGGCCGTTTGTCCTACGCGCGTCTCGTTAACGTAGCTGTAAATGTTGTACATCTCGCTCCACTGTGGGTACCGGCCCCACAGCACGTCGAACATTTCATCGTTCCCCGTTTTCGGATTATCCCCGGAAAGAAACTCAAAAACCATGCTCAACTGGTCGTTCAGCTCATCCTTGAAGAGGTAGCTGATCTTGCTTTTCACTCCAAAAGCGCGGAGGTCGTGGAATTGGCCGTCTGCCGCCGCCGGCGCGGGTGCGCCTCCCGGCATGTTATACTGATATTGTTTCCTACCGAACTGATACGCCCCCTCCGCCGAATACTGAAAATGTTCCTCCACCAAACCCGAAACGCGGCCGCCAAATGTGTAGATGTCCGCGTTGTCAGAGAATATCGAGGCGGGAGCGTCGTTGATGGCCGAGTCGTGTTTGTAGATAAAGAAGCCGTCCAGGTTGGCTGCCGGCAGGCTCTTGTTGGCGATCCACAGAACCGCGCCCTTTTCATTTTGGTCGGTCAGGAGATACGCGTTCGGGTTTTCACCCTGTGAGGTGGAGGGGCCTATGGTGGGCAGCCAGGCGTCAGGCCGGGCGTATTGGACAATGCCGATGGCATCAATGGTGGTGTGCTGATCTTCCAGATTGCAGGTGATGCGGGCGGAATCGAGGAAAGATGTGAAGGACCCGTCCTCGGGCGTGCCGTCTCCAAACAGCCAGTTGTCACCCAGGTTAATATCCTGGCGGCCAACCGTCACGGTGGCAGGCAGGTCCAGCGGTTTCTTCCATTGCACGTTGAGGTTGTCGATAATCCCGTAGCGCCACTGCATGCCCGATCTGTCGAAGTATGTGTCCATGGTCGAGTTCTTCATGAACTCCCGCGGTTCAGCGGCCAGACGGACGTTCAAACTCAGGTCATTTGTCGGAAAGAGGCTGGCCCAAACCCGGCCACGAAAACGGAAATAGTCCTGTTCATGCACGGGGGCAAACGGCCCGCTGCTGGGACCCGAACCCAGGCTCAACGCATTGTTGAAGTACTCATTGCGCAGCCGGAAATCGCCCCCCCAACTGAGCCAGTCCACAGGGTTCTTGACTTGTTTGACGAAGTCCTCGAACGGGCAGATGGGTGCGGCAGCCGCCGCCGAGTTGGTAGCGGCGGTTTGGGCCTGGGTTTGCGCGAAGGCTGATGTTGCGGCGAGCGATGCGATCGCCACGCTGAGTTTCAAGAGGGATTTTTTCATGTGGAATTTAGCTGTGGGCTCTGAATCCATCTATCGTCAAGTCCGAGCATGACTCAGGTCTTGCTTCCAATTGGGGTGTCTGATTTGCGCAAACGCTGCACGTGCCCAAGGCACCCGGGCAGATTCCAGAACCCGAATCTTGACTCCACTCTGAGAAAGGTGGATACATTAGTCTAGCTTTTTACACAGATGTGTACAAAAAGCAGACGTAATAATACTTTTGATGCGATCATTTGATTCTGGTACCAACCTGGGGGGAGAGCAATTTTCGGCGAGACATTGCCAGTTTATGGGTATTGCCGTGACGGCCGGTGAGGGAGGATGGGCGGAGCAGGCTCGAAACGATTCTTAAAGGCATGTCCTCGGCCAAACGACAGCTTCTAAGCGGCGACGAAGCCATTGCACTGGCGGCGCGTCACGCCGGTGTGGCGCTCGGCGCGGGCTATCCTGGCACGCCCTCCACCGAAATCCTCGAACGCTTCTCCGAACTCGGCGGGCGCGGTCAATGGTCGCCCAATGAGAAAGTCGCGCTGGAAGTGGCCATCGGCGCCGCCTTCGGCGGCGCGCGCGCCATCGCCACCATGAAGCACGTCGGCCTCAACGTCGCCGCCGACCCGCTGTTCACCGCCGCGTACACGGGCGTCACCGGCGGCCTGGTGGTGATTTCCGCGGACGATCCCGGCATGGCATCGAGCCAGAACGAGCAGGACAACCGGCGCTACGCGGTCGCCGCCGGCGTGCCGATGCTCGAGCCTTCGGATTCGCAGGAAGCGTATGATTTCCTGCTCGCGGCGTTTGAGATGTCCGAGCGATGGAACCTGCCCGTTCTTCTGCGCGCCACCACGCGGGTCTGTCACAGTTGCACCCTGGTCGAACCGCGCGGCCCCGGCGGCCCGCCCCGGTCGCCGCGGTTCGAGCGCGACATCCGCTCCCGCGTCATGATTCCGGCTTACGCGCGCGCCGCGCACCGCCGGCTCCGCCGGAAGCTCGTCGAGATCCAGGAGTGGGCCGAGGGCAGCCCGCTCAATCGCGTCGTGCCGGGCGACGGATCGCTGGGCATCATCGCGTCGGGCATTTCATTCATGCACGCCCGCGAGGCCGCCCCGGACGCCGCCATGCTCAAGCTGGCGGTGACCCATCCGCTCCCGATGAAACGGATCGCGCAGTTTGCGGCCGGCGTGGACCGGTGCGTGGTGATCGAGGAAGGCGACCCCTGCCTCGTGGACGCCATCCGCGCGTCGGGGATCGAGGTCGAAGGCAAGGCGGAGATGTATCGTTTCGGCGAGCTGGACGTGCCGCGCGTGCGGCGCATCCTGAACCGGGACCTGAGTCCCGAGCCGGCGAAGCCTGCGGGCAAACCGCCGCAGCTCTGTGAGGGGTGCCAGTACCGCCTCGTGTTTGAGGCGCTGCGGAAGCGCGATTGCATCGTGGCGGGTGATATCGGCTGCTACACGCTGGGCGTGCTGCCGCCGTTCGAGGCGATGGATTCCTGCGTCTGCATGGGCGCCAGCCTCGGGGTGGGATTGGGTCTGCGTCATGTGCTCCCAACGGAACAGGCGCGGCGCGTGGTGAGCGTGATTGGCGACAGCACCTTCGTGCACAGCGGCATCAGCGGCGTGGTGGAGATGATGTACAACCCGCCGCCGGACGGGCACGTGCTCATCATTCTCGACAACTCCACGACCGCCATGACGGGTCACCAGGAGCATCCTGGAACCGGCCGCAGACTGAATCATGCGCCGACGAACAAACTGGTCCTGGAAAACCTGGTCCGTTCCCTCGGCGTGCAACGCGTTCATGTGGTGGAGCCGCGGGCGGGGTCGGACGAATTCGAACGCGCCCTGGACGAATGCCTCGCGAGTCGCGAGTTGTGCGTTGTCATCGCCCGCCGGCCGTGTCTCCTGATCGTCAAGAGGCTGCGGGAACTCGAACGTTGCGACTGTGAAGAAAAGGAAATCCATGCCCAGCCCGGTCACTAACGTGGTCATCGCCGGCCTCGGCGGCCAGGGGGTGCTCACGGCCTCGGCCATTCTCGCCGACGTGGCGGTGCGCGCGGGGTTTGACGTGAAGCGAAGCGAGATCAAAGGCATGAGCCAGCGCGGGGGATCGGTGGGCAGCGACGTGCGGTTTGGCGGGACGGTGTTCAGCCCGATGGTGCCGCCGGGGGAGGCGGACTTCCTGCTGGTGCTGGAACCGACCCAGGTGGATTCCAACCGCCATTGTCTCAGGACCGGGGGGGTGTTGATCACACCGGATGCGGTCAACCCGGAGCAGTTGGCGAGCAGGAAGAGTTTGAACGTGGCGTTGCTGGGCGCGTTGAGCGCGCGCCTGCCGTTGCCGGAAGCGGCTTGGATCGAGGCGCTGCGGGAGGGCTTCCCACCCGAGTTTTTCGAGCGCAACCGGCAGGCATTCCTGGCCGGGCGGGGCGGACAGAAGAAGTCTGGAATATGAACGTCCAACATTCAACATTCAACATTCAATCCCCAACCAATCCCGCGCCACTCTGTTCGATGTTGGTTGTTGAAGGTTGGTTGTTGAAGGTTCGTCTGTCCTCCCACGAGTCCTGGAGACCGTCATGACCAAGAACCACGAAATGCCGCCGCTGCACCCCGCCAGCATGGTGGATTTCCTGCCCATGGCGCAGTTGCGCGACGTGCAATTCACCCGGCTCAATTCCATGGTGCAGCGCTCTTATGATCGCGTGGCGCTGTTCCGCAGGCGCATGGACGAGCGCAAGCTCAAGCCCGCCGATCTGCGCACGATCGGGGACATCGTCAAACTGCCGTTCACGGTGAAGGCGGATTTGCGCGACACCTACCCATACGGCATGGCCGCGAGTCCGCTGCAGGAGATCGTGCGCTTTCACGCTTCGAGCGGGACGACGGGCAAACCCATCGTCGTCGCCTATACGAAGGAAGACCTCGACGACTGGTCGCGCGCGATGCTGCGCAGTTTCGCCGCGTGCGGTGTGCATAGTGGCGACATTGTCCAGAACGCCTACGGCTACGGCCTGTTCACCGGCGGCCTGGGGGCGCATTACGGTGCCGAGGCCCTCGGCGCCAGCGTCATCCCCATGTCCGGCGGCAACACCGACCGGCAGATCATGATCCTGAAGGATTTCGGAGCCACCGTGATCTGCTGCACGCCGAGTTATTTCCTGCACATCATCGACCGCGCCTGCGAACTGGGCGTGGACATCCGCGAATTGCCCCTGCGCATCGGCGTCTTCGGCGCGGAGCCCTGGACCGAATCGATGCGCGAGCGAATCGAGGCCTCCAGCGGCATCAAGGCATACGACATTTACGGCCTGACCGAAATCGTCGGGCCGGGTGTGGCCATGGAATGCGTGCACCAGGCCGGCCCGCATATTTTCGAGGACATGTTCTACCCTGAAATCATCGATCCGCGGACCCTCGAGCCGCTGCCGGACGGGACCGAAGGCGAGTTGGTGCTCACCACGCTCTGCAAGCGGGCCATGCCGATGATCCGTTATCGCACGCGCGATATCACGTCGCTCGAGCCGGCCCGATGCGCGTGCGGACGCACGCTGCGCCGCATCCGGCGCATCGGACGCCGCACCGACGACATGCTGATCATCCGGGGCGTCAACCTGTATCCGTCGCAGATCGAGACGGCGCTCCTCAAGGTCGAAGGCACCCTGCCGCACTACCAGATCATTGTGGACCGTCGGAAGGGGCTGGACACGCTCGAGGTGCAGGTGGAGGTGACCGCCGAGGGGTTGAGCGACACGGTGGGCGGCATGGAGCAATTGCAGTCGAGGCTGGCGCACTCGATTGAAAGCATGACCGGTCTGCATCCCGCGCTCAAGCTCGTCGCGCCCCGCACGCTTCAACGTAGCGAAGGCAAGGCAAAACGCGTGATCGACCTGCGCGCCCTGTAGGACCGCGACCCGAATCGACCCCGTCTTATGAAATGGAAACAACTCTCCGTCTTTCTGGAAAACAAGCCGGGCGCGCTGAGCGAACCGTGCCGGCTGCTGGCGAAAGCCGGCGTCAACATACAGACCTTCTCGCTGGCCGACACCCGCGAATTCGGCATTCTGCGCCTGGTGGTGGACGATTCCGAAAGGGCGCGCCGGCTGCTCCAGCGCAACGGCTTTGCGGTGAAGGTCACAAAAGTGGTCGTGCTCGAAACACCGGACCGCCCGGGCGGCCTGGCCGCCATCCTCGACGCGCTCGAGGGCACCGGCATTAGCGTGAAATATGCCTACGGATTCACCGTCAAACCCGGAGACAAGGGCGTGCTGGTGTTTTGCTTCGACGATCCCGACGGCGCCGGCGCGCTTTTGAAGAAGAAAGGCATGCGTGTAATCTGAATGGAAGCGATCAAGCACTATTTCAAGAACGACCAGTTTGCCCGGCATTCGGAGATCGAGTTGTTGTCCGTGTCACTGGGCCATGCCACCGCCAAAATGACGTTGCATGCGCATCATTTGAATGCCCTCAAAACTGTCCAGGGTGGAGCGATTTTCACGCTCGCCGATTTCACGTTTGCCGCCGCGGCGAACTCACACGGCACCGTTGCGGTGGCCATCAACGCCAGTATGACGTTCATGAAGGCGGCCTCGACCGGCACGCTCTGGGCCGAGGCGCGTGAGCTTTCCAAAAACTTCAAGATCGGGACCTACACCGTCGAGGTGAAGGACGATCAAGGCGATCTGATCGCCCAATTCCAGGGTTTGGCGTATCGGAAGAAGGACAAGCTGCCAGGCTGAACCGCAGCGTCCGTCGCCACCAACCCCGAGTCGTTCCAACCTCGAGAACCCCGATCCAAATCGGGTGGGGCGACCGGCAAATTCCGTTCTTCGGGCGTGCCCGCGGTCTCGTCGAGCCTGGAGTCCGGGTTTGTGCAGCGCCGGCACGCATTCCTGGGCCCGGATTGTGAATAAGTGTGTCTTGACTTTTGTTTGTGATAGAGGTGTCGGTTTAATGTAAGGTTGAAGGATGGTTTTCGCCAAGCTGGCGGTTGCAGAGACTCGTTGGCAGGGCTTTCGCCTCGCAAGGAACAACGAAAGGCAAATCACTCTTGACCTCCCATGGCCCCGGGAGCAAGTTCCGGATTGGTGGATTTAGAATCCGCTGTGAAAGCGAGGCGGTTATCATGAGAGACAACATGACTAAGCAGAAAGTGACGTTTTCCTATTTCGCGCCCGAGGCAAAGTCAGTGCAGCTTGCGGGCGATTTTACCGGCTGGCAGGAAGCGCCGCTCGCGTTGAAAAAGTCCAAAACTGGTCTGTGGAAAAAAGCCATATCGCTGCCGCCGGGCAGGCATGCCTACCGCCTGCTGGTGGATGGCCGGTGGCGCGACGACCCTGAATGCGCCACACGGGAGCCGAACGAGTTTGGCGGCCAGAATTGCGTGCGCGTGGTGGAGGGCGCCTGAGGCGTCTCCATGTTGTCGTGGCCGGACTCCGATTCAAGCCTCCGGCGGCGCGGTTTCCGCCAGGGCGCGCTCGCGTTCCAGCAACGTCGGATGGGAATAATAGAAGCCGCTATACAGCGGGTGTGGCGTGAGGTTGCCGAGGTTCTTCTCGTTCAGTTTGCGCAACGCGCCGATCAAAGGACGCGCCTCGCGCATCACCGCCGCCGCAAACGCGTCGGCCTGGTATTCGTATCGGCGCGACCACGCATGGGCCAGCGGCGAGAACCAGAACGTGGCGACACCGGACAAAAGTCCGAACAGGAGCAATGCGGGCGCCAGGCTGCCCGATGGGAACCCGAAGGCGCTGTAAAACCAATCCTGCCTTGCCAGCAGCGAGACCAGGTAAAAGCCGGCGAGGGAAGTGAAGGCCGAAAGCAGTAGCATTTTGGGGATGTGCTTCTTCTTGAAGTGACCGATTTCGTGCGCCAGCACCGCCTCGAGTTCCAGTTCGGTCAACTGCTGAATCAGCGTGTCGAACAGGACGATTTTCCGGAACCGGCCGAACCCGGTGAAAAACGCGTTCGAATGACGCGACCGTTTGCTGCCGTCCATGACCACGATGTATTTCGCCCGGAAACGGGTTCGATTCGCGAGAGCCAGCAGGCGTTCGCGCAAGTTGCCGTCCGGCAGCGGCGTGAATTTGTTGAACAACGGCAGGATGAGGACAGGCGCGAGCACGGCCATCAGGAGTTGAAACGCGAGCAACGAACACCACGCCCACCACCACCACGCCGGTCCGCTCCATTCCACGATTTTCAGCACCAGCACCAGCAGCGGATAGCCGAGGAGCAGGGACAGGAAAAGGCCCTTCAACCGGTCAAGCCACCAGGTTCTTTGCGTCGAGGTGTTGAATCCAAAGCGTTCTTCGAGCCGGAACTGCTCGAACCATTCCACCGGCAGACCGGGCAGCGTCACCGCCAGTCCGATCGCAAACAGAAACGCGGCGTTGGACCCGGCGGAATCGCCGAGGCAACGGCGGAAAACGTCGAAGCCGCGAGGCAGGGCCCCGCCAAACAGGACCAGCAGCAAAATCACGGTCCGATACGTGTCGTCGAACCGGCTTACCCGGCTTCGGGCCAGTGTGTATTGGACGGATCTGGCATGGGTCGCTTCGTCCATGACACCGTGGAATGCCGCGGGGAGGGCGCCGGCATGGGCGATCACGTGGCGCTGATTCAGCCGTTCCAGCCAAATCTGCGCCGCCCATTTGGAGACAATCAACCCGAGGATGATTCCGGCCGCGAGCGTCACACCGGTTACTTTTGCTTGTCAAAGTCCGCAAGGCAACTAGATTGCCGCCGCTTGGGGCCGAGGACTGAAAACAATTGAAACCCGCGCTCCACAGCGGCCCGATCCTTTTCACTGCCATGTTCCGGAACCTCTTCCATCGACAGCATCGCCGCGATCATCGCGAAGGACCCCGGCATGACGGCAAAGATTCTTCAGATCGTGAATTCGGCGGCCATCGGCCTACCTGCTCGGTCTTTGGGGATTGCCGGCTTCCATCGTTGAAGCCGTGGCCTTCCATCACATACCGGGTCACAGCGACCTGCGTTCCTTCGGCCCGCTGGCCGCAGTTCACGTGGCGAACGTGCTCGAACAGGAATTTTCCAAAGCCGAGCCCTGCGGAAGAGCGTCGGAGATCGATCGCGAGTATCTCGCCGCCATCGGCATCGAAGACCGGTTGGAAATATGGCGGGCCGAGGTGGCGAAGCTGGTGCAGCCGCAGACCGGCGATTAGCGGGCGTGGTCACGCCCCGGCGCTCGCGGAACGCCACTTCAACTCCTGCAAACGGCGGGCAACCTCCTCCGCGTTCGCCCTGCTGTTGAACGCGCTGACGCGAAAATAGCCTTCGCCTTTCGAGCCGAACCCGCTGCCGGGCGTGACCACCACGCGCACCTCGTCGAGAATCGTGTCGAACGCCTGCCAGCTCGTCACGCCTTTCGGCGCCCGAACCCAGAGGTAGGGCGCGTTGACGCCGCCGAAAACCTTTAAGCCGGCCTTTTTCACCCCTGCCCGCAGCACGGCGGCATTGCCCAGATAATGTTCGATGAGCGCGCGCACCTGCGCGTTGCCTTCAGGGGAATACAGAGCTTCCGCTCCGCGTTGCACGATGTAGGAAACGCCGTTGAACTTCGTCGTCATGCGCCGCAGCCACAAAGGATGGACCGGGTGCAGTTCGCCCGTCCGGGTCGCCGCGCGCAGGGACTTGGGCACGACCGTGAACGCGCAGCGCACGCCCGTGAAACCGCCGTTCTTCGAGCAACTGCGGAACTCGATCGCGCACTCGCGCGCGCCCGGGATCTCGAAGATCGAATGCGGCAGTTCCGGGTCCGTAATGTAAGCCTCGTACGCGGCGTCGAACAGGAGGATGGCCTTGTGTTCAAGCGCGTAGGCGACCCAGGATTCCAACTGCCCGCGCGTCGCCGCCGCGCCCGTCGGGTTGTTCGGCGAGCATAAATAAATCACGTCCACGTGCCGCTTCGGCGGCTCGGGGATGAAACCATGGGCCGGACGGCATGGAAGATAAAGCAGCCTGGCATAAGCGCCCGCCTCGTTGGCCTCGCCCGTGTGGCCGGCCATGACGTTCGTGTCCACATAGACGGGATAGACGGGATCGCTGATGGCGATCTTGTTGTTCCGGCCGAGAATGTCGAGAATGTTGCCCGTGTCGCACTTCGAGCCGTCGCTGACGAAGATCTCATCGTCGGCCACGTCGCAGCCCCGGTCGCGAAAGTCGTTCTTGGCGACCGCCGCGCGAAGCCATTCGTAGCCCTGTTCGGGTCCGTAGCCTTTGAACGTGTCGCGCGCGCTCATTTCGTCCACGGCCCGATGCATCGCCGTGATGACGGCGGCCGGCAACGGTTCGGTCACGTCGCCGATCCCGCAACGGATGAGGCCCCGTGCCGCCTCCGGGTTGGCTTCGCAAAAAGCCTTCACGCGGCGCCCGATTTCGGGAAACAGGTAACCCGCCTTGAGCTTCAGATAGTTGTCGTTTAAGTAAGCCATCGATTTCGCATCAGGATTCAGAATTCCGGCGATGGAATAAAGCGGAAAATCTGCTTTCACCCGCCGGCTGAATCCTGTTCATTGGCCCGACGATGAAGAAGTTTGCCACCCTCACTGTGATCGGTCGCGACAAAACAGGGGTTGTCGCGCGCGTCACGAATTTTCTTTTCGAGCAGAAAGCCAACATCGAGGCGCTCGAGGAACAGGTCACCCGGGGCCAGTTCAGCATGACGCTGCAGGCGTCCTGGAAGGACCGGCAAATGGACCGGGCGGCCATGCAGGCGGGCCTGGCCCGGCTGGCCGCGTCGCTGCAGATGGAGATCACACTCCGCCTCACGGACCCCCGGCGGCGCCAGCGCATGGCGATTTTGGTCACGCGCGAGCCGCATTGTTTCGAGGGACTGATGCGGGCCTGCCGGGCGGGAGAGATCGCGCGCGCCGAACCGGCGCTGGTGATCAGCAACCGGCGCGATCTGGAGCCAGTCGCGCGGCAGCACAAACTGCCGTTTGTGGTGATACCGTGGAACGAGCGGGCAGGGGCGGAGGCGCGGTTGTTGGAGCTGCTCGAACGGCACGAGATTGATTTCCTGGTGCTGGCCCGCTTCATGAAAATCCTTTCGCCGAACGTTGTCTGGCGTTACAAGAACAAAATTATCAACGTTCATCCCTCGCTGCTGCCGAGTTTTCCCGGCGCGCAGGCCTACCGCCAGGCCTACGAACACGGCGTGAAAATCGCCGGTGTCACCGCCCACTTCGTCAGCATGCATCTCGACGCGGGCCCCATCATCGCCCAGGCCGGCTTCGTCATCCGCCCGAACTCGAGCCTGAAGGAGATCGTTGCCGCCGGGCAAAAGTTGGAATCCAGGGTCCTGGTGAAGGCCGTGAAACTCTACCTGGCCAAACGGCTGGATGTCCATTGGGGCGTGGTGAAGCAGGTGTGATGTGGGCGCATCGGCATTGCCCCCGGCGCGCGGCCTTCAGCCAACGATGCAGTTGGAATTGGGGAGCACACGCGCCCTCGCGTGTTCCGACCGGCGCCTCGCCGGTCGGAGGAGGGCGCAACGCAATCACTAAACGGTGGCGGGCCGCACGGCTCAAAAGTGCTTGGCGAGGCGCCAACCACTGCACGCGAGGGCGCGCGCGCTCCCGGCGGCTGCCGTGAGACGGCGCGAACCGCGCCGTCTCACGCCGACGGCCGGGGGCCGATGGGCTTCTTCCAGATCGGCACGACGCGTTTCATTTGGTCGATGAGCCATTGGCAGGCGGCGAATGCCTCGCCCCGGTGCGGAGCGACGACCTCGACCCACAGCGACGGCTCGTTCACCGCCACCACCCCGATGCGGTGGACGAGACGTACGGATTCCACGGGCCAGCGTTTCTCGATCTCGTCGAACAGGAGATGGAACTGGTGTTCGGCCATGCGAAGGAATGTCTCGTATTCAATGGCCCCGATGGGCTTTCCCTCTTCGTCGCCGCGCACGACCCCGAGAAAGCAGACGACCGCGCCCATATCGCGCGACAGTTGGCGTCCCGCCGTCAGTGACGGTTCGTCGATCGGGGCCACGGTGATCGTGAGTTGGCGTTTCAAGAGATGCGGACGCGGAATCGTCGGAGTGTGGAAACCGTCGTGGCGCAGATCAATGGCAATGATACATTCATTCGGGACGGTGTCGATCCCGGCCAGCCGGGAGATCACCCGCCCTGGACGGGGGGGAACAGCGAAACCTCGTCGCCGTCCTTCAGGACGTAATTTCGTTTTTGATAATCCACTCCCACGGCCATCAGCGTTGATTTTTCCATCGCCGCAAGACCGGGATAGCGGGAAACGAGCGTGTTGTAAAGTTCGCCCAACGTGCAGCCCGCCGGGACCGTTTCGGTTGCTCCCGCGCAGCCGGTCACATCCTTGTACCAGGAGAAAAACTGGATGGAAACGATCATGTCGCCCGTTTCCGCCGGGTCGCCGTCTTGCAGATCTTTGGATGCAGAATGCCCACAAACGGCAGATTCCGGTATCGTTCCGCAAAATCCAGCCCGTAACCGACGACGAAATAATCCGGGATTTCAAACCCCACGTAATCGGCCTGGATATTCCCGATCCGCCGCGCCGCCTTGTTCAGCAGGACGCACGTTTTTATCCGGCGCGGTTGGAGGGCCTGGATCTCGGCCAGGACGCGCACCATCGTTCGGCCCGTATCCAGAATGTCGTCCAGCAGGAGCACATCCCGTCCGCGCACGTCGAGGCGCAGCTTTTTTGTGAAGACCAATTCGCCGGATTTCGTGCCGGACCGGTAGCTGGACACGCCGATGAAATCCAGCCGGAGCGGCAGGGACAAGTTCCGGATCAGGTCGGAAAGGAACATCACGGTGCCGGTGAGCAGGGCGACAATGACCAGCTCCCGCCCTTCGAAATCGCGTTCGATCTCGCGCGACAGGCGCCGGATGCGACGGATAATCTGCCGTTCCCCGATCAGCACGCCCGCCACCTCGCCGCGCCAGCGCACGGGCACGGAACCGCGGGCTCTTGTCGAAAATGCGGGCCATGATTGCTTCATGGGTTCGGATTCTAGGGCAGAGCGCCGGGTTGCCGAGGATTTTGTTGCACGAGTACCTCGGGGGAGACTGCCCATGAACCACCCTTTGGGGCGCGGACAGCCATGTCCGCGCGAACTGGTGTCCAGCAATTCGCGGACAAGGCTGTCCGCGCCTCTTTGGCATGAGGGTTCATGGCCGATGGACAGGTCCAAAGCGGCGGAGGGCTGCCGCAGTCCAGGATGCTATCGCGCCAAGCCAGACCCATCGTGGGCTCATAGCCAGTGAGCAGGTCCGAAGGAACAAGGGGCTCTCAATGAAGACCGCAACCCCGCCCAGATGGTGGTGGATGAGCTTACGCCGCAGCCAGCGCCCGATTGATGCGCTGGATGGCTTCGTCAATTTCGGCGCGGCTCTTGAAGCCGATGACCACGGCGTCAATTTCCGGCTGCGCCATCGCGAAGCGAACGGACTTTTCGCGGTCCTCCGGGGCGAGGAATTCGCCGTCGCCGATGATTTTCATGCCGATGACGCCGCGGCCTTTGGCGTGCATGGCCTTGATCTCTGCCAGCACCGGAGAGACGTCATGCTGCCGATCATTCCAAACCTCCTGCTCGGGGCCGTCAAGGCGGATGCCCTGCGGATTGACCCGGACCAGATGCACCTCGGTCCAGGGCGTCGCGGTGGCCTGGCGCAAGGCGGGAAGACTGTGGCAGGAGACACCCTTGGCGCGAATCCAGCCCTTCTCCTTGGCCTGGTCGAAACCGTCCATGACCCGCTTCCATTGCTCCGTCCAATCGTCCTTGACCATGCAGTGGATCAACATGCTGTCCACATAATCCGTGTTGAATACCTTGCGGTGATGGTCGATGGCTTCGAGGACTTTCTCCGGATGGCCGGGAACCTTGGACTGGATGTAGAGCTTCTCGCGGGGCAGCCCTTTGATGGCGCCGGCGATCCAGTCGAACGTTTTGTAGGCTTGGGCGCAATCCAGGTAGGTGATGCCCTGGTCGTAGGCATAGCGGACCAGGCTGTTGAATCCTTCCCGGCCCAGGTCGCGTTGGACGCTGCCGCTGCCGCTGCCGGTTCCAAAGCCCAGGCGGCTGAGCTTGATCCCGGTGCGGCCCAGCGTCACCTGGTCCACGGCGGTGCGTTTGGTGACCGCTGCGTATCCCGAGGGAATCAGCCCTCGAGACCCGAGCGCGAGGACGCCGGCGGCGGTGAGGGAACGTTGGAGAAACTGGCGGCGGCTCAGAGGATTTGTTCTCATGATGTTTTCCCGTGCTTGAACTTATCTAACCCAAATGGGCGGAGATGGCAACTCCGATCGGAAGCGGGATCAGATGTGTTTTGAATCCGCTTCGTCCTTGACGGCGTAGCCGCCGTCCTGCCGTTTGAAATTCACCTCGTTTTTTTTGCAGTAGGCCTGAAAGACATCGTCGGCGCTCATGCCGATCACCTGCGCCAGGCTGATCAAAAAATGGAACAGGTCCACGACTTCCACGCGGGCATTTTGTTCGTCGAATTTCTGGTACTTGGCCCACCATTTCCACGGCACGCTGTCGGTGAGCTCGGCGATTTCCTGCGTCATGGCCCGGCAATAGTTCAAGATCCATTGGGTCTTTTCCGCTTCGCTCATCCCCTCCGTGCGCACGCCGATGCGCTGGTTCAGGGCCATTTGCATCCGGAACAGTTCGCGGAATTGGTCGGGTTTTTCCATGCGCAGAAGATTCCGCCGCCAGGACGGAGAAGCAAGTTTAAAACGGCAAACTTTGCCCTTTGAACTTTGCCCTTTGAACTTGCCCTCCAAAAACGTATAAGGAAGACATGCTGACGTTGCCGGCGAATTTTTTCACCGAGGGCCGTTACGTGGTGTGGCTGATTCTGTTCACCGGCGCCACGGCCATCGTCGTGTTTGTCCAGCGTTTCCTTCACTATCATCGCGCCCAGATCAACTCGACCGAATTCCTCAACGGCGTTCGCAACGTGTTGAAACGCGACAACGTGGTCGAAGCCATTTCCATCTGCGACGCCACGCCCGGGCCGGTGGCGCGGCTGGTCAAGACCGCCATTCTGAACCGCGACCATGGCCGGGAGCGGGTCCGTGAGGCGATCGAGGAGGCCGGGCTCGTCGAGGTGCCGCGCCTGGAGGAGAAGCTGAGTTTGCTCGCCACGATCGCGCAACTGGCTCCGTTGCTCGGTCTTTTCGGAACCGTCCTCGGGTTCATCCAGATTTTCCAGCAGACGCAGGAAGCCGGTTTGTACGCCCACGCCGGGTTGCTCTCCCAGGGGGTCTGGCAGGCGTTGATCTGCTCCGCCACCGGGCTGGCCGTCGCGATTCCCTCGCACGCCGCCTACAATTACCTGGTCAGCCGGGTCAATTCCATCGTGCTCGACATGGAGCGCGCAGCCACGGAAATCGTCAATATCGTCGCGGAATCCCCGACGATCAAAACGCCATGAAGTTTCCCCGCAATGCGCGCATTTTCCGGGGACAACTCGACGCCGCGCCGTTTGCGTCGGTTTTTTTTCTGCTGGTGATTTTCGTGATGCTGGGGACGCTGGTGCACACGCCGGGTGTGCGGATTGTTTTGCCGCGGGCGGACGACTTGCCCGGCACTGACGCGCCGACGGTGGCGGTGGCGGTGGACGCCAATGGCCGGCTTTACTTCGAGAACCGGGCCATCGACCGGGACGCCTTGTTGTCGCGGCTGCGGGACGCGGCGAAGGGGTCGGCCGGGCCGCTCACGCTGCTGGTGCAGGCCGACAAGGCGGTGACGGAGGACAGCCTGGTGGGCGTGGCGTTGCTGGCGCGAAACGCGGGCATCCACGATCTGCTGCTGGCGACCCTTCCCCCGATCTTCACCAATTCGGTGTCGCTTGACTCGTCTCGCGTTCCATGATGTCCGATCCGGTTGAACCGCGCGGGTGGACGGCTGACCGCTGGTGGGCGGCGATTGCGCTTGTCTTCGCCGTGCAAGCCGCGCTGCTTGTCTGCCTGCTCGACCGCGCGCCCGCGCAGCCCCGCAAACCCGCCGTCGCTCCCGCGTTCCGTTTCAGTGACAGCCGGATGCAGGAATGGGTGGCGGTGGAGGATCCGACGCTTTTTGCGTTGCCCCACCGCCAGGGTTTTTCCGGTGAAGCCTGGCTGAATGTTCCTTCATTCGAGTTCCGGCCCGAAGACTGGTCGGAACCAGACCGGTGGCTGCCGCTGGATGTTCCGAACCTCGGCTCGCGCTTCGCGAGCTTTGCTGAAACCAACACCGCTGTTCCCTTCCCAACCATCGCCGTGATGGAACCGGAAACCCCGGCCGCCGAAGACTTTTCAATGGCGCCTCCTCCGACCCCATCCCGGGTGCGCATCGAAGGGGATCTGGCCCGGCGGCGTTTGCTGGCGCCCCTGCAATTGCCGTGGTGGACCAATTCGGATCTGCTGACCAACAGCGTGGTGCAGTTGGTGGTGGACGCGCGGGGTAACGGCCTGTCCGCCGTGCTGCTGGCGTCCGGGAGCGGCCTCACGCAGGCCGACGCCGACCAGAAGGCGTTGGAGTTGGCCAGGACGGCGCGCTTTGAGGCGGTGAAAGCACAAAACCCGGCAGCAGGTTTGTCCCTCGGGACCCTGATTTTCGAGTGGCAAACCGTTCTCGCGCCGTCCACCAATACGCCGCCCGTCACTCCCTGAACATGTCGTTCGCGCGCCTCATTTTTTCCTACGTTCTGCTCCTGCTGGCCGCCCTGTCCGGCGTGGCAGTCTATACGGAATTCCGACAGCGCGGTTTCAAGGCCCCCCACAGCAGCGACCGGATTTTTCGCTGCTCCCGCTGCGGTTGTGTCTATACCGACGACCCGGACGTGGACCGTTCGCGCTGTTCGCAATGCGGGCAGTTGAACGAAGCGGTCGAGTTCTGAAGCAGGCTGCCGTCAGTTTCCGGTTTTCAATTCCACGACGTCGTGGGGTGCCGCTTCGCGCTGGCCCGCCGGGCTGACGCGGATATAGCGCGCCTTTTCCCGAAGCTGGGCCAGGTTCGCGGCGCCCAGATAACCCATGCCGGACTGAATGCCGCCGATCAACTGGGCGAGCACGCGGTCCGCCGAGCCGGACACTTCCTTGAGTGCTTCCACGCCCTCGGGCGCAACCTTCTGGGTCGCGCTGTTGTTGTGGCCGTACCGCGCCGCCGAGCCGGCCTTCATGGCGGCCAGGCTGCCCATGCCGCGGTATTGCTTGTACAATTTGCCCCCGATTTCCATGACTTCACCCGGCGCTTCCGTGCAGCCGGCCAGCAACCCGCCGCAAATCACCGCGCTCGCAAGCGTCAGGGCTTTGACAATGTCGCCGGACTTGGTAATGCCGCCGTCTGCCAGGAGCGTGAACTTCCTTTTGGCGCCGGCGCGCGAGCAAACATAAAGCGCCGTCAATTGCGGAATCCCCACACCGGCCACGATCCGCGTCGTGCAAATCGAACCCGGACCCTGGCCGACCTTGATGGCATCCGCGCCGCAGGACACGAGAAACTCCACCCCTTCCACGCTGGTCACGTTCCCCGCGATGATGGGGAGTTTCGGGAAGGCATCGCGCAACATCCTTACCGTGTCGCCCACGCCCTTGCTGTGACCGTGTGCGGTCGAGACGGCCACGACGTCCGCGCCCCGTTCCACCAGTCCTCCGACGTGGGTGAGAATGCGTTCGCGGTCGAGCTCGCCGAACGCGTTGCGGGTGGCCGAAACCGCCGCGCCGCAGATGAGACGAAAGCGCGCGTCGCGCGCCGGCTTGAATTGCGCGTTGCGCTCCTGCGTGATCCGTTCCACGTCGCTCATCGTGAACAGGCCGTGCAGGTGATCCTGGTCATCGACCACCAGCAGCTTGTGGATGCCGGGGTGTTCCGTGAAGAATTTGTCCGCGCGCGCGATGGGATCCTTGCCAAGTTCCTTCTTGTTGATGGTCTGGACCTGGGCGCGGGGCGTCAGGGCTTCGGCGATTTTTCGCTTGGCGTAGCGCGGTTTGACGACGTGTCCGGACAGCAGGCCGATCAATGTGCCGCCCGCATCGACGACCGGAAAGGTGCTGAAGGAGAATTTTCGCTCCTCCATCATGCTCAGCACATCCCCGATGAACTGCTCGGGTGCGACTTTGATCGGCTCCTGGATCAGGCCGTGCACATTATTCTTGACCCGGCTGACTTCCGAGAGCTGCTGGCGGTCGGGCATGTTGTAATGAATGAGGCCCAGCCCGCCATTGAGCGCCATCGCGATGGCCATCCGCGATTCCGTCACCGTGTCCATGTCGGACGAAATGATGGGGATATTCAGATGCAACCCTTCCGCCAGCGTGGTGTCGAGCTGTGTGTCGCGGGGGAGGATTTCCGAATAAAGCGTCGCGAGGGTGACGTCGTCAAAGGTCAGGCCAAGACTGCTGTAGGCCGGAAAGAACGCATCCGCCGGCTTGTAGAACCTGGAATCGATACTGTCCGCTTCTCTGATTGCTGCCATGTCGGAAAATGCCCGCTCACGCCGCCTTTTGGCAAGTCCAAACCGAACGCAGGTTAATGCGGATGGACGTGGCGAAGGATGTGCGGGCGCTCCAATCCATGAGCAAGCATCAACGCCTCGTCGTCCAACAACTCCACCGTCGGCCCGTCCGCCACGATGCGCCCGCGGTCCAGCACGATCGCCCGCGAACACATCTCGACCGCCAGCTCCAGGTCGTGCGTCGCAATCAGTTTCGTCGCCGGAATCTCGCGCAGCACGGCCTTGAGCTCGCGGCGCCCGCGCGGGTCCAGATCGCTCGTCGGTTCGTCCAGGACCAGCACCGCCGGTTCGCACGCGAGCACGCCCGCCAGGCAGACCCGGCGTTTTTCCCCGTGGCTAAGATGGTGCGTCGCGCGGTGGCCGAAATCGGGAAGGCCTGCCTTCGCCAGCGCCACGCGGACGCGCTCCCCGATCTCGGATTCGTTGAGTCCCAGTTGTTCCGGGCCGAACGCCACGTCCTCCTGCACCGTCGGGCAGAAAAGCTGGTCGTCGGGGTCCTGGAACAGCAAGCCCACCCGCCGCCGGATCGCTTCCAGATTCTCCCGCGTGATGGATTCGCCGAGGATCCGGATCGCGCCGTCCGCAGCCGGTTCATCGGGCAGAATGCCGTTCAGATGCAGCAGCAAGGTGGATTTTCCGGAGCCGTTCGGCCCGAGGAGCGCGACGCATTCGCCCGGCGCGACGCGGAAACTCACGCCGCGCAACGCCTCCGTCCCGTCGTGGTAACGGTAGTGCAGCTCCGTGACTTCAACGGCCGCGTTCATTTCCAACCGCGGGCGCACATGGCGTCGTAGATGCGTTCGGCGCGTTCCGAGGCGCGCACGAACAATTGTCCCACCACCGTCGCCAGCGTCTGCCAGCGGACCCGGCGCCGGCGCGTGAAGGTGCGGCTCAACCGCGCCCGGCGCATCCGCTCTGTTTCATCGGCCAGGACGAAAAGGTAGCGATGCATCAACGCGAGGGTGGTGACCAGCAATCCCGGCACGCGCAGGAGTTTCAACACACGCAGTATCTGGCTGAACGGCGTGGTGTTCGATATGAGGACCACCGTGAAAAGGCAGAGAGCGCTTCGCGCCGCCACCTCCGTCCAGGTTCCGCGCGTCGCGGGCTGAAACGCGTTCATCAGGGCCACGCCGAGCACAAACGGCGACAACAGAAACAGCCGCTTCAACAGGAACTTCGGCGAGATCCGGCTCCAGAGCGCGGTCGTGATCAGCAGCGCCGCCACACCGATGAACCAACCCCTGAAATGCCAGGGCGCCAGGACCGTCCCGACGATCACAGCCAACGCCACGGCGAGTTTGGGCGCCGCGGACATCCGGTGCACCGCCGTGTCCGACCTTCCGTGATGATGGCCCATCCAATCGCTTGACATGAGGTGAGTCTAAGGGTTGCCCGGGTTCCGGGCGGCCTGTTCCGGCACCAGACAGCGCCCCAACAACCAGGCCAGGCCGAAAACCACCAGCGTGCCGGCCGCGCCCGCAAGCGCGGTGGCTCCGGCGGCCCAGTGCATGCCGGGCACCTGGTAATCCGGCGCGACAGCCGGAAGCGCCGCGCGAACCGTCTTGTGCCCGAAACCCAGTCTGGCGGCCACCGCCTCCAGGCCGTCCGGCCACGGACAGGCGAACGGCGCGACGAAGATCGCCACCCCGAGCGCGGCCAAAAGACCATAGAACAGCAGCGTCCACCGGTGCCCGGGCCTGGCGGGATCAACCGCGTCCTCCCGCGCGGATGTCATCGCACTATTGGCAATCACCTCCGGACGCGTGCGCTGGATGGCCAGAAACGCCATCGCGCTGATCAACCCTTCGCCGAGCCCGATCAACATGTGCACGCCCGCCATCGCCGTGAACGCGGCGGGCCACGACACGGTGCCCGACCAGGCAAGCTGCCCCGCGCAACTGATGGACGCCAGCACCGTGGAACACCACGCGGCAAAAGCAATGGCGGTGATCCGTCGCCGCATGCCCGGCCTCCGGCCGCAGACCAGACGATACAGGATGTAGCCGCCGCCGCCGCCGATGATCCCCATGTTGAGAACATTGGCGCCCAGCGCCAGCACGCCTCCGTCGGCGAATAAAAAGCATTGCACGATCAGCACCGTCGTCACGACGATGATCGCTGCGCCGGGGCCGAGCAAGGCGGCCACCAGCACTCCTCCGACGAGATGGCCCGAGGTTCCGCCCGCGACGGGGAAATTGACCATCTGGGCGGCAAAGAGGAATGCCGCGGCCAGGCCGAGCAGCGGCACCTTCCGGGCGGGCAGTTCCCGCCGCACCTGTCGCAGCGCCAGGCCGACCCCGACCGCCGAAAGGGCGGCGGTCACGGCCGCCGTTTTCCCGTCGATAAATCCGTCTGGAATATGCATAATTTCCTCCCGTGAGGCGCCTCAGCCGACGGACCGGCCGTCGCGGAGCAGTAAGGTGCTGGTATTGCGTAACATCGTCGCTGGTCGTAACACGACTTTAAGGAAGCGTAACATCTCCATCGAACGCGGGTCAAGCCGCGGTTTCAGGGGGTGATGTCCAGGTCTGAGCGGGTGGAGCGCGGAGCATTGCTCCGCGAGTGCCTGAAACCAACGGAACGCGCGGAGCAATCCTCCACACTCCACCCAATATGGACACTGCCTTCAGGGCGGATGCCATTGGTACCGCCACTTGTCGCGGCTCATCAGGCCAGATCCAACGGGTAGTGAGCGGCAGCGGCCCAGGCGTGGTCGGTCAGCTTAGCGGGAAGCGAGGGAAGAGGTCTCCGGGGGTGACGGCGCTTCTCCTCCCGGCGGGAAGGAACGGCCGGTCTCGGGGGCAACGGATGTCCCGTGTTGTAGGATTCCGGCAGGCGGGCGTGAAGATGGGGACGGCGTTCGTGAATCAACGCCGCGAGCCAGTGTCGCGTGAAAATCCAGAGCCAGCCGCGACCCGTATTGCCGTTGGCACGGAGCTTCCGGCGAAAGCGTTCATTGTGCGCGTACACCGTATCGGCTTGCGCAATGAGTTCGCGAAGCCAGCGACGCGGCAACGGCTCGCCCAGCCAGACGCCCACTTCCTCCCACACGCCCTCCGCCACGGCTCGCGGCCGAAGGGGTGTGTCCGATTCAATTTGCGGCACTCGATTCACAGATACCCTCTCAACAGAACTCCAAATCTCCGTCCACCAAACCGGCCGGCCGCCGCTGTCTTCACGTGGTCATGACACTGATCCTCGCTTTATATCCGAGTCGGCGCAACATCTCCTCGCAATCTTCCCACGCCAGACCAAAGGCGCGGACATCCGCCACCCCAATCCGGGCGATCACATCGCGAATGGCGTCCATTTCCCGGTCCGCGAACTCTCCTTCCCGCATCGCCTCCTCCGCCCAATCCACCAACTCCACAAGGGAAATATCGTGCCGCAGGTAGGCGGCAATCTTCTCCGCGACGGTCTGTTGCGTGATTTCCATAGCTGTCTCCTCTTAAACCTTTTAGGTTCGCCAATTGTCTTCATTCTCAGTTAGAGACTCCTTACGTCGTCACCTACAACCCTCATTCGTAGGAGTCGAGGTGACGAGACTCTGATTTGTTCGCTTCAACTTGATCTTATGGGTGGGCGCAGGAGATCGCCCGCATCCGATTCCCGCAGTTTTTCATAAAGTCTCCAGAACTTGGGCCAAAAATCCTCGGCCAGCGGGTTCAGCTTCGGATAGCCTGGAATCAGGCAGCCGGTGAAACTCCATTCTTCCGGTTTGGCTGACAATTCAGCCCGGACGGGATTGGCCGCGATGTAAAAGCAGACCGTGGCGAAGGCGTTCTGTTTCCGTTGCTCGTCCCGCAGGACTTCATCTTGCGCCTGCGGCTGAAATCTGGCGGGGGACAGTTCAGGTTCAAGATGGGTTCGCAGGAACGCCATGCCGTTGAGTTGATCCGTATCCAGCCGCAACCCCATCCAAACCAGATGCAGATGGTCCGGCATGAGGCAATAGATCGGACACAGCAAACCCTCCCGTGCGGCGGCGTGGAACATCAATTCGCGGAAGCGCTGGTGCAGCGCCGGAGTGAGCCAGCCCTGGGCCTTGTCAAAGATCGTGAGGGTCCAGAACACCACCGCGTCGCCTTGATAATGCTCCCGAGCCAGACGCGGCAGGTAAAAGGAACGGTTGAGCGAATCGCACCGTGGCTGAGTTGGCTTTGGAAATTTCATTGCGGGGAGATCAGAGACTCCTTACGTCGTCTCCTACGGGGTTTTTGGATTCACCTTCGACGATTTTGATCTCGTCCTCGGTCAGCCCATACAGTTCATAAACCAGCCGGTCGATCTCGGCGTCTGTGGCCGCGATCTGGCGTTCGAGCACGGTTTTCTCCTGCGGCGTCTTCGCAGCGGCCAGCTTCTTGTGCAAGTCCAGCATTGCTTCCACCAGGCTCACCATCCGGTCGTGCAATGCTTTGCCGGCTTTGAGGTCAAAGGCTGGAAGCGGGAGTTCACGGGTCTGCTGAATGATGATTTTTGGAAAATCATCCCTCCGTGCAACACTGTTGAAGTTGACGAAATACCACGACAAAAGCCGGCTGTTGAGAATTCCCAGCAGAAATTCGAGCGATCGAAAAGCCTTAGCATCAGGAACGGGGATTAAGCTCTGAACTGACTGGTTGGTCAGGAAAGTCTCATCTGTGAATACGGCTTGCAGGCGCAACTTTCTGCTGAGAACCTGTCGAAGCAGGATTCGTGGTGTGGAGAAATAATCGAATGGCTTCGAAGCCTCCACCTCCGCATCGTAACTGACGAATCCTTTGTCTCCATGCTCCAAGTTGAATCGTTGGAGTATGCCTGTAAACGCAGGCCGTGGATTTACGAGACCGCTCTTGGCAGGCTGGGGTGTGAACACTTCAATGCCGCGTTTCACGAGGACGAAATCGCCAAGTGTGTTGGCCTGCTGTCGTACCTTCTCCAATATTTTCGCTTCAGCACGGGAACATGTGATTAAGAACTCGGTATGCCGACTTCCCAGCCAGTCGCGATAGTTGGCTGTTTTCTCGAACTGTGCGAAATCAGCAACTGATCTAATCGTGAACTTGGAGGGAAAGACGAAGAGCCGCACTTTATCGGATTTCTCTCGCTCGGGGTTCCGAGCGCGTTGGGCCGTCACAACCACGGTGTCGATGTAGGCGCGAAATACATCGAACGGCAAGGAAACAAAGGTCAAAGGTTTGAAGCTTTTGATGAACAAAGAGCGGAGCGGTTTAGCGGACGGCGTTGACACCCAACCCGACGGAATGATCATGCCCAGGAGACCACGGTCCCGAAGCAGATGATGTCCACGTTCAACAAAAAGCAGAAATGTGTCGAGTGAGTTCGCTGGGCTTTGGTACTTCGTCCGGAAGTACGCAGATTCGGCGTCGCTTGCGAACGCCCCATACGGCGGATTTCCGATAACCGCATCAAAACCGCCTTCCCATTCGGAAGCAACTGGCACTGGAGACAGTGCGGCCTTTTCGCCTTTCATTTTCTTGTGGCTGTAGCTGCCATGCAAGGGGACACCGGGCGCTGTGTAATCCAACGGCGACGCGGCGGCGCTTTCACGCAGTTCGCCGGTGGCGCCCTGCTCGCCAGGCAGGAGACGACGTGAGGAGACTCCATTTTCTTGTTCCGAAACAGTTTGAGACTCGTCACCTCGTCTCCTACGGAATATGTGGGGAAACTCCGCCTGCCAATCAAAGACGTTGATGCGGTATTTCTCGTCATCGGTGAGCAGCGGGAGTTCGGCTTGCCGGTAGAAATCGGGGCCGATGAGCGAATTGCCGCATTTGATATTGTCGCCCAGGTCGGGGAGGGCGCGTTCATGGAAGATGCGGAACAGCGGTTCGATGCTCTGCTGGGTTTCGCCTTCCAGCACTTTGAGCAGGAGCGACAGTTTGGTGACCTCCACCGCCTGCGCGTCGATGTCCACGCCGAAGATGCTGTTCAGCAGAATCCGTTTGCGTTCGGCGATGGTGAGTTTCCAGCCTCGGGTTGTCTGGACGAGGGCGGGTTTGCCGCCTTTGGCCCACTTCACCGGATCGCTGGTGGTGTAGAATTGCAGGTGCCAGTCGAGCAGGAATTGATACGCGCCGATGAGGAACGAGCCGGAACCGCAGGCGGGGTCGAGGATGCGGAGTTTGGAAACTTTCTTTAAAACATTGTGGCGCGCGGTCCGTGATGATTCGCCGGCCCTTCCAGCTGTCAGGTATTCGGCTCGCGGGGACGCTCGCCCCACCACTGGATCAATTTCCTCGAGCAGTTTGCCCACCGTCTGCCGGACGATGTAATCCACGATGTAGGTGGGGGTGTAATAAACGCCGCCGGCCTTTCGCACCTCAGGTTTGAGCTCGGGAACGGCGCGGTGTCCCTCAGTCAGCCGAATGATTGTGCCGAGGAACTGTTCGTAAACCTGGCCCAGAATATCGGCGGAAATGACGGAGAACCGGTAGGGGCTTTCCGGATAATAGAGTCCGCGCAAGATCTCGCGCAGCAACTTGTCGTCAACCTGCAGCTCAAGTGTCAGTTCGTCCGGCGCTTCGTGCCGGCCCGGCTCCTTTTTGAAATGGAACAGCCCGGAATTGTAGCGGACGTCGGCGGCTTCGAACAACTGGGCCAGACGCGGATAGATGCGGTCGGCATTGACGAGCGCGCCGAGCCGCCCATAGTCCTCGATGCCGCGCGCCTCGCAGATGCGCAGGAAGATCACCCGATCGATGATGCGTTGGACGGCGAAATTCAGTTCGCGCTGGGAGAGCTTCGGATTGCGCAGCGCCAGGTTTTGGGCCAGTTCCGTCCGCCAGGCTTCGATGGTTGCCAGGAAGTCCTGGTCGAATTCCGCCGTGCCTTTTTTGGCCTTGGTGGACTCGGCGAATCGGTCGAAGGAGCCTTTGAGGACCGCTTCGCGGGAAAAGATCGAGGCGATTTCATCCCACTTCTTCGCGTAATCACGAAACGAGCAATAGAAAATGCGCGCGGTGGCGGCGGGGTCGTCCTTGCCCGGCTTGATCCGGCAATCATAGAAGGCGAACTCCTCGAAGTCGCTGAGGATGCTCAGCGGCAATTTGGCCGACCACGCATAGCTGCGGACCTGGTATGCCGGTGGGACTTCTTCCTTGATATCCACGGAAGGCTTCTTGGCTTCGACAAAGAATTTTCGCGTGCCACCGATGCGAAAGCAATAATCAGGCGCCTTGGCCCGATCACCGATGCGGATGGCGTCTTCGTGAACAACGTCCTTGTAGGCTTCGGCGTAACCCGATGTGTTGTCCACGTCCCAGCCAAGCGCTTTGAAGAAGGGATCGAGGAATTCACGGCGAAGCTGGGTCTCGTTGTACTGCCCGGATTTGTAGGAGTCGAGTTGCTGCTCGAAACGGGCGACAAGATCAAGAATTTCCCTGGGCGCGGGCATGGGAGCGTTCTACACGAGCAAGGCTTTGGGGGCAATGCTGACTTGTGTTGAACTTCCAGGCCGGTACGCGGCAATGCCTTTTGGCGCTTTGACAAGCCGGCACCCCGGCCTACACTTCGCTTATTCGGCCATGAAAAAAGAAACCGTCTCCCGTTTCAGCATCTCGCTGGCGCCCTCGCTGCTGGCGCAGTTGGACTCGATGACCCGCGAGAAGGGCTACGGCAACCGGTCCCAGGCGATCGCGGACATGATCCGCGCGCAACTGGTGGAACACCGTCAGAAGACAAGCCGGGGCGAAATCGCGGGCACGATCACGCTGGTGTACGACCATCACAAGCCGCACGTGCAGGCCACGTTGACCGACATCCAGCACGACCATCACCAGGTGATCATCTCGACGATCCACGTCCACCTCGACCACCATAATTGCCTCGAAGTCCTGGTCGTTCGCGGGCAGGGGGCGATCATCAAGAAGATCGCCGACGAACTGATCGCCGCCAAAGGGGTGAAGCA
>Ga0224555_1000877_pt1 | contig 45505 bp, 34 predicted proteins | sample 714S23034metaG_FD_180687 | JGI IMG/M metagenome (GOLD analysis project Ga0224555, IMG submission 180687) | Peat soil microbial communities from Stordalen Mire, Sweden - 717 S2 30-34 | ecosystem: Environmental > Terrestrial > Soil > Wetlands > Peat | place: Sweden: Norrbotten County, Stordalen...
TATTTTTGATTTTTGAACGATTTTTCGGGGCGCAATCTCCATGTCGATAGCAGTGCCGCTGCGCTAAAACGCCTGAAAAATAAGAGTAATTTTGAGGTCCCGCTCCGAATAGCTGGACACCAGTGCGGCTTCGTGCCGCCCCGCAGCCAGGGCCAACTCAATCGCCTTTTGCACGCTGCGTCTGGCCTCGTCAAACCGGCCGGCGGGCGCGGTTGGCAGATCATGTTGTGCGGGTTGTTGCCATTTCATTAATAATCGAGGGCATGGCAATCCCGGGAGAATCCTGGCAGAGTCAAAGAAACAATTGCGTGGAGGGGGCAAGACTGCATAAACTGGAGGCATGTTGCAGACAGTGGAGAGCCGGGAAAAAGCTGACGTCTCATCTTTCCGCGAACAATATGTCAGGGCTTTTCGGCTCATGCTTCTTTCCCGGGTGCTGGACGAGAAGATGGCCAGCCTGTACCGCGGCGGAAAAATTCATGGCGGCGTGTTTCTGGGGCGAGGCCAGGAGGCCCTCAGTGTTTCTGTCGGCTTGGCGCTGCGGAAAGGGGACATCTTTGCGCCGTTGATCCGCGATGGCGCCGGGCGGCTGGCCTTTGGCGAGCCGGTCCTGGACGCCGTGCGCACTTACCTTGGGTCCGCTCTTGGCCCCATGCGCGGACGCGACGGCAATGTCCACCGCGGGCGTCCCCGGGAGGGGCTGTTTCCCATGATCAGCCATTTGGGCGCGATGATTTCGGTGGTCAACGGCGCTTTGCTGGCGCGGCGATTTAAGAAAGTCGAAGGCATTGTGGGCGCGACTTGCGTGGGCGAAGGCGGCACTTCGACCGGCGCATTCCACGAGGCTTTGAATCAGGCGGCGATCGAACGGTTGCCGCTGGTGCTGGTGGTGGCCAATAATCAATTCGCCTATTCAACCCCGAATTCGCGCCAGTTCGCCTGCCGCGAACTGGGCGACAAGGCCGTTGGCTACGGCGTGACCGCTCACAAAGTGGATGGCACTGATCTGGAACAATGCCTGCATACCCTTGGCGGGGCGGTGGGGCAGGCCCGCGCGGGCGGCGGACCGCAACTGGTTGTGGCCGAGTTGTTGCGCCTTTGCGGCCATGGCGAACACGATGACGCCCATTACATCACGGCGCAATTGAAACACTCCCATTTGGGGCGCGACTGCCTGAAAGTGGCGGAGGAGCATCTGCTCCGCCAGCACTGGACCGACGCAGCCGGCATTCGAAAATTCCGCCAGGAAGCGGCGCTTGAAATTGAGCAAGCCGTGGCCCTGGTGCAACGCGAGGCGGGACCGGATCCTTTCAAGGAAAACTGGTGCGCCCTGGCCTCGCGCCATTTAAGCGAACGTTTCGAGACTCCCGATCCCGCCGCCAACCCATGAGCCTGACCTATCTCGAAGCCATCCGGGAAGCCCAGGCCAAAGCCCTGGCGGACGATCCGCGTGTGTTTATCTACGGCCAGGACGTGGGCGATTTCGGCGGCGCGTTCAAAGCGACCAAGAATCTCGCCGCGGAATTTCCCGGACGCGTGCTCGACGCCCCGATCAGCGAAGACGCCATAATCGGCGCGGCCATTGGCGCAGCCATCGAAGGCTTTCGACCGATTGTGGAGATGCAGTTCGCCGATTTTTCGACGCCGGGCTTCAATCAGATCATCAACCACGCCGCCACACTCTATTGGCGCACGAATGTCCCGTGCCCGATCACCGTCCGTTTGCCCTCGGGGGGAACTTCCGGCAGCGGCCCTTTTCACAGCCAGAGCATGGAGGCGATTTACGCGCATTATCCCGGATTGATCGTGATGACGCCGGCCACGGTGGAGGACGCTTACAGCATGTTGCTGGAGGCGGTGGCGATTGATGATCCGGTCATCTTTTGCGAGCACAAATATTTGTATTACCATCTCAAGGCCGAGTGCCTGCCGACGGAGGCGATGCCGGTGGGCAAAGCGCGCATTGCCCGCGCGGGACGGGACCTGACCATCGTGGCTTACAGCGCGATGTTGCACGAGGCTCTGGCTGCGGCGGAGGAGATGGCCGGCGAGGGCACGGAGATTGAAGTGGTGGATTTGCGCACCATCAAGCCGCTGGATACGGATACGGTTGTGGCCTCGGTGGCGCGCACGGGCCGGTTGCTGTGCGTGGGGGAAGCGTGGCCATGGGGCGGAGTCACGGCGGAAGTGATCGCCCGCGTGGCTACGGAAGGCTTTGATCTCCTGGACGCGCCGCCCCAGCGCCTGAACGCCAAAGACACGCCGATTCCCTACCATCCAGACCTTTGGTCGGTGCATCGGCCCACCGCCCGCAGCATCGTGGCCGCGGCGCGGAATTTGTTGCGAATGTAACCATGAAGCAAATTCCCATCATCATGCCGCAACTGGGCGAGTCCATCGCCGAGGCCACCGTCATCAACTTTTTGATCAAGGCGGGCGAGGAAGTGGCGGCCGACCAGGACATCATCGAAGTGGAAACCAACAAGGCGACCATGAACGTCTCTTCGCCGGGCAAGGGCATTGTCCGCGATTTTAAAGCCAAATTGAACGAGAGCTATCCCGTCGGCGCGGTGCTGGGTTATGTGGAAATCTCGGTCGAAGAAACGCGCCGTTTGGGGCTGGATCAGCCAGCGTCCCAAGAAGCCCAGACTCCCGCCAACGGCGGCAGCGCCGTCAAAACGGGCGACACGGAGAGGAAACGCAAGGTCGAACCGACGGTGCGCAGTTTGCCCGTACCGGCTCATGCCGCCGGCGCGAGCTACATGTCGCCCCGGATGAAAGCGCGCATGGACGAGTTGGGCCTGCACGCGGCGGACCTGGCCGGCGTGGCCGGCAGCGGGGCCGCGGGGCGGGTGACCATTCAAGACTTCGAACGATTTCTGACCAACTTGGAAAAGCACAAACTGACCAGCGCCTCGACCATGCGCGTGGCGGTGGCGGATGCGATGCGGCGCAGTTGGACCCGGCCGATCGCCACAGTGGCGCTGCCCTGTTCGTTTGAGGCTCTGCTGGCCCATCGCAAAGTCAGCCAGCCGAAATCCGGGCCTGCCCTGTATGCCTTGCGCGCCCTGGCGATTGCCCTGGCCGAGAACAGCGCGGTCGCCGGTCGTCTCATCGGCAATAAAATCGTTCATCCGCCTTCCATCGATCTCGGCTTCGCCGTCGAAGCCGAAGAGGGCGTGCTGGTGCCGGTGCTGCGCAAAGCCGATGTCCGTCCGCTGAGGGAATTGGTCGGACGCTACAACGAACTGGTTGAACTGGCCCGGCAGCGGCGGCTGCCCAACGACGCGACCGGCGGTTCCATTGCCACGGTGACAAATTTTGGCACCTTTGGCCTGACTTGGGCCACTCCCATACCGCTGCCCGAACAAACCCTGGTGCTCGGTTTGGGCGCGGGCAAGAAAGTCCCTCATTGGGACGAAACGAAAGCGCAATTCGTTCCCGTGACCGAGGCAAATCTGACCCTGAGTTTTGATCATCGGGTGCTGGACGGCGGCGCGGCGGGGCGATTGCTGTCCAAGGTCGCGTCTCTTCTGCAAGAGCCGGGGGAATTGTAGGCGGGGCCGGCGAATTTCGTTTTTAATTGCCGTAACCAACCGAAATGAACCCAAATCATGTATGATCTTTGGCGCACACTGTTCCACGGGCGGCGGGGTTGCCAGGGCGCTGGAACGCGGGGCGTCCGCCGGCTGCGAGGTCGTCCAGATATTTGTCAAGAATAATATGCAGTGGCTGGGACGGCCCCATCCCGCCGGGGATATTGCGCTGTTCAAGCGGGAAAAAGAGCGCCTCCGGATTGGGACCGTTTTTGGACACACGGGCTACTTGATCAATTTGGGCGCAGGGCCGTCGGCCAACCGCACCAAATCGCTGCAATCACTTGTTCAGGAAATCAGCTTTGCCGAGGCGCTGGGGCTGCCGTTTCTTGTGCTGCATCCGGGGGCGCATCTGGGAGCGGGCGAAAAGGCCGGTTTGCAACGGATCGTGCAGGGATTGGATGAAGTGTTGCGCGCCAGCAAAGGCGCCAAAGTCCGGATCGCCCTCGAGAACACAGCGGGGCAGGGGAGTTGCCTGGGAAATCAAATCGAGCATCTGGCAGCCATTTATGACGGCGTCAAAAACGCCGCGCGACTGGGATTGTGCATTGACACGGCCCATCTGTTCGCCGCGGGCCATGACATTCGGAGCGGCCACGGCTGGGACGAAGCCATGCGACGGATCGAGAAGCTGATCGGACGCAAGGAAATACTGGCTTTTCATCTCAACGATTCGAAAACGGACTTAGGCTCGCGGGTGGACCGGCACACGGACATTGGGAAAGGTAAAATCGGATTGGAAGGTTTCCGCCATATCGTCAATGACGCGCGGTTCAAAAAATCCCCGGGCTGCCTGGAAACGCCCAAATCCGAAGATCTGCATGAAGACCGGGCCAATTTGGCCGTGCTGCGGTCGCTTGTCAGGTAATAGGATTCAAAACGGTTCTTCCGGGTGGACGCGCAGGTATTGGGACAGGCCGGGGAGGGGAAAGGAGAGTAGTTTCTGGATTTTGGAGCAGTTCAAGGAGGCGTTTTCCGGACGAGGCGCGCCTTGGTATTCCCGCAGGGAGCAGGTTTGAATGCGAGGGTTGAGTTGGGGATGGCGGGCCGCCGCCAGTTCGCCGATGGCCGCGCGGGAGAGGCGCTCGCTTCCGGCCAGGTGATACAGGCCGGATGGGCGCTGCCCGGCCAGTTCCCAGACAGCACGGGCCGTCACAGAGGCGGGAATTGGGCTGCGAAATTCGTCGAAGAATAATTTCACTGCCAGGCCCTTTTTCCACGCGGCTTGCATTTGTTCGTTGTAGGCGCTGGTCCCGGTGGGCGAAGCGCCGCTGTTCAATGAGGTGCGGATGACGGTGTGCCGCGGATTGGCCAGCACGGCTTGTTCGGCCTGGACTTTTGTCTCGGCATAGACGCCCAGCGGATTGACGGCGTCGGTCTCGATGTAATTGCCTTTGCGCCCGTCAAAAACCAAGTCGGTGGAGAAGAAGATGAAATCAATCTCCGCCGCCAGGACGGCCAGATGCGCTGCTGCCTGGAAGTTGATTTTTTTGGCCAGCCCGGGATCGGCCTGGCAGGCGGGGCTTTGGGACAGCGCCGCGCAATGGATGATCAGGGAAGGCTGATCCGCGCGAAACCGTTTTTCGACCGACGCAAAATCCGTCAAGTCAAGCAAGGGGCGGGTGAGGGGAACGATATCGAATCGGGCGGCGGCGGGTGTTTTTGTTTGGGCCAGGCAATGGCCAATTAAACCGCCCGCCCCGGTAATCCAGGCGCGCCTGGGAGATCCGTTGATTTCCATTTCAGCCCGCATTGGCCAGCGATTGCGAGGAGATTTGCAACATGCGTTCGATTGGCGCGCGGGCGCGTTGCATGATGTCCGCAGTCAATTCCACCCTGGGCTGGAGGCTGGCCATGCAATCGTAAAGTTTTTCCAGCGTGTTCATCTTCATGAATTTACACTCGTTGCAGCGGCACTTCTCAATCGGCACGGGAATGAACCGTTTGCCGGGGCACTCCTTGAGCAGGCGATGAATCATGCCGGCCTCGGTGGCGATCAGGATGGCCGGGGCCGGGGAGCGTTTGCAAAATGAGATCATCTGTTCGGTCGAACAAATTTCGTCGGCCAGGAGTCGCACGGCTTTGGTGCATTCGGGATGGGCGACGAGCGGGGCGTCGGGATAATCGCGGCGAATGCGCATGACACTGGCGTGGGTGAATTCGACGTGGGCATAACAATTGCCGGCCCACAAGGTCATTTTTCGGCCAGTCTGTTCCATCACCCAGGCCCCGAGGTTTTCATCGGGCACGAAGAGCAGATCGCGGTCCTTGGGGGAGGCATTGACGATGCGGACAGCGTTGCCGCTGGTGCATATAACGTCGCTGAGCGCCTTGACCTCCGCGCTGCAATTAATGTAGGTCACGGTGTAAAAATTGGGATTGGTGGCCTGCAAGGCCTTCAACTTCGGCGCGGGGCAGCTTTCCTCCAGCGAACAACCCGCGTCCTTGTCCGGAAGGATGACGGTCTTGTTTGGGTTGAGGATTTTGGCCGTCTCGGCCATGAAATGCACACCGCAGAAAACGATCACCTCCGCCTTGGTTGTGGCGGCTTGTTGGGAGAGGCCGAGGGAATCGCCCACGTAGTCGGCGACATCCTGGATTTCCGGCACCTGGTAATTATGGGCCAGGATGATGGCGTTCAGGCGATGCTTGAGCTTGAGAATATCGCGCGACAAGGCATCCAGCCGTTCCGGCGGCAAGGGAACCCGCGTGACAAACTCCGGCTGGCCTGTTGGTTGAACTTCGGTCAGATCAATCATAGTGGCAGCTTACGTCGGCGTGTGCGCCGGGGCAACCCTCCGGAAGTGTTTAAGACAACCAATTCTCGAAGGCGAGACCTTCAATGCCCTGGAAGTGGGGCGCGTTGAGCGTGGCCAGAATCAGGCCATGCGCCTTGGCGGTGGCGGCGATGAGGAAATCGAAGTCGGATGCAACAAGGCCCTTTGTGCGGCAAGCGGCCTTGATGACGGAGAACGCTTTCGCCACCGCACCGTCAACTGGAAGGACTGGCATGAGGTTCTTAAGCAGCAGGTCATACGAAGCCTGTAGCTGTGCTGACTTTTTGAATTCCAAGCCGTAGAGCACTTCCGCCTGGCAAATAACGGACGTGGCAAGAACGGAGTCGCCCAAGGCGCGCCAACGCCGTTCCACCGCCGGCAGGGGATGGGGCTTCAATGGCTGGGAATAAACCGAGGTATCGTGCTTGTCGGCGCGCGAAGGAAATTCTAAAGTCCCGGAAATGAGTGCTGTGAACGAAACTAATTTTGTAACTGGTCAGGTCTCAAGGTCCAGCGTGAGGTGCTGAGGGGATGAAAGGGCCGCCAGTGACGGCGCTCTGGAGCGCCAGCCAAAGGTTCCGCCCCTGTTTGCGGCAAGAAACGACCATGAGTTTAAAATGGATAGCCCGACGACTGCACATGGGCAGTTGGACCCATGTCTCGAACCTGTTGCATGCAAAACAACAACGCTAAATCAGTGTCAATAGTGAGGACTGACACCTGCAGACACCTGCACGCCTCACCTCCTTCAACAGATTACAAGTCAAACCTAAATCCTGTCTCCATGGCTGGGTTTGTTTCGGGTTGTTACCGTTAATTCTGAATTTGTGGCTGATTTTGCCTTACCAGACCTCCACCGGGCCTTTGGGCACCGGGATTTCCTCCCGTCCAGCCACGGTCGGCTCGCGCATGAAGGAGGCTTCCAGCGGCGGGGGCCGGAACTTGGGCTTGAGCTGGCCCGTCTCGTCCAGGAATTGACGGCGCCAAAAACAGTATTCTTCAAGAATTTTCACGAATTCGACAACGGTGGTCAGTTTCACGATCTGCTTGGTGAAGGCGCTGGCCGGGCCGAATCGCTTCGCATACCACGGCCCGACCTTGCGGAACATCCGGCAGCCGTGTTCCTCGCCGAAGACTTCAACCATCAAGGCCATGTGGCGGCGCATGACGCGGATGCGTTCCTCAAAGTCAGGCTCGGGCAACAGGCCGTCGCCGCGCAGGTAATGAGCGGTGTGCAGGAATATCCATGGATTATAGAATGCCCCGCGCCCAATGCTCACGCCGGCGCAACCCGTTTCCGCCAGCATCATGCGCGCGGCCTGCGGGCTGGTGACGTCGCCGTTGCCAATCACCGGAATCCGTTGCGCGGCCTGCACGACGGCGCGGATGCCGGCCAGGTTGACCGAACCGCCAAAGCCCTGCTCGCGCGTCCGCCCATGCACAAAAATGGCCGCCGCGCCCGCGTCCTCCAGTGCCCGCGCCAGATCGGGCGCGGTGAGATTCTGATCGTCCCAACCCAGGCGCATTTTCGCCGTCACGGGAATTTTCACGGCCTCCACCATGCCGCGCACCAAGGCGGCGGTTTTGGTGAATTCCGACATCATGGCCGAGCCGCCGCCGATGCGGCAGACCTTGCGCACGGGGCAGCCCATGTTGATGTCGATGGCGGCAACGCCGATGGACTCTAGATAAACGGCGGCATCGCGCATTTCTTCCGCGACCGAACCGAATAATTGGACGGCCAGGGGACGGTCGGCCGGGCTGGTCTCGATGAGTTTGAGGGCCTTGGGATTTTTTTCCAGCAGAGAACGGGCGTTGACCAGGTCGGTCGTGGCCAGGTCCAACCCGCCGATTTCACGCAAGGTGAGGCGGAACGGCAGGTTGGTGTAACCGGCCAGCGGCGAGAGGAATAAATTGGACTTCAAATGGAGCGCGCCGATCTGCATTGTTCCATTTAAGCATGAAACGCGATTTTGTGCATCCTGATTCAACTTGCCATTTGATGACCAGCGGAGAATGTTAGGCGCTATGGATTCAGAGACATCCAGGAAACGCACCATTTTTGTGGTCGAAGACGAACCGACACTTCGTGCTCTGGTGCGGCGGGTGCTCGAACGCGGCGGTTATGAAGTGATTGAAGCGGCGTCCGGCCTTTCGGCTCTGGAGTTGTGGAAGGAAAAGAAAACGCACGTGGATTTGCTCCTGACCGACATGGTCATGCCCGACGGCATCTCCGGCCGTCAACTGGCCGAAAAACTGAAGGCCGACAATCTTCAACTAAAAGTTGTTTATACCACCGGTTACAGCCCGGAGTTGATGGGCCAGGAAGTCGCATTGCGCGAGGGCGTCAATTTTCTGCAAAAGCCCTACCCTCCCCAAAAGCTTGTGGAGACCGTTCGCAAGTGTTTGGAGACTGAATAGGGCGGCCTGCGGCCCTCTTCATCCATGCCCGCCCCCCGCCGCATTTCCCATTCCGCCAGCCCCCCTGCATCGATCTTGATCCTGGGCGTGGGAGCTTTTGCCTACAGCACGGCCCGCATTCTAAAGGACGACGGCGCCCAGGTTTCGACCTACCTCACCCGCGACTACGGCCACTACGCGCCGTCGCTGGCGGGGCCGACCTGGAACGGCGGACAGTATCCCAATCCCTGCCAGCTTCTGAAGGCGCACAAGTTCGATTTGATCATTCCGATGTCCATTGATTGGGCGCAGGCGCCCTGGCAGGAGGAATTGCTGGCCGGGCGGACGCCGATTTTCAGCCCGACCGGCGAGGGTATGAGGATCGAGCGCGAGCGCGATTTCGCGCGACAGCTTTGCCAGCGATTCAATATTCCATTCCCAAAGGCGCACGTTGCGGCCAACCGGCTTGAAGCGGAGGAAATCCTGCGCCGGCAACCGGTGCCCTACGTCATCAAAAACCCGCTGTGTTCTCCGACCAGCCCGGTGCATACGATTCTCTGCGAAAAGATCGAGGACACACGCTCGTGGCTCAAGCACATCGACTACGCGGAGGGGGTTTTTCTTCAGGAATACATGGGCAAGGCTGAGGCCGGCCATATTGCGCTGGTCAGCGGCGGCGAGATTTATCCGATCGTGACCAACCAGGAATACAAACGGGCGTTCAACGGCGACATGGGCGTTGTGGCGGGAGCGCCCATGGCGGGACTGGTCGAACAGGACCCGGGTGACAAGTACGGCCTCGCGCGCCAATTGCTGGAGCCGTTGCGCCCCTGGTTCCGGACGGTGAAATATCACGGCCCGATCCAGGTGACCGCCGCCCGCCGAGGCGGTCGATGGCATGTGCTGGAATACAACATCCGCATTGGCGTCACCTCGGGGGCCATGCTGCTGCGCATGCTGGCCAACCCCACTGAAACGCTCCTGCGCACGGGCCGGAACCAGAAGCTCCTGCCCCGATTCAAACGCGGCATGAAGAACGGCTGCTCCATCACCCTCGCCGGTTACGGTTATCCCTACGTGCAGATGCTCGGGCCATCGCTTCCGGTGGAAAACTCCGGCCCGTTGGACAAGGGCTGCGACCTGTGGTGGAACGAGGTCGCCCGCGGCGAGGACGGCCAACTCGTCACCACCGGCCATCGCATCGCCGATGTGACAGCGTTCGGCGCGTCCATGGCTGCCGCGATCAAGAAGGCCTCGGCCAACATTTGCAAAATTCGCAGCCTGGGCAGTTATTACCGGACGGATATTGGCCGGACACTCTGGCCGCCGGGACATGAATGACACCACGGCGAACCAGCGAACAAACAGCTTTTATACCATGAGCACCGCAATACATTCGGATTTGTCCCGGGAAGAGCCGCCCGCCGCAAGCGGCGGGAACGTTTACCCCCATCGCCCGGCTTGGATCGAGATCGACGTCGCGCGGCTCCGCCGCAATTACCGGGTCATCAATCAGGACAAACCCGAGGCGCTGAAGATTCTGTCCGTGGTGAAGGACGAGGCCTACGGCCATGGCGCGCTGATTGTGGCCAGGACCGCGCTGGCGGCGGGAGCATCGTTCCTCGGTTTGGCCGCGCTCGAAGAAGCCATGCGGCTGCGCGATCACGGCCTGCGCGCGCGCATGCTGCTCTTTGGCGAGCGCCAGGAAGCGGAACTTCCCTGGTGCGTTGAGCATGATTTGACAGTGTGCATCAATGACCGGCGGATGGCCGAAAAACTGGGGCGGATCGCCGCCCGCGCGTGCCGGCGCGTGCCGGTCCATCTCAAGATCAACACCGGCATGAACCGTTACGGGGTGCGCTGGTCCGAGGCGCTGGCGCTGGCCGAGGCGGTGAGCGCGATCAAATCGCTCGAACTCGAAGGAGTGATGAGCCATTTTTCGATGTCCGATGAGATGGACAAATCCTTCGCGCTGCAACAACTGGCCCGATTCAACGAAGTGCTCTCCGCCATGGCGGCGCGGGGCATTGCTGTCAAGTACCGCCACCTGTGCAACAGCGGCGGATTTCTCGACCTGCCCCAGGCGCATTTCGACATGGTGCGCCTCGGCATGCTGCAACACGGGGTTTTTCCATCGCAGGTCTGCCGCCGCATTGCCGGCATCGAACCCACCATGACCGTCAAGGCGCGGGTCGCCGCCATCCAGCGCCTGGAAAAGGACGACGTGGTGGGCTACGGCATGAAATACAAGGCGCCGTCATCCCGGCGCATTGCCGTCATCCCGGTCGGGTATGGGGATGGCTTCCCGCGCGTGCGCAACCAGGGTTGCGTGTTGATCGGCGGACGGCGCGCGCCTTTGGTCGGCGGGGTGGCCATGGATGCGTTCATGGTGGACACCACTGGATTGCCCGAGGTGCGGCTGCGGGACGAGGTGGTGCTGATGGGACGCCAGGGCGCGGAGGAGATTTCCGCCGACGAGGTGGCACAGTGGAAGAACTCGGTTTCTTACGACGTGCTGACCGGCTGGCGCTCGCGGCTCCCGCGCCTTCACGTCAACGGGGATCCGGACGCATGAAGCTGCTCTTCTCCGAGCACAAGTCCGATTACGGCCATTACATTTTTCCCTATGCCGTCTGGGCCGTCCCCGAAGAGGGGGAAACCGCGGCCGATTTTTTTCTCCAGGGCTTCCTTCCGTCATCGCGGGACATGGACCGGTTCTATCTGTGCCGCAACGTGCGCGTCGATCTCCGCCGGCACCATCCCTCCTCGGAAAACCGGCGCATTCTGCGCAAAGGCGCGGACTTCCAGGCCACTCTCGTGCCGCGCGCCGGGTTCGACTACAACGCCCAACGCCGCGAGTTTTGCCAGGCTTACGCGGACATCAAGTTCGGCAAGGGCCTCATGACTCGCGAGCGGCTGGACGCGCTGTTCAATGGGAAGATCACCTCGCACTTGTTGGTGTTCACCGAGATTCAGACCGGGAAGGAAGTGGGCATCGTCACGCTGTTCCTCGAAGCGGACCGCCTGGCATACTACTACTACGCGTTCTACGACATGGACTACCACGGCCGGAACCTGGGGATGTTCATGATGACGTCGGCGGTGGCGTTCTTCAAGGAGCGCGGCTGCCAGCACCTGCACTTGGGCAGTTGTTATTCGCGCAACGCGCTTTATAAAACGCAGTTCGCCGGGGCCGAGTTCTTCAATGGCGTCCGCTGGACCGGCGATATGGAGGAGTTGAAATATCTCATCCAGCGCGACAGCGCCGAGGTAAGCCGGCACCTGCTCGAAACCGAGGAATACCGCACCCTCTTCTATGGCGGCGACCTGGCCCAAGCCGTCGCAGCCAGCCAGTTCCAAGTCCGCCCTCCAAAGCAAACCGGGCAGCAGTAGGCGCCGGCAAGTTCTGCGCGGGCCGGGAAACTTATTCACATGGACAGCCAATGTCCAACAGGAGGGTCCAGCATGGCGGGAAACGGACATTTTATGACAAAGAAGGAACAATTCATGGCCTTCATCCTGGTCGGCGCCACGGCACGGGATATCCACGCCGAAACCAACGATGCACAATTGATTCTGCACCTGGCCGGCCAGATTCCCGGCGACGCCATCCCGGCCAACGTCATGAACGCGGCCAAGGTGTATCTGGCCTTTTGCAGCCAGGACGGCAAGCGTCCGCATCGCTGGATGCTGAAGAAAGAATGAAGGCGCAATGGTAAAGGCGGGGCGGACGAAAAAGGGGCAAAAAAGGGGCAAAAAACGATTGCCTTTCGGTGGCTTTTGTGCGATCCTATCTTCCGCTTGAAAGCACGCCGACATTGGGAATTCGCCTTGGCGATTGGCGCTTTCGGTTGAAGGAGAACGCTGCGTCTTGTCATTCAAACCAAAAGAGGATTATGAAACCATTTAATTCGCTGCAAGTTGGGCGTGTGGCGGGAAGCCTTGCCGTTGCGCTGGCCCTCACTTTGTCCGCCACAACAGCCCGCGCCTATGTTTATGCCACTGACATTCAGATCAATGGCAGCTTGACCAACACCAGCGTCGATCAGAACTTTCCCGCCTCCATCACTTACCGTCTCAATCAGGCCGCCGACAGGGGCGTCACGGTCAACATTCTGCAAGGGAGCACCGTGGTGAAGTCGATCGCCGGCGGCACGAATCAGGGCCTCAATTCGGTCTCATGGACCCCTACCAACACGGGGACCTATTCTGTCAGCATCACGGCGGCGGCCACCGGCTTTCCGATTTGGACACAGATCAGCAAGACCAACGCGGGCAATTATATGCATGAAGCCACTGGCATGGCTGTTGATAATAATACCAACAGCCCTTATTACGGCCGTGTCGTGGTGGGTTGCGCGGCGTCGGGCGGACTCAACCCGATATCGGGGGCGACCAACATGGACGGCATTTACAAGCTAAACGCCGATGGCAGTTATGCAGACGAAGGCGGCTTCAGCTATGGAGGATACTCCACGGATGACTCGGGCGATGTATCCACCCCGGGACAGATGCCCGTCAGCCAGTACAACCAAGTCCCTTATGCCCTCAGGATCGGGGATGATGATCGGATTTACATGCTGGATGATAGCGTCTATGGCGCGATCATCGCTTTCGATATGAAGGTGACGACGAACCAGATCGTGATTGATGACGGATACCTGGGCCAGCTTGGCGGCTCGCATAATTTCACGAACAATCCGGACTTGGGCGAGCTTGTTAACGGCATTAGCAGTTTTGACGTCACCTCCACCACCACGGCCAATGCCGCAATCTGGCTGTGCGACAGCGTTTTTGATTATCCCAATTGGGGCATTTGGATGTACCATCTGCGCAACGGCGCATCTGATCCGGCTGACACCATGGGCACGCAGGCGGTGATAGCGAGACCCGGTTCCGACTTGAACGAAGGCTCCGGGGGCGGCTGCACGGTCGATACCAATCTTGACATCTTCGTTTCTCAAAGCCAGTACGGCAACGATGCCTCGCCCAGAACCATGGAATACACCAATTGGAACCATGGCGTTCTCCCTCCCGAAGCGGATGGCTCCACGAATGCCTTGGGCACCAACACCGGACAAGTCCATTGGAAGGTTGGAACCAACGACCCAACGTTCGAATCCGTGCAGGATACGGTCGTCAATAATCGACAACATCCAACCATGGTGGCTCTGCCCATGCTGACCGGTAATAATGGATACTCCGGAATTCGCGTGCTGAATGCCACCAATGGCTCTGTGATCAGTGTAACAAACGGTGTTACAATCCAGGCTCTGACCAACTTGGGTTACCCTGCTCAATATGTCAGCGCTGCCTGGGACAATGTTGGCAATCTTTATGGTGCCGGTTTTCCGTCTGACTATTGGCGGGTCTGGTCGCCGCCGGGGACAAATCAGGCCACCACCCTGGCGGTGGCGCAGGTGAATGTTTCAATACTATTCGCCATTACCGGCATCACCGCCTCCCCGACGACCCCCGGATGCTCTGATGTAGTCATTTCCTTCACCGCCCCCGGAAACCCGCTCCTTTCGACGCTCAAGCTCATGGGATCGACCACCGTGAATGGGGCTTATGCGCCTGTTGCCGCCTCCATTACGGGCGGTTCAGGGTCCTATCAAGCTGCCTTCACGAATTGCTCAACAATGTTCTATCTAATTGAAGATTAAGTGCCCCGGACGAGCGGCAGCGCATCCCTGGCGCTTCAGATAATTTAGCCTTTAGCCTTCAGCCTTCAGCCTTTATCATTCAGGCCGTGCGCAGCATGCAGAACATCGCCCTGATCGGGTTCATGGGCACCGGCAAATCTTCCGTAGGCCGCCTGGCGGCCGAGTCGTTGCAGTTCGAGTTTGTCGATACCGACGATCTCATTGAAGCCCAAAGCGGCAGAACCATTGAGGATATTTTCAAGCAGCAGGGAGAGGCCGCGTTTCGCCAATTGGAAAAGCAGGTGGTCGAGAACCTGAGTCAGCGGCAAAAGACGGTCATCGCCACTGGTGGCGGACTTGTCGCCGACCCGGCCAATCTGGCCAGCCTGAAAACCCATGCCCTGGTCGTTTGCCTGTGGGCTTCCCCCGAAACCATCTGGGAACGGGTGCAAACCCAGACCCACCGGCCCTTGCTGCAAACCGCCGATCCCTTGGGTAAGATTCGCGAGCTTCTGGCCCTGCGCGATCCCCATTACCGCCAGGCCGACGCGCTCATCCAAACCGGCCAGCGCTCGGCCAAGGAAGTGGTTCAGCAGGTGCTGCATCAATTCCAAATTGCGCGCGAGTGAGACAGGCGCCATGCCGGACGACGGACGCACAGCCATTCGAGAACGCGCCCGCGCCTTGGGCTTTGACGCCTGCCGGTTCACGACGGCGCGCCCGCCTGATCACGCCGCCGAGTTCCAACGCTGGCTCAACGCTGGTTGCCACGGCGAAATGGCGTATCTCCAGCGCACGGCCCGCAAACGAATGGACCCGTCGCTCGTGCTGACCGACGCCAGGACGATCATCACGCTCGCTGTCAGCTATCATATTGAACGAGCCACAACAGGCCGGATCGCCCGCTACGCCCAATTCTCCGACTACCACGCCGTGCTCGGGGAACGTCTCGAAAACCTGGTCCAATTCATTGACCAAAGCGGCCCCGACGGAAGCCGCTCGTTGTGGTACGTCGATACCGGCCCTCTACTTGAACGCAACCTGGCGCAGCGCGCCGGACTTGGCTTCATCGGCAAGCACGCCAGCCTCATCAGCCGCAAGCTGGGCAACTGGTTTTTCCTTGCCGAAATCATCACCACGCTTGAAATCGAGCCGGATGCGCCGGAAACAAACCATTGCGGGTCTTGTCGGCGATGCCTGGACGCCTGTCCCACCGCCGCCATCACCGCGCCGTTCCAACTCGATGCGCGCCGGTGCATCTCCTACCTGACAATCGAATTGAAAGGTCCAATCCCGGAGGAATTCCGGCCCGCCATCGGCACGCGGATTTACGGGTGCGACGATTGTCTGGCCGTCTGCCCCTGGAATCGCTTTGCGCGGGAAGGAGCACTGATGCGCCCGCATTATCGCGCCGAACTGGCGGTACAGGATTTGGTCGAATTGCTTTCGCTTGACGAGGCGGGATTCAAGAGGCGCTTTGCCGGCACCCCCATCCTGCGGGCGAAACGGCGGGGTTTTCTGCGCAACGTCTGTGTGGCGCTGGGGAATTGCGGTGATCCCGGCGCGCTGCCCGCCCTGGCCCGGGCGGCGGCGGATGCGGACCCGCTCATTGCCGAACACGCAAGATGGGCGATGGAAAGGCTTGAGCGCAATGACGAATCTCGAAGCTCGAATGACCAATCAATGAGCCATTGACGAACCAAAGATCGTGAAAGGGCCACGGCTGGCTCACGAAGGAAAACCACCTTGGTCTTCTCCCTCTCCTCCACACACTTGTGGAGGAGAGGGCGGGGAGAGGAGGTTCCGATTCTCTCAACCTGCCCTTCATGAGCCAGCCGTGTGAAAGGGCCGATGTCCCATTTCGTCATTTGACATTTGTGCCACCCCTTGCGATGGCGCTGAACCGGAAGGAAAGAGGTCCAGCGCCGATTCTGTGCTTGCAAACAGGATCCCACTGGGGCTACGTTGGCAGCAAGCGGGGCGCGGTTAGCTCAGTGGTAGAGCATCACCTTGACACGGTGGGGGTCACAGGTTCAAACCCTGTATCGCGCACCATCTCACCATGGCCGTTTGACAAAAGAGAGACAAACAATTAACATGGAGTAAAGCTATGAAGAGGTTGATTCCCGCTGCGCGCAACGTTGGGCAGGCGTTCACGCTTATTGAACTGCTGGTAGTCATTGCCATCATCGGCATTCTGGCCGGGATGTTATTGCCCGCGTTGAGCCAGGCAAAAATAAACGCCCAGAAAAAGGTGGCCCAGAGCGAGGAGGGCAATCTGGTCGCGGCCATTAACCAGTATTACGCCCTATACAGCCGTCTGCCGGCTTCCACCAATGCCATCCAAGCGGCAGGCACCAATGACTTTACTTGTGGAACCGACTGCGCAGGCGTGCCCTCGATCACCTCGCTGGGAGCTTATCAGAACATGAATACAACTTTGGCTTCAGTTGGTGCGAATGAACGTGTTGGCCGTGGCAGTCAGACTTATCAGAATTATAATTCCGAGGTGATTTCGATCCTGCGCGACGACAATTTTTGGCCGGAGTCCAATAATTTCGTGCAGCATATTTATAATCCGCAGCAAACGCAATTTTTTACCGCAAAAAACGCGGTTATAGCAGGCTCAACCAGTACTACAAACCTCCCAGGCATTGGGATAAACGACGTTTTTATTGATCCGTGGGGCAGTCCCTACATCATCACGCTGGATTTGAATTATGATGGCAAATGCATGGACTATGCCTTGAACTGGATGTACTCACAAAATTCCCCGACACCGACTGCTCCTTTGCTGATACCGGGATCGGCCATTGTCTGGTCTTTCGGGCCTTATTGGAAATCGCTCAGCATCGACACCACCAAACCGATGAATCAACAAATTATTGGCGCCCTTACGGGAGGCGTTAACAACATCAACCAGAAATCCCTCGTCATGTCGTTCCAATAAGCGTGCCTGAGTTTTTGGCGTTTTCCTTGTTGCGCATGGGACGGTTTCCGTGTCTCCTTTCCGGGCGATAATGGCCGTTAAACTTTCAACTTTGTCCATCTGCCTGGGTCTCTGCGTGGCGGCGATCAATCTCTACGGCCTGCTCCAGCCGGCCGGATTGAAGGACATCGTGCGCAAGCTGCCCCGCTCGCTGCCCGCCGGGTATCTGTTCATGCTCTCGGCCACGGCTTGGTTCATGTGGAACGTGAGCCGCGAATCGCTCTCCGACTTCGAATCACTCAAGCCGTTTCTTTACACCCTGTTTATCGGGGTGGGCGTCGGCTCCTGTTTTTTTGTGCAGGATTTTCTGGCGGTGCGCGGGCTGGCGGTATTGATGCTGCTGCTGGGCAAATTGATGGTCGATAGCGAGCGCTGGGCGGAGAGCGAATGGCGGCTGGTCATCGCGGTGTGGGCTTACGTGCTGGTGGTGGCGGGAATCTGGTACACCGTCTCCCCCTGGCGCCTGCGCGACGTGCTTTTCTGGGCCACGGCCACCGAGAAACGCATCCGGGTCGGGAGCGCCGCGCGCATTGCCTTCGGTTTGTTTGTGGCGTTTCTCGGTTTCAAAGTGTTCTGAGCCGGCCTCAATCCTGAAGGGATTGAACTATTTTTCCTTGAGGGTGATTTCACCCTTCCAATCGGGCGGCAGCGTCTCGTGGCGGAGTTCTTCAATTTGGTGGAGGTAGAAAAGGGAAGGCCCGTCTTTGGGGCTGAGTTCCAGCACACGGTGAAACGCCGCTTCCGCCGCGGCAAAATCCCCGGTGGCCAGCGCGGCCAGGGCGCGGGCAAAGAGTTCGCGCAAATCGCGGGATACAGCCTCCTGCTCGAGCCGTCCGGTCAGTTCGTGGACGCCCACCGCTCTTTCGAAACCTTTCAGGCGAAACAATCCCAAATAACGCGTAATTATCTTCGGGCCGGCGGCCTGCCGGGTGTCGGCGGTGATGAGGACGCGGGTGCCCATGTACTTGTTGAGACCCTCCATGCGCGAGGCGAGATTGATGTTTTCGCCGAGGGCGGTGTAATCGACGCGGGTCATGCTGCCGAAGTTGCCGACGTTGGCCACGCCGGTGTGCAGGCCGATGCGGGTGACCAGTTCCCTGCCGTTCATGAACTGGGGCGGCTGGTCGCGGAAACGCAGGGCGGCTTCGCAGGCGCGGAAGGAATGGTCGCTTTGCAGTTCGGGCGCGTTCCAGAAGGCGAAGATGGCGTCGCCGATATACTTGACAACAGTGCCGTCGGTGGCGTGGATGCAGTTATGCACGGCGATTTGGAAATAATCGTTCATGGACCTGGCCAGATCATCCGAATCCATGCCCTCGGAAATGTTGGTAAAGCTGGCGATGTCGCTGAAGAGGATGGTGAGCAGTTGCTTTTCCGCGCCGGGTTTGAGGAGCTTGGGGTTGTTGGCGAATTTCTTGACCAGTTTGGGGGAGAGATACAGGGACAGTGATTGCTCGACCAACTTTTTCTCGACGTAAAGCTGCACGCTGTTGAACGCAATCGACCAGACGAGAGCAAGAGGGATTTGGATTACGGCGACAATCAGCCAGGGAAACCAACACTGAAATCTGGCGAACGCAACATAATCGGCCAATGCGATCAGGCCGATGCCGGCAATCGCCCAGAGGCTGGCCGCGAGCGGGCGTGACACAGCCAGACCAACTCCAAACAGAATGCCCATCAAAATGATGGCGATTTGCTCGGTGCGGACGGACAACCGATTGAGCCAGTCGCCGCGCAGCAGATTAAGAAAAGCTGTCGCCTGAACCTCCACTCCCGGCATGAACTTATTCTCGTTGGCCAGGTTGGGAAACGGCGTCGGGTACTCATCCTTTCGATCACTGAAAGACCTGGTAAAAACCCGTTGCCCGACAAAAACGACTTTGTTGCTGAAGAAGCCGTCCGGAACGACCGGATCAACTTCCAACGCCTGGTACAAGCTGAGAAAAGGAAGGACTTTGTCCGGACCGTAATAATTGAACCAGCGGGTGCCGGTCCATTGGCTTTGAAGCTTTGTTATCGGGGCCCCCAGGAAGGCCGCCGCCGCCCAACTCAGACTATGATACGCATCCTCCTTCGCAAAAGGAACGTGCTGGCGGTTGATCAAGTCGTCTTCGGAATACATTTCAGAGGTGCCGACGCCGCCGGCGACTGCTTCCAGCGCATCAAAGGGGGGAATAAACTGATTGAACATCTTGACGCCAGGCACGCTTTGGGAAGGGGGAACATAATCAGCCGCCAATATCACCCTGCCGTTCTTCTTCACGGCCTGAATCAGCGCCTGATCCGCCGCGGCTTTGTCCGGGTTGGCGTCGCTGAAAACAATATCAAAGGCAACCGCTTTCGCCTTTTCCCTGGTCATGCGGTCAATGAGGCGGGCATAGACGGAGCGATCCATATATGTATTCAAAGGTTGACCCAGCGCGTTATAACTTGCCTCATCCACATAGACCATCTCGACCTCGGTCGGAAAAATATAAGGACGCAGGTAAAACGGAAGATCGTAGCTCAAGAAAACAAGCTTATGGCCGAGGCTTGAGCCCAGCAGCAAAAGACCGGCGACAACGGCAAGGATCGCGCCGATGACCGGCCCGGTTAATTTAGCTCTTATTTTGCGCGCAATCGAAGCGCCATTGCCGGCCGGTTGACTCATGGGCCGGCTTAGAAATTGAATTTAAGACTGGCCATCAAGGTCCGGTTGCGGGCTTGTTCCAGGAAGTAGGTCACGGGATCGACGTTGTAACCCTGGTTGAACATGTTGACGAGGCCGATGGCCATTTCGATATGACGCCGCGGAAAGCGGTAGCCCGCGTAAAGGTTGAACTGCCAGAAATCCGCGCCCGGTTCCGGCGCTCCGCTCGCGGCGAAGCCGTTATAGGCGTTGTGCTGGATCCACCAATTGCCCTGGAGCGTGCTGAAAAAGCCGCAGGGCAGATAGTAATTCCCGAACAGGCTGAATTCATTCAACGTCGAGTTCTCATGGTTTTGCACGAATGACGTCCCTGTGACCGGAGAGTCGTTGACGGTAACGTCCACCGCAGTCAAAGCATAGCGCGCCCCGACGGACACTTCCCTGCCAATCAACTGGTTGACGCTGGCAAACGCATCCTCTTCCTGGAAATACTGGGACTGGCCCAAAGGCGCCAGGCTCACGGCGGGCGTGGCGATTTCTCCGCCAATCTGCTGGTTTCCCTCCGATGTCAGCACTTGGGCCTCCACGTCAACATAGGTTCCGGTGGAGAATTTGTGATCAATGCCCAATCCGTAGGCTTCAAACACCAGGCCCGGCGGAGTGCCAAAGCCCGCCGATTGCGGAATGAGGCTGCGGAAGGATTGATTGAAACCGGCGATCTGGCTCGGCTCAATGGTTGTGCTGCTGTCATTGATCAAACCGCCCATGGAGCGCGTAAAATCCGCGCGGACGCGGGTGCCATCCCCCGGCGTCCAATCCAGCCCGAACTTGGGCGTGAGGCGTCCTTTGTCCTGTTCCTGGCCGGAGATCGGCGGTTGGCCCAAGTTGACCGGGTAGTGCTCCCAATCATACGTAAGGCCGCCCGTAAGTTTGAGCGAATCGCCCAGTTTCAAACTGTAATAACCATACGCGCTATACCGCTCAAACTCGGTGTTCACGCCCGGCACATAGGGCAGGGACGGCGCTCCGAGAAAGAGATTGGGCACTCCAATCACATCGGCCGATTGCATGCTCTCGTTCTGATAGCGCGCGCCCGCGATCACGCTTTGTTTTTCGCTTTGATAAATATGCTGCACCTCGATCGAGTTCAGTTCCGTCGTCCTTTGCAGGTAGTCGGTGCTGGCGCCGTCGCCCGGCGCCCCCAGAACAGGCACGTTATACATTCCGTCGTAAGACGAGAAATGGTCCTGCAGATTGCGATAAAGGAACAGCGTCTGATTTCCGGTGCCCCAGTCGCGATGGTAGCCAACGAGAATGTTCGGATCCTGCTCTTCGTACTCCTCCAAAGTGGGGTCGTAACCCGTCGAGATGGAGGACTTGGGCGTATTCCAGTTGTAATATTGGAATGGATCCCCGGCCTGGAGTTCCGTCCGTTCCACCTCAAGGAATGCCGTGTCTTTGGGCGTGATCTGGTATTTGAGTTCCACGGAGTAATCCGAGTTGTCGATGCCGTTATTGGGGCGCCAGCCGGGATCGGTGTAATAATACGCATTCAGCGCATAAGCCAGGGGGCCGGTGACGCCAAATTGGGAGCCGTTCTCCATCCAGGCGCCGCGGCTGAAAAATTCGGTTTGCGAGCTGACGCCCAGGCCGTCGGCGGCGAACAATTTGGAGTATTCCTGCTGGGAAACATTTTGGGAAAGCACTCCCGCGCCGACCGGGGAGAGCAGGTTGGCCATCAACAATTCATCCTCCCACGGGGTCTGGTAGCGCAAGTCCTCCTTTTTCGGGTCCTGCAAAGCGTCGTAAGTTTCGGAGAGGAACAAATGGGCGGAATAATTGGCGTAATCGTCCTGCAGCGCCCTGGTTGCCTCGCGCACGGCCAGGTCGCTGAATCCGGCGTCCTCGTAAATCAAGGCCAGGTTGGCGCTGCGCACGGCCTGGTCCTGGTCGAGCAGGAACTTGGAGCGAAACACGGCGCGGTTGCCATTCAAATCCTCGGAATGCTCCAGGTCTTTGATGGCCTGGTTGATGCAGTTAAGCTGGTCGTTCAACAAAGCCGCGTAGAGCCAGGCGGTCGGGTCGTTCGGATCCAGTTGCATGGCCAGACGGAGTTCGTTGGTGGCCAGATGGGTGTTCCAGGAATACTGCAGCGGTCGATCCATGCTCCAGCCTTTGCCCAGGTAGCTGCGCAGAAAAGCGCGGTTGGGTTCCAGGGCGGCGGCGGTTTCCAGGTCCTGGCGGCCTTCGCTCACATGGTTGCCGCGGATGCGCACCAAACCGCGTCCCAGCCAGCCGTTGGCCAGCGCGCCGTCCGTGGCAATGGCCTGATCAAAATAGACGCCAGCCGGGCCAATCTTGTTCTGGGCGCTGAGGGCGAACCCTTTCAAAGCCAGCGCCTGGGCGTTGCGCGGTGAAATCGTCAGGCCCTTGTCCAGCGCGTCCAGGGCCGGTCCAGTCTGCCCAAAGCTGAAACTCATTTCCGCCAGCCGTTCCTGGGCGAAACCGAAACCCGGCGCTTTGGCCGCGGCGCTTTTGGCCATGCTCAGGGCCGCAGGCAGGTCGCGGCGGGCTTGCGCCTGATAGGAACCCGCCAGAAACTCGGTGGCCAGGGTGCGCGGCGCGGTGCGCGTCCAAGGCTGGCCTTTAACCGACGCGATCATTTCCTGCAGGGCGCCGGCCAATGCGGTCGCGCGCGGTTCGTGGTTCGTTTCCTGCAACATTTGCAGCGACCCGTCCACCTGCCCGACCGCCAGCAGCAAAGAGGCGTAATAGACCCGCTCGGATTCCGACGCGGCGGCGCGGCCTTCAGGATACTTGGCCAGGGCCTGCAATAAATCCCCGTTGCGATAAGCGTCCAGCGACGATCCCAGCGCGTCTTTGGTGTCCGCGTTCAACTCCAGCTCGTCCGGATCCAGAATGGCCGGATAATACAGCGTCCATTGGATGATATTGACCGCATCAATGAGCGGCGCTTTCTTGGGGGCCTGGCCGGGTTCCACCACTGCTTTCTGGCCGGTTTGGACCTGGAGAGTGCCCTGGTTGTTGGTCAAATCGACCTGGCCGTCCAGCAGCGCCAACTCCATCCGGCCGTTGCCGGCCACGGCGAGGTTAAATTCCGTTCCCCGGATGGCCCCTGAAGCGGAAGGCGTGCGGAATTGGGTCTCCGACGGTTTGTCGCGATTGAAGAAATAGGCGGCGCCGGATTCCAAATCGAGGGCGGCGCGCGCTCCGGACTGTTCGGGCGGCTGGATTGCGAGCGTGGTCAACTCATACACGCGCAGCACGCTCAAAGTGGAAAGCCGCAGAGTGGCCCGGCTGTTTTTGCCCGTGCGCAGACGGTCCCCCAGCTTCAACATCTGGTTGGTGTGGCCGGCGGTCCAGACGGTCTGACCGCGAGGCGCCACTTCGACCTTTCCGGAAACAGTCAAGAGCACGGCGTCGCTCGCGCCGCCCGGCGCGCCCTGGCCCCGGACAAGAACGTTGTTTGACAAGCAAGCCAAAACGACGAGCGGACCTGCCAGCCATCTATAAGAGCAGTTTGTAAATCTCATGAGGTTTTACTTGATTGCCGCGAAGTCTATGCTTCCGCCCTGTCAAATGCAAGCAAATCGTGCGCTGGAAACAATGGCAATAAGTTATTGGCGGACGGCAAGTTACAACAAACCCCGCCGTGTTGCCGCCCGCCGGCCGCGCAAATGGCTCGGCAGGAGCCATCTGCCGGGACGTTGGGGGGGGCGGCCACTCCGCTGCCCGCCGCTGGTTCACCGCGACCCGCATTTCACGGCAATCCCAGCATCCTTGCTGCAACAGGAGATGCTGCCTGCGAAACAGTGATTCAGCCGACATCAGCACTTGGACGCCACCAATGTCATGGCGCCGGCGAGTCTGGCTTCTTAAGGCCCAACTTCTTGATTCGTGAAATCAATGTGCTGGGTTTGAGTCCGAGCAACTCAGCCGCGCCGCCGGAACCATGCACCTTCCACCTCGCCTTGTTGAGAGCGGCTTGAATATTGTCCCGTTCCAGATGCCGGAGTTCCAGGTCGCTTAGCACGGGCCGTTCCGGACCGGGGGCTGTCGGCGGAGTCGGGACCGCTGCGGCTGCGGTTTTCTGGCTGGCCGGAAAGTCAAACCACAGCGTTCCGTTCTGGGCCAGGATCAACGCCCTCTCAATGGTATTCTGCAATTCGCGGATGTTGCCCGGCCAGTCGTGGCTTTGAAATTGGGCGATGTGGGCCTGGGTCAGCCGGGCCGGCGGCAGATTCAGTTTGCGCGCCGCTTTCTCAAGAAAATGCGCCGCCAACAGGGGGATGTCCTCCTTGCGCTCGCGCAGGGGCGCGATCCTGATCGGAAAAACATTGAGCCGGTAATAGAGATCGCGGCGAAAACGCCCGGTCTCGACTTCCCTCGGCAAATCGCGGTTGGTCGCGGCGATGATGCGTACATCGACGGTGCGCGTTCTCTCTTCCCCAACCCGCTCGTACTGTCCCTCCTGCAAAACCCGCAGCAGTTTGCTTTGCAGCTCCAACGGAATCTCGCCCACTTCATCCAACAGCAGCGTGCCCCCCTGCGCCGCCTCAAAACGGCCGGCGCGGTCCCGCAGCGCGCCGGTAAACGCGCCTTTGACATGGCCGAAAAATTCGCTCTCGTACAGCTCCCGGGGAATCGAGGCGCAATTGACGCGGATGAGCGGGTGGTCGCGGCGGCGGCTGTGCTTGTGGATTTCGCGCGCGACCAATTCCTTGCCCGTGCCGGATTCGCCAAGAAGCAGCACCGCGGCGTCGGTCGGCGCCACCACTTCGATCTGGCGCAAGGTTTGTTTCAAGGCGGCGCTTTCACCAATGATCTCGCCAAAGGCGCCCGCCTCCCGCACCTCCTCCTGCAAAAGCGTGTTTTCCAGTTCCAATTGCGCTTTGAGCCGTTCGATTTCCTCGAAGGCCCGCGCATTGACAATGGCCGCGCCGATATGATCGGCAAAAATCCGCAGCCATTCGGGCGTTTGCTCCGGGATCGGAATGCGATTGTACTGCGCAATGACGCCCAGCGTCTGGCCCTGGAACTGGATGGGCTGGCCGTTGAACCCCTGAATGTCCGCCTGCCTGACGGATTCCTGCCCGCCAAGGCCGTCCAGATCGCGCTGCGGATCATTGCTCAGGACGGGCTGCCCCGTGGCGGCGATCCGGCCAATGACCCCGACACTCAACGGAATGCGGCGCAACTCATCCTCGGCCTGCCGCGTTTGCGCGCCGCGTTCCGCAAGGGAGGATTCCGCGCTGGCGACAAGATGGAGGCAGCGGGTCTGATCGGGGCATTGCGGGCGGGCGGGGCAGGAAGCGCAGAGGTCCCCTTTGTCGATCAGCCACAACCGCGCCATGACGGCGTGGGGGCGTTCGGCCAGGCATTGGACCACCTTGCGGAGCAGGTGCTCCACAGACCGTTCCGGCGCGATTTCCAGGAGGAGATCCCTCAGGGAATCAAACTCGGGCTTATAATCCAGGGGCAACTCCACCCTGTGTATATACCCGGCCCGGGAAGAATTGACAATCCCGCGCATTTCCGTCCGGGCCGGGGAAAGGTGGGCGGGCCAAAAAAGGTTGAGCCATTCGCAAAAACAGCCCAAGGGTTGATACACCAGGCAGCGTAGTAAGGCATGAAACGACCAAAACACGGTCAAAAACGAAAGAAAGGTAACTGAATATGAAAACGACGAAAAATATGATTATCGCGGCGGTAATGACTGCCGCCATCGCCTTCCTGGCGAACTCGACAAATGCGCAACAGCCCAAAGGCGGGGAGAATCTCGTGCAGCTTAACGGCAGCGCGCTGACCGCCACAGGCGCGCCCACTGATCACAAACCGATGTCCTGTGAGAAATGCAAGGACGTTGCCACCCACGCGCCCGATCTCACCTCCAGCGGACTTGGGGCGAAGGCGCTGACGGCGCATGGCGTGCCGACGAAGGCTGTGGTTGCGCACCTTTGCGGCGGATGCGAGACGACGGTCAAAGTGGCGGCCCTCGGCAAGAATTCGCCCCCGGACGTTGTCACCCATGCCTGCGCCAAGTGCGGACCGGGAAACGCGGCCGGGTGCATCACGCAGACCTCCGGTAAATAAACAATGTTTGGTTTATCGTGGCCGCTTTGCCAGCGCCGTCGGGGCGTAAAGCAAAGCGGCTTCTCATCAAGGTCTTTCCTAACCGGGACCGCGAGGCGGGCGCGGCGTGAAATTGTTTTGGTGTTCCGCCCACCATTTTTCGTAGGCCGCCGGGTCCGAACCAAGTTTCTGGCCCGTAAGCAGACGCAGCCTGGCGCGGACATTCCATCGCACGGCTTCGTTGGGGTCCCGCAGCATGGCAACAATCCGATCCACAACCGCTTTGTCAGCGATTTTCGTCAGCGCGCCCAGGCCCATCATCCGCGCCATGGGCAACGAATTGGTCAGTAACGGCTCGATCTCCTTTACCTCAAGGTTCTGATACCGCAATGTCGAGAAGGCGGTCGAAACCACAGGCAGATTCGTGGAGGAGAAGAGGTGAACCAGTTGTTCCCTTGATAGACTGCGCGGATCCAGCAGCGTAATGGCATCGGACGCAGCCAGACCGTCTTCCTTGACCATCTTTAAGTAAACCGGATCTTGCGAGAAATTTTCATCCCTGTGTTCGCCCAGGCAGAAACGCGCTGCCGAACGGACCTCCTTATTTGTGTCACCCAATAATTCCCTCAAGCGGGGGGCGAAGTTGGCGTCCCAATTCACTCGAGCCGAACAACAGCCGTCCCGGCGATTTCGCGCGTCCGCATCAGCCAGCAACCCAGGCACCACCGCTGCCAGCCGGGAATCTTTTATTGGTCCCATTGACGAGGCATAGCCGCCCAACGCAAAAGCGACTTGTCGGCGCTCGATAGGGTTGAAACTCTTCAATCCTGAGAGCAAGGCAGGAACCGCGAGACCACCGAATTGCGCCAGACAAAAGGCGGGCTCCTGCCCCTCGGCTGTGCCGAGTTTACCTGCCAATATTGGAACTGCCGGTTCAAATTCGAGATCACGCATCTCATCTGGCGCAAACTCCTCGACAAGTTTTGTCAACCACCAGGTTTTTCCCACGAGCCGGGGCATCTCTTTGGAGCATTCCGGAATATCCTTCGGCCCAACCTCCAAGCTCTGAACCAGATCGAGTCCTCCGAAAAAATCCTCTTCGGATTCCGTGGAAAACATCATACGACCTTCTGTCCCCAATAACTGGCGCATCCCCGCTTCGCTTGGCCGCGGGTCGGCGGGATCATCATCCCCCATTGGAGAGAATCTCGCGCTGGCGCCTGCCGACGGGCCAAGGCGCTTCATGTCTTCTTCACGCTTTTTCCGCATTGCCGTCAGGCGTACATCGCGCTTTGCCTCCCATTCTTTCATACGACCCTCGCGCGCCTCTCCCTCCTTTCGCCTTTCGGGAGCTTTCTGGATCCAATCGGCCCGTTCCCGGCTGTAGGCGGCGAACCTCTTGTCGAAAATTATCCGGCTGACAAGCGGTTCGGCCGACATAACGTAAAGCGAGACCTCGGAGGGCTTGCCATTGACCGCTGAAATCGCCAGTGGGAACACACATTTCCCCGAGGAAAAACTCAGGACCAATGGATACAACTCTCCGCTGGCAAGTTTCTTCCGGGTGGACGAAGAAACAGCAGCTTTGTCAGGTCCCCTTTTTTGTGGACCGCCTTGAATGACGAATCCGCTTTGGGTGAGGTCGATTTTGGCAGCGACAAAACACCACCGCTTCTTAACATACTCATCCAGGATATTCTGTTTTTCCCTTGGAAAAGCGAATTGGTGGGCATCGAGCCATTCGCCAAGACTCGCAGCATTCGTGGCGGAAAGCACCACCACTTCATACGCGCCAACCGATTTGACCTCGATCACCTTGACTGCCTCCTCTTCGCCAGGCCCGGCAGCGACTGGAGTTGCCGTGTCGCCGAGGTGGCTCCCAGAGGGAAACCGCCGCTGGGTCAGCCGGCTCAATTCGTAGAAGCAATCCATCGAACCCTTTCTGACTTCCGGCAAGCCAGGTACCGGGATCAGCCAGCCGAAATCCTCGGTCGGCCCTTCATACTTGACCTGCAAGACCATGTCCTCCCGGCCGTTGTCATGCAGGATAATGACCTTTTGGGTGGGTTCATTGATGTCCTTTCCTTTGTTCCAGTGGAAAACAAAACACCCGTCCGCATCGGCGTTGCAAGTCCCGACCAGCCATGCGCCCGCGATACCTGCCAGACAAAGCATTCGCCCCATGCCGCGAGAATGCTCCGCCCGGCTGGTTCTGTCAAACAATAAATCAATCTGTTTGAACTGCCGGAGAGCTTCGCGCACCATGGGGTGGCTTATGCCAAACCCCCTGAGAATATCCGCCAACACAGGGAACCGGGTGGCGCAGGCGTCCCCGCCTGCGGGTTCCAGCACCGTCCCGGCGCGTCCATCTGGAACTGGCGGCGGGACGCCGCCCCAACCCGCAGGCGGGGACGCCTGCGCTACGTCTCACCTTGTTTCCGGCCTTCATTCGCGCGGGGCGCTTCCTCACCTGAAACGCGAAGGAGGAGCCTATTTTGTCACGTTCCGTCAAGCTGGCACGGTTCCGCGAGAAGTCCTTCTTCGCTTCAAAAACGAGCGGAAATCAATCATTAGTCAGTCTCTCGCGGCCAAGCGCCCTCTTACCTGGCATGAGCAGGAAGATTTGTTTCGATGGTATTCAGATCGCGTGGACCGCTATCTCGATTGCGGCCACGGAGAATGTCATTTGCGCCGCCGAGCGTGTGCCGGCATTGTCGCCGGCGCGCTGAAATTTTTCGATGGCGAAAGGTACGAATTGCGCGCATGGGTGGTCATGCCCAATCACGTCCATGCGGTTGTGGGGCCAAAACCTCCCAACACCTTGAGCAGAATCCTGCATGGTTGGAAATCCTACACGGCGCACGAATTAAACAACGTGCTGCCCGGGAAAATCGTTCCCTTCTGGCAGAGCGAATCGTACGATCATTTGATCCGTGATGACGACGATTTGCGCCGGTGCTTGAATTACGTGCGGATGAATCCAGTCAATGCAGGATTATGTGCGGAACCCCATCTATGGCCATGGAGCAGCGCTCACGTGGCGCAGGCGTCCCCGGCTGCGGGTTCCAGCACCGTCCCGGTGCGGTCGTCTGAACCCGGCGGCGGGACGCCGCCCCAATCCGCAGGCGGAGACGCCTGCGCTAAATAATAAAACTGAATGACCAAATTCATCGTATTCGTTGTTTCTGCATTATTCTTGACGGCGTGCTGCTGTCTTCAAAAACCCCAAAAAAAACCTGATGGCTCGGGCGCATTTGCCACTGGGCATTACCGCAATTTATTCGCCGAAAACGGCCATTCGCAACAGGCAATCCGGGAGAAGGTGGATGCGGCGTTCCAACAATTGTTCCACGGCGATCCGGCGAACCAAACGGTTTATTACACCGCCGGCAACAACTCGAACGGGCCGATCGCCTACATCACCGACATCAAACACCACGACGTGCGCACGGAAGGATTGTCCTACGGCATGATGATCGCGGCGCAGATGAACCGGAAGGCGGAATTCGACGCGCTATGGAACTGGTCGAAAACTTACTTGTATCACGACTCGCCCACCCATCCGTCTTTCGGATTTTTTTCGTGGGAGGCAAAAACCAACGGCGCGGTCCTGAGCGAGGCCGTCGCGCCGGATGGCGAGTCGTATTACGTTATGGCGCTCTACTTCGCGGCGAACCGCTGGGGCAACGGCCCCGGCATCTACAATTACAAGGAGCAGGCTGACGCCTTGCTCGCCAACATGAGGCATCGCGCGCCGATCCGCGGCCCAATCTTCTCGTCGCGGCGAAATACCAACTTGAACCTCACAGTGACCGCCGGAGCGCTCTTCAACCAGGAGCATAAAATGGTTCTCTTCTCCCCCAGTTCCGAGCGCGGGGCATTCACGGATCCCTCCTATCATCTGCCTGCGTTCTATGAATTGTGGGCGCGCTGGGGACCGCCCGACGACAAGGACTTCTGGCTGGCCGCCGCAACCGCGAGCCGCGATTTCTTCCCGCGCGCGGCCAACCCGGCCACGGGCCTTGCCCCCGACTACGCGAACTTCGACGGGACGCCTGTCACCAACAGTTGGAACCGGGGCGCGGCGAATTTCAGGTTCGACGCCTTTCGCACCGCCGGGAATTGGTCGGTGGACTGGTCGTGGTGGGGAAAGGATGTGCGCGAACGGGAATTGAGCGACCGGCTGCAGGCGTTCTTTGAGGGCCGGGGAATGGACCGCTACGGCTGCCAGTTCACGCTCGACGGCCAACAGCTTGACGCCCGCCACGCGCAAGGGCTTGTGGCGGTGAACGCGGTCGCCGGCCTCGCGGCGGCGGATCCGCGCTCCAAGAAATTCGCGGAAGCCCTGTGGAACACGCCCACGCCCGATGGCCTGGAGCGTTATTACGAAGGATTGTTATATATAATGGCGCTGCTGAATTGCAGCGGCGAATTCCGGATCTGGCTTCCGCAATAACCGTTTTCCCCGATGCAGGCCTTGCTTTTTGCCGGGCGGGCTGATTCAATCCAGCTTTAAACATGAATAAGAAAATCGTCTTTCCAAGGCATTCCCGGCGGCAGTTCATCAAGTGCGGATCGCTGGCGGGCGGCGCGCTCCTGGCCGGCCCTTATCTGCTGCGCGGACAGAATTTAAACAGCCGTCTGAATATCGCGCAAATCGGCTGCGGCGGAAAAGGCGGCAGCGACGCCCAGTGGTGCGCGCAGGAAAATCTTGTCGCGTTGTGCGATGTCAATTCCAACGCCACCGACGCCATCAACGGCTTCTTGAAACAATCCGGCCCCGGCGCCAGGGTCTATCAGGATTTTCGCGAGCTTTTCGAAAAGGAGAAGGGAATCGATGCCGTCGATATCGCCGTGCCCGACCATTCCCATGCCATCATCGCCGCCACGGCGATCAAATTGGGGAAGCACGTTTATTGCCAGAAGCCGTTGACGCATGATGTGTATGAAGCGCGGTTGTTGCGCGACCTGGCGCGCCAACACAAGGTGGCCACGCAAATGGGCAACCAAGGCAGCGCTTCGGATGGTTTGCGGCGCGGGGTGGAATTGGTTCAGTCGGGATTGATCGGCCCGGTGCATAAAGCGTATGTGTGGACGAACCGCCCCATCTGGCCGCAAGGTTTGGAACGCCCGGCGGGTTCCGATCCCGTCCCGGCCAACCTGGCTTGGGACCTCTGGCTCGGCACCGCACCCGCGCGCCCGTTCAAAAGTGATTGGCCCGATGCGCAGGCGACGGAGTTGGCCCAGTTTCTGCGCTTCAGCCAGGGTGTCTATCAACCGTTCAACTGGCGCGGCTGGCTGGATTATGGCACCGGCGCCCTGGGCGATATGGCCTGCCACACAGTCAATTGGCCTTTCCGCGCCCTCAAGCTCGGCTACCCGACGGAAATCGAAGCGAGTTCATCCGGGATGAAGCCGGACATGTACCCGGTCAGCTCGCGCATCCGATTTGAATTCCCCGCGCGCGAGGGACAGCCGGCGGTGACGCTTCATTGGTCGGACGGAAGCAACACGCCGCCCCCGGAAGTCACGGCGGACGTCACGGCGGTGTTCGGCGGCATCTCGCGCAGCGGCTGCATCATGGTGGGCGAAAAAGGCATGGTGTTTTCCCCGGACGACGGCGACCAGGAGCTGCGTGTTTTTGTCAAGTTGAAGGATGACAAGGAGATCACCGCGGCCCCCCGGCACGAGGCTGCCAAAGCCATCCCCCAAACCATTCCGCGCAACGCCTTCGACAACAGCGAGCCGCCCGATTTTCGCCATCACATGGAGTGGTTCGCCGCCTGCAAATCCGGCCGGCACGAGACCGCCTACTCGAATTTCGACATCGCGGCCTACCTGACCGAGATCATGCTGCTGGGCTGCGTGGCATTGCGCGCCGGCCAGAAAATTGAGTGGGACGGCCCGGGCATGAAAGCCAAAAACGCCCCGGATGCGGCGCGATTCGTCAGACGCGATTATCGCGCCGGCTGGACGATTTGACCGCGGACGACCCGGCTCGGGGTCGTGACAGTCACGTCCGCGGCGGGAATAATTTTGAGGAGAGCAGCTTCATCCTGGCCAATCGCCAGGTCAAGGCCGTGCCCAGGCAGCCAAAACCGTATTTGACGCTCCGCCGAAAATTGATGGAGGAAGCCTCCTGGAAATACTTCGTCGGACAACTGACCTCCGCGATGGTGTAGCCGAACCACAGAATCTGCGCCAGCATTTGATTGTCGAAAACGAAATCGTTGGAATTTGCGGACAAGGGCAGGCGTTCGAGCAATTCGCGCGAGAAGGCGCGGTAGCCGGTGTGGTATTCGGAAAGCTTCGCCCCGAGCAGGATATTCTCGGACAGGGTCAGGCAGCGATTGGCGATGTATTTCCACAGCGGCATTCCCCCGCGCAAGGCATAGCCGCCCAGCACCCGGCTGCCCAAAACACACGGATAAAGATCGGACGCGATCATGGACGCCATGGCCGGGATCAGTTTCGGCGTGTACTGGGAATCGGGGTGGACCATGATGATGATGTCGGCCCCTTCCTGCAAGGCCAGGCGGTAGCAGCTTTTTTGATTGCCGCCGTAGCCCAGGTTCTTGGCATGGGTCAGGACCACGGCGTTGGGCAGCGTTTTCGCAATCTTGGTCGTGTCATCACGGCTGGCGTCATCCACCACAATGACCCGGTCCACCACGCCCTGTTCCATGACCTCCTCGTAACACTGCAAGAGGGTTTTGGCCGCATTATAAGCAGGCATGACCACCACGATCTTTTTTCCTCGAAACATAATCAGTGATTCAACACGGGGAGAGTATGCAAAACGGCGGCAGGTGGAAAGCCCGCAGAATTGCCGCCGGGATTATGGACGCTACTTTGTCGGAGAAACCAGTTGGAAGAATTGCTGCGCGCCGGTGATGGCGTTGGTGTAGGGACTGGCCGCGCCCGGCACATTGGTAAAGACTTTGGATGCGCCGGGAGCCGCCTGGAGGGCGAAAAGCGACGCCGGATCAATCCAAGTCAACACGACATTGCCGCCGGCCGGTTGAATGTTCAAAACAATCGGCTCCATTAAAACCACCAGGTTCGCGCTGTTGCTTGCGTTGCTGTAATCGACCGTGTCGGCCGGGGTGAAAAGGACGGAAAGAAGATTGGTTCCGGGACTTAACACGGCGCCGGCGGATGGAACATAGGCAAAGCCGCCGGGCACGTTCGCCGTGGCATCAAGCTGGTTGGAACCAAGAGCGGCGCCGTAATTGACGGCGGACGGAGTGGCCCAACCCAGCAAGGGCGCGGCTCTGGTGACGGTGAGCGTGCCGTTGCTCAAGGTGACAACGTAATTGGTCTGGCGGTCGTTCGGGTCCACCAGGGTTGGCGTGATGGCATACGTCCCCACTGCGCTGTTGGTCGTCGCGCTGCTGCTGTAATTGGCCGTGATGTTGTCCCCGTTCTGCAACCCGGTGATTGTGCCGGTCAACCCAGGGTTGGGCTGGTCATAGACCCGGCTTGCATTGGAGGCCGTCACGCTCAATGGCGCGCGCGTCACCACCAGACTCACGTTGCCGGCTGCGTTGCTGTAATCAGCCGTGTTGGTCGGAGTGAAAACAACGGACAGCGTGTTGGTCCGGGCGTTCAAGACCGCGCCGGCGGACGGAGTATAGGCAAAGCCGCCCGGGACGTTCGCCGTGGCATCGAGCTGGGCCGGACCGAGAGCCGTGCCATAACTCACGGCGGACGGCGCGGTCCAACTCAACGATGGCGCGACCTTCGACACGCTCAGGCTGAACAGGAAGCTTTGCGCGACGCCGTTATTGAGATTGGTGAACCATACCGTGCCGGTGTTGTTGCCCGCGGGCAGAAAGGTGGCGGCGGAATTGAGGCCGACGCTGACCGTGGCGGCGGCCCCGTTGGAAGCGAGCGTGCCGCTGCTGGGAGAGACGGAGAGCCAGGAGAAACCGCTGCCCGCGGCCCAGTCGAGCGAAACCGTCCCGACATTTGTCAAGGTGAAATTCTCATTGGTAACGCTGAACGGTCCGCCATAAGGGCCGGTGGAGACGAAGCCCGCGAACGGCGTGATCAGCAGCAGGGCCGGGGAGAGCAGGGCATTGATCAAGCCCTGCCCGTTCGGGGTGCCCCAGCCGGTGCAGAGATCGTAGCCGGAAATTGCGGCGAACAGATTGGTGCTCTGGGCGTTGATGTTGTTGCCGGTGGTGATGTCGTGAAAAGCGGTCGAATAGGAACTCCCCCCGCCCAGCGAGTAAACGGCTGGATTAATAAACCCCACGCTTGCGCTGTTGCCGGCCGCCTGTTGATTGATCAGGGCGGTAAAGCCAGCCCACAAAGGCGCGGCGCAACTGGTCCCGCCGAATGCGCCCGATTGGCCATTCCCGTATATGACCCAGATGTCATCCGCCGTGAGGGCGACATCCGGAATATTCCTCTTCGTGGCCGAAGCGTGGTTGGAGCCATTGCTGATGCCTTGTTGCCAGTATGGAATTGAATAGACCGTGCTGGATCCGCCGCCGCTGCCCCAGTATCCGTTCCCGTTCGCGGGCCAGGCGTCGCCGCTGCCCAAATCGCCCGAGTTCCACACCGTTTCCGAATTGTAGGACGCCCCGTAACCATTCATCGTCAGGGCGGTGCCGCCGACGCTGGTCACGTAGGGGCTGTCCGCCGGCACCATGATCGGGTTGACCCACGCGTCGCCGTCCCCCGAGGCCTGAAAGAACGACTGGCCTTGCGCGGCCATTTTCTCAAACCAGCCATCCATGGTCGTGTTCGGGTCGGGATACCTGCGCTGGCCGCCGCCGGTGTAACCCCAGGAGGAGCTGAATTGTTTAATCTGGTTGCTGGACGCCATGCTGTCAAGAATATCGTCGAAGGCTGTGGCCGTGTTGACGCTTGACCCGGCTTGAAATACAACCACCGCCGCCAGACCGGGCGCCATGGCAATGGCCATCTCGATGTCCAGCGAAACCTCGTCAACGCCGGAACCGGGAGGGTCGCTGTAGTCGATGACGTCAACGTTTATCAAAGGCACGTTCGTCAGCCCGGCCAGCGCCTCGTAAGACGCTATGTCGTTGCTGTAATAACCGTCCAATTCCACCAAACCGACCATTTGGCCGGCGCCTGTGAGCGAAACTCCCGGGGCGTAGGCGTTCCTGAAGTCGTTTCCCAGGTAATAGCCGTTGGTCTGGGAACCTGACGCGGACACGGGTTTTGCGCTTGCAGGCTTCCTGTGCAGCATCGGGCGCGGCACGGCGAAATCGCTCAACCCAACAACATCCAGCACGGGCAACCCCGTATCCACTGTCGGCTCGACGTCCGGGGCATAAAACTGCCGGGGTTCGGTTGGATGCTGATAAGTCCGCAGAACGACGTGGAACGCCTTTTCAATGTCCGAAACCTTTCCCTGGACATCGACCAACATCCGGCTTTCACGCCTGGCGGCGATCTCCAGCCCGTTGCTCGTGGCAAAACTCATGACGGTCTGATAATCCTGCGCCGTCGGCCCAAACCTTGCCGTGAATTGGGCGGGCGTCAGGTATTGATGATAATCGTGGCTGGCGGGATCGTAGAGGCGCTGCAACAGGCCGGCCAGCGCGTCGCTGTTGCGCAGGGGCAGGCTGATGGCGAGGCGCAGCGAATTGATCCCCGGCAGGCGGCCCAAGGGCTGCGTGAGCGCCGCCTCCTCCGGCACATGCCCCCGCAACTCCCGCATTTCCGCGCGCGCAGACGTTGGGCCGAAGATGGCCAGGAACAGCGGAAGCAGCCCCTTCGCCCAGGAACCCGGGCGGAAACGGAAAATCGCAAAACTGACTTCGAAAAACAGATTTTGCGGTGTCATAATTATTCACAACCATCCCACAGGAAATCGAAAAAAAGTGTTGGTTTGACCATTTGAACCTGCCACAAGGCAGGCATGAAAAACAAAAAAATCAAACCAACATGGTCCCAGTTTAAACGTTTTGCGCCAGATTTGCAATCTCATTCCTGAACACGAAGTCTCCAAAATAGCGCGGGAGACGGGCGTCCTGGACCAGTCGCGCACTTTCAGTCCCTGGAGCCACACGGTCAGCTTGCTGGACGCGCAACTGACTCATTGCATTGGGCTCAACGATTTGTGCGACTCACTGCAACTGCATTGCGGGCCGCTGTCCACCGTGCGCGGGGCCACTGCGCCCAGCCGCAATGGTCTGTCCCACGCCAACCGGGAGCGTTCCCCGGAGATGGCGGAAAGGCTCTTCTGGCGGACGTTGGACCATGACTTGCTGATTGGTGGGGAACACTTCCTGCTCGATATTCAAGTTCGTCTGCTGCAAATCCGTCTTGCTCCACACTTCATAGACCGTATCCGTGGCGCCGTTCAGATTCAAGGAGACGATGGAATTGCTGATGCCTTCTTTGCGGCCAATCCCATGTGCCCAGATTGGAGTAATTTACCGAACTGTCGTCTATAATGAATCTGCCATCTCCAAGCGAATAAACCGGGCAATTTGTAGCCCAATCAAAAGGAAGCGGCGGCCGATTTTGAGCGGAAAGGCCCTCAAATGCCGTGTGCGCGACCTGGTTTGGGATGTGTGATGGCATTCCTTTGCGAAGGGGTCCATAGTTCGGTCCATTTTGGCAATTCCTCGACCCTTTCGGTCGGTTGAGATGCGGCCAACGCCGCCCCGATTACGGCCCCGAATGATGGGTGGGTATGGGGCCTCCGTCAGCATTGCCCGGCCTCCAAAAACCGGTATGCGCCTGGTATTTTTTAATTCCTGAGAAATCTATTGACGGCATAATATTGTAACTGTAAAGTTGTTTTAGTGAATAGTTGCCATGGCAAATTGATTAAAGTCAGGGACAGCCGGCCTGCACCAGCCTCATTCGGTTCGCGCAGCCCGTGCCGGCTCATGGCACTCAAGGCATCTCATGGTAAATCAAAGCGAATCACACCGGATCAAAGTGATTTTCCCGGTTTGACTTTTGGGACGAATTCGTGCAAGTCATTTATTAAGAACCACTTGCAGATTATGAAGCTTGTATTCAGGTGCGCGTTTGTTACCTTAGTTACTTTTCTTTTCCGCAGCCAGTCCAACTCACCGGCCATGAACCACTTGGGGCAAATCGCGGAATTCGCGCCCCTGCCCGAATCCCTGTCCGTGGGCGGGCCGCTGCTTGACGCCGAAGTCACAGCAGGGCGATGATAGCAAAGGTGGCTCATAATGTTTTTCGCGAATGGCCGGACGACCGGCAGGTCGTCCCTAGCAACGCCGATGCGGCAGGGACGCGCTGCCGCGCGTCCGAGGCGACCCTGCGATGAGAATTGTGCTGGCCAGGTATCTGGAGGTTTTCCCGGATGAGAAGGAGCGTATGCGCCTCCTGCAAGACTTCCTGCGCGCAACCACCGACCCCAGGCAACTCTTTCACCGCAAGAATTTTGCCGGCCACATCACAGCCAGTGGATTTGTGCTGTCTCCCGATGGCAAAAAACTGGCCCTGGTCCGGCATAAAATCCTCGACCGCCATCTTCAGCCGGGCGGCCACGTTGAAGCAACCGATTCCAGCGTACGGGCCGCCGCGCTGCGGGAAGTCCTAGAGGAAACAAACATTCCGTCCTGCCGCCACCTGCCATTTCATGCGGACCCCGACCTGCCTTTCGATATTGATACGCATGAAATCCCGGCGAATCCAAAAAAGAACGAACCGAAACATCTGCACCACGATTTTCGTTTTCTTTTTCGCGCGGAAAGCGAGGTCGATCCCGCACAAAGCGCGGGAAGCGGCGAAGGGGAATGGATTTGGCGTCCCTTCCAGGACGCGATTGAAGAGGAGACCTTCAATCTGGCGCTGAAGAAGCTCTCCCATCTTTAAGGTGTAGAGTCGAGGCTGTGCCTCGATAGATTGAGCCAGAGGCTCAACGCTACACTTTCGCGCGATTGGCCGTTTGACACGGGCGCGCAACTGCCTATACTCGGCGCGTCAAATCAACCCATCATTCATGAACATGCTTAGAAGCAGGCCTATCGCGTTGCTCGCGCTGCAACTGGGCGCGATTTATCTCCAGGCACAGGTGGTGATGCCGACGCAAAACCAGCCGTCGTTTGGACAACCGTCGGTCGGCGGCAACGATATCCGCAACCTCCGCGTTCGCAGCCAATCAGCGGATGGCTCGGAAGTGACACTGACTCTGGATTATTCCTACGACGGCAGCAGCGGCTCGGCGGCGCGGCTTCTCCCGGTCATCGCCAAAAAGGACCAACAGAAAATCTCGAGTTGGTTCGGAGCGGACCCGGTGACCATTCCCGCCGGGCACGGGACAATTTCCATCAAGGTGAAGTTTTTCAACGACGAACCCGGCGCGCCCAAGGAACTGACCACGGACCGGGTTCGGATGCTGATGCTGACCGACAACGGCAGCAGTGTAATCGCCCAAAACAATTTCACCCGGACCATTCATTGGGGCGGTCCAGGCAGCCAACCCGCCGAGTCTGCCGAGGAGGCCCGGATAAGGGAAGAAGCTGAAGCCAAACGCATCGACGAAGAAAAAGCCAAGCTGGAAGCAGAGGCCAAAGTCCGCGAACAGGCGGCGGAAGCCAGGGCCAAGGCGGAAGCTGAAGCCAAGGCCCGTGAAGAAGCCCAACTCAAAGCCGAACAGGACAGCCTGGCTGCTATCGCCAAAGCCAAAGCCGAAGCGGAAGTCAGAGTCCGCGAAGAAGCCCGCTTGAAAGCGGAGCAGGAAGCGCTGGCAGCAGCCAAAGCCAAGGCGGAAGCGGAAGTCAAGGCCCGCGAAGAAGCCCGCTTGAAAGTGGAGCAGGAAGCACTGGCTGCCGCCAAGGCCAAAGCAGAAGCTGAAGCCAAAGCGCGCGAAGAGGCCCAACTCAAAGCCGAACAGGACAGACTGGCTGCTATCGCCAAAGCCAAAGCCGAAGCGGAAGTCAGAGTCCGCGAAGAAGCCCGCTTGAAAGCGGAGCAGGAAGCGCTGGCAGCAGCCAAAGCCAAGGCGGAAGCGGAAGTCAAGGCCCGCGAAGAAGCCCGCTTGAAAGTGGAGCAGGAAGCACTGGCCGCCGCCAAGGCCAAAGCAGAAGCGGAAGCCAAAGCGCGCGAAGAGGCCCAACTCAAAGCCGAACAGGACAGACTGGCTGCTATCGCCAAAGCCAAAGCCGAAACGGAAGCCAGAGTCCGCGAAGAAGCCCGCTTGAAAGCGGAGCGGGAAGCGCTGGCAGCAGCCAAAGCCAAGGCCGAGGCTGAAGTGAAAGCCCGCGAAGAAGCCCGCTTGAAAGCGGAACAGGAAGCACTGGCGGCAGCCAAGGCCAAAGCGGAAACCGAGGCCAAAGTTCGCGTGTCTCAACCGCCGCCCGGAAGCGCCGCATCAGCCTTCGCTCTGTCTTCAGCTTTCAGAACCAAGATCGTCAATGTCGATATCTTCAGTCGCACTTTGGACCGCACTGAAATGACGATCAGCGTCGATTACGATCTTTCGAAGGAGGATGGAAGGCCCAAGATGGGAGTCGATGTGGTCAGTACCGATGACCCTTCGGTTTCAGGTTATTTTTCCTGCCCGGCGGTGGACATTGGCCGGCGCAGCCATAATACCATTCTCTTCCCTGTCAAATTGATTGCGGTGGCGGCGTCCGCTTTCCGTCGGGCCACTTTGCCCACTGATAAGATCTGGATTTATCTGGTCGATGCCTCGGGGGTCAAATCCTATATTTTTCAGTCAACCATGGTCCTGCTCTGGCGCGTGCCGGGGGCGGCCAACGCCGGTCCGGCCGCAGCCGCGCCGCGGCAAAGTGGCGTGCAGATCGAGAGCTTCAAGCAAAACGACCTGTTTGGCGGCTATGTAATAGTCAAATATAATATGCCGGCGGACGGCGGACGGCTTCATTTGCGTGTCGTTGACTCGTCCAATCCGTCCACCGAGGAGTGGTTTGCCAACAATGATGTTTCGCTCAAAGCCGGCCCCGGCATGCAACTGGTGAAAATCGCCGCGCTGCCCGGGGCGAAATGCCCGGATGTCTTCAAGGCGGACACGCTTGAGATACAATTGCTCGATGAGAAGGGCAACATCCTGGCCACGGCCCGGAAGGACGCGGCCATGACTTGGGCCAAGCGAAAATAAACTCCGCCCTAAACATTAGCGATATGCTGAAAAGTTCACTGAATGGGTGAACGCGCCGAAAGGGCGAGTTCCGTCGGCGAGACGCCAACGGATGCGACCGGGACGGTCGCGCTCCCCGAGAAGTCACTAATGATTCGGGAACTCCGCGCGGCCCTGCGATTTGGATGTCGCGGGCCCTGCGATTTGGATTGCCAGCGGACGCGAAATGATTAGCATCGCCCTCCCGCCCTGAAGACGGGAAAGATGAAAAGTTACGATATCGCAGTCATAGCGGGCGATGGCACGGGACCGGAAGTCATCGGCGAAGCCATCAAGGTGCTCAACGCCGCCAGCGCCCGGTTCGGCCTGAAACTGAATTACACCTCCTACGACTTGGGCGGCGCGCGGTACCTGCGCACCAGGGAGACGCTGCCCGACAGCGTCGTGGGGGAGTTGCGCCGATTCCCGGCGATTCTGCTGGGGGCGATTGGCCATCCCGAAGTCAAACCGGGGATTCTGGAAAAAGGCATCCTGCTGCGCCTGCGCTTCGAGCTGGAGCAGTACATTAATTTGCGGCCGGTCAAGCTCTACGACGAGCGTTTTTGCCCGCTCAAGGGCAAGAAGCCGGAGGACATTGACTTCGTTGTCGTACGCGAAAACAACGAAGGGCTTTACACCGGTTCAGGCGGCTTCACCTTCAGAGGCACGCCGCACGAAATCGCCATCCAGGAAAGCGTCAACACCCGGCGGGGCGTGGAGCGGTGCGCGCGTTTTGCGTTTGAGCTGGCGCAGAAGCGCCGCGGGGGCAAACCGTGGAAGGGTTTGAAGCCGGAGGACGTGGCGGCGGGCAAGACAGCCCAATTGACCTTGTGCGGCAAGACCAATGTCCTGACCTACGCCTTCGACCTGTGGGAACGCGCCTTCCACGAGACCGGCCAAAAGGACTTCCCCGGCGTGAAGCGCGATTACGCGCACGTGGACGCCACCACCATGTGGTTTGTCAAAAACCCTGAATGGTTCGACGTCATCGTGACCGACAACATGTTTGGGGACATCATCACGGATTTGGGCGCCATGCTGCAAGGGGGGATGGGCATCGCGGCGGGAGGCAACATCAACCCGCAAGGGGCCAGCATGTTCGAGCCGATCGGCGGGAGCGCGCCGAAATACACCGGCCTGGGGGTCATCAATCCTTTGGCGGCGATTTGCGCCGGGCAGATGATGCTCGAATTTCTGGGGGAGCAACCCGCCGCCCAAGCCATCGAATCCGCCGTGATCAAAGTGACCCGGGAGAAAATCAAGAGCCTGGCCGCAGGCAAGATGGGATTCACCACCGCTCAAGTTGGCGATTTGGTCGCCGCCGCCCTGTAAAACGACAGGCGCGCGGCGGGGCGGATCATTTCGGATGAACTTGGGTCTGTCCCGCAAGTGGGCTTATCCTGCGGGTGCCAATATTCAGCACGTCTTATACCATTGTATTCACGTCCTTTACGATTGCAAAACAACGGATTTATGTAATACTTTCCACTATAGCAAGTTAAGCCCGACGCGACTGGGGCGATCGACGCAAAGAATTGAACGGTGAACCATGAAAACCTCCTGCGAACCCCCCTGCTCCAAACCCATACGACGACAATTCATCCGGCTCCGCGCGTGCCTGTTTTTGTTTCTGCTGGCCGGGAGCGAGGCGCGGGCGCAAATGGTGATCTATAACAATGCGCTGCTCAACGGCTGGCAGAGCTACAGCTATAATGGCACGTTTACCTTCAACAACACGACAACGGTTTATCCCGGCGACACGGATTCGATCAGCGCGACCATCTCCAGCAGTTATGGCGCCCTGGTCCTGTATATCTCGCCCATGTCGGACACGGCGTACACCAGCGTCAGTTTTTGGCTCAACGGCGGCGCGAGCGGAGGGCAGCACCTCCAATTGTATGGCAATGAAGGCACAGGGCCAACGACGCAGAGTCCCCGTGTTTTTTTAGGCACCATAGCGGCCAATACCTGGTCGAATTACACGGTGACATTGTCGTCCCTGGGCGTGGCGAATGTGGCGAATTTCAGCGGTTTCGCCATCCAGGACGCCAACAATTCATCCGAACCCACGTTTTATGTGGACAACATCGTGCTCAACGCCGGCGCGGCGTTGACCGCGAGCGCGGGCAATCCTGAAACGATTTGCGCGGGCGGCAGTGGGACGATCGGCGGCAGTCCCACGGCCAGCGGCGGCGCAGGCGGCTACAGTTACAGTTGGAGTCCCTCCACGGGACTGAGCAGTTCGACGGCGGCCAATCCCACGGCGACACCCTCCAGCACCACGACTTACACCGTCACGGTCACTGACGCCGCGGCGAACACCGCGCACGCCAGCGTGATGGTAACGGTCAGCCCCAATGAAGCTCCCACGGTGAGCACGGGCGGCAACCAGATGATTACAGCGGGCGGCAGCACGGCGGGTTTGGGCGGGGTGGTGGGCGGCGGCGCAACGGGCGGCGTCTGGACGACTTCCGGATCCGGCTCGTTCTCGCCGGGCACGACCACGTTGAACGCCACCTACGCTCCGTCGGCAGCCGATATTAATGCGCAGTCGGTGACGCTGACGCTGACCACGACGGGCCAGCTTTCGCCTTGCAGCGCCACTTCGGCGCAGGTGGTGGTGTCCATCATAAGCACCGAGTGGATTTATACCAATGCGCTGGTCAATAGTTGGGGAAACTCAAGTTATGGCACGACGGTAAACTACGCCAATACTTCACCGGTCTATCCCGGCGACACGCATTCCATCAGTGCGACCATAAACGGCCCCTACGACGGCATTGGATTTTCTCATGCAGCCATGTCGGATACCGCCTACTCCAGTATCAGCTTCCTGCTCAACGGCGGCGCGAGCGGCGGGCAGCACCTCCAAATGTATGCCACTACGTCGGCCGGCAACCAAAGCACCTGCGCATTGACCGCACCGCTGGCCAACACCTGGCAGCAGTACTGGGTGCCATTGTCAGCTCTGGGGGTGTCGAGCGTGGCAAACTTCACCGGTTTTGTCATCCAGGACTCCGCCGGCACGTCTGAGCCTGTGTTTTATCTGGATAACATCGAGTTGACCACTTATGCGGCGCCGCCGCTTACGCCGATAACGGTCTATGCCAGCCAGTCCATCCGGACGGCGGACGCCCGCTGGTTCGGATTGAACGGGACCATCTGGGACAACGATTTTGACACACCACAGACGATTGCGCTGCTGACCAACATGGGCATCCAGGCGCTGCGTTTCCCGGGCGGGTCCGATTCCGACGATTACCACTGGGTGCAGAACCGGCAGGACCAGAACAGTTGGTCGTGGACAACGAGCACGGCCAGTTACATTCAAGTGATCACCAACATCAACGGGGAGACCATGGTCACGTTGAACTACGGCACGGGCACGTCCAATGAAGCGGCGGCGTGGGTGGCGTATTGCAATGCCTCGACGACCAACACGCTGTCTTTGGGCACCGATCAATACGGCGCCAACTGGCAAACAGCCGGGTATTGGGCCTCCTTGCGCGCCGCCTCGCCGCTGGGAACGGACGACGGCAAAAACTTTCTGCGGATCAAGCGGACGCCGCCGCTGGGCTTCAAGTATTGGGAGATTGGCAACGAGGTTTACGGCGCATCCTGGGAGACCGACAATAATAACGTGCCTCATGATCCCTACACTTATGCCCTGCGGTCCCGGGGATACATCGCGTTGATCAAAGCCGTTGATCCGACGAGCAAGGTCGGGGTCGTGGTCGAGAACGGCGAGGACAGCTATGTTAATAACAACAACCATCTGGTGACCAACCCGGTCACGGGACTAACGCACTACGGTTGGACGCCGGTCATGCTGACATTTCTGAAAAGCAATAACATCACGCCGGACTTCGCCATCTTCCACAATTATCCCTATAATCCGGGCGGGGAGACCGATTCGGGCTTGCTGCAATCTTCGGAACCGCCGACTGGATGGGCTTACTATGCGGCGGACCTGCGGACGCAAATCACCGATTACATGGGCGCCGGCGCCGGCTCGAACATCGAGTTGGTCTGCACCGAGAACAACTCGGTTTCCTCCGCCCCCGGCAAGCAATCGTTGAGTGTGGTCAACGGTCTTTACAAGATGGACAGCCTGGCCCAACTGATGCAAACGGAGTTCAACGGCCTTTTCTGGTGGGCATTGCGCAACGGGCAGGAAACCGACGGCAACATGAGCTCCAGTCTCTATGGCTGGCGCGATTATGGCGATTACGGGGTGGTGAACATCGGTGATTATACGGACCCGAACCTTTATCCGACGTATTACACGACGGAACTGATGACGAATTTCGTGCAGACGGGCGATACGGTGGTGAGCGCCTCCAGCACTTATGGGCTGCTCTCCTCTTATGCGGTTCGGCGGCAGAATGGGAATTTGGCCGTGCTTGTCATAAATAAAGACCCCGTCAATACTCTGACGGGGCAGGTGACGCTGGCCGGCTTCAGCCCCAGATCGAGCGCCGCAGTCTATTCCTACGGGATTCCCCAGGATGACGCCGTGGAATTCGGCATCGGCTCGACGGGCGTTGCCGCAAGCAGCATTTCCGTCAGCGGAACAAACATCACCTATTCCTTCGCGCCTTACTCGGCGACCGTGTTCTCGTTCCCCGAAACCACGCTGGCGGCGAGCGCGGGCAATCCTGAAACGATTTGCGCGGGCGGCAACACGCCCATCGGCGGCAGCCCCACGGCCAGCGGCGGCGCGGGCGGCTACACTTATGGTTGGAGTCCCTCCACCGGATTGAGCAGCACGAATGTGGCTGATCCCACGGCTTCGCCCACCAGCACCACGACTTACACGGTCACAGTCACCGATTCCTCCCTGAACACGGCGCAGGCCGGCGTGACGGTGACGGTCAACCCGGCGGCCACGGCCGGCACAGGCGGCAATCAGAGTATTTGCGCGGGCGGCAGCACGGCGGGTTTGGGCGGTGTGGTGGGCGGCGGCGCCACGGGCGGCTCTTGGACGACTTCGGGCACGGGCGGCTTTTCGCCGGGGGCGACCACTTTGAACGCCACCTATGCGCCGTCAGGGGCTGATATTACCGCTGGGACGGTGACATTGACGCTAAGCACGACCGGCCAGCTTTCGCCCTGCGGCGCAGCCACGGCGCAAGTGGTCGTGACCATCCACGCCTGATACGATTTCCAGAGTTATTCAACCGGTGGCGAGGAGAGCCCACGGAAGCTCCCCGCAGCCGACGGTGAATAACTCTGCCATGACAAAAAATTTGCGACCAAGTAAATTGGA
>Ga0224555_1000878_pt1 | contig 45501 bp, 25 predicted proteins | sample 714S23034metaG_FD_180687 | JGI IMG/M metagenome (GOLD analysis project Ga0224555, IMG submission 180687) | Peat soil microbial communities from Stordalen Mire, Sweden - 717 S2 30-34 | ecosystem: Environmental > Terrestrial > Soil > Wetlands > Peat | place: Sweden: Norrbotten County, Stordalen...
GAGCGCGGCTGAGGCTGCGCTCTTTGTGTTGTGTTGTCGATGGCGCCGATTAGACGAGGAATTTCTTCAATGGTCCCAGTGGTGGCTGTGCCAGCCGGAGACAAGGGAGTCGTAGTCGCCGGCGGGGGTGGGGCGCCGACGACCTTACGCTAGCAATGAAAATGCTCCAGCCGGCGGGCGATTACGGCTTCTGAGCACCATCCGGGCTTGGCCCTTGCTGAGCCTGGAGTTGGTAGCGCGCAATATTTCCTCGCAGTGCGGTCGCCAGAGCATCGTTCTGTTGCCCGATGGCCAGATCCAGTGCATGCTTCGCCGTGTCTACTGCCTTCAGATACTGTCCTGTCTCCGAGTACATGGCCGCAAGCATCTGGAGGATCGCCGGCTCTTGTCCGCCGGAGAGCTTGGCCGCCGCTTCAAACTGAGGCAGGGCGTCGGTAAACCGGCTGCTTGCCGCCAGAGCCCGGCCCAGGTTGTAGCGGCTTTCAGCGGACTGCGGCGCCAGCGCGACAGCCTTTTGCAGTTCGGCGATGGCCTCGTCCAGCTTGCCCATGCGCGCTAGGATGACGCCATAGATGTTATGGCCGTCAGAGGAGTTGGGCGCCAATTGGATTCCCTTGGTCAACTCAACAATGGCTTCCTCGCGATGACCGCCCATCACCTCCAGAATATGGCCCATGTTGATGTGCGCCGAGCCGTTGTCGGGGTTCAGCTCGATTGCCTTTTGAATTTGAACCAGGGCCTCGTCGAGTTTGCCGACTTCGGCCAGCGCGCTGCCCAGATTGTTGTGGGTCTGCGAACTGTCAGCGTTAAGCGCAAGTGAAAGTTTGTATGCTTCGATGGCGTCGCTGGTCTTTCCAGTTGCGGCTAATGCCACGCCCAGGTTGTTGGAGGGGCGAGCGTCTTCAGGGTCCTTTGCCGCAGCCAGCTTCCAGGCCGGAACCGCTTCAGCGTATTTGTGTTCGTCCTGCAGTTGTTGCGCCGCGTCAAACTCCCTGTAGAAGTCGATTGCCGGCGTGTCGATGTGGTCAAGGCCCTCGGGGCCAAGGTTGACGAACTCGGGAATGTTGACCGCGCGGTTGGACGCAGTGACATTCTCTACAACGACCGGCGGACTGGCGTTTCCCTGGTCGTCGATGTGGGTCAGGTAAAGATGTGTGTAGAGAGAAGGGCTCTTGGAGGAGAAGGCCAGCCAATGGCCGTTGGGTGAAAATGTGTGCCAGGAGTTCATGACCGGCAGATTCGATTGAAGGGGGCGCGCAACGCCGCCCTCAAAGGGAACAATGTACAACTTGCTGTCGGGACGCATCAGGAGGCCGTTCTTGCACTCGACAAAGATGATCCACTTGCCGTCGGGCGAGACTTTGGGAAAGTTGTTGCTCATGCCGTTCTCAGAGGCGCCGACGACTCGCTCCGGCTTTCCACCCTTGCCGTCATTGAAGGGAATCTTGTACAGGTCGTACTGAATCTGCGTCTCGTTGGGGTCGTTGGCAAAGGTGGACTTCGGCTGGCCAGCCGGGTAGGGATCTCTGGCGGCAGCGCGGGAGTAGATCAGATACTTCCCATCCGGACTCCAGAAGGCGCTGGTCTGAACGAAGTTTGGATCGTCCGCGCCGGGGAGTGGCGCCAGTTTGCCGGTCTTCTTGCTGTACCAGGCCAGCACTCCGCGGGTGGGATAGAAGACCTGGCCAAAGCCGTAGTTGGCGTAGAATCCGTTGTAGAGCCGGTCAAGCACGCGCATGCCATGCGCGTACGGCACATCGATGGAGTTGACTACGTACTCGCCATCGGGAGAGACCTGGCTCATGAAGCCGAAGCGCTTCTGCGCATGCTCCTCTGAAAATGCGCTCCAGTGAATCAAGTAATCGTTGCTGATGGTGCTGATTTTTTTGACGGGAATGAGGGCGTAGAGTCCCTTGTCGTTGGCCGGGCCGTCTACGTCGATTCCCATGGTCTTGCCATCGCGCGAGAAGGAATGGCAGTTGCCGCAGGTGGGCAGACCGGTCATCACGACTTTGCTCTGCGTGTCAGAGATGTAGCGCAACTCCCATTTGATTTTGGGTAGAACGGAATCAGGCAGGGGCTTGATGACGCCACGCTGCTCGGTCTCAGGAGCAGGCGGAATCAATGGCACATCGCGGTAAAAGATGGGCGCGCCGACAGGGTCTTTTGAGGTTTCAAAGGTCGTGGAAGCATGAGAGAGCGGTTCGTGGTCCCGCTGGCTCGCAAAGCCGCTGATGGTCAGGGTTGCAGGCTGCTCGACGGAGTTTCTCTTGATCTCTTCCCAGGTCTTTGCGTCGGGCCGCCAGGTATGCGATGCGGCCTGTTCCGGGGTCAGGGTTGGGGGCACGAACCCGGAAAGGCTGTTGTCGACCGGAGCAAGCTGCATCAACTCACCGTTTGACCAGAGCTTGATGGGGTGCGCATGCCCGGCGAAGACGATTTCGATGCGCCAGACGGTGGCGGCGGGGTTGCCGCCGCGCCATGCGAATTGGGGAGGGATGATGTCGGGTGGATAGATCGTGCCGTTTACGGGTATATCGATGGCAAGCGCCGGATCGGAAGACGCTGCAACCGTATCCATCGCAACCGGTCTGAGGTAGGCGGGAACGAGCTCGGAATTTACCGACGATGCCGATGCCGGCTGGGTCGGGTTGCCAGATCCCCCGGCCACTACTTTTCCAGTCAGGGCGGCGCCGGTAGCAAGCAGGACAGCCGCGGCCACCAAAAACTTCCGTTCCATCGATTCTCCCCAGTGGCTGCTTCGGATTCGAAGTCCGGAGCCGTTCCCTGGACTTGCCTTAAGGAGGAGGTCCGGAGGTTTCCGGGTGTGCAGATCACGTGCGTTCATGGTAGCAAAGCGGATGAACATTCTCCGACAGAAAAATACGCCGGGTTTGCCTGCCTGAGTCCGGGCGGAGCGGACAGCCCACATTCGGGGACAATTGCCTCCATTTGCCGTTGCATCCAGAACCCAGGCTTCTCGGCCTGAATGCCCAATCGCAATGCTGTTTCGGAGAGTGGCTCACCGCTCGAACGCAAGATCGCCGGCAGGAATTGGAGGATGAGCCAGCTGCATGCAAACTCCCGCGGATGGCGGACCTTAGGGAGTCTACAAAGAAACAAGATTTCGACTGTGCTGCAAGCTGAACAATTCAAACGGCGAGGTGACGGCGAGCCTTGCAGACAAATGCAGCGAGTTAGCCCCCGCTGAAGCGGGATAGCGAGTTAGCAGGTAGCGGCGGCAGCGTCGGACGCAGTTTCATCCCTTCGTGGGTCGGCGACGCCGATGGACGACTGACACAATATGGATTTGTGCGGAGGTTCCTTAGTGGATAAATCAGGATGACCGAAAGTGCGGCCTGCAAGATACAATGGCTCACGAAGAACAATGCTGCTTCTACACGGGCCCAAGTTGTTTGAATGGGAGAAGCTTTCAAGCAGAATCGATCCCGAGAGTTGTTGAACACATACCCTCAGAGAATAGGGATTCCTCATGAAATCGTATGAAATTCGCAGGCTGGGACCGAAGCCGCATAAGAAGACCGCCGGCTGGTGGTTTGCATTGCCGCTTTTAGTCTCTCTCGCTTCCATGGCTTATGGTCAAACGGCCTCCGGAACTCAGGCGGCTCCCGCGCCAACTGAGCAAACACCTACCATCAGCACCAATGTCGATGAGGTGTCCCTCGATCTGGTGGTTCACGACAAGAAGCACAAGCCCGTTCTCGATCTCAAGGCAGAAGACCTCGCGATCACCGACGACGGCGTTCCGGTGAAGCTGAACACGTTTCATCTTGTGAGGGGGGACGCGAGCACCGGTCACATGGTTACGCTGATCTTCGACCATTTCGAAGGTCCGATGGCAAAGAGCGCAAGGATCATTGCGGATAAGATTCTCAAAGTCCTTCCCACCGCGGGGTACTCTTTTGCGGTCATGGATTTCAGTGGTCGTCTGCGGCTGCTTCAGGGCTTCACGGAGGATCGAAACACGATCGAGCAGGCCGTCGATGTGGTTACCGAGAGCCGGGCCGTCCACCTCGTTTCGACGCTCAGCCAGGGCGTCGACATGGTTCACGATCCGGCCGATGCGGGCAGAACGAAAGCTGCAACCGAGGCAGAAAAGAACCTGATTGCAATTGCGCGAACCGGCGTCGACCCCTCGGGGCGTCATGCGGGGGTGGCAGAGCGAGCCAGGGCGCAAACGGTGCTGAAGGCTCTGGAAGATGCCCAACTGATTGTGCAGGACCAGCACGCCGCTCAATCGCTGGCTGGCTTATTGGCCGTGGTGCGATCGCAACAGCAGCTCCAGGAAAGAAAGGCCATCATCTACTTCACTCAAAACGCGCAGATGGATTCATCCTCCAAGGAGATGTTGCATACGATCTCCGGCGCGGCCACCAAGGCCGGAGTAACCATCTATACCGTCGATTTGGACGCCATGAACCAGGTACAGAAGAGTGACTTGAATAACGCTCTACTGAATGGACAGGCCCCCTATGACCCAAACAAGATTGCAACTTCCGCACATACCACAGTGACGCCGATGCAGCAGGAGGGTGGCTCGGGTGTGCAGGGAGCTCCTTCGATGCAAGGTGCGGTTTGGGGGCCCGCGCAGGACATCGCCCAGATGACCGATTTCATGCGGGGCAATAATGAGGACCCGAACAGGTATCTCGAAATCAAGAGTCCCATGTCCGATCTGTCGAAAGACACCGGCGGGACCTACATTGATGCTCAGATCAGTGTTCGGGGTCCGTTGCAACAGATGGTCCAGGACATGACGACGTATTACCAGGCCTCCTATGTCCCCCCGGCTCAGGAGTACGACGGAAAGTTTCGTACGATAGGCGTCAAAGCGTTGCGAACTGGGTTGAACATACAAGCCAAGACAGGCTACTTCTCGGTGCCTCCGGGTTCGGCAGGTGGAACTCGTCCCTTTGAGGCGCCCTTGCTGAAGAGCCTCGACCAAACGCGACTGCCCTCGGACTTCAAATTCAATGCCTCGATTCTGCGCTTTGGAAATTTGCCGGATGGCAACACCAACACTCTGGCGGTCGAGGTACCGATGTCAGGGTTGGATGTCAAAGAGGATACTCACACCAACCTCTACTCGGCGCATGTCTCCATCGTGGCGCAGGTCAAAGACAGCGCCGGCACGATCATCGAGCACTTCGGTGAAGACATTGCGCGGCGCGGCGCCCTGGAATCGCTCGATAGAGACAAGTCCCTGGCTGTGGCAATGCAACGGCATTTCATGGAGATTCCGGGGAGCTATGTGCTGGAGGTTGCCGTCAAGGACCAGAACAGCGAGAAGATGAGCGCACAACGCATCCCGTTCGAGATTCCTGTGGTGCCGAGCGGTCCGTCGTTAAGCGATATGGTTCTGGTCCGGAAGATGGATACGTTCAACGAAGATGCGGACCCCCTGGAGCCATTGCGCTACGAAACCGGCAAGGTGACACCCAATCTTTCCGGCGTGGTGCCTCATGACGCAAAATCCGTTTCTCTGTTCATCGTCCTGCATCCCGATCCTCATGTCTCGGCGCCCCCAACCCTGGAGATGCAGGTCATCAGGAATGGAAAGGCTGGGCGGCGCACACCGCTCCCGCTTCGCTTGGGCAACACCGACGCGACAGTACCCTATCTGGCAACCTTCCAGACCAAATCGCTGGCTCCCGGCGACTACAAGGTGAAGGCGACGATGAATCAGGGAGGAGATACGGCAGCCCAGGAGATTTCGTTCACAGTGGAAGGCAGCCAGCCAGGCGGAAGCGGGGCCGCGGAGGCGACGGGAGCGGGCGGCAGTGCGGCGCCCGCGGATGAAAATGCGCTGAGTGTTGAGATTACGCCTGGAGCACCAGGCCAACTGGCCATTACCAGCGCCACCAATCCCATTCCGCCGCCAACGCCGGAAGAATCGCAGGCATTGATCGCGGATGCCAGGGGGCGTGCTGTCGGCTACAAGAATGGGTTGCCAAATTTCATGTGTGTCGAAGTAACCAACCGATCGCTCGATGCCACCGGAAGAGGAAGATGGAAGCACAGGGATACGATCGCGGAACTGTTACGGTATCGCGACAAGGCCGAAACGCGCTCCGTGCTTGAAGTGGACGGCAAGCCGCCCGTCAGCACTGATCCTGACACGATCAAAGGGCCTACGTCGACCGGAGAATTCGGCGGCGTTCTCGATGCGGTCTTCGAACCGTCGGCGAAGGCGGACTTTACGTGGAAGGAGACCGATGTGCTGGGAAATGGAACCGTGCAGGTCTTCGACTATCGCGTCGCCAAACAGAACTCCTCGTTCAGTGTTAGAGGATCGAACGGCCTGGAGCCAACCGTGAGCTTCCATGGCAAGGCGTTTATCGACACCGCAACCCGCAGCGTTCGCCGCATCACCCTGGTGGCGGACGATTTGCCAAAAGACTTCCCCACCCACGCCACTGCCATTACGGTGGACTACGACTATGTTGTGATCAACTCTCATGACTACCTGATGCCGATCAGCGCAGAAGTGAGCCTGCTGGAAGGCCGCCATGAAGCAGTTCTGAATACGATCGAGTTTCGCGATTACAGGCGCTTCGGATCAAACGTGAAGATCCTCAACTTTAGAACGCTGGAAAAGCCGTAACGAGTCTTCGAGTGAGCTCCGCGGCAACGCGTCTTGCGCACTTGCTGCCGCGGCACGGGCTGCCTGCGGCGCTTGGCCGTAACGGCCGCAAATGTTCTATCCTAGTAGCCATGCGGTCCGTTTGCTTTCTGTTCCTTGCACTTGGCTTCCAGTCAGCAGCGGGGCAAACCCCGCAGGCAGCCCCCTCTGTCAATGCGGATCAACTGCTGAGCAGCGGGATTGCCGCGCAGCAGCACGGCGATTACCAGACCGCGATCGAGGACTACCGCAAGGTTCTCGCTATTCAGCCGGGGCTGGCGGAAGCGCGCGCCAACCTGGGCGCCGCTCTTTCCGCCGCGGGACAGTTCGACGCGGCCATTGAGGAAGACACGCGCGCGCTGGCCGCGGCGCCCAACAAGACAGCCGTACGATTGAACCTGGCGCTGGCCTACTACAAGAAAGGCGACCTGGAACACGCTCGTTCGGAGTTTGAGGCGGTTCACGCCGCCAAACCCCTCGACTTATCCGCCGCAGTGCTGCTGGGTTATACCTACATCAAGCTGGGAAAAGAAGCGGAAGCCGCCAAATTGCTGGCCCCGCTGGAGCCGGGCCACGAAAGCAACACGGATCTGGAGTACGTTCTCGCTTATGGGTTGATCCAATCAGGAAAAGAGACTGAGGGAATTCCGCGCATGGAGAAAGTGGCGCGCGCCACCCGGTCCGCCGACGCATATGTCATCGCGGGATCCGCGCTCCTGAATCGACGGAAATTTCTTGAGGCTCGCGCCGATCTGGACGCAGCTGTAGAATTGCAACCCTCGTTTCCCGGACTCCAAACCATGGCCGGACAGGCTCGGGATGCACTGGGAGATACGGAAGCGGCGCTGCCTGCCTTTCAAGCCGCGCTCCGCCAGGACCCCAGAGACTTCACTGCAAATCTTTACCTGGGAACCATGCGGATGAAACAGCGGGATTTCGAGAGCGCGAGACCGCTGATTGAACTCGCTGTGCAGCTTCAGCCCACCTCTCCGCTGGCGCGTCTGGAGATGGCGAAACTGAACGGCATGACCGGCAAATATGCCGAAGCCGCCTCGACCCTGGAAGACCTGGAGAAGACCGATCCCAACTGGCTCGATCCGCATGTGGAGCTGGCCACCATCTATTACAAGCTCCACCGTCCCGAGGATGGCCAGCGGGAACGCGACATCGTGCAGCGGATCGAAGCCCAGCAGCAGAAGGACGGACCATCCAAGGAATGACGCATCGATGCCCCGGCCTTCTTATTTCGGTGCTGCGGGCGCTCCAGGCGGCGCGGCAACCGGCTCGGTAACCTTCACGATCCGGTCGCCATCCACATTCTCCAGCGTCTGCACGATTCCGCTGGGCCATGTGATTTCGACCTTTGTGGCTTTTGCTTCCGCGCCGAGACCGAAGTGCACAGGGCCCAGGCTGGATGAGGCGTAGCAAACGCTTGACGTCTGGTGGTTGTACTGCACGCCAGCCTTGGTGACCACTTTGATTCGCGCTCCAATGCCGTCGCGATTGGATTTCACGCCGCGGAGGGCAATATCCAGCCAGTGGTTGTGGTTGGGGCTGCGGTTCATCCACAATTCAGCGTCCCGGCCCAGAGCGCTGACCACTATATCGATGCGGCCGTCCCCGTCGAAGTCGCCGAAGGCGCAGCCGCGATGGCGGGCCGGGGCCGCCTGGGTGAAACCCGCTTCGGAGGTATAAGCGGCCCATTTGCCGCTCGCGCCAAGATTGCGAAAAACCGTGTTCGGTTCAACGAATGTGCTCCCAAGAGGCCAAACCGAGGTCACGTGCCCTCGCGCCACGAACAGATCTTTCCAGCCATCGTTGTCGAAGTCGTAGAGCGCTGGGCCGAAGCCCGCCATGGGCAGGCTGAGGGCACGCATTCCGCTGGGCGCCGTCGCTTCAACAAAATCGCCTTTGCCGGTGTTCAGATAGATGGGAAACGTCTGGCTCTTGAGCGCCACATAGACGATGTCCGGATAGCCGTCATTATTGACGTCGCGAAAATCCACCCCCATCCCGGAGATGAACGCCGCATCCTCAGCCAGCGCCACATTGGTCTGGAAGGCCACTTCCTCGAACTTGTTTCCCAGGTTATGGAAGAGGAAGTTGTATTCCGCGTCGTTGGTTACGAAGAGGTCCGGCTTGCCGTCCAGGTCGTAGTCCGCCATCCCCACGCCCATGCCTTTGCCCACATGGTCGCGAATGCCCCACTCCTTGGAGACATCCTTGAAGGTGCCGTCTCCCTGGTTGAGAAACAGTTGATCGGGAAGCCCCTTGTAATAGCGGGGATGGCAATACTCCGGCACATTCTCGATCACGCACTTGGGCTGGTCGGAGTAGCTCCACTGCAGGTAGTTGACGATGAACAGATCGAGCAGCCCGTCGTTGTTCACGTCCACCCAGACCGCGGCCTCCGCCCACAACGGCCCGTACTCCGGATCGTTCCACTTATCCAGGCCGGCTTTCTTGGTCACGTCGGTAAACGTTCCGTCGCCGTTGTTGTGGTAGAGCGTGTTGCCGTGAACCCCGGTGACGAAAAGATCCGGAAAGCCGTCGTTGTCGTAGTCGCCGACGGCGACCCCGATATCGAATCCGGTGCCTTCCAGACCGGCCGCTTTCGTCACGTCGGTAAACACGCCGTTGCCGTCGTTGCGAAAGAGCCGGTTGGAGTACTTGGGCGACGTCTTCTTCAGGGTTGCGATGTCGGCGCCGTTGGTGAAGAAGATGTCCGGCCGGCCATCGCCGTTATAGTCGAACACCGCGACCCCGCCGGCCATGGTTTCAGGAATGTTCTTGGCCGGGCTTTCGCTGTTTTCAAGATGAAAGGGGAGCTTCCTGAACTCGAAACGGATGGGTGCGGGCGTCGGCTCCTGGCCGGGCAAAGCAGCGCCTAGCGCCCATGCCGCAAGGGCCAGCGCAGGTAGAAACCGAAAGTAAGCTGGAGGTGTGCGCATAGCATAAAAAAGAGGGGGTGGCGGTTAGCCACCCCCTCTTGAATTCTACTATCCCGAAGCGAATCAGAAGTAGTACTTTGCCGCGAATTGCATCCACCGGTATCCCGTTTTCGCCGCGGGTGTGCCGGTAGTGGATGAGTTGTTGTTGAAGGACATGCCGGAGGCGGTGCTGACTCCAGTGAAGGTCAACTGGTTATCGGCATTGCCGTTGATGCCGAATGCCGCGTTGGGGTGGTTGAGCCAGTTGGTTGCCGAGATGCGAATCTCGACCCGCTGAGCGTCCGTAACCCGGAAGGCCTTGAAGACCGCCAGATCGCTGCCCCAGTAATGCGGCGTCTTGATATAAGGCCAGATGGTCTGACCTTGTACACCGTACTGCCCAAGGGACGGCGGGAGCGGCGCTGCAAAGCATTTGGGGTTGAAGTACTGGCCCTTGCCCAGGCCCTTTCTCGGGTCGCAGGTGAGGATGGGTTGGAGACCGTTCTCGGCCTGGTTGCTGCCGAACCATTCGGACCATCCGATTGCCTGCGTCAGTTGGCCGTCGGGCATGGTGAAAGTTTGCGTTGGGAACCCGACGCTATTCAACGACTGGTTGTAGGTTGCGTTCATGTTCGGCGATGTGGTCTGGTAGGGAGCTCCATCTTCATAGGTGGTGTAATTGGAGACCTGCCAGCCGTTCACAATCTCGCCCAATGCCCAGTTGTTGTGGATCGGCTTGGGGAGCTTGTAGCTGAACGAAAGGTTGAAGGTCTTGGTGTGGTCATATTCCAATTGGCCGTAGTTGTTGCCGAGGTTGAATGGATCGACCACAGGACCGTTGCCGTTTCCGTTTGAAGTGGAACCGTCGCGGGTGCCAAGGACCTTGCCGAAGGTGAAATTGGTGAACAGGAACAGATTGCCGGCCTGCTTCTGTGCGGCGACCTGCAGGGAGTTGTAGTTGGCGTAGCCGCCATGCTCCTGGATGTAGATGTCCCCGTAGTTGTGCAACGCCTTGTAGTCTTGACCGGTGAAGGTAGGGGCTGTGGGCGGTGTGACGCCTGGGGGCACTGGCAAGCAGGTGACCTGGGCGCATTGGGCTGGGTTTGTTAATACGCCGGTGATGGGGTCGGGCAAGAAGTACGCGCCTAAGAGAGTGGGGTTGGCGTCTTCGATATGCCCGTTGCTGCCGTTCAAGAGCTGGTTGCGGCTCAAGCTGCCCACATACGAGGCCTGGAAGACGGTATGGCCAGGCAGCGCCTGTGCCACGCCGAAGCTCCAGGTGTTGGCATAGGGCACCTTGTTATCGTTTTCGTCGTCAGCCTTGGGTGAGTTGCCGGAGCCAGTCTGATTCAGGCCCGTGGGAACCGTGAGTTGGAGGGGTGTTTTCCCGCTGCCTTGACCGATCTGGTTGCCCGGAAAGGCATATCCGTAGAAGCCGTTGGATGGGCTTCCGGTGGAGAAGTTGAACGAGCCCAGCGGACCGCCCATGGCTGCGCCAGCGTCGTTGTCTGAGACCTGATAGCGGTAGGTTCCGAATCCGCCGCGGATCACGGTCTTGCCGGTACCGAAGACGTCGTAAGCAATGCCGACGCGCGGATCGGGAAGGAACAAATTGCTTCCCCAGCCGGAGGTGGGAACCTTCGAGGAAAGCGCATGCCACAGCAAGCCGGTGTTGGCCGGCGGGGCGGAGCTGTTGTTATAGGAAGAGGGATCCCAAACCTGCGTACCGCCAAGCTTGTCGTACCACTGACCTTCATGGTCGAGGCGGAGGCCCACGTTGACGGTGATCTTCTGCGTGGCCTTCCAGGAGTCCTGTGCCCAGAGTGACCACTGGTGCCAAAGCTCATCCGGGACGGGATCGATGTTCTGCTCGTTGTAGTCATAGGGGCGGGCCATCAACCGGTCAAGAGTCAGGTTGTAGGTAGAGGATGCGCCCCAGGTTTCGAAGTCGTAGTTGCCGTTGACATCGTCGCCCGCAGACTGCAAGTTCTCTTCCCCATCCCAGTAGAAACCGCCCTTGAGGGAGTGGGTCTTGACGATCTTGGTAAAGTTGTCGGTGATGGCAGGAGCCTTGGCCGTCTTGCCAAAGCTGTTCTTGCCGTAGATTCCGCCGTTGAACGAAAACTCGTTGATCTCAGTGAGCCCCGAGTTCCATCCGCCGGTGAAGTTGGGAATCTGGTCGACAGCGTGGGACGAACCGAACAGACTCTGGACCGGGAAGCCCAGCGCCGCGCGGCTGACCGCCGCGGGATTGGCCTGGCTGTCGTCGTTGGTGAATTCAGAATACGAGAAAACAAACTCGTTGGTGGTGGAGGCGTTGAAGACGTGGGTGAAGTTGACCAGATAGACCTTGGCGGTTTCTTTGCCGACCGGCTTCGAGGGATAGGGAATGGTCCATTCCGGAGCCCACCAGATCGACAGCGGATGATTATCGGTTTCCGTCTGGTACGTGTAGGAACCCCAGACCTTGTTGCTGTCGTTGAAGGCGTAGGTGACCTTGCCCGTGGCTTCCCAACGGTCAGTCGGAGTGCTAGGCGAATAGCCGTAGTTGTTCCAGCCGTTGGCCGCGCTGGCTGTTTGGTTCGAAGGAGGAGTAATGTTGCTGACAATGACGCCGGTCGGGTCGAAGTACTGCTTCAAATTCGGAACCGTTCCAGCGCCGTATCCCACCCACGGAGAGTTCGCGACGCCGCAACCCTGCCATCCGTCGTCTGTGTTGCACGGCATGGCGTAAGTGGGTTGATAGATGCCGTTGTTGAGCGCACGGTTAAAGATATGGGGGTCCACACCGGTATTGTTGAAGTCGCCACTAATCTGGGCCGCTGTGGGGACGTTCATTTCCACTGCCGCGTTATAGGGATGCTGAATCATCTTCTCGTAGCCGCCCCAGAAGAAGAGCTTGTCCTTGTTCCGGTTGAAGTGCGGGAAGAAGATGGGGCCGCCCACGTTGCCGCCGATATAGTAGAAGCTCTGCGGGGTAAGCGAATTCGATTCGCCAGAAGAGAGCTGCAGTGACTTGTTGTTCCAGTCGTTGGCGTAGCCGAGACCCGTGTTGCGGGCGTAGAGATAGCCTTCGCCGTGGAACTTCTGGCCGCCGCTCTTGCTGAATGCCTCCAGAATCGCGGGGCCTTTTGCGTATTCAGCGCCATAGGAGGCGGAAAGGTACTTGACGCTGTCGGTCATGTCCTGGTTGATGTTGGCAATCTGCGTTCCGGCATTGCCCGGATCGATCAGGTTGGCGCCGTCCAGAATCACAGCCGTGGAGCCGTAGGGCTGGGTGCCGTTGGCGGAGAAGTTTCCGGCCGGGCCGTTGTTGGTGCCGGTGACCTGGCTGTTGTACCCGGAGCCCGCGTTGCCGGCGTTGTTGAAGGTGATGCCCGGCATCATCTTGATCAGTTCGGCCGCGTTGCGGCCCGTGAGGGTGGCTGAATCGACCAGTTCATTGTTGAGCGTCTCGCTGATTTCGGCGGTATCCACCGGTACCTCAGCGTTCTCGCCGGAGATCACGGTGACGGCATTGACGGCACCGCTGACCTTGAGGTGAATGTTGGGCAGCGTACGGGAGTCGCCCTGGTTCAAAACAACCCCGGTTTCCTTCCAGGCCGCAAAGCCCTTGGATGTGACGGTGACCGTGTAAGTGCCTGGCGGCAAAGCCGTTACGGAAAAGAACCCGTCGCCGTCGGCTTTGGAGTCGCGCTTGTCGCCAGAGGCGTCATTGACCACGAGAATCACGGCTCCCGGAATTCGGGCATCCGTCTGGTCTGTGGCGAAACCGCTTAACGTGGCAGTAAGTTGCTGTGCATGGGCGATGGTAAAGGACAAAGCCAGGACTGGGATGAGCAGCCATGGGATCCGTTGGAACCAGTTTGACGTCGAGTGTGACCTCGATACCTCTCTGATACGTCCTATCATTGATGTTGCCTCCTGAATGCGTTTTCTTTGTGTCCCGAGCAACGGGGGTGCAGTCCAATTTGAGGGCTATCCGCCGCCGGGAAACTTATTTTTGAATCGCGATATCGATATCACAAGCAATACACCGCGCGCAAGCTATTTTTTTAGCTGCCATCTCCCTTTAGTAAAACGATTCTGCAACTGATTCATTCATTTGATGTTTAGTGGAAACCTTTCGAGATTCCCCCCGGGAAGACCGAGCCGGCAAAAGGGCGGATTTTTGCAAGTTTTGTGCGAGACGGGGGCCCAGTAAATCGAATTGCCCCCAACTCAAACGTTTTGGCGCTGCCTGAAAGCGAAGATGCAGGCCCCCGCCCAATTTCAGGCGATTTTGGGGAATCTCCGAGGCACACCATTCCTGGATGCGCTATGGGGAAAAAGGGCGCCCTGGAACGATTCCGTGGCCTTCGAGGATCGTGACCAGACGATTGGCGGCCTGCTTGGGGTATTTCTCCACGGCTCCCGAGGGCCAATGCACTTCAATGTCGGCAGAGGTTTCAGCTCCCAAACCGAAGTGCAAGCGGGGGTCGTTCGAGGAGACATAGCTGGCCTGGCTGAGGACTCCCTGGGCCTGCAGTTTGCCGCCGTATCGGGCCAGGACCAGGGCGCCAATGGCGCTGCGGTTGCTTTTGGTTCCCTCCAGCCGCACTTTCAGCCAATGATTCTCCCTTGGGGCGTCATTGCGCAGCAGGGAGGGCGGTTCATGCTGGTTCATGATGACCATGTCGAGGTCGCCGTCATTGTCAAAATCTCCGAAGGCGCATCCACGGCTGACGTGACGGGCATTGATCGCAGAGCCGGCCTCGTCTCCCATTCGGGCAAAGGTGCCGTCGCCCCGGTTGCGGAAGAGCACGCGCGGGCCTTTGTAAGGAAACTTCGGATTGATGCGCTCGATTTCCGCGTAGACATTCCCGGTGACCCAGAAGATGTCAGGATAGCCATCGTTGTCGAGGTCAAAGATGCCCGTGCCCCAACTGACATACTGGCGTTCACCGGCGAGGCCGGCGGCCTGTGCCTGGTCCTCAAACTCACCCTTGCCGAGGTTCCGGTAGAGGCCGGCGGGCTGGAGTTGGAAATGCGTCTTGACGATGTCGAGGTGGCCATCCAGGTCGTAGTCGCCGACGCCGATTCCCATTCCGGCCATCTCCTCCCCATCCGGGCTGATGGCCACGCCGCGCATCAAGCCTTCTTCGCGGAAGGTGCCGTCGTGGTTGTTGAGCAGCAGCAGGCTTGCGGTGGTGTCACAGGCCACATAGAGATCTGGCCAGCCATCTTCGTCGGCATCAAAAGAAACGGCCGTCAGCCCGTACGATCCTTTGAAGGAGGAGATCCCAGACTCCTTCGAGACATCGGTGAAGGTGCCGTCCCCGTTGTTCCGATACAAGGCAAATAGCGGCGCTTTCAGGCCCTTCGGCCCGCAAGCCACGGGAACGCCCTCGTAGTTGCAGTTGGGGACATCCAGGGAAGGCTTGGCGGCGGTGGCCAGATCGATATCGACGTAGTTGGAGACGAACAGGTCCAGCAGTCCATCCCGGTTGTAGTCGAAAAAGGTACAGCCGGTCCCGAACTGCGTCCCAGGGTGCAATAGGCCAGCCTTGGCCGTCACATCGGTGAAGGTTCCGTCGCCGTTGTTGCGGTAGAGCTTGTTCTGTCCGTAGTAAGTGAGGAACAGATCCTCAAAGCCATCGTTGTTATAGTCTCCCACGCACACGCCCACTGCCCACCCGGCATCCCACAACCCCGCCTTCTGCGTCACATCGGTAAAGGTGCCGTTGCGGTTGTTCTTGTAGAGCCGGTTCGAAGCTCCGGGGGGAATATCCTCGAGCCGCCGGCCGCCGAGAATGAAGATGTCCATCCAGCCGTCGTTGTCGTAGTCGAAGAACGCACAGCCTCCGCCCATCTCTTCGACGATGTAGGTCACAGTTTCTGGAATGCCATAGAACATGGTGTGGATGAGGCCGGCGCTTTGGGCCACATCGGTAAAAGTGGAGAACGGCTTGTGCGGAATGGGGGGCTGCTCGGGGGGCGCGGCGGCCGATATGCGCGAGAAAAGAGCCGAAGCGCACAGGGCAGAAGAGGCCTTCAACAGGCTACGCCGAGTCCATTTAGAGGTCCGCTCTGCCATCACCGTCCTTCAAGTCTCTCATTTTCGCCATGGCCGCGGCAAACCAGGCAATCCTGCTCTGGCATTGCGCGGGTTGGCCCTGCGCGTTCAGGTTCTGTGCGCCCCCCGATCGGGTGGCCGGCTTCACGGGTTAGTTGGCTGGGCGGCTGGATCGCGCGCCAGTTGATCGCTCAGTTTGCGGGCCTCGGCGTTGCCGGGGTCCAAACGGAGAGCCGTCGCCACCGCATCCCGTGCGTCTGCAAATTGGCCGGCCTCAGCCAACTCCCCGGCAAGATTGATCCATGCCTCGACCCAGGCTGGAGCGGCGTGAACCGCCATGCGGTAATGCTTGATGGCTCCGTCGGCATCGCCGCTGCGAGCAAGCAGATAGGCGAGTTGCTTCTGAGCGCCGGCCAGTTCGGGATTCAGCTTGATCGCCTCTTCCAGTTGGGCGCGCTCACCCTCCGTATCCCCGGCTCGATGGAGCGCGATGGCAAGCTTGAATTTGTAGTTGGCGTTGTCCGCCTCTCCTTGCGACGCTTCCCGGTAATGGGCGATTGCCTCCTTGACCTTGTCGGCAGCCAGATCCGCGTCTCCCTGGGCGGCGCTGGATGCCGCCTCGAGGCTGGCCTCCTCGGCCTTCTTGAGCTGCTGATATTGCTTCATCTCGTCGAGGGCGCGGTCGTTCTCCCCAAGGCCGCGCAGAGCCTTGGCCAGCTCGAAGTGTACCTGCGGCTCTGTGGCTCCCAGGGCAATGGCCTTTTCCAACTGTTCCGCGGCCTCCTTCCATTCATGCTGGAAGACGAGCACCATTCCCAGGTTGTAGCGGGAGTTGAAGAAGTTCGGATCGAGAGCAACCGCCGACTCCAGGTGCGCCTTGGATTGGGCGTAATCGCCCACGGTGCGTTCCACAATTCCGTTCAAATAGAGGACCTCAGAATCGTGTGGGCGCTCAGACAGCAGCTTGGGGCCCATCGGCCGTGCAAGGTTGATGTGGTTGGTCAGCACCAGAACGCGAAACAACTGCACCTCTGCCTCCTGGTTGCCGGGGTGCTTTTGCACCGTCTGCTGCAGCAGATTGATGGCCTCCTGGTAGCGGTGCTGCTTGATCAGGACGACCGACATTGCACTGGCCAGGGGTAGGGAATCGGGAGACAACTGCAACGCCTCGGTGAGCACCGCGTTGGCATCGTCGAGATAGTTCAACAATCCCAAAGCCTGAGAGAGGTTGATGGCGAGCCTCTCGGTCCGTGGAGCGGGCCGCAACAGCGCGATCGCGCCAATGTAGTCCTGCTGGGCAATCAGATCCGCGCTCAGGCCTTCGAGTGCCGGAGCAGAGTTGGGATCGATCCCAAGCGCCTGCTTCCACTCCTGCTCCGCCTTGGCGGGCTGCGAAGCCTGATCGTAGAGGTAGGCCAGCATGAGATGCGGCTTGATGACGTCCGGTTGCAACCGGGTGGACTCCTGCAAGGCAGGGAGCGCTTCTTTGGGGCGCTCCAGCCCAACAAGCGCAAGTCCCTCAAGATAATGGAGTTGAGCAGATTTAGGGTCGGTCTTGAGAGCGTTGCGAAAGGTCTCGGCCGCACATTCCAGTTGCTTGTGGCTGGCAAACCAATTGCCCAGCAGCACGGCATTCTCGCTGGTGGGGTGGGCGCGCAGTTTTGCCATCATCGCCTGCGGGCCCGTGCAGGTGGCGGCGTGAGCCGCGGCGGTGAAACCCATCATGGCAGCCAGCAGAATCCACCTTGTACCCGATCCGCGCAGGATGCCCATTTCGCTTGTCTCCCGGCCCCCAGATTACAACAACTCAGCCTGGCGGGTCTCCGCCGTCCGTAATCGCGGTCCTCGTGTTGACAACGCCTGCGCGGCCACGCGGATCATGCCGCCAGCAACCGCGGAGCTTGTTCAGGCGCAGGTGGTTCGCTACTGGGACTTGGCTCTTGCGTTGTCGCTTTCGTAGCCGTCGAGAACGTCGCGCAGGCTCTTCTCCTGTGCCTCGCTGTGCTGCTTGACGGCCAGATCGAGCGCCTGTTGCGCGGCTTGGACAGCTTCGGCGAAACGGCCCGTCTTGTCATATGCCTTGGCCAACTCGGCAAGAAACCGCAAATTCTGGCCCTTGCTCAGCTCCACGGACTTTTGAAGCGGAGCCACGGCCGCGGCGTAGTCCCCGCTCGATTCAAGGGCAAATCCAAGATTGAAGCGGTACTCGGCTGAAGTGGGGAGCAGCGCAATTGCTTTTTGCAATTGGTCCACGGCCCCGCGCATGTCCCCGTTCAGAGCCAGCGAAACCGCAAGATGCTCGAGAAACAACGTGTTCTCCGGCTCCGCAGTGCTGGCCTTGCGGAACTCATCCAACGCCTCGCGCTCCCGGTCGGTTCCAGACAGTACCGTAGCCAGGTCGTAATGCGCCAGGGCATCGTCCGGATCAAGCTCGATGGCTTTGCGCAATACTTCAATGGCTTCGGTCATCTGGTTCTTCTTCACATAGGCGAAGGCCTCATCGAACATCCGGTAAAACTCGGTTGCCTGGGGGTCGATCTTATCGATGCCCTCAACCGGCATGTTCACAAACTCGGGAATATTCACGGCGCGATTGGCGGCGGTGGTGTTGTCCACGATGATCGCGGGAGTGTCGTTGCCATTGGCGTCGATGTGAGTGAGCATGAGCTGTGTGTAGGGCCCGCGCGCTTTCGAGGAAAAAGCGAGCCACCGCCCGTTGGGCGAAAACGTGTGCCACGAGTTCATCAAGGAGGTGTTGCAGGTCATCAGCCGCGCCTTGCCGCCCGCGAAGGGCACAATAAACAGTCTGCTGTCCGGGCGCATCAGCAAGCCGTTCTTATTCTGCACGAACACGATCCAGCGGCCGTCGGGCGACACTTTGGGAAAGTCGTTGCTCATCCCATTCGCAGAGGCGCCCGCGACCGGGACGGCCTTGCCGCCTCGGCCTTCGTTAAAAGGGATCTTGTACAGGTCGTATTGGATCTGCGTCTCATTCGGGTCATTGGCATGGAGGGGCTTCGGAACTCCGGGCGGATAGGGATCGCGGGCAGTGGCGCGGGAGTAGACGAGGTACTTGCCATCCGGACTCCAGAAGGCGCTGGTCTGGACGAAGTTTGGGTCATCCGCACCCGGCAGCGGCCGCAGGGTCTTTTTCTGGCGGTCGTACCAGGCCAGAATGCCGCGCGTGGGGAAAAAGACCTGGCTGAAGGCGATATCCCTGTAGTTTGTGCTGTAAAGCCGATCCAGAATTCCGGCCGTGAAACCGGGGACTTCGTTCTGATGAGTGTTCCCATTTTTGGGCGGCCCGATCGATGTCACCACGTACTTGCCGTCCGGAGAGACCTGCGCCATGAAGCCAAACCGCTTCACGGCCGGCTCAAAGCTTCTCGTCTCCGTGTCTACCTGAAAGGAACTCCAGCGGATGACATCCTTATTGGCGATGGTGATGTGTCTGCTCACCGGAACCAGCCCATACAAGCCTTTGTCGTTGCGCGGTCCATCCATATCCAGCCCAAGCGTCTTGCCATCTCTTGAAAACGAATGGCAGTTGGCGCAGGTGGGCAGATTTCCCATCACGGTGTGGCTTTGGGGCTGGGAAATGTCCCGCATCTGCCATTTGATAAGGGGAATGGCGGATTGCGGCAGCGGCTGTATCGGCCCCTTCTCCGATGGGTCCGGCAGCAGCAGCGGAACGTCGCGGTAAAAGACGGGGGCGCCGACGGGATCCGCCGACGTTGAAATTGTCACCCGGCCGGCTGACACCGGAAGCTTTGCATTGCCGTCCGCAAAGCCGGTGATCACGATCGTCGCCGGAGATTTCACTGAAAGCCGTTTGATCTTCGACCATGTGGCTGCGTCCGGCCTCCATGTCCGTGTGGACGCCTGCGCGGGAGTCAGCTCAATTCCCGGACCTGCATCCGGATCAAGCTTTCCCATTTGCAGGTGCTCGCCGGGCGCCTCTACGCGGATTCCATCGGATTGGCCCGCAAAGGAGACCTCTACCACCCACCGCGTCGCCGACTCGGTGGGGTCGTGCCAAAGAAAATTGGGGGGCGTGATCTCCGGAGGGAAGACCGAGCCCTCGAGGGGGTAGTCGATCGCGATCTTCGCCGGCTGGCTTTCGGGCAGGGGATTTCCCATGCCGGAAGAGGTCGACAGTGCGGCCCCGCAGACCAGGAAAACGGAAATAGCGCCGGCAATCCCTACGGATAGAACACTGGCAAAACGGAACTTCATAGCCCCTCCGAGCGGCCCCAACAGAAGGTGTTGCCGCGAGGCGAAAAATGGTGCGGTTCAAGGGATCGTGCGGTGATGTCCCTCACACCAAAGAAGAATACAGCAGGCAGGCCGCATCGGGAGCGCTCGACCTGTGCGCCGCATAGGTCACGGACCGTTGCTGCGTTCGAAGCAAGGGTCTCACTGATCCGCGGGATCGTGCCGGTCCGGCAACTCCATCGACCGCAATCGCAAGAATCCAAAGCCCTTCATGCGGGCCGCAATGGCGTCGGTCATGCTCAAACGATTGATTCGCGCTCAGGGCGCTCTCAATCATCGGACGCACGGCACTCCCTGGCGATGGCCGGGGAACCGGGCTTGCCCGCGGCGCTCGGCGTGCTTTTTCGCTCGCCTTTTGCCATGGACAGGCCGCTGCTCCCCGGCGAAAGGAATAGAATTTCAAGTGTTTGTTCTGCGCCGAGCTCTTTGTCAGGTGATTTGAGTCGGCCTCAGGGAGAAATTCGATGCGTCTTCATCACGTTCTGTGTTTTGGAGTCCTGCTGCTTGGGGCGGCGGCTCCTCGTGCTGTGTTTGCGCAATTTCAAGCTCCGACCCAGGAAGAGCTGAGCATGACCTCCGACTCCAAAGCCCCCGGCGCAGCCGCGGTCTATCTCTTCCGCGAAGAGACGGCGGATGATCCGCATCATTTTCACACCGTCTACGCGCGCATCAAGATACTCACGGAAGCCGGCAAGGCCGCGGCGACGGTTCACGTGACTTACCACAAGAACTTTGTCTTCTATTCCGGAGGAGACAACTCGAGCAGAATGGCTAGCGGTACCGCAAATAGCTGGAGCGCGCCGGATTTCAACCGTGCCGGCGAGGATCCCAGGTTGGACCCGGATAACTTCGCCGGGCATATCGAGGTTTCAGCCATTGAGGCGAGAACCATTCATGCGGACGGGACGGTCATCCCGCTGACGGGCTCGGCAGCCGATCTGTTGAAGGTGAAGAGCGGCACGAGTCAGGTTAACGATATGACGTTCAACCTGCCCAGCGTCGAGGTCGGCAGCATTCTGGAATATCGCTACCAGGTGCGCTATGACCGCTTCAATCAGGCGCCGGAGTGGCAGATTCAGCAGCCCTATTTTGTACACCTGGCGCGCTATAAATTCACGCCGGACGAACAGTTCCTTCCCTACCGCAACTTGGGAGGGAGCTCCGGCGGAGTCTCGACTAGCGCAATTCTGGGTCCGCACGGCGAGATCATGACCGACATCCGGTCCGCAAATATTCTTCCGCCGGGAAAAGCGGTCAAACAGGACCCCCTGGGCAACTATTTTGTTGATCTTACCGACATACCTCCCATTCCGAACGAAGCTTACGCGCCGCCCATGGGAGCGCAGATCTACCAGGTCGACTTCTTCTACACTTTTACGCCGGATGCGAAGGAATTCTGGCAAAAGGAGATGCAGGCGTGGATGAAAGATGTGAACCTCTACACGGCGCCGACCGGGATGATCAAGAGCACCGCGGCGGAGCTTGTTGCCGGCGTCAATAGCCCTCTGGACAAGGCTAAGAAACTCTACGAAGCGGTGGAGAAGCTGGACAACGTCGATTTCTCAAGGGATGCAACTCCGTTCGTGGCTACGGACTGGGTTCCCAAGGGAAGCGTGGAGGAAGTTCTGGAGCGCAAGAGCGGCAACGGTGAACAATTGGCGCTGCTTTATTTTGCGCTGGCGCGGGCCGCGGGACTCGACGTGAGGCCGGAGCGGATTACCAGCCGGAGTCGCCGCACCTTCTCGGCCCAATTCCAGGATACGAGCCAACTGGACACCGTGGTGATCGGGATTATCATCGACGGCAAAGAGATCGTTCTCGATCCGGGCCAGAAGATGGCGCCGTTCCAAACCCTGCTTTGGTCGCACGCCGGAGCCGGTGGAGTGGCGATGGCAGCCAACGGCAAGGTCGAAATCATCATCACGCCGTTGCAGGTGAATACGGACAATACCGTCGTCCGCGTAGGCAGTCTGAATGTGAGCGCCGAGGGAGCCGTTTCCGGCACGCTCAAAGTCGGATTCATCGGGCAGCAGGCCTTGTCCCTGCGGCAACTGGCCGTCCGCACCGATGCCAATAACTTGAAACAGCAAATGGAAAAGATGATTGCCGCGCAGGTTCCCGATGGCATCCAGGCCCATGTCGATCGCATCTCAGGCCTCGACGATCCCAGCAAGCAGTTGGTCGCTGTGGTTCCCGTTTCAGGCTCCCTTTCCGATCATGCGGGCAAACACCTCGTGCTTCCCCGCGTGTTCTTCGAGAGCAAGGAGACGGACCCGTTTCCCGCTGAGGAGTCCCGGTCTTTGCCTGTCGATATGCATTATCCCGCCCAGGAGCAGGAGCAGATTATCTATGCTTTTCCCACAGGCTATGCTCTCGAAGGCACACCCCAGGATGCGTCGTTGAAGTGGGAAGAGAATGCCGTCTACCAGCTCCGCTCCAAAATCGATGCCGGCTCCATCACCACGGTCCGCGTGCTGGCGCGCGGCTTTACCGTGCTGGATGCATCCGACTATGGCAAGCTCCGCGACTTCTACGGGAAAGTTGCCCTCACCGATCGGCAACAAATCGTCCTCGATGCGGCACAGGCAGCCGGCAAATGAGAATCGGGGATTTGGTTCGCTGCCTTTGCCGGTATTTGGAGTAGTCGATATGCGAAGGTTTGCACTCCTGTTGGTCCTGGCATCGCTCGCTTTACCGGCGCTTGCGTTCGATAAGGTCACAGTGGACCAGTTGCAGCAGGCAGTGGCAGCGGCACAAGGCAAGCGGGACAAGGAAGTGGCGGAGCAGCTCGCCGGGTTGGAGCTCACGGAACGGCTGAGCACGGCGCGGTATGAGCGATTGAAGGCCGGTCTGCCCGGCGATCAGTCGCGGCTGGCGCTGCTCGCACTGGCCGATGCCTCCGCGTTTCTCGACCTTCCCGCAGCGGAGGTCACGCGAGTAGCCGCGCCGGACTCCGCTACCCAGGGCCGCATTGTGTCTCTGGCCGCGGACTTTGTGGTGGCGACTGTTCCCAGGATGCCGAATTTCTTTGCGACGCGGACGACCACCCGGTTCCAGGATATGAAAGTGTCTCAATTGATGACAGCCAATTCTGGAGAGACAACAATCTACATGCCGAACCAGGGCTTCCATTTTGTTGACAGAATCATAAGCATTGTGAGCTACCGGAACGGCCGGGAGGTCGTGGAAGCGCCAGGAGCAAAAAAGCCCGGGAGCAGCGTGTCGTACTCGACTGGTTTGGCCAGCTGGGGTGTCTTCGGGCCGCTGCTCGGCGTGGTGATGACGGATGTTCTGAGGGGCAAAATTGGTTGGGGCCACTGGGAGCAGGGTCCGACTGGGACGCTGGCTGTCTTCCGTTATGCCGTGGCGGAAGACAGATCGAATTTCACCGTGCGGTTCTGTTGTTTCCGATCGGAAAACGGAGAGATGCGCGAATATGAAGCGGTTCCCGCTTACCACGGCGAGATCGCAATCGACCCAGCAAGCGGCGCCGTTCTTCGCCTTGTGCTCAAGACAGATCCGCAGCCAACACTCCTGCAGGGACTCCCGATGGAACGAGCCGATGTGCTGGTGGAATATGGTCCGGTGGAGATTGGAGGAAGGACTTATATCTGCCCTGTAGAAAGTATCTCCATTTCCAAGGCGGATGCTTTGGTGTTTCATGGAAACACGTTCTACGTCGACAAGAAGGGCAACCCCGATGACTGGGTGGGCAATAAGAAGAAACACACCGAAACGGTGAGTGAACCCAAAGTGACGGCGATCAACGATGTAGTTTTCGAGAACTATCACGAATTCCGCGGGGACGTGCGCATACTGCCCGAAGACAGCGCAGAGCAGAACGGAGATGCGCCTGCGTCCGCGCCCGCGACCGCTCCGGAAACACACCCAAAGCAATGATCGCCAAAGCAGCCAGGGAGCCGGCGGCGCAGGTTTTGCCCAAGCCATCGATGTCGTTGTTTGCAGCCATTGCGCAAGAAAGGATTTGCGCTATCCGTGTCCTGATCGGCCGGCTTCTCAGATTTTTGAGCTAACCAGCCGCATTCGAGGAGCATCTAATGTTTAGAGCATTTTCACAGTTCGTGCAATGCGGGCATCCTGCCATCCCACCCCTTCGACTGCGCTCAGGGCAGGCTCTGGCCGCAAAAAAGCAAAGACGCGGTGCCCAGGTGGGGCGCCCATGACCTTGCGCGAACAATGAAAACGCTCTGGTGGTAGTCTTTAGCGTTCGAGGAGAATCCAATGCTGCGTTGCCGCTCCGCCCTGCTCGTCGTTGCCGTTTTTGCATTCCTGGCTGGCCCCTTATCTGCACAGACCACCGCGACCCCGGACACTGAAGTCCCTGTTACCACCCTCAAGCTGAATGTTCGAACCGTCCTGGTGGATGTGGTGGTAACGGACAAGAACAACCGTGCGGTTCCAGGCCTGCAGAAGGAAGACTTCCAGGTCTCGGAAGACGGCAAGCCGCAGACCATTTCGTTCTTTGAGCCACACTTTGCCGCGGCGGCCAGCGCGGACAATGCAACGCCAGCACCGGCCTTGCCGCCCAACACGTTCACCAATGTTCCCGCGGTAACCCCGAACGACACAGTCAACGTGCTGATGATGGATGCGCTGAACACTCAGATGGCGGATCAGGCCTACGTTCACAAGCAGATTGTCCGCTATCTGGCCACCATTCCTCCAGGCATTCGCGTTGGTATTTTTCTGCTCAGCGAGCGGCTGCGCATCATTCAGGGGTTCACACAGGATTCAGCGGTTCTGCGTGCTTCCATCGCCCGCCTCGCGTCGAATCCGGCTCCGTCGGCGCTGCTGTCTACCCCAGCAGAGGCCTCCGCGCAGAATGCGGCGACGACCATGATCCAGGAGCAGGCCACGGAAACCGGGAGCGCCCAGCTCGCTGACACCGCGGCTGCGCTGCAAAGTTTTTTAAACCAGGAGGCCAGCTTTGAAAACAATGAGCGGACGGTCATGACATTGGATGCGCTGCAGCAGATTGCGCGCTACCTCACCGGTGTTCCCGGACGAAAGAACCTGATCTGGTTTGCCGGCGCTATTCCGCTCTGCTTCCCAGCCCACACCAATGGGCAGGAGGGCTGTCCGTATGAGGAGAAACTGGACAAGACCATCAGTATGCTCGCCGACGCGCGGGTCTCGATTTATCCCATCGGCGCCACAGGATTGCAAACCAACACACTTTACGACGCAGGCCAGCCGCAGAGTCATCAACACAGCTTTCAAGCGCTGAACGCTGAGCAGGTAGGTTCGCTGCTGTCGGACCAAGGCACATTCGCATTCTCCAACATCATGATGGATCGATGGGCACAGGGAACGGGCGGCAGGGCAGTCCACGACTCGAACGGCCTGAAGGAAGCGCTGGCTGATGACATTGAAAACGGATCGCGCTACTACACAATCGCCTACACCCCCACGAATCGCAGCGAAGTCGGCAAAGAGCGAACGATCGCGATACAATCCGTCTCCGGCAACTACAAACTGGCCTACCACCGCAGCTACTTTGAGGACACCCCCAAGGAACAGAGGGCGGCGGAAGCAGCCCCGGCCAAAGACCCGCTGCGGCCGCTGATGGATCGCGGAATGCCTGACTTTACAGAGCTTCGCTATCGCATGAAGGTGGTCCCGGCCACGCCCCAGCCCGCCGCGGATGCCGCCCACGCGGGCGACAACCCCGCACTGTCAGGTGCGCTCACCCGTTATACGGTCAGTTTCTCACTGGCAATGGATGGTCTCACCCTGATCCCAGGGCCGGATGGGATTCGCCGCGGGACCATCGAAGTGGCGCTTGTGGCCTACAGCCAGGAAGGCAAGCCGCTGAATTGGGAGCTCAGGTCCATCAACCTCGCTATCCGGCCGGGACAACTCACAATAGCCCAAACCTCCGGCATTCCCTTCCATTTCGATATCGATTCGCCGTCAGGCGATGTTTACTTGCGCACCGGCATCTACGATGCTTCGTCAAGCAAAGCCGGTACGCTGGAGATTCCCCTGCGAACGCTCGCGGTGGCCGCGCGGTGACTCTGTTTGGGATGCCGGCGCAAGAATCGGAACCTTGCTGATCTCTTCAAGTCTTTGAGCAGTTTGTGCGCGGACTGCCCGGGCCGGGTTTGCTTGACAGCGGGATTCGGTCTTTGAAAACATCGACTGGAAGTTGCAGGTCGCGATTCCCCACCTTCGCCGGGGCCTACAATTGAGAACGAACGACTACCAGCGAATTGCCGGATCCGCTCTAACGCCGTGGATTCGCGCCATCCATTGAGCGATCTGCCGCTGGGTTGCAGCTCGTTTTCGAGATACTCGGCGCTTAGATCGCCAGTCCATGGAGGAACGGTGTTCCCACATTTCCGGTCCCTGCAACGGCCTAGGGTCAAGGCGCTTGCGTTCCTCACCCTGTTTGCTGTTGCGTTGTTCTGCCTCGGCTTTCTGCCGCGGCACATGCGGACATCTGCCATTGCACAGTTATACCCAGCCGTCTACGCGGCGCAGGATGCTCCGCGAACTTTATCGCCCATTTCCATCGACTATCCGGAGGACGGCTCCATCTTTCCGCCCGGCATCACTCCACCCACCTTCCTGTGGCGGGATGCGGCGGGAACTACGTGGAGCATCGACATCGCGTTTGCCGGCAAAACTCTCCCTATCCACGCTTTCTCCAAGGGAGAACGCATGCACATGGGAGTCATCGATCCGGACTGTGTCGCCGATTCAAATGAACCGCCGAAATTGACCTTGCAGCAAGCCGCCAGTTGGGCCTGGACTCCCGATCCGGCCACCTGGGCCGCAATCCAATCTAATTCTGTCGCCGGGCCCGCCACGGTCGTCATTACCGGTTATCGCGATGGCCACGTCGCATTTTCCCAGGCCCGCATTCGGATTACTACGTCCAGCGATCCGGTAGGCGCGCCGATCTTCTACCGCGATGTTCCGCTGATGCCCGCGGCGGGCGTAAACGGAGTGGTGTCGCCGCTGGCGCCCACAGCGATTCATCTCATTCATTGGCGTCTGCGCGATATTCGCAAGCCGGAGAGCCACACCGTTCTCAAAGACATGCCCACCTGCGCCAACTGCCATTCCTTTTCCGCGGACGGCAAGACGTTTGGCATGGATATCGACGGACCCGCCAACGACAAAGGCCTCTACGCCGTGGTTCCCGTCGAAAAGCACATGTCCATCCAAAGCAAGGATATGGTGCACTGGAACACCAACGGCCGCGTTGGCCAGACCAGGGTCGGATTCATGTCCCAGGTTTCACCGGATGGGCGCTTCGTGGTGAGCACCTTCGCCGGTCCCTCTCTGAAACTCCCGGACAGCTACTATGTAACCAACTTCCTGGACTACCGGTTCCTGCAGGTATTCTTTCCCACCCGCGGCATCCTCGAGTGGTGGAGCCGCGCCACTGGCCTGCGAACGCCCTTGCCCGGAGCCGACGATCCGCATTATGTGCAGACCGATGGAGTCTGGAGTCCCGACGGCAAGTACATCGTGTTTGCCCGCGCGGAAGCCCGCGATCCGCGGGTTCCAGGGCAAGCTCCAGCGTTGCACGCCAACGACCCCGGCGAAACGCAGATTCAGTACGACCTCTACCGCATCACTTTCAACGATGGCAAGGGCGGCGTGCCCGAGCGCATCGCCGGCGCCTCAGAAAACGGGATGAGCAATAACTTCCCCAAAGTCTCACCCGACGGCCGCTGGATCGTCTTCGTTCAGTGCAAGAACGGCCAGCTCATGCGGCCCGACAGCCAGTTGTACATCGTGCCATTTGCCGGCGGCGTTGCGCGCCGCATGAGGGCCAACACCCGCCTGATGAACTCATGGCATAGCTTCTCTCCCAATGGGCGTTGGCTGGTCTTTTCCTCCAAGGCACGGTCGCCCTATACGCAGATGTATCTCACCCATATCGACGCAAACGGCAACGACAGCCCGGCCATCCTCATCGACAACGCCACTGCCGCAAACCGAGCGGTCAACATCCCCGAATTCGTCAACATCGACGGCGACGGAATCGAAGACATTCAGGTTCACGTTGCCGACATCCCCAAGTAAGAATTGCAAGCCATGATCAAGCGACCCTCATTGCTGCTGACTGCGTTCCTGCTGCTGAGCGCGGGGTTCCTGCTTGGGCAAGCGCCATGCGCACCCCCGCAGTCGATGAAGGCACAGCTTCAAGACAAGCCCAACGCCGCCGCATTCACCGATCTCGGAGTCTGGTTTGCCGACCGGCAACAGTATGGCTGTGCCGCCAATGCGTTTGCTACGTCTCTGCAGATGGAGCCCGATCAAAAGGATGTGGCCCATGTGGTCTTCATGTTCGGGGCCAGCCTCTACCTTTCTGGCAACACAAAGGAAGCCATCGGCGCGCTGCAGGAGGCCGAACAACTCGGCTATCGCGACAGCAAAATCCATATCATGCTGGCTACCGCCTTCGATTTGTCCCACTCGACCAAAGACGCGGAAGAGGAGTGGCGGGCGGCTCTGGCGTTTGACCCGGAGTCATCCCCCGCGCTGGATGCTCTTTCCAACGACCTCATCCTTGACAACGATTTCAACGCAACCATCGCCTTGCTTGAGAATCCACGGCTTCTGGGGCAACGAACACCACAACAAACCCTCAACCTGGGAATGGCGTATGCCCGGACAGCAAGGCTCGATGAGGCGGCCAACGTGCTGCGCGATGGCCTCAATACTTCGCCCGGCTCTCTTGCTCTTGCCAATCGGCTAGCGGATATCCTGGTTCAACTCAGCCGCCCGGACCAGGCGGTGACAGTTCTCGAACTGGCGCTGGCACAGCATCCTGAAGACCCGGATACCGCAATCCATTCACTTGAAACGATCATGGGCGCCCATCCTGAGAAGGCTCCGGAAGCCGCGCGCAGGCTGTTGCTCGCCTTTCCCCAAAACTCGAAGCTGCTCTACCTGAACGGCATTCTCGATCTCAAGGGCGGCAATCTGCAGCAGGCGCGCGCACACCTTGAGCAATCTCTGACCTTGCAGCCAGGCGAGGCTCTGGCGCACGAAGCGCTCGGTGTTGTGCTGGCTCAGTTAAACGATATGACGGGCGCGAAGGAACATTTGCAAAGGGCGATCGCCCTGGGAGACAACAATCCTGAGGTCAAAGAAAACCTGGCAAGGGTTCTTGCGGTGCTTGGCGCCGGGAAGTAAGGCCTGTAGCGCTGGCACGGCGAGAGAAATCAATTGTCCTTGCTCGCCGATGCGGACAGCATCTCCTGCTTCAGAGGCAGCCGAACTTCGAGCGTTCCGGTGCGATTGTTCAACGTGTCCCGGACCGCCAATCTGATCCATGCCGCACCAGGCGGCGCCTCGAGTTCCTGCTCCGCATGGAAGAGCGCCCGGCCTTTTTCGTTTACCTCGGTCTCGGCTGCGGCCAGGCCCTCATTCAACATGCTGTTGAGCAAGCGTCCATCGGCATCGTAGGCCGCGGCGGCAAATTCGAGCTTGGCCAGTCTTCCCCCATTCGCGGCCAGCGCCTTCAACTGCGGGTCGAATATCCCATAATCGATCCGGTACTTCTGCAGCTTCACCGGGGACGGTGGCTTCTGCGGGCGGTCCCTGTGGCGCGTACTGAAGTAGGCGGGCGAGTCCTCCAGTTGCATCATCTGCTCGACGGTTGCCAGCACGGGCTTTCCATCAACCGTCAAGTGGGCGCTGAACAGCAAGTCATGGAGCATGGGCGCGCCGTGTTCGATATTGGCATAGAGCGTGTCGCCGGTTTTGGCGGCCACAAAGCGGGCTTGCAGCGTGTCTTTCTTGCGCGTTTGCTGGATTTGGTCGTCCGACACCGCATAGTAGAGGTTCCGATAACTCAGCTTGTACCCGGTCTTGTTCGCGAGAGTTACTTCAATGTGGCGATCTGAACCATCGTACCTAGAGTTCGTCGGCGAATAGCTGAGCGTGTAGTAGCTCTCGCCAAGTTCCACCGCCTTCTCCATCACCCCGCTCACATCGTTGTTGCTGTAGTACGCATGGCCGCCGGTAGAGGCGGCAATGTATTCCTCTCGAAACTGATCGACGGACGTAACTGAATAGCCGGATGCGCCCGTTGTCTGGCCTGCAATGGACGTCGTGCTGCCGCTGGTTGTTCCGAGTCCTGCGCCGGCTGCACCGGCTCCGCCGTTTCCTCCAGCTCCCCCTCCACCCGTTGCTCCGGAGCCCCCGATGCCTTGTTCGTCCGATGGGCCTGTCGACGAGACATCGGGGGCGGCATCTCCGGCAGGGGATTGGCTGCTTTCCTGCCAAAGCACCACTCCCTTCACATCCACCGGATAAACCGCAACCTGGCTGCGCATCATGGCCGCGAAGGCATTTTTTACAACGTCGGCCGACTGGCCTATTGCTTCGTTACCGGATATGGGTCGGAAGACAGGCCCTTGCGGCAGCGGGAATTTGCTCGATAGCCAGATCAGATTCTTGCGCCCCTCAATTCCACCCAGATACTCGGCAAGAAACTGAAGGTTTGAAATCGCCGCGCCCATATCCTGCCTGCCGTAGTCCTCCCCATACAAGAAGACATCCGGCATGTGCGGGCCGGGTCCTTTCGAGGTCATCGCGGCACGGAGCAGCGCATGATCGCTGGTGAATCCCTGAATCAGATGCAGTCCAGCCATATTCACAAAGAGCGCAATCCGGACTCCCGGCTCGGCCTTGTCCACAAAGTTAAGCAATTGCTTGTGAAAGGTCAGTTGGTCCTCTGGAAAAGTGTTCACCATGTCGTAATAGAGCACGCAGAGCGGTCCCCGCTCCGGCTCGCCGGGCAGGTTGACAAAGGTATTGGTGGGCAACGGAGGCAATTTCGGAGGAACAAAGCTTGCCACGGAGCCATCCAGATAATCAAAAGAGAGAGATCTCTGTGTGGTGTTGTCTTCCTTGATGATAAAGTCTTCTTGCTTGAGCCCCCGCACCGGGTTTCCATGCTTGTCAATCACCACCACGTCGACGGGAACGCGGCGTACATCGAGGCGGAGCAGCAATCCCTGCCGCTCCGTGCCGGAATCCTGCTTGCCCTGGATTACGAATTCCTGCTCATCTGTGTCGGGATCCTGCTTGCCGGGTTCAGCTGTGGAAGCTCCTGGCAGTTCTGCTGCTTGGGTCTGGGCGGTTGATGCAAGCGGCAAGGCCAGAAGCGCCGCCGCAATAGCCAAATGTAACCTGACCATGATTCCTCCTTGCGCTTGCTCGTCCAGCCGATTTCCGCCTATGCCACGGAGCCGGCTTGCATTGCCGGCATCCGCCGCCACCCCAGGGATCGTCTCCCCGCCAGGTCGCCTGTTTTCGGCGCGGAAATCAGGGGAAGAATGAACTGCAAACGGACATAGAGCCCCACTTGGCGGTTGGGCTACCGGCTCAACCGTTGCCTCGTTTGAATTGGCAATCCTTCTCGTGCTTTCGTCTCTCGGGTGTCAAGGGGGACATCCCGATTCAGCACCATTTGGCGGAATTGTACCACCCACCTAATGTGTTGCGGAGGCATTTCCGCATTTGGGAGTGTTCTAATTTGGATTCGGCGGGGCAGTGATCGAGTGCAGTCCGCCCGAAGCGGCGGCATGTATTACGGACCGCGAAAGGCATTCATCGGCCGAAAAGCATTCCCTCAGGGGCTTTACAGGCTGCGGAAAAACTCGATTCCAACCCCCGGTTGTATCAGGGCACGACTTCAATAGCCTGCCCTGAGCGAAGTCGAAGGGTGCCGCAAATGCAACAAAATAAACGTCGGGCTTTAGCCCCTGAGGTATGCCTTCCGGGCATGTCGCTCGAAAATCGGCCTTTTTCCGCAGCCTGTTCAGGCCACCGATTTGCAATCGAAACCCCGGCCTACTGAACCGTACCCCCCGCAGAGGACGAAATGAAGCAAAAGCAGGTTCGCTTCGGCTTCCCGCCTCGGCGACGAAGATCTGTCGCCGAGACCCCGGCTTGGCACGGGGCAGGCTGTCGACTCGCTTCGCTCGCCCGGAATGACATTCAGTTTTGGCGTCCCGCTCGGGGTGACAAGCCTTTTTGTATTTGCCGCGCGCTTACCGGAAGAGATGGAATCCCTTCTTCTTCTCTGGGGCAGCGGGTTTGCCGCAGACGATTTTGGCCATTTGGCGGATCGTGCGTGCAATGGGCGAGTCTTCCACGACGAGCGGAGCGGCGGTGTTCTGCATCTTGCGCACGGCGGCGTAGTTGTTGGGGACTTTCCACTGGGCGGGCCGGGTGAGCGCCTTGGTCACTTGCTCATCGGGGATTCCCAGCGAATTGGTTTCATAGCGGTTGAGGACGACTTCGAGTTTGGGGCCACCGTCGTGGGAGAACTGTGAGATGAGGCGATTTGCATTGCGCAGTTCGGGAATGCCGACCTGCGTAATAAGGTAGATGGTGGCGCATTCGTTGAAGAGAACGGTTCGCTGCAGGTCGAGCCTCGATCCGGCATCGACCACGACGTAATCGAATTCCTGGCGGGCGAGTGTCAGCAGCCGGTCAACGGCGTCGTTGGAGGCCTGGCATGGGGTCAATTCACTTGGCGCCGCGAGCACGGACAACGAGGGGCTATAGCGGATGAGCAATGTGGAGAGGAAACTCGAATCGAGGCGGCTTGAGTTCAGAAGCGCGTCTACCGTGGAGTATTGAGCTTTGATTCCGAGGTTGATTGCGGCATCACCGAGGGGCAGGTTGAGATCGATCAAGAGCGTATTCTTTGCGGACTCCTCAGCCAAAGCAACCGCATAATTGCAGGCAAGTGTTGTAACCCCGGCGCCGCCCTTGGATCCGAGGAATACGAACAGGCCGCCTTCGGTCCTTTGCCGAGCGTGCGAAACGGGGCGGCGTGCCGAGGCTCGAACCAGTGCCTCGGCCACGGCGCCATGCGTGAAGGGCAGACGGAGAAACTCGCGAGCGCCGGCACGCATGCAGCGAACGATCAGATCCGGATCGCCCAGAGCCGAATAGACCATTACGATTGCCGAGCCGTGGACACAGATGCCCTCCACCAGATCGAGAGCAAACTCCGGATTACTGTCCAGATCAACCAAAACCACGTCGTAGGCCCGCATCAGCACTTTGGCCGCATCGGCGATGCTTGCGGGATAGCCGATGAATTCCCGGATTTGGCCATTCTGGGATTCAGTGAGAGCCTCGATGACTGCGTTGCGGCGTTGATCGTCGGGACCGATCACCGCGGTGGACAGCACTCCGGCGCTCACAAAGGTGTCGGGAAACTGGACGGTGGTCGACATGGGCCCTCCGAGAATTGGTAATTTCCTATCTTGGTTATCGACTGGAGGGGAGCCGGTATTAGCATTTCTTGAGGATCTAATTACGGATGGCTCGCTGCGCTTCCGCGTGGGTGTAGCTTTGCCTTGGCATGATGGGTCGCTGGCGTGTGCTAAGGTTCAATCGTGAAAAATGAGGCGGAGAGGCGGGTTGCAGAGGGGACGCGGCGCCTCTTGCCGGGCATGAAGGTAGGGGATGGGTATACGCGGCATCCGTTCGACCTGGAGTTTGGGGTGCGGACGAGTGGGCTGATTGCCGGGCGGCATTTGGCGAGCGGACACCGGCACGACCGGCATAACACGGCTTACTACGGGGTTGCGCCCTCCGTGTTTCAGGCCATGGTGGTGCGCTGGCGGCGGAGCAAGCCGGTGGCCCCGATCGATGGTTTTACGTTTGTCGATTTTGGGGCGGGGATGGGACGGGCGGTGCTGTTGGCTTCAGAATACCCGTTTCGTGAGGCGGTGGGTGTGGAGCTACATCCCACGCTGGCTCGGATTGCGCGAAAGAATGCGGCGGTTTGGCGGGCGGCGGGACGGGCGCGGGCGCCGATACGGATGGTTTGCGGGGATGCGGTGGAGTTCAGGTTGCCGGATGGGCCGTGCGTGGCGTTCCTGTTCAATCCGTTTGGCGCCCCGGTGCTGCGGCGGCTGCTGAAGGCGCTGGCGACGAGCTTTGCGGGGCGGCCAGGGCAAGAGCGACAACTGGACATTCTCTATGTGAACAACGAGCATGAGAGCGTGCTCGAGCGGCAGACGGGGTTCAGAAGGCTGTTTCAAGGAGAGGTGAGGCGGTCGCGTGCGGATGCGACTGCCGACCATAAGATTCTGGCTAACCAGCCGGAAGGGGAATATGCTGTGACGAATTGGGAGGACTGCTCGATTTGGCGGTGGGGTGGGTAAGGCAGCGAAGAGGGAATAACCACCCCATCGAGCAAATGTCGCTCGCGGAGGACCCCGCGAGGTAAAAGGGAATTTGGAGTTGGACATTGAAGGAACCGCATCTGATTTTAGGGTTGGGCGAGTTGTTGTGGGACGTGTTGCCGTCAGGGCCGAGGCTGGGGGGCGCGCCGGCTAACTTCAGCGTGATGGCTGGGCGGCTGGGCAACCACGCGGTTATTCTGAGCCGCATTGGGCGCGACGATCTGGGGCGCAGGGCGATGGAAGTGCTGGATCCGCTGCCGGTGGACACGGGTGCGATCCAGGTGGATCGGGTGCATGAGACGGGCCGGGTGACGGTCGGGCTTGAGGGCGGGCAGCCGCGGTATACGATTCACGAGCCGGCGGCGTGGGATTTTCTGGAGTTTTCAGACGATTGGGTGCGGCTGGCCGAGCGCGCGGACGCGATCTGCTTTGGGTCTCTGGCGCAGCGTTGCCGGGCGTCGCGGCAGACGATTCAAACGCTGGCGGCTCAGACATCGTCGGCCTGCATCCGGGTGTTCGACGTGAACCTGCGGGAGCCGTTCTATTCCGGCGAGGTGATCCAGGAGTCGCTGGAGCTGGCGACGGTGGTGAAGATGAACGATGCCGAGGCGCCGCTGGTTCTGGGGCTGCTGGGGTTGCCGGCTGACGATGGGCCGGAGAGCGACCGGTTGCGGCTGGGCGCGGAGCGGCTCCTGGAAGAATTTCCCACGCTGGGGATGGTTGCGGTGACCCGCGGCGGGGACGGCAGCCTGCTGGTGACGCGCGGGGAGTGGCACGAACACCCCGGCATTGCGGTGAAGGTGGCCGACACGATTGGAGCGGGCGATGCATTTACGGCGGCGCTGACGCACTACATGCTGCATGGGGCGGATTTGGCGATGCTGAACGAGGCTGGGAACCGCTGGGGCGCTTGGGCGGCCTCCCAGGTTGGGGCCATGCCCGCGTTGCCGGACGAGGTGACGGCGGGCATCGCGGCGGCTTGCGAGTCTTGAAAGACCGGGGATTCCACGGCCGGGGATTGAAGGGCTGGGAGGGAGCGGTTGGTGGCCGGACGGTTTTGGGGTGAACGGTTGGCTGGCCGTTGAGATAAATTAGGGTCATTGTGATTATCAACATCGCCAGGCGCGCGCACGATCATAACTGGGAACTGGATCCGATCACGCGTTCGTTGTTGGATACAGATTTCTACAAGCTGCTGATGCTGCAGTTCATCTGGAGGCATTTTCCGGCCACCCAAGCTTCGTTCACTCTGCTCAATCGAGCGCGCTCCGTGCGTCTGGGCGAGATCGTCGACGTGGAGCAATTGCGGGATCAACTGGAAGAGACCAGAAAACTGCGCTTCCATAAGTCGGAGCTGATCTGGCTGGCGGGCAACACGTTCTTTGGCCGGCGCGGCATCTTTGACCCGGCTTTTCTGGAGTGGCTGGAACGGGATTTCCGGTTGTCCGATTACGATCTATCCGTTCGGGACGGGCAACTGTCGCTGAGTTTTCATGGTCTTTGGGCGGAGACGACCATGTGGGAGATTTATGCGCTCTCGGCCATCGACGAGCTGAAGACGCGCGCCAGCCTGAAGCGGTTGAGCGAGTTCGAACTGGATATTCTCTATGCGCGGGCCAAGACCAGGCTTTGGGAGAAGATGGAGCGGCTGCGCGGCATTCCCAGGTTGAGCGTGAGCGACTTTGGCACGCGCCGGCGGCACAGCTTTCTATGGCATGAGTATGTAGTGAAGGCCATGAGCGATGTGTTGGGCGCGAGCTTTGCGGGCAGCTCGAATACTTACCTGGCCTACAAGCACGATCTTGAAGCGATGGGCACCAATGGGCACGAACTGCCGATGGCTCTGGCGGCGATGGCCAACGACGAAGAGGAATTACGCGCATCGCAATACCGCTTGCTGGAGTTATGGCAGCAGACCTACCAGGGCGAGTTGCTTATTCTGCTGCCGGATACGTTTGGGACGACCCAATTCCTGGACCATGCGCCGGACTGGGTGGCGGACTGGACGGGCCAGCGCATCGACAGCAAGGACCCATACGTGGCGGGCGACGAATATATTGCATGGCTGGAACGGCGAGGGCGCGATCCCAGGAAGAAGCGGCTGATTGCTTCCGATGCGCTTGATGTTGGGCAGATTCTGGGCCTTCACGCCTACTTTGGCGGGACACTCCGCAATGGGGCCTCGCCTGGGGACTTCGAGCGGGCCAGCGACTTTCTGGATGAGAGCAGGTGGGTTCCCGATCGCAGGATTCGATTCAGTTCGGGTTGGGGCACTTACCTGACCAACGATTTTCGCAATTGCAATCCACACGGGGATGAAGAATTCGATCCGGTGAGCCTGGTGTGCAAACTCACTGACGTGAATGGCAGGCCGACGGTGAAGCTCTCCGATAACTACTCGAAGGCAATGGGACCTGCGAGCGAGGTCGAGCGATATCGGCGGGTGTTTGGAGCGGCAGGTGTGGCGGACGTGCCGGTTTTGATCTGATGCGGGTTCCAGACTAAGAACTGGAGAGGCCGTGCCCGCACGGAAACAGAGGGCCGGCATCGCCAGGAAAGCGCCGGGCAGTGTGGGGCAGTGGCTCTGTTAACGCATGAGTACCCTCCCCACCCCCACCCCGTCTCTGTAAAGAAATTCCTTATTTTCAATGAGTTAGGACAGGGGTATCGCTGCAAATTTTTGATTCCACAGGAGTTATTTGCAGAATCTAGACATTAAAGGAGTTAGGCCGCTTTTCGGGGTGCGTGGGATACTTTTTCTTACCACGTCCAGGCGCACAATACCCTGTGCTCCCGTGCCTGCCTGTGCGCGGCTTCCGGCCATATTCTTCCACTCATGGAGCTTCCGCCCCGCTATCGGGTCATCGACGCCGAACTCTATTGACATTATGCGCCGCGGGCACTTAATTAACTGCAAATCCTTGCGAAGCTTCCTTCACTAGGTCCGTGACCGGATGAAGATGTTCTATCCAATGAACGAACGTGGGCCGGGAGGCCCACGATACAGCCGGCCAGGAGGCCGGCGCTACATTTCCAAAAGGAACATTTTCATACGGCCAAAGAACTAGGTCTCCGACCAGATGAAATGGTGCTATGAGGGGTGCGAGCGCGGGCTGGGAAGCCCGCGCTACACTTTTTACTGGTACATAACCAGACGGTCAGAGACCTCGTTCTTAGACAGATTCCTCAGCTCGGGTTATGCCAGGTGCTTCATGAGAAAGCTTAGTGTCCGCTCCCGCGCTACAAGCGCCGCTTCCTTGTTATAGCTCGCGCGAGCATCGCAGTTGAAGCCGTGGCCGGCGTCGTACCAGTAGATCTCCACCTCGGGATGCGCGGCATGCACTCTCTCGACTTCTTCGGCAGGGATGTGGTTGTCCTGCTTGCCGAAATGCAGCATCACGGGCGCGGAAGGCGTTTCGCCGGCATAGTTTCCAATGCGGCCTCCGTAGTAGCCCACCGCGGCGGCGGGATGGAGCCGCGTGGCAGCAAGCCAGGCCAGGGTTCCGCCAAAACAGTAGCCAACGACGCCGACCTTCTTTCCCGTCGCGGTTGCGGCAAATTCCATTGCGGCCGAGACGTCCGCCAACGCCTTCTCCGTATCGAGCCTGGGGATAAAGCTCATCGCCCTTTGCAGATCGGCGCCGTCGTAAGCGAGTTCCACGCCGCGTTCAATGCGGTCGAAGAGCGCTGGCGCCACGGCGAGAAATCCGTCCTTCGCATAGCCGTCGGCTACCGATCGGATGTGTGCGTTGATCCCAAAGACCTCCTGCACCACAACCAGGCCTGCGATGGGTTCACCCTCGGGGCGCGCGACATACGCGCTCAGTTCGTGCCCATCGGCTGCCTTCAATGTTACGTACTCAGTCATCGCCACTCTCCACTGATTCGCAGTATGCACGATCGAACCGGAATCCTACAAGCTAAGCCGCCAGAGTGGACAGCCTGGGCTGAGGCCTGCAGGCAATCGATTTCGGGAGTATGCTCAAGGCAGCAATCGAAGTTGTCCTTGCTCGCCTTCCGCTCTCAAGGCTTCGCTGTAGTTTCGCGAGTAGCGCTCGCAGAAATCGAAGAGCAAACCGACATGCATACCGAGACCCGGCCCTGGCCCAATTGGCTACCGCGAGTGTTGCTGTTCAGGCGAGTGTGCCCCTGCTGCGGTTCAGTCAAGTTCAAGCCGGCGGAGCTGCGATCGGAAGATGGCCTGCTGAGCATGTTTGCACTGCGGCCCGTTCGCTGCATGTTTTGCTGGCGGCGATTCTACTGGCTTTCTTTGCGGAGCGCGAACGCCGAGTGATCGATGCGATTGCAGGGCTATCTGGACGCCGGTAACGTCCGCAAGCCTGCAAGGACGGCGGGGCCTGGGAATAAACCATCGGCAAATTGAAGATCGGCGGCAAGGGGACAGCCTGTGCAGAGGGCAGTCCGGCCGCAGTGCGCCTTGCCCACGGCAACAGTAAGCGCGTGAAACTCGTTGAAGAGGCGCGGGTGACTGGCTATTGGATCGGAGGCGAAGGCTTGGCGAGTGAGATCGGCCAGGGAGTTATAACTTTTATGGGCTGGCGCGGACGCAAAAAGCCGGTGGCGCTCGGCAATGCGGCGGAGATACTCGTCGGCCACCGGAACGGGATGGTTGAGTGCGTAGAGCAGGATGGCGTCGGCGGTCTCAGGGCCTACGCCGGGCAGAGCCAGCAGGCGGCGGCGGAGGGTGTCTGTGGGGGTAGCGGCGAGGGTTTCGAGCGAGCCGGCAAACTCCTCGTCCAGCATGGCTACAAACGCTTTGAGCGCCGGCGCCTTGCGGGTGTGAAAGCCGGATGGGCGAATGAGACTTTGCAAATCGCCGAGGGCGAGGCCGCGCAGGCCGTTCAGTGTGAGCGCTCCCGCCTGACGCAGGTTGTCGAGGGAGCGCTCGACGGCCTTCCAGGCGGTGTTCTGGGTTAGATATGCGCCAAGGATCACTTCAAAAGAAGTTTCAGCCGGCCACCAGTACTGAGGGCCGTATGCCTCAACCAGGCAATCGTGCATAGCCCGCAGCCGCTGGGCGGGGCTGCGCTGGCGAATCGCCTTCACGGCAGGGAATCCTCGGCAGGCGGGGATTGGAGCTGAATCTTCCATTCAAGAACGCGGGCGCGCGCGGCTGCGGCTTCAGCCTGGGGCACGTGGCCGGCAGCTTGCAGGGAGATGGAGAGCGCGGTGTGAGCGAGCGGGTCGCCGGGTGTGAGCGCAGTCAGCGCCAGGGCAGCGGCTACGGATTGGTTAAGCTGGCCCGCGTCGCGCAGGGCGCGAACGAGACCGTGGTGCGCTTCGGTGTGCGCTGGATCGTTCACCTGTGCGGCGGCGATGGCGGCGCGAAAGGTCTCAGCGGCTTCAGCGGGCGAGCCGGCGGCAAGCAGGTCAAGTCCTCGCTCACAGAGCGCTTGCTGAGAGAGCGATGCGGCAGTTTGAGGATTGGACGCAGTCACGGCTGTGTTTAGAATAGCGGAGATGGCTAGCTAGTCAGCGAGTCAGCGAGTCAGCGGGTCAGCGAGTCAGCGAGTCAGCGGGTCAGCGAGTCAGCAGGTCAGCGAGTCAGCGGGTCAGCGAGTCAGCAGGTCAGCGAGTCAGCGGGTCAGCGAGTCAGCGGGTCGGCGAGCCAGCAGGTCAGCGAGTCAGCGGGATGGGCATGATGGAGGGCGCGATGAAGAGTCACACGGAGTATCTGGTTTTTGAAACCCGCAAGCGGCGCGAAATGGTGCACATCACCGATCAGGTGGAGGAGATTGTGCGGCGCAGCGGCGTCAAGGATGGCCTATGCTTTGTGTCGCCCATGCACATTACGGCGGCGGTCTACGTAAACGACCTGGAGAGCGGCTTGATCGAGGATATCGGCAAGTGGCTGGAGGAGCTGGCGCCGGCGCGGCCGGATTACAAGCACCACCAGACAGGCGAGGACAATGGGGATGCGCACTTGAAGTCGCTGCTGCTGCACCACGAGACCACGCTGCCGGTGACCGGCGGAAAGCTGGACCTGGGCACATGGCAGAGGGTGTTTTATGCCGAGTTCGATGGGCAGCGCCGGAAGCGGGTAATTGTGAAGGTGCTGGGGGTGGATTGAGCGTAAGCGTAGTTAGCGGGTTGGGAGAAGCGCTACTGGTTCGATATGCCTCCACTAACTCCGCCAACGCCGCTAACCACGCTAACTCCGCTCAGTTGTCATCGGTGATTTTGCGCCAGGGGCCAGACGGATTGGATGAAGTGGGGGCGGAGAGATCGATTTTGGTGCGAGGCAGGACGACCAGGTCAACGCGCCGGTTCTGGGCGCGGCCCTCCGCGGTGTCATTGCTGGCCACGGGGTGGAACTCGGCGTAGCCGGCGGCGGAAAGCCGCTCCGGGGGCATGGCCTTGAGGTCGAGGAAGAGCCGGGCGATGCGTGTGGCGCGGGCTGAGGAGAGTTCCCAGTTGGAGTCGAACTCGGCGGTGTGGATGGGGATGTTGTCGGTGTGGCCCTCGATGCGCAGATCGTATGGTGCGCGGCCAAGCTCTTCGGCGATCAGGCGGAGTGTGGGGAGCGTCTCGGGTGTTGGGGTTGCGGAGCCGGAACTGAAGAAGCCGGCCTCGCGCAGGCTGATGACCAGGCCGTCGCGTCCCATCTGGATGGACACGGTGTGCTGGGCGACCTGGTTAGAGAGCAACTGTTCCATTTCGCGGCGGATCTTGCCGAGGTCGTCCTGAACCCTGGCGGGCGAGAGCACATCTTCGCCCATGACGATGTTCATGGGCAGCACCGGCTTGTCGATACCATTGGCGCCGCTTGCGGTGCCCGGCCGGCGCTTTGCGTCGCCGAAGACGCCCAGGGAGCGAAAGGCGGCGTTGATGGATTCCGACACTTGCATCTGCTTTTTCTGGTCGGCTTTTGACGCTGCGTAGAGGACGACGAAGAAGGCGAACAGGAGGGTGATGAAGTCGGCATAGGAGACCAGCCAGCGCTCCTGGCCAGCATGTCTCCGGTCAGGATGCCGTCTCATGCCGCGCGCTCCTTCTTTTCGGGGCTGGCCTCATGGAGAAATCCGGCGAGCTTGACCTCGAGCATGCGCGGGTTCATGCCCTCGAGGATGGAGATCACACCTTCCAGCATCATCTCGCGGCGCTGCTGGGCGTCGCGGATGCGGATGCGCATTTTGCCGGCGAAGGGCAGGAAGAACAGGTTGGCGATGCCCACGCCGTAGATGGTGGCCACGAAGGCTACAGCGATGCCCCGGCCCACCTCCTGCATATTGTCGAGATGTTGCATGACTTGAATCAGGCCGAGCACCGCGCCGAGGATGCCGATGGTGGGCGAGAAGCCTCCGGCCGACTCGAAGACCATGGGGAGCTGATCTTCGCGTTCCATCGCGGAGTCCAGGCTGACCCTCATGATTTTGCGCAAGTCACTGGGCTCGGTGCCGTCGACGGCGAGCATGAGGGAGCGCTTCAGGAACGGGTCTTCGATGGCGTTCAGGTCGGCGTCGAGGGAGACGACGCCCTGGCGGCGGGCTTTGTTGGCGAAGGAGAGCAGCAGGCGGAGCAGTTCGTCATTCTGCTTGCGCGGCGCCGCAAAGACATGTGCCAGGCTTTTGAAAGCGTCCAGGACCGTCGAGAGCGGAAACTGGAGCAGCACTGCGCCGAGGGTTCCGCCAAAGACGATGAGGGCCGCGGTGGGCTGCAGGATCTGGCCCAGGTTTCCGCCCTCCATGAGCAACCCGGCAACAATGCCCAGGACGGCCAGAAGGACTCCGCCGATGCTCGCCTTATCCATGAATTGCCTTCTTCATGCAAAGCTCCGAGAGAAGCCGGGTGTGGCGACGTTGGTTCTTGAGATCAGCAGTCAAGGGCCAGGTTGGGGCACTACGGCGGGGCCTTCTCTGGGTTGGATTGGCTTGAAACGTCGAGGCTGGCGATGGAGACGACACGCTGCAAGTCGCCCAAAGAGGCCAGGCGCCGGGCCACACCGGCCAAGAGGCGCGCGCGGTAGGCGAGGACGCGCTCTGTCACCTCGGCGCACGTCTCGCGCACAATCAGCTTTTCTCCATTGATGAGCGTGAGCATGGTGTCCGGTGAGGCTTCGGCGGTCTTGATCAAGTCGCTGTTGAGCACCATCGGCGTACCGTTGAGCCGCGTAAGTTCGATCATCGCCGTGTAACTCCTTCGCTGGTGTTATCGGCAGGCGCCGTGAAAGGTTAAAGAATTAGAACGGAAGCCGTATAAGTGTCCGGGGCTGGGACACAATGGGCGGGCGGATAAAGTCCATAAGTGCCGGGCCGAAGAAGGGGCCAGATGCGGCGGTACCCGACTCGGAAGCAGCAGCCCAAAGGGTTACACAAGATATGGGCGCACTCCCAGAACGGAGAACCTCCAGATAGGCACTTCAGGGGCAGGGCCGCAAATCCACGCATCTACAAGGAGAACCCCATGTCCCTGGGCGTCTTGAATAACCTCTCAGCTATCTACGCGGAAAACAACCTGAACAACACCAATAACAGCCTGAACACCGTGCTGCAGCAGTTGTCTTCGGGATCGAAGATCAACTCCGGCGCGGACGATGCCGCCGGCCTTTCGCTGGTCGATGGCTTGCAGGCCAACTCCATGGCCCTGGCCCAGTCGCAGACCAACGCCAGTGAGGGCGTGGGCCTGCTGACAGTAGCCGATGGCGCGCTGTCGCAAGTGACGAACCTGCTCAACCGGGCCGTTACGCTGGCTACCGAAGCCTCGAACGGCACCCTCAACTCCAGCCAGGATACGGCAGCCAACCAGGAGTACCAATCGATTCTCTCCGAAGTGAATAACATCGGAACCACGACGACCTATAACAACCAGGCGGTCTTCGGCAAACAAACCGCCATCTATACCGGCGATTCTTCGACCGAAGGATCTTCGATCGACAAGCTGAACGTCTCGACGCTCTCTTCGTCCAACCTGGGCGACACCGGCGGCGTGATGGCGTACAGCAGCGGCTCGAGCAATGTATTTCTGAACCTGTCGAGCAGCGGCCAGAACGCCGAGTCCACTGACAGTCTGAACCAAAGCGGCGCTACCGCGATCAACGTCAACTATCTGGTCAAGGGCGCCAACGGCACGGAGACCAGTGCGACCACGAATATTTCTGTCGGCGGGACCACCGGCTACACCAACACAGCCAATGGAATGATCAGCGCGATTAACAACGCGGGGCTCGGCCTGTCCGCCAGCTTCGTTACGCAGGCGCAGGCGGGAGTCACCGGCGGCGGAAGCGAGACCGGTATTCAAATCTCCGGCGGCCTGGTTTCGGCTGGCCTGGCTCCGAGTTCCTCCAGCACCGGCGGCACCATCAATCTGACCGGCACGGCGGCCAATGAACTGCTGACCCAGGGCCAGTCGATCACCCTCCAGTCGGGCAGCTCGCCGGCAGTTACGATTGCGATTACCTCCGCAATCGACTCGCTATCGACATTGGCAACCGCCATCAATGGCGCGGATAGCAATGTGACCGCCACGGTCATCACCAATGGCGACGGAACGCAGAGCCTCGCGCTGGCAGGCGCGGAGGGATCCGGACAATTGACCGTCGGCACTTCGACTGTCTCCGCAACCCCCATCAGCCTGGCCTTCACCGCCGGAACCGCCGGCGCAACCGGCGGCAACGCGACCGGCACCCTGGGCTTCGGCAGCGCCGTTGCCAGCACCGCGGGTGAAATCGTCACCGGCAGCGTCGTTCTCTCCAACGCGGGCGTCCCCGGAGCCAGTCAAGTCACATTCGTGATGGGAACGGGCGTGGCATCGGGTTCGGGCGCCGGCACGGCCAACGGCTCAACCTTCACCGTGAACGGCGACAACCTGGGCAATCTGGCCACCGCCATCTCGCAGCAACTCGGCGTCACCACCACCGTGGGCACTTCGGGTATCGCCATGACCTCCACGTCCGCGGGAACCACACTGGAACAGGTTGGCGTGTCAGCGCTGCAGGCGACTCCGTCCGTAGCGCAAACCGCCAATGTGGCAGGACTGACTGCTTCCAACGGCACGGATGGGTCGACCACCATCTCGCTCAATGGAAATGGCGGCTCGTTCACGGGCGCCGATGCGCTTGCCGGCACGATCGTCCTCCAGAACGGCACGAACCCCGCGGTTACCTTTACCATGGGCTCCGCCAGTTCGGCTACCAACGCGGGCGGAGCGAGCTTTACGACCGGTGCGGAAACGGTCAACGGCCTGGTTGCCGAGATCAACAATCAAACCGGGAGCCCAAATTCAAGTATCTCCGCCGCGCTTAATGCTAGCGGCCAGATCGTGCTGAGCTCGACGTCGATCGGCACGGCCATCAGCATGAACAGCAGCTCGCTTATCCAGACCAACGATGGGATCGCCGGCACTGTCGTGGCCAGCGCGCTGACCGCGGCCACGGCAAGCACCGGGGCGAGTATAGTCATCGGAGGTACTGGCGCTACAAACGATACGAACGACACGCTCACCGGCAGCATCATCCTGTCGAACGGCCTCGCAGGAGCCGCAGCCAGCACCGTCACTTATACAATGGGCGGGGTGGGCGCGACCACAGGAATCGGAACCTCGAATGTCGCTGTGCAGGGCACCAGTGTCGCCAATCTTTTGGCGGCGATCAACTCGAATCAGGGGAACACGGGCATCACCGCGGCCATGGGCGAAGCGGGCGGAACCCAGGACGTGATGAACTTCGTGGCCAGCCAGACCGGCGGGCAGATCGGCGTAAACAGCGGCATCGTTGACACCGCTGCGATGACTTCATTCGTTCCCGGCGCTCCGCCCGCATCCACAGGCACGATCTCTCTGGCCAGCGGAGCGGGCTACACCGCGGCTGCTCCGACTGCGCTGACCGGCTCGGTAGTCATCGTAAGCACCGCCGGTACGATTACCTTCACCATGGGCAGTGGGGGAGGTGGGACCCTAAACGCTGGCACTGCTAACGTCACCACATCAGCCACGACGTTGGCATCCCTGGCGACCGCAATCGCTAACGCAGTAACCGCTACCAACACGAATATGTCGACTCTTACCGCTACCCCCAATGGGTCGGGCAACCTCGTCATTGCCGGTACAGCTGACATTGCAAGCATCGACGTCAGCGGCCTGAAGGCTACTCTGACGGACGCCAACAGCGGCGGCAGCAACGGTGTCGCCGGCGGCGGTACCGGCGCCACGACCGCATCCACGGTCAGTTACTCCAATCTGAACGACAACGCCACGGATACCATGACCGGCTCCATCGTCCTCAAGAACGCAAATGCGGCGAACCCGGCGGACGCTTACACCTTTGCCATGGGGGCCGGAACCAATTCGGCCACTCCCACGACCGGTGGAACCTGGTACAGCGACAACTTTGGCGGCAACGCGAACCTCACCGACCTGGCGGCAGCCATCACCTCCGTCGAT
>Ga0224555_1000879_pt1 | contig 45362 bp, 38 predicted proteins | sample 714S23034metaG_FD_180687 | JGI IMG/M metagenome (GOLD analysis project Ga0224555, IMG submission 180687) | Peat soil microbial communities from Stordalen Mire, Sweden - 717 S2 30-34 | ecosystem: Environmental > Terrestrial > Soil > Wetlands > Peat | place: Sweden: Norrbotten County, Stordalen...
ATGGCTGCGATTTGTTGCAGAAGGCCTGTTTTATTAGGTGGATTCATCATGTGCCTATGTTTATAGGCACACCTCCCAAAAAATACAAGCCTTAATTTTCAATTTGAAGAATTTTGTCTCACACCCTCAACGGGCGGGTTCAGGTTGCACGGATTTTGGCATTTTTAAATATTTTCATCAATTCGGTTGACAGAGAAGCGAGGCCATTGCACTGCAATACGTTAGAATCGCGCAGAGTCAAGAAAATGGCGTCGATCATGTTTTTTGTCCGAGAAAAGGCAAAATAAGGTGACTTCAAGTCTGGCTCTCTTCTGGCGAATGTCATCCGATTCCCACCGATTCCCACCGGATAGCGCCAAAACTCATTTCCCGCAGAACGTGGCCCAAAACAGTCGTCCAAGGCCAACTAATCCGTCTGCTTCCAAGGCGTGCCGCCCATGATGTCCCTGAGCGGTTTCAAATCAGGATCATCTGTCGCGGCGCGCTGCACGGTTTGCTCGTCGATGGCCACGGCCTTTTTGAACCATCGCTGGCATTCGTCCAGCAGCCCCAGTTGGGCGCAGTAGCAGGCCAGGTTGTAAGGGAACAGCCACACCTTGGGGAACCGCTTTTCCATCGCCGTCAATATCGCCTTTGCTTGCAGTAGTCCGCCGGCCGGCTTTCGTCGCGTGGCATAGGCCAGACTGATCCATGCTCCCGGCTCACTTGGCTGCATATCGACGAGCGTGGCGGCAATTTGAGCCGCCAGGTCCCATTTCCCGGCCTTGGCGTAAATCTGCCAGCGAACTTCCAACACGTCGGGATGGGCGCGCAATTCCGGGGCGATCTTCTCGAACTCCTCGTTCGCCTCCTGCCAGTTGCCGAGGCCCAGCCATCCGAGGGCGGCGGACAGGTAATGGCTGTCCGGTGGGTCCAACGATTTCACGGCGCTACAGTGGCAAATTGTGGCGCTGGAAGCAAGGGGGACCTGGACATGGGCGGAGGGGCCAGAGGGAAAATGAGTGCGGGCTGGAAAAATGCCTTGCAAATCTGCAAGGCAGGAGCAAGCTCAAGAAAAAGCCCGTGCTGATCGTTGGCAAGAAACCAAATGGGAAGTCTCGACTGATGAAAGCAAAAATTCTCATAGCTTTTGGAGTCACGATTTTTTGCGGCTTTATTTCTGCGTCCGCCCAGACTTGGACGCAAACCATTGCGCCCAGAAGCGATTGGTATTCAATCGCCTCGTCGGCTGATGGAACCAAGCTGGCTGCGGTAATCCCTTACGCGAACGTCATCTACACTTCCACCAATTCTGGAGGGACATGGGCATCCAACAGTGTCCCCGCCATTGAATGGTGGTCCGTCGCCTCCTCGGCGGATGGTTGCAAATTGATTGCCGCCGCTGCTTATGGCGGCAGCGGGATATATACCTCGACGAATTCTGGCACGACCTGGGGGTCCAACAATATTCCCAACTACGCTTGGTTCTCGGTCGCATCCTCGGCGGATGGAGCCAAACTGGTCGCTGTTGCGGGCGGCGGTCAAGTTTTGGGGCCGATTTACACGTCCACCGATTCCGGCTCGATCTGGAACTCAAACAATGTGCCGCTTAGTCATTGGATTTCGGTGGCCAGTTCAGCGGACGGGAACAAGCTGATTGCGCTGAGTCAATTCAGTTACTATACCTCCACCAATGCCGGGAACACATGGACCTCCAATGGCATTCCCTCGGTCACATGGACTTCGGTCGCCTCGTCGGCTGATGGAAACAAATTGGTGGCCGCCGTCGATGTAGCAGGGACACATCATATTTTCACTTCCACCGATTCCGGTTCGACCTGGATCACCAATAACGCATCCGTTTCGCGGACCACTGCGGTCGCATCGTCAGCCGATGGAGCCACCCTGGCGGAGGTGGAGCCGTATTGGATTTGGCTTTCAACCAATTCCGGCGTGTCATGGACTTCAAATAACGGGACGGGCTTCTGGCACGGCGTGGCCACTTCGGCCGACGGGACGAAGCTGGCGGTGGTTGATGCGCATCCCGGCGGAATCTGGACGTTGCAAAACACTCCAACGCCGTCGTTGAGCATCTCGCCGCGCAATGGCATTCAACTTTGCTGGCTAATTCCCTCAACCAATTTCGTCCTGCAGCAGAGTTTCGATTTGGCCAGTTGGTCGGACATGACGAATGCAGCAGTGCTGAATCCCACCAATTTGCAAAATCAAGTCACGCTGCCTTTGTCCACTGGCAACAGTTTTTACCGGCTCAAAACGCCTTGAATCATTTCGCCTGGACGCGAAGGATTTGCCACCACCAGACAAGACTCACTTACGGCCGAAAGATTGATGTTGAAATATGGAGAATTCCAGGCCGACAACTCGTAAGAGCCATCGGAGGCGCGGCAGCCCCTACCGTGGGCGGGGGGAGGGGAGTTGAGGGTCCGACAGTCTCACCCACCAGGACCTCCTCAGGGTGAGAGGATGAGATGGTAGTATCGTCGCGAGGCGTTGGTGGAGGAATCGTTGGTCGTGATGGGCTGGTAATTGCCGGGATAAACCGGAGCCCAGTTGGTCCAATTGCCCTGAGCCAGGTTGTCGTGCTTTGCATTTGGTACTTCACGCCCGCGGCGGTGTTCCAAGTGAATCGTTTGGAAATAACACTCGTCAGCGGCAAGGACGGAAACGTAAAATGGCGGCGTTGTTGGAAATCAAAAATCTCCTGATCGATTTCGGCTCGGACCAACAGGCGGTGCGCGCCGTCGATGGGGTGTCGCTGTCCATCGGCGCGGGGGAAACGGTCTGCCTGGTGGGCGAAAGCGGCTCGGGGAAAACCGTGACGGCGCTGTCCATCGCGAGGTTGCTGCCCAGCCCGCCCGCCCATTATCCGGCCGGGGAGATTTTGCTGGAGGGCCGGAATGTGCTGCGGGCGTCCCAGGACGAGCTGCGCCGGTTGCGGGGCGGCGTTGTCAGTTATATATTTCAGGAGCCGGGCGCGTCGCTCAACCCCGTCCTGCGCGTCGGCCGCCAAATCAAGGAATCACTCCGCTTGCATCGTCCGCAGGCGGCCACGGACGCGGAGGTGGTGCGTTTACTGAAACTGGTGGGGATTCCAGCCGCGGAATCGCGGTCGAGAAGTTATGCGCATGAGATGTCCGGCGGCATGCAGCAACGGGTGATGATTGCGCTGGCCCTGGCTTCCGAGCCGAAGTTGCTGGTGGCGGACGAGCCAACCACCGCGCTGGATGTGACCATCCAGGCGCAAATCCTCGACCTGCTCCGCGAGTTAAAGCAGCGCCTCGGCATGAGCATGCTCTTGATCACGCACAATCTGGGCATTGTCGGCCAAATGGCGGACAGGGTGGCGGTGATGTACGCGGGACAGATTGTTGAGTTGGCTCCCGCCGCGGAATTATTGCCGCGCCCCTTGCATCCTTACACGCAGGCTTTGATCGATTCAGTGCCCAAATTGGGCGGCGGCGCGGAGCGGTTGACCGCGATTCCTGGAACCGTGCCCAGCCCTGGCGCCATGCCGCCGGGATGCCGATTTGAACCGCGCTGCACCCGGGCGCGGCCCGATTGCGCGCAGCATGTTCCGCAACTCGTCGAAGTGGAACCCAGCCGATGGGTGCGCTGTCCCTATTGGAACGCCGGAAACTGAAAGCCGCTCATGCTGGAGGTCAAAAATCTCAAAGTCCATTATCCAGTGCGGCACGGCTTGTTGCGTGGCATCCGGCAACACGTCAAGGCGGTTGATGATGTGAGTTTCAGCATCGGTCCCGGTGAGACGCTGGGTCTGGTGGGTGAAAGCGGTTGCGGCAAGACAACTCTGGGCCGGGCCATCGTCAAGCTGGTCGAACCCACTGCGGGCAGTGTCTGGCTGGACGGGGAGGACATCGCGCGCCTGAGCGGAGCGGAATTGCGCGCGCGCCGCCGGAAATTCCAAATGATTTTCCAGGACCCCTATAATTCCCTGGACCCGCGCATGACGGCGGGCGGCATCATCGGCGAGGCCCTGGATATTCATCACCTGGCCGGGGGCAGGACGGAGCGGGAGGGAAAGATCGAAGCATTGCTCAAGATGGCCGGGTTGGACGCATCGCACGCGCGACGTTACCCGCACGAATTCAGCGGTGGCCAGCGGCAGCGCATTGGCATCGCCCGCGCCCTGACGGTCGAGCCGAAACTTATCGTGTGCGACGAGCCGGTGAGCGCCCTGGACGTTTCGGTGCAGGCGCAGATTATTAATTTGTTGCAGGACGTGCAGCGCGAACGCGGGGTGGCCTATCTTTTTGTGGCGCACGATTTGGCGGTGGTCGAGCACATCAGCCGCCGCGTCATGGTGATGTACTTGGGTAAAATCGTCGAATTGGGCGGAGCGAAAGCCGTGGTGCAAACGCCCAAACATCCTTACACGCAGGCGCTGGTTTCGGCCGTGCCGCAGATTGATCCGGCGGCGCAACGGACGCGGATTGTTTTGGCGGGCGAAATGCCCTCGCCGATTGACCCACCGCCGGGATGCCCGTTTCACCCGCGATGTCCCCTGGCCGAGACGCGATGCCGGAGCGAATCGCCAACGTTGCGGGAAGTCGCGCCCGGGCATTGGGCCTCGTGCCATTTTGCGAAATAATCTGTCACCTCCCCGCCCTTTTCCGGCCCTTATAGTGTGATATGATGACTACTGAACTCATGAACGCCGCGGAACGCAACGACGCCGATCTGGTGGCTGACAGCCTGGGCGGAAGCCGGGATGCTTTTCGCGCCATTGTTGAACGGTATCAAACTTTGATTTGTTCCCTGGCCTACAACGCCACCGGCAACCTTGCCCAAAGTGAGGACGTGGCCCAGGAAACGTTCCTGGCCGCGTGGACGGACCTGCGGTATTTGCGCGAGCCGGCCAAGCTCCGTTCCTGGCTGTGCGGCATCGTCCGGAACCGGATTCATAGAAGCGCGCGCAGCGAGGTGCATCAACCGGCGCTCAATGCCCTGTCGCTCGACGACGCGCGGGAGCTGCCAGCCTGCGAGGCGCTGCCGTCGGACCAGACCATCAGCCGCGAGGAGGAGGCGATTCTGTGGCGGTCGTTGGAAAAGATTCCTGATCTGTATCGCGAACCGCTGATTCTGTTTTACCGTCAGCATCAGTCGATTGAGCATGTGGCCGGCGCATTGGAATTGTCGGAAGATGCTGTCAAGCAAAGGCTGGCGCGCGGCCGCAAACTGCTGCAGGAGGAGGTGCAGGCGTTTGTGGAAAATACATTGGGCCGGACGGCGCCGGGGCAGGCGTTTTCGGGCGCGGTGTTCGCGGCGTTGCCCCTCGCGGCTGGCCCGGCGGCAACCGCCGGTTTGGGCATGGGAGCAAAAGGCGCCGCGGCGGCCAAGTCGGGCTTTGTCGCCACGTGGCTGGCTCCGCTGGCGCCCTTCCTTGGCATCGCGGCGGGCGCAGGGGCGCAATGTCTTATCATCCGCGCCAGCACAACCGACCCCAAAGTGCGGACAAGGAAGATGGCACAAGTCATCGTCTTCTGGGTGATTGTTATAGGACTGGCTTGGGGCGGAGAATATGCCATGCACTCCTTGGGACGCTATTATCATTGGAGCGGCCGCCTTCGTTTCATGGCATTGGCCGGCTTTTGGTGGTTCTACACCGGCGCCATGATTACATGGATGTACACGATGGCCCGCCGCGGTCTGGCCATGCGCCTTACACATGATATGTCCTCCGAAACTTCCCAGCCCGCCTCCACCCCCATGAATCCGGCCATGCTGGCGATGGTGGTGGCTGGCGTGCATCTGGCGCTCTTTTCGTGGTTGGTTCGGGTGGCATGGAATGCCAATGACCTGCTGGGAGCATGGTCCCTGGCGGGAGCTGTGGTCATTCTGTGCGTGCTGGCTTTCATCCGTCTCCGCGGCAAAACCGGAGCGGCGGCGGCTCAAGCCGGCAACGGCCATCTGGGTGTCTGCGCCGCGGTGCTGCTGCTGACGCTCAATTTGCGCATCGACGTATGGGTGGCGTCCGCCTACGGCGTCACCGTCGCCGAAGCCCATCTCTTGCAGCCCATCTGGATTGTTCCGACCCTCACTCTGGCCTTGGTGGCATGGACCGGTGTGCTTCAAGTTCTGACAAGATCAAAACTCCCCGTTGTGCCACAATAACTGGGGCGGAATTGGATTTGCTAACCGGGCGGAAAATCGCAGGGAATATTTTCACGGCCAAATCGCCGGTAAATCTTGAAGTCGGTTTTATCCACGGTCAGGACTTTGGCGCGCGGATAAAGTTCCGAAAGACGCACGATGGAGGCATCGGCCAAATCCATGCGATCAGCATATTTGGATATCAATCCATGCAGGGCGTTGGCCTCGTCTTGCGTGTCCAAAGTGATTTCCAAATCACCGTCCAATACCATTTGAATGGGGTAAGCATGATTGTTCAGCAGCCAGCCCGCCTCCTGCAGATTGGAGGCCGAAGTCAGGAGCGGCAAGGCGGCTCTGTCCAGCCAGGCCCGCGCCCATTGGCGACGCGCGGGAGTTTTGGACCAGATGGCTACAATGAACCCGGTGTCAGCAATGGCGCGCATGATTCCGTGCCAGTTGTTTTCGAATGAACTCTTTGGGATTGGCTTCCGCTTCAGGATCAACCTGTATTTCCGGGTAATCGAGGCAGGCCGCCCTTTTCTCCGCTGGCGCCGCCTTTTCCCGCGCTGCTCTGCGAATGAACTCAGCGAGTGAGAGGCCCGCGGCACGAGCCGCTTGCTTGAAAAGGCGTTTGTCGTTCGAATCCAGGCGGATGGGGTATGTCGTTTGCATACAACTTTGTATATACAACATTACGACAAGCGTGGCAACTGATATTCGTAAAGCCCTGCGCCTCTCACCCCGGTCATTCACCTGTTCCCCTTTCCATTCCGCGGACATTATATACTGGTGAATGGCGATGTCAGACGACATGCAGTTGCCTCAAGAATTCGCCCGCCCAACTACAGACCCTCGCCACATCGCAATCCAACAGGCTGTCCATGGAGAAGGCCGGCTATGCCATGAGCCAGAAGATGTTTGGAGCGCCGTCCAATGGCGCCGCCGCGTCCGGGCAGTAGATCGAGCAAGGGCCGGCTGTGGCGGGCCAGCTGCCGAATCTGTCGAAGAAAATCCTCCAGTTCAACCGCTCCGTCGCGCAAGGCTCCTTTCAAGGTGTACCGATCCACTTCCGTATGAAAGGGAAACACGATTCTCCGGCCATCCGGGTGCTGCATCTTGACATGGCTTCCCTTGCGATGGATTTCCTGAAAACCGAGCCGCTGCAATGCAGGTCAACACCTGCCGGCCAGACAGCAACGGCAACTTCATATTGTCAACTCGACGACCTCCCGCTTCTTGCTCGAGGTCAACTCAGACGGTGAAGGCTCCAAAAACAAATCAATGGCCTCCCGGACATTCTTCAATGCCTCTTCGCGAGTTTTGCCTTGCGACCAACAGCTTTTCAGCGCCGGACAATGCGCGACATAGTAGCCGTCCTCGCCCGGCTCAATGACAATTTTCAAAGTCACAGAAGGAATGTCCTCCTTTTGCTCGCTGTTTTCAAGCAAAGACTGCAATCCAACCGACTATCCATGGAGAAGGCGGGCTATGCCATGAGCCAGAAAATGCATGGAGCGCAATCCAATGGCGCCGCTTCTGCCAGGCAATAGATCGCATGCGTTTGGAGGAGCAGTAGTCTTTCGATGATATTGGTTTGACGCAGTTTTGTGGTTGAGCCATTCTTGCCAGATTGAATCAAAAGCTCATCCGTCGAAGGAAATTCTCAATGAAATATTCCCTGATCGGTACCGTTGTTCTCGTCCTCTCGTTCTCGCTGTGCGCATCCGCTGCTCCCGTGCCGTTGGATGGAAATGTCCCTGTGCCACTGGATCGTTTGCGCCCGGGTAATCCGGCGGTGCTTCCAATGACCGGTGCCTGGCGTTTCAAACTCGAACACGGCGACAGTCCCGCGGTGAATGGTTTGTTTCCTATAACGACCAATGCGACCGCCGATGGTTTTGCTGCCGCCGATCTGAATGACCAGGATTGGAAGGATATTCCCGTGCCAGCCAACTGGGAGATTGAAGGCTTCTCCCTGCCGACGTTTCAAAATCGTGGCAGGGATGCATCGGATGATATTGGCCTCTATCGCCGGTGGGTGGATGTGCCGGAGGGTTTTTCCGGCCACCAGGTGCTGTGGCATTTTGATGGCGTTTATGATGGCGCGGAAGTGTTTGTCAATGGCCGGTTCGTTGGTTACCACGAAAGCGGTTTCACCGCGTTTGACATCGATGTCACCGGTGCTCTGAAGCCGGGCAAAAAGAATATCTTCGCCGTCCGAGTCTATAAAAAGACGCCGTCCGGCTCCATGGACAAGGGTGATTTCTGGTGTCTTGGTGGAATCTATCGCGACAACTACCTCGTGGCTCTGCCGCCGATACACGTTGACGACCTGACCATAACCACCGACCTCGACGCGCAGTATCAGAATGCCGCCCTGAAATCTTCTGTCCGCGTCGTCGGCAAGCCCGGCTCGCGGTTCAAGGTGATGGGTGAATTGTATGGTTTCGATGGCAAAAGGATTTCCACGCCGGCCATGCGCAAGAGTGGAACCATCGGCGCTGACGGCGCGGTCACGCTTGCTCTCCAGGCGCCGGTCAAGGCTCCAAGGCTTTGGTCGGCGGAGAAGCCGAATCTTTATTATTTGTTGCTGCGATTGGATTCCGGCGGGAAGACTGAACGTGTTCAAGAGCGCTTTGGCTTTCGCAGAATTGAAAACCGGAATGGCGTGCTGCTCTGGAACGGTGTTCCCATCAAATGCACCGGCACCTGCCGGCACGAGGAGTTTTCGCCTTATGGCCACGCTTTGACCGAGCAGTGCTGGCAGACGGACATCGCATTGATGAAAGCGGCCAACATCAATTCCATCCGCACCAGCCACTATAACCATTCGGCCCGCTTCCTCGAACTCTGCGATGAAGCAGGATTCTATGTGCTCGACGAAGTGCCGTTCTGCTGGGTGTCTGAGGACCCGCACTTCAGCCTGAAAAACACCAACGCGGTCTGGGCCTTTATTTTGCGCTCGAAGGAAACTCTCGCGCGCGACAAAAATCGTCCTTGCATCATGGCTTGGAGCATCGGCAACGAAAGCGGCTACGGCCCCAACGCCCAAGCGGCCTTTGATTACATGAAGGCCAATGATCCGACGCGCCCTGCTTTTATTTCCCAACAAAATCTCGGCAACAATCCGAGAACGGACTTCGAGGACACTCATTATCCCTCTCTCGCGGAAATCCGGAGCATGACCACCAACGGCAGCCGATGGAGGATTCCGGCGATTATGACCGAGCAGCCGCACACTTTCTGTGTGCGGGCGGTGATGGACTACGATTACGGCTTCCAGGATTTCTGGGGGCAGGCGCTCCAAAATACTTGGGACATCGTCTGGCCTGCCGACGGGATTCTCGGTTCATGGATTTGGGAATGGCAGGATCAAGGAATGGCTGACAAGTTCCCCGACCGCCATGGGGTGGACCCGGTGACCGGCATGAGGGATGAGAATTACAAGGGCATTGTCACGTCTGACCGCAAGCTCAAGCCGGCCTATTGGAACGTGAAAATGGTTTACAGTCCGGTCACCATCGTTGCGCGCGAAGTGACTCCGATGAACGGCCGGTGTGTCGTCACGATTCAGAACCGCTATGCCTTCACCGACCTGTCCGAATTGGCGTGCCGGTGGCGCGCGCTGGCAGGGGGAAAGGAACTCGGACACGGCCAATGCCGCATTGCCTCCAAACCACGGACTTCCACAGACGCGATTTTCCCCGCCACAGTGGGAATGGACACACTGCGCATTGAATTCATTCACCAGGATGGCCGCTGTGTTTACTCCTCCACCTTGCGCACCCCGGCTTATCAATCTCCAACCGCTCCGCAAGCCCTCCCCTCTGCCGGGCCTGTCCTACTGTCGGAAACCGGGCCGTCCGTTGTCGTGGAGACAGCGGGAACCCGCCTGCAGTTCAACAAGCAAACCGGCCGGATTCTTTCGTGGCGGGCGGGTGATCAGGAACTCGTGATCGGCGGACCAATTTTGAATCTCGGCGAAGGCCTCTGGGGTGGCGCCCCGCCCCTGCGCGAAGGTGGCGGCCGGCGTGGCTCGGCTCCGATCAGCAACAGCCAACCGCCCAAACTCACGAACGCGGTGGTCACCGCGAAAATGGATGGCGCAGTCGCCAGGATTTCCGTATCCGCGGATGTTTACCTGGCCGGCTCGGATGACCTCAAGGGCCAACTCCACTACACGCTGGCCGTCGGCGCCGACGCGCACACGGACATCGCGTGGAATCTCGCCTGGAAAGGCACCAACGCCACCGCGTTGGAAGCGGGACTAAAATTTCTCCTGCCCCCCGCCATGGATCAGATGTCGTGGCTGAGCGAAAACCGGTGGACCGAATATCCACCTGATCACATCGGGAATCCCGCGGGTTCAACAACAAGCAATGACCTTTCTTTCCGCTCCTCAAAACGCAATGTGCATTGGATTACTCTTTCCGGCAGTGGAAAGTTTTGTCTCGTCGCGCTCCACACAGACCAGCCCTTGCACGCCCGTGGTCGGGTGGATGCCAACGGCACGCTGTTGTTCCTAAGTTCTGCTATTGGCGTTTCTTCCGACTATAGCGCCAACGCGCTGCCTGGTTATGCTATCCATTTGACATCGGGCAATTCAGTTGGCGGAGCATTCGGTCTTCGCATAGCAATGAACCAGCGTTGACGAGCAGAACCGGCTGGCGGGCTGTTCAACTCGCGGCCGGGCAGTAGCCCGCTCAGGGGAGATCAGTCGAGCCCATGAGGAAGCGGTCGCATTCGCGCGCCGCGCCCCGGCCTTCGTTAAAGGCCCACACGACCAGACTCTGGCCCCGGCGCGCGTCGCCCGCCGCAAATACTCCCCGGATGTTGGTCGCGTATTTTTCGTGCTCGGCCTTGACGTTGGAGCGCGCGTCGCGCTCGACAGCCAGTTGTTCGAGCAGCGGTTGTTCCGGCCCCAAAAAGCCCATCGCCAAAAGCACCAGTTGCGCCGGGCGCGCCTGCTCGGTCCCGGCCACCTCCGCGGCCGTGAACTGCCCCTTCTCATTGCGCTTCCATTCGATCTGCACCGTATGCACTTCCTTGACGCCGCCCGCGTCGTCGCCGGTAAATTTCTTGGCCGTTGTCAAATAAATGCGCGGGTCGCCGCCAAATTTGGCCGCGGCTTCCTCCTGGCCGTAGTCCATCCGATAGACCTTGGGCCATTCCGGCCAGGGATTGTCCTTGGCCCGCTCCATGGGCGGACGCGGCAGGATTTCCAATTGCACCAGGCTTTTGCAGCCCTGGCGCAATGCCGTTCCCACGCAGTCCGTCCCCGTGTCGCCGCCGCCGATGACCACCACGTCCTTCCCGGCGGCGGAAATGTTGGAGCCGTTGGAATGGCCGTCGAGCCAGTGCTTGGTGTGGCCATGTAGATACTCCATGGCGAAATGAATGCCCTTCAAATTCCGGCCTTCGACGGGCAGATCGCGCGCCTTGGTGGCGCCGGGGCAGAGGATGGCGGCGTCAAATTCCCGCAACAAGTTCTTCGCCGGATAATCCTTGCCCACTTCGGTGTTGGCGATGAACTTGACGCCTTCGGCCGCCATTTGATCGATGCGGCGCTGGACCAGCTTCTTGTCCAGCTTCATATTGGGGATGCCGTACATGAGCAGGCCGCCAAAGCGATCGGCCCGCTCGAAAACGGTGACCAGATGCCCGGCGCGGTTCAACTGGACGGCGGCGCAGAGACCCGCCGGACCGGAGCCGACAACCGCGACTTTCTTTCCCGTGCGGGAGCCGGGCGGCTCGGGTGTTATCCAGCCTTCCTCCCAACCCTTGTCAACAATCGAGCATTCGATATTCTTGATGGTGACAGGCGGCGTGGTTATGCCGAGCACGCACGAGCCTTCGCAGGGCGCGGGGCAGACCCGCCCGGTGAAATCGGGGAAATTATTGGTCTTGTGCAGGCGCTCCAGCGCCTCGCGCCAAAGGCCGCGGAAGATCAAATCGTTCCATTCGGGAATCAGGTTGTGGATCGGGCAGCCCGAAGCCATGCCGCTGAGCAGCGTGCCGGTATGGCAAAAGGGAATGCCGCAATCCATGCAGCGCGCCCCCTGCTGGCGCAATTTCGCCACGTCCAGATGGAGGTGGAACTCACTCCAGTCGAGGATGCGTTCCAGCGCCGGCCTGTCCAACGGCAACTCCCGTAAATATTCTAAAAAGCCTTTGGGACTACCCATTGTAATAGTTTTCTTCTTGTGGCTAAATTAACCGCCGCCCACGCGCGCGACGTCTTTGGCATTGTCTTCGAAGGCCGCCATGATGGCTTGTTCGCCGCTCAGGCCGGCCTGTTCCACCCGCTTGATGGATTGCAGCATCCGCTTGTAATCAGTTGGCATCACTTTGACGAATTTGGGCGTCATCTGCTCCCAAAGCGCCAGGATTTTGAAGGCGCGCTGGCTGTGCGTGTATTCCCCGTGCCGGTGAATCATTTGGCGGATTTCTTCAATCTCGGCTGCGTCCTCCAACCGTTCCAGCTTGACCATCTTCTGGTTGCAACGCACGTCAAAATCGCCCGTCTCGTCCAGCACATAGGCCACGCCTCCGGACATGCCCGCGGCAAAATTGCGCCCTGTCTGGCCCAGAATGACCACCCGCCCTCCCGTCATATATTCGCAACCATGATCGCCTACTGCTTCGACCACCGCCGAGACGCCACTGTTGCGGACACAAAACCGCTCGCCGGCCATCCCGCGAATGTAAGCTTCACCGGCCGTGGCGCCGTAAAACGCGACGTTTCCCGCGATGATGTTTTCCTCCGGCACGAAGGTCGAGCCTTCGGGCGGATACAAAATGATTTTGCCGCCGGAAAGGCCTTTGCCCAGATAATCGTTGGCGTCGCCTTCCAGAATCCAGGTCATGCCGCGCGGCATGAATGCGCCGAAACTTTGTCCGGCTGAGCCGCGGAAGTGAATCTTGATGGTGTCCTCGGGCAGACCCTCTGCGCCGTAACGCCGCGACACCTCGCTGCCGACAATGGTCCCCACCACGCGATTCACGTTCTTGATTTCGACGCTGGCGGAGACCTTTTCTTTGCGCTCAAGAGCCGGGGCGCACAGTTTGAGCAAAAGCGTGTTGTCGAGCGCCTTTTCCAAGCCGTGGTCCTGCGGTATCTGGCAGTAACGCCCGACATCATCGGCAACCTTGGGCTGGTAGAGGATGTTGGTGAAATCCAGCCCGCGCGCCTTCCAATGGTCGATGGCTTCGCGCGGTTCCAGCAGATCGGTGCGGCCCACCAGTTCGTTGAAGGTGCGGACGCCCAGTTGGGCCATGATCTCGCGCGCTTCCTGCGCGATGAAGCGCATGAAATTGACCGCATGGGCGGGATCGCCCGTGAATCTTTTCCGCAACTCAGGATTTTGCGTGGCCACGCCAACCGGGCAGGTGTTGAGATGGCAGACGCGCATCATGATGCAACCCAGCGCGACGAGCGGCGCGGTGGCAAAGCCGAATTCCTCAGCCCCGAGCAGCGCGGCAATAATCACGTCGCGGCCCGTTTTTAACTGGCCGTCGGTTTCAACGGCGATGCGGCTGCGCAAATTATTCAGCACCAGTGTCTGGTGCGTTTCGGCCAGGCCCAGTTCCCACGGAATGCCGGCGTGCTTGATGCCCGTTTGCGGCGATGCTCCAGTGCCGCCGTCGTGTCCGCTGATGAGCACCACATCGGCATGGGCCTTGGCCACGCCCGCCGCAATGGTCCCGACGCCCACCTCGGCCACCAGCTTGACGCTGATTCGGGCCTTGGTGTTGGCGTTCTTCAAATCGTGAATCAGTTCCGCCAGATCCTCGATGGAATAAATATCGTGATGCGGCGGCGGGGAAATCAGTCCCACGCCGGGCGTGGAAAAACGGACCTTGGCGACCCACGGATAGACTTTTCCGCCCGGCAACTGGCCGCCTTCGCCCGGCTTGGCGCCCTGGGCCATTTTGATCTGCAACTCCCGCGCGTTGACCAGATAAGCGCTGGTCACGCCGAAGCGCCCGGATGCCACCTGCTTGATCGCGCTGTTCTTGGAATCGCCGTTGGCTTCGGGAATGAACCGGGCCGGGTCCTCGCCGCCTTCGCCAGTGTTGCTTTTGCCCCCGATGCGGTTCATGGCCACGGCCAGCGCTTCATGCGCCTCCTGGCTGATGGAGCCGAAGGACATCGCGCCGCTCTTAAACCGCTTCACAATCGCTTCCACCGGCTCGACATCGTCGATGGAGATGGGCTGGGAGGCGGGCTTCAATTCCAACAGCCCGCGCAGCGTGCAGATCTTCTTGGATTGCTCGTTGACCAATCGCGCGTATTCCTTGAACGCCTTGTAATCCGTGTTGCGGCAGGCTTGCTGCAGTTTGTGAATGGTCTGCGGATTAAACAAATGCTCCTCGCCATCCGCGCGCCACTGGTAATACCCGCCCGGATCCAAAACGTGCCCGTTGACCTGCCGTTTGGGGAAGGCGTGCTCATGGCGCATCTGCACTTCGCGCGCGATGACATCCAGGCCGATGCCGCTGACGCGCGATGCTGTGCCGGTCAAATATTTCTCCACCACGGTCGGATGCAATCCGACCGCTTCAAATATCTGCGCGCCGCGGTAACTTTGAATCGTCGAGATGCCCATCTTGGACATCACCTTGACCACTCCCTTGACGGCGGATTTGATGTAATTGTGGCAGGCATCGTGTGGTGTGATATTGACCAGCAGCCCCTGGCGGATCATGTCGTCCACCGTTTCGAAGGCGAGATACGGGTTGATCGCCCCCGCGCCGTAACCGATCAACAGCGAGAAATGATGCACTTCGCGCGGCTCGCCGGATTCCAGCACCAAACCGACCCGCGTGCGCGAGCCTTCCCGGATCAAATGATGATGCAACCCGGCCACGGCCAGCAGGGCGGGAATGGGCGCCATCTCCTCGTCCACGCCGCGATCGGACAAAATCAAAATATTGGCTCCCGCCTCGACCTCCCGTGTGGCCCGCGCGCATAGATCATCCATTGCCCCGGCCAATCCGGTCTCGCCGCTGCCCGCCTTGAATAAAATCGGCAGCGTGACGGATCTAAAGCCCGCCTCGTTGACATGTTTGAGCCGCGCAAATTCCTCGTTGGTCAGGATGGGCGACTTCAACTTGATCAGATTGCAACTCGCCGGCTTTGGCTTGAGCAAATTGCGCTCGGAACCGAGGGTCGTTTCCGACGACGTGATCAGTTCCTCGCGGATGCAGTCAATGGGAGGATTGGTCACCTGCGCGAAGAGTTGCTGGAAATAATTGTAGAGCAGCTGCGGTTTGTTGGACAAAACCGCCGGGGGAGTGTCGCAACCCATCGAGCCGACCGCCTCGACCCCGTCGCGGGCCATCGGCGTCATGATGATGCGCAAATCCTCGAACGTGTAACCAAAAGCCTGCTGCCGTTGCAGCACGGGAAGACGGGGTTCTTCGGCTTCCTTCGGCACCTCCGCCGCCACCGCATCCAACTCCAGCATGTGCCGCTTCAGCCAGTTGCGATAGGGCTGTTCGGTGGCGATCTTGAGCTTCAATTCCTCGTCCGCCACAATCCGGCCTTCCTCGGTGTCAACTAGAAACATGCGCCCCGGCTGAAGGCGCCCCTTTTGCAGGATGCGATCCGGCGGAATATCCAGCACGCCCACTTCCGAGGCCATGATGACCAGATCATCCTTGGTCACGTAATAGCGCGACGGACGCAGGCCGTTCCGGTCCAGCACCGCGCCGATTTTTTTGCCGTCGGTAAAGGCAATGGACGCCGGGCCGTCCCACGGCTCCATCAGGCAACTGTGATATTCATAGAAGGCCTTCTTCTCGTCGCACATCGTGGTGTGATTGGCCCACGGTTCCGGAATCATCATCATCACCGCGTGCGGCAGCGAACGGCCGGACAACACGAGCAACTCCAGGCAATTGTCGAACATGGCGGAGTCGCTGCCGTCGGGGTTGATGATGGGGAGCAGCTTCTTCAGGTCGTCGCCAAACAGTTCGCTCTCAAACATGGCCTGGCGGGCGTGCATCCAGTTGACGTTGCCCCGCAGGGTGTTGATTTCCCCGTTGTGGGAGATGTAACGATACGGATGGGCGCGGTCCCAACTGGGGAATGTGTTCGTGGAAAAACGGGAATGGACCAGGGCCAGTGCGCTTTCCATGGCCGGGTTTGTCAGATCGGGGTAATACTCGTCCATCTGCTCGGTCAGGAGCATTCCCTTATAGACCAGCGTGCGGCAGGAAAGGCTGGAGATGTAAAACCAATGCCCGCCCTTGATCCCGCCGTAACGAATGGCGCGCTCGGACCGCTTCCGGATGACGTAAAGCTTCCGCTCGAAGGCCATGTTGTCCTCCAGTTTTGGATTGCGCCGGATGAAAGCCTGCTGCACGCACGGCTCCCCCGCCAGGGCCGTCGCCCCAAGCGAGGCGTTGTTCGTCGGCACCCTGCGCCAGCCCAAAAATTTCTGCCCTTCCTCCACCACGATGTTCTCGAACAGCGTTTCGCACGTCCGGCGTTCGTTGGCGTCGCGCGGCAGAAAAACCATGGCCACGCCGTAATCCCCCAGCGGCGGCAGTTTGATCTTGTCCTTGCGCGAAACCTCCTTAAAAAACCCGTGCGGAATCTGCATCACAATGCCCGCGCCGTCCCCCGTGTTCGCTTCGCACCCGCAGGCCCCGCGATGGTTCAGGTTGATCAGCACAGTCAGGGCGTCGCGGATGATTTTATGCGATTTTTTGCCCTTTATATTGACGACAAAACCCACCCCGCACGAATCATGCTCAAACTGCGGGTCATAAAGGCCCTGTTTCGGAGGCAATCCGATTTGCGGCGTCTGTTGTGTCTCTGCTCTTCTCATTTCGCTCCTCACATCAATCCATTCTAAAATTTTGCTATTTTGTACGAAAATCGCCCCGAGTTGCAACAACTGTTTGCGGTTTTTTCGCACTTTTTCACATTTTTTACAGAAAGGCCGCCCACACCCCCATTGCGCAAACCCGCCACTTGCCTTACCATCCCACGCGGCTCAGGAAGCTTATGGAATTTGACCTGTCCAAAATCACCAATCATCAAACCTACAACCTGTTGATCGGCCTGGTTGCGCCCCGCCCCATCGCGTGGATCACCAGCGTGGATTTGCAGGGCCGGCTCAACGCCGCGCCCTTCAGCGCCTACAACTATGTCGGCATTGACCCGCCCATCGTCGCCATCGGCGTCGCCAATCGGCCGGGCCCGGCGGGCATCGGCAAGGACACGGCCCAAAACATCCGCAACAAGCGCGAATTCGTCATCAACGTGGTCAACGAGGCAATGGCCGAAGCCATGGTCTTTTGCGCCATCGACTTCCCGCCCGGCGTGAATGAATTGGAGTTGGCCAACGTGCGCACCGCCCCGTCCTCCATCGTTTCTGTGCCGCGCATCCTGGAAGCCCCCGCCAGCCTGGAATGCCGCGAGATCGCGACGGTGGAAATTGGCCGTGCCCGGGTCATCCTGGGCCAGGTGGTGGCGATGCACGTCAAGGATGAATTTCTCGATCCCGCCGGGCCGTATATCCGGGCCGAAGAACTCCACGCCATTGGGCGTATGAACGGCCTGGGCGCCTACGTCACAACCCGGAATTCCTTTTTCCACATCCCGCGCATGACCTACGAAGATTGGAAGCTCAAACAGGGAACAGGGAACAAAGGATAATCCAAAACCATGGACTCAAAAGTCCTTCGCCGGCGGCAATTAGCCCGACACTTTTCCCGAACGGGGGAAACGTCCACAAACAGCGTCATCAACCCAAATGTAGTGCGGGAAACATCTGGCTCCAAGCTGCGCCAAAACAACTTGCCGCCGGACGGGAAGAGGGCAAATTATATCGCAGGTTGCGCCCGTAGCTCAGTTGGATAGAGCAACTGCCTTCTAAGCAGTGGGTCGTGGGTTCGATTCCCGCCGGGCGCACCACCTTTTTGTCCGCTTGAATGCGACGGAGATGTTTACACTTTGCGCGTGTTAAGTTTTGCTTCATGTAAGGCGCTTCTAATCAATGTATTATAGAATATGATTTCTTCCATTCGGAAGGCTTTTTGTAATCTTCGTCGGGAACCTTAACACTTCGTCTTCCCAATCAGCATCCGACGGTTCCAAATTCATATATTCGATTTAAATCGCATGTTGCTCCAGCTCAATCGTTTGCGATTCGTTTTTCCTTTTAGCTGCCTTATCGTAAAAAGTTGGCCGGCGAATTGCTTCTACGCGCTTCAATTGTTTTAATGGGCCAGCTTTGGCGCTTAACACTGGTTTAAGCTGGCGGAGCAGATGCGAAATGAAAAACTACTAAAGAAAGACACGTTATGAAGCTGATTTCACTGTTGTTGGCGAGCGCGGCTATTTCGGTTGCTCCGGCGTGGGGCCAAACTAACTATACGTTCGGTCCTTGGAGTTCAGGGACTTACAATCTTCTTAATGCCCCTGGAACGGCCGGCGATTGGACGGTCACCGCCGGCTCCATAAAAGTGGATTACGGATATAACGGTGTTAGTGGTTGGACGCCGCCCATTGTTGGCACCGTCACCATTGGCTTGGATGGCACCAGTGAAGGGACCGTTCAAACCATGCTCAACCTGAACGGGCCGGGATTTTCCGGGGGAGGCTCGCAACCTCTCACGTTCGCCAGTGATTACATTAACAATGGCTCGGGTCCCACGATCGCGGACGTGAGCGCCTCTGAAACGGGCAACGTCGTCGATGTGCAATTCTGGGAATCCATCGAGCCGGGCAATAATCCACCCCAGACTTACACCGTCGATCTGGGCGGTTTCCCAGGCCAGACAATCACGGATCCCGTTGGCCCAACCAGCGGCCCAAGCATGGATTGGACTGAAGTTAACGTCTATTTCACCGAGACTGCGACTGGCGCCCCCGATGGCGGTGAAACGGCGATGCTCCTCGGCGTGGGTCTGGCTGGACTGGCTTGGCTGCGCCGTTTCGGTTCCAAAAAATAACCATTTGCAGGTGGACAGTTGCTCGCCGCCCTTCAAGTTCGCTGAAGGGCGGCGAAGTTGTTTTGTCTGGGCGTCATTCGGGTTAAAACCAGGGCCTCCTTTCTGGAAGGGCAGAGTGGTGTGCCTCGCAAGAAAAACCTCGTAAATAGAACCCTGAAAACGCGCCTGCCCCCTTTCGAACACGGGGTGGCGGGTTCGACCCCGGCCGCGGCGCATCACCTCTATCCCGGCGCTCAAAACAATGCAGCATTGAATTAACGCGGCGGGAAGGATACCTCTGCTGGCATGGCGTTGAGATTTTTCAATACCCTGTCACGGTCCGTGCAGGAGTTTGTCCCGCTGCAAGCGGATGGTAAACGCGCCGGCCTCTATTGCTGCGGGCCGACCGTGCATGACTTCGCGCACATCGGGAATTTCCGCACATTTGTCTTCACCGACCTTGTCCGGCGCTGGCTGGAATTCAAAGGCTGCACCGTGCGCCACGTCATGAACATCACCGACGTGGAGGACAAGATCATCCAGCGCGTCGCGCAATCCAACGGATCGTTGCGCGACTACACCTCCAAATTTGAGGCGGCCTTCTTCGAGGATTTCCAGGCGCTGGGTTGCCTGCTTCCGCACGAGACGCCCCGCGCCACCGACTGCATCGCGGAGATCATTTCGCTGATCGAAAAGTTGATGGCCCGCGGCATCGCGTATCGCGCGGCGGACGGCTCGGTTTATTTCAGCATCGAAAAATACCAGGCGCGCGGCAGCCGCTACGGACAATTGCTCAAATTGAACTTCGAGGAAATGCGGCCGGGCCAACGCGTCAGCAGCGATGAATACGCCAAGGAAGCGCTGGCCGATTTTGCGCTGTGGAAGGCGCGCGTGCCGGAGGATGGCGGCGTCTTCTGGCCCAGCCCTTGGGGGGAAGGGCGCCCCGGCTGGCACATCGAATGCAGCGCCATGAGCATGAAACTCCTCGGGCCGAGCTTCGATCTGCACATGGGCGGCGAGGACTTGATTTTTCCGCATCATGAAGATGAAATCGCCCAAAGCGAGGGGGCCGGCCTGCAGACGACCGGCCGCCCGTTTGTCAAGTATTGGCTGCACGGGGCCCATCTTCTGGTCGAAGGCAAAAAAATGAGCAAATCGCTCGGCAATTATTTTACCGTGCGCGATTTGCTGGCCCAGGGGTTCACCGGCCGCGAGATCCGTTATTTGCTGCTGACGGCGCATTACCGGGAGTCATTCAATTTCACGCTCGACGGCCTGCGGGCCGCGCGCACCGCCCTGGGCCGCCTCGATGAATGCCTGGGCAAACTGCGCGAAGCCGCCGCCGGCGCCACCGCGCCGCCGGACGGGGACTTGCTGCGGCAATTGACCGACGCGCTGGATGACGACTTCAATGTCTCCGCCGCCTGGGGCGCCATTTTCGAATGGGTGCGCAACATCAACCGGCTGGACGCTTCCGGCAAACTTCTCCCGGGACAGGCGGCGGCCGGATTGGCAGCGTGGCAAAAAATTGTTTTGGTATTGGGTCTTGAAACCGGCGGGACTGCCGGGGCGCCCCAGGAATTGCTGGTTCTGTTGGAACTACGCAATGCCGCGCGCAAGGCCAAAGACTTCAAGCGCGCCGACGCCTTGCGCGATCAACTCAAAAGCGCCGGATGGGCCATCGAAGACACGCCCAAGGGCGCGCGTTTGAAGCGGCTTTAATATGCGAGGATTGTTTATTACATTCGAAGGCACCGAAGGCAGCGGGAAATCGACGCAAATCGTCCGGTTGTCCCGCCGGCTCACGGCCCTGGATCACAAGGTTCACGTTTTGCGCGAGCCGGGCGGCACCCCCATCGGCGAGGAAATTCGCCACACCCTCAAGCACAGCAACGTCAACCACGGCATGACCCCCGAAACCGAACTGCTTTTGATGAATGCCAGCCGCGCCCAATTGGTGCGGGAAATCATCCGCCCGGCATTGAACAGCGGCGCCGTTATCCTGTGCGACCGGTTCTACGATTCAACCACCGCCTACCAGGCCTATGGCCGCGGTTTGGACCTGGATTTGGTCCGGCAGATCATCGACTGCGCGGTGGGAGAGACGCGCCCTGATCTTACTTTGCTCCTGACGGTCTCCGTCCAGGTCAGCGAGGCGCGCCGCCAGGGCCGCCTGCTGCCCGGCCTTGAAAATGTGCGCGACCGCATGGAAGAGGCCGACCGGGGCTTTTTTGAGCGGGTCGAGGAAGGTTATCGAAAACTGGCGGCCGCCGAGCCGGCCCGCGTCCGGACCATTGATGGCGCCCTGCCGGCGGATCGCGTGAGCCAGGCCGTCTGGAAAGCCGTCGAGCCATTGCTCTCCCAGCGCGGCATTGCATGATGCAATCGGGCGATTGACAAAACCGCGGCCTCCGCTACTCTTGTCGGTTCCAGGAAGAAATTGAGTTTAATATGCCGAATACAAAATCAGCCGAACAGCGGACGCGCAACAGCGCGCGCAAGGCCCTGCAAAATCGCACGGTCAAATCCCGTTTGCACAATTTGGAAAAAAAATACGCCGAACTGCTCGGCGCGGGAAAAAAAGAGGACGCGACCGCGGCCTACCGCCTGCTCAGTTCCGCGCTCGACAAGGCCGCCAAGACGGGTGTGATCCACCACGCGCGCGCCAACCGCTCCAAATCCCGCTTGAGCGTGCGGTTGCACGCTGCGCCCAAGCAGGTTCATTCCCAATAAAACTTCACGCAGTCGAGCTGCTGGCTCCTGCCGCTGTTGCGGCTCACGACGCCGTAGAAGGTGCGTTTGTAGTCGTTAAGCTCGGCCTCAACCTTCACTTTGAAGCAATAACTGCGAACACCGTAAGCCCCCCCGCCCTGCAGGGCGCTGCTTTGGCTTTGCCCACTCTGGCCGCCTGGAATGCCTTCGATCTGTTCCCCGGGCAGGAAGGGAACATCGTCATCCGTGCCATCCTGTCCATCCGGCCCCTGCCGCTGCTGTAGAATTCGCGCGGCAATGGCTTCATCGACGCCGGGGACCAATTGCAGCGTCTTGAGCGAGGCCGTGTTGACATTGAGCGGACCGCCCATCACGTCAAAAAGCTCCACCAAACCCACCGGGTATTGAGGCTGATCGCCGTTGCGGAAGCCGGCCCCCTTCGTCGGTGCGGCGAAGCTGCCGCCGCCGTGTTGCTGGAAGGCCGAGACCGGATGGTTGCCCGCGCCGGTTCCCCAATAAATCTCCGGCGTGATGCCTTTAATCAACAGCAATTCCGAGATGTCGTCCAGGTAGCCGTTTTTGCAATAATACGGCGGGTTGAGATGCAGGTAGTAATCGCTTTTCGCGCCGCTGAAGCCGGCCGATTCATTGGGGTTGATCCAATCCAGTATGGAGTCAATAATAGTGGAGGATTGTTCGGCGTCGGTCACGCCCACCTCGGCCAGGGCCTTTTGCAGAATTTCTTTCTGCGGATTGCGCGGGTTGGCCACCATGTTGATGTCCCATTTCCGTTCCATGTCGATTATGGTCACACTGATGCGGCCCGGGCCAAGCGGCACGTTCTGCAGCGGGATGCTTTGCACGCCGTTGCTGCACGGCGAGGTTCCCCCCGCCCAGAATTGATTCAACGCGTCATAGGCTTTTTGTTCCTCGCATTTATTGGCCAGCGCATAACGCGCCAACTCGATCCCCGACCGGCCCATCCACTCCATTTGCGCGTCGTAATCCGTGTTCCGCGCCAGGCGGATTTCCGTGTTCATGGAAATGGCCAGGCTCCCCACGATCGCGGAAAGCGAAATGATGGTCAGCATGACCAGCACCAACGCGATGCCGCGGCGGGAATTTTGACTGTGAACGCGCGTTTTCAATGGGGTTTGCAAGGCATGGCGACGGTGCGCACGATCAAGTCGTAGGGCACATCCGCATTGTTTGCCGGATGCCCCACGCCGAGAGTGACGCGCACCATGGCCGGAAAATCGTTGGTCGGATCGAAGGCGGTTTCCCACTGGCCGTCCTGCACGGACCAGAATTCCAGCATGAAAATGCTCACATCGCGCGCCAGGGTGATGGGATAAGGCGTGTTTCGATCGTTGAGCGCCTCCAACAACGGCGATTGATTCATAATCAAATTGTTCGTGCCGCCCTCATTTTCCACGTCGAACGTTATCCGCCGGATGACATTGTCGCCAAACAACCCGGACCCCGGAAAGTCCGGCGGCGGATGGGCCGCCACACTCAGCGAGGCGAACTTGCCGCTGGTGTCGGTTAGAAAGGCGTAATAGGGGATGCTCGTGAGCGATACGGAAATCTCGGCCGTGGTCAGCGCGTCTTCCACCGCCCGGATGCCGACTCGCGCCCGCTGGGCGGCGGCGGCCGCGTTCTCCGCGATAATCTTGCCGTTGGCGACACATTTCCAACAGGCCATTACGCTGCCCATCACCAGCATAAACACCGCGATCGATACCATGACTTCGATCAGGGTGAACCCCCAATCATTGGCGGCTTGTTTGGGAGCGCGACCGTCCCGGTCGCATCCGTCGGCGTCTCGCCGACGGAATCTGGCGTCCGAAGCCAGCCCGCCATTTTGGTGAGTCCCCGGCCATATCGCTAATGATTCGGGGCTGAACCCGGATCCATCGTTTGGGCTGGAATGTCTGGACGGCATCTTTCCAAATCAGTGCAATCCCAGGCGGCTGCTCTTCGCATTGGGCCGGTAGAGCAGGATGCTCAACACGGAATCCGGCCTGCCGTTGGGGTTGATCACCTCGATGTCCACCCGCCATAGACCGTTGGTCGCCGCTTCGGTGGTTTCCGAAACCCATCGGTATCCCTCATAGATGGGAACGTCGCCAAAGTCTCCCGCGTCATTGCCCTCCTCCATGTTGTTGGTGAGGGATGAGAGCGTTATTTGCCCGGCCACCATGCCGGCCGTCGGGCCGCTGTTGCGCAATATCGACGCGGCATGCAGGGACGAACTGAGCACGCCCAAAATCGTGAACATGGCCATGAAAAATATGGCAATGGCAATCATGACTTCCATCAGCGTAAATGCGGACTGGCTGGCGCGCGATTGATCGCAGTTTATGGCAGGCATCCTCATCGCAAGTCCTCTATGTCCGGCAGGGCCGTGACCGTATCGAGCGAGATTTTTCGATACCCCCCGCCCGGCGTGTGCAGCACAATCGTGAATTCGTCACTGGTGCCGTTGGGGAAAAAGCAGATCTTGGCCTGATCGGCTCTTTCCAGTTGGATGAAATTCACCCCCAAAATCTCGATCGCAACGTCATTGGGAAATTGCGCCCCGGGATAAGCGCCGGGGACCTCAAATGTCCCGTCCATCGGATGGATGACCAGGTATGTCTTTTCATTATTCATGATGGCCGCGCGCCGCGCCTTCGTGCAGGCCTCAACCAGTTCGTATTCAGCCTTGTACAATCCTTCCTTTTTCAGCACGCGCAGGAAGGCGGGCAGCCCCATCGTCAGTGTCAGCCCGATGATCGCCACCACCATCATGATTTCAATCAAGGTGAACCCCCTCTGAAATGGCCGGCCCCGCTTCATCGCACGCTGATGCTTGAGGTGATCGCAAAAAGCGCCGACAGCACGCCGACCAGCAGAAAACCGACCCCCATGGCCATGACGCAAATAATGACCGGCTCGATCATGTTGGTCATGACGCGCAAGCCGATGTCCAGTTCGCCTTCGTAAGTCTCGGCCAGATTTGCCAGGGACCCGGGGACGTCGCCGGTTTCCTCGCCAATTTTCACCAGATCAACCATCAATTGAGGAAACACCTTGCTGCGGGCCAATGGCTCGGCGATGGTCTTTCCGTCCGTCACCTGCTGGCGGGTTTTGGCGATGGCCTCCTTGATGATGCGGTTGTCGATGATCTGCTCGCTGATTTCCAGGGACTTCAGCACAGGCACGCCGTTTTGCAGCAGGGTCGCCAGGGTCCGGCAAAACTGGCCGAAGATGTGCAGCCGCATGACCTTGCCGAATATCGGCGCGCTCAGCTTCCATTGATCAATCTTTATCTTGCCCCCTTCCGTGGCGCGAAACCGATTGAAAAAAAAGACGATGCCCACCACAACCAGAAGCATGAGCCACCACCAATGCTGAAAGAACGCGTTCATCCCGATGAGCATGCGCGTGGCCAGCGGCAACTGCACATGCATCCCCTGAAACAGTTGCATGAAGCTCGGCAGCATGACTGTCATGAAAAAAATACTGATGGTAATGCCCACGCAGCAAACGAACATCGGATATATCATGGCCGATTTAAACTTGCTCTGCACCTGGGAAAAGCGCTCGAAATGGTTCCCCATCCGGCGCAGCACATCGACCAGCGCCCCGCTCTGCTCGCCCGCCTTGACCATGTTGATGTACAGATTCGAAAAAATGACCGGCTGTTTGCTCATGGCTTCGGACAGCCCCTTGCCCTCCATCACGTCCTGTTTGAGCTGGCGGCTCACCTCCGACGGTATGCCCTTGGTTTCCAGGTGGGTCATGCTGCCCAGCGCCACCGTCAATGGCATGCCGGACTTGATCAGGTTGGCCAGTTGATTGGTGAACGTGGCCAGTTCCTGCATCTTGGGTTTGCGCTGCCGGTTAAAGTACGGCCGCAGCGAGGGCGGCAATAAGGCGCTCAACGTTTTCTTGGTCACGGCCGGACGCTCCCCTGCGGCTGCGGCGGCGGCGGCCACGGCTGCCGCGCCTCTCGGAATCTCCACCACGATGGGGAACAACCCGAGCCGCTCGATCTGCATCAATGCGGCCGGGCGGTCCGCCACCTCCAGCACGCCTGTTACCACCTCGCCCGAACGCCGCCGCGCCTTGTACGTAAATTGAGCCATAGATCAAATCAAACGGAATGACCTGTTGATTCTCCCTCCTATTAACCCGCCGCAAGGGGAAAGTTGCAAGTGAATCTTTCCCGCGCCCCGGGCGCAATTCAGCTTTTGACAAAGCAGGCTCAATCCGAGGTAGGGACGGCTCGCCGAGCCGTCCAGGGTCGCCTCGCCGGGCCGTCCAAGGCCGCCTCGGCGAGGCGACCCTGCCAAAAGCTGACTTGCGCCCCCCCTCCCCCTCCGGTTTTGACATTTCCCGGTCCAACCACTAGCCTTCCCCTGTGGAACCGTTGCATGCGCCGTGGCGAATTGCCTACATCCTGGGGCCTAAACCCGCTCCAGCATCCGCCCGCCTTTTCAAACAAATCGCCGAGTCCGGCGACGATGTGGCCAATTATGTCATCGTGCGGGATCGCTCCTGCTTCGCCATGCTCAATTGCTACCCCTACAACGGCGGACACCTCCTCGTCGTGCCCTACAAGGCCACTCCCGACCTGAACGGCCTTACGGAAGACGAGCTTTGCGACTTGATGAAATTGACCCGCCGCTGCCAGAATGCCCTGTCGAATGTGATGAAACCGGACGGGTTCAACATCGGAATCAACCTCGGCGCCACCGCCGGCGCGGGCATCGCCGGCCATGTCCACATTCACATCGTGCCGCGCTGGGTCGGCGACACCAATTTCATGCCGGTCCTCGCGGGCACCACCGTGCTGCCCGAGGCGCTGGCCGACGTCGCGGCAAAATTGCGCGCCGCCCTGGCCCGATAGAAGCCCTCCCCATGCCCACGGAAACACTTCACTTCGAGAGCGCCCGCCTGGCCCAGCAATTATTCAACAACGAGCCCCGCAACCTCCAGGCCCTCGCCGACGAACTCTCCGTCAAGGCCGTCGCCCGCGAGAACTGGATCAAACTCGACGGTGCCGCCGAAGCCCTCGAGCGGGCCAGGCAAATGTTTCAATTGCTCGAATCTTCCGTCCAAAACGGCGGCACGGTGCGCAATCGCGAATTCGCCCAGGCCCTCAACGTCGTCAAAAACGAAGGCGTCTCCGCCCTGCGCACCATCTACGCCGAGCGCATCGTCACCTCAACCCGCAAGGCCCCCGTCGCCCCCAAAACCGTCGGGCAAAAGAAATATGTCGATGCCATCCGCGCCCATGACGTCACTTTTGGCATCGGCCCGGCCGGGACCGGCAAGACCTTCCTGGCCATGGCCATGGCCCTGTCCGCCTTGAAGGAGGAAAAGGTTTCCCGCATCGTCCTCACCCGACCCGCCGTCGAAGCCGGCGAGGCCCTGGGCTTTTTGCCGGGCGACCTTTACGAAAAAATCACCCCCTACCTCCGCCCCTTGCACGACGCCCTTCATGACATGCTGCCAACCGAAGAGATTGAGAAGCACATGGAACGCGGCGTCATTGAAATCGCCCCGCTGGCCTACATGCGCGGGCGCACTCTCAACAACGCCTTCATCATCCTCGACGAAGCCCAGAATTCCACCGCCGAGCAAATGTTCATGTTCCTCACCCGCCTCGGCATCAGCTCCAGGGCCGTCATCACCGGCGACACGACGCAAATCGACCTGCCGGGCCATAAACGCTCCGGCTTGCTCGAAGCCCAGCACGCCTTGAAGGGCGTCGAAGGCATCGGCCTCGTCGAACTGACCCGCCGGGACGTCGTGCGGCATCCGCTCGTGCAACGCATCATCGCCGCTTACGAGGAACATCGCGGGCGCCAGAAATGAAACAGTTGCTCCTGTTCAACCGGCAAAAATGCCGGCCCTTGAGCCTCCCGCTCTTGCGGCGCATGGCCAAACACATCCTGGAACACCTTCGCGCCTGCCGCAAATACGAGCTGGGCGTCCATCTCATCGGCTCCTCCGAGATGACGGAATTAAACATAACATTCCTGGGCCACGCCGGCTCCACGGATGTCATTTCATTCGACCATACTGACGAGCTGGACGATGGCAAGCTTGCACGAGGCGCGCCCCTCCCTCCCTTCCCTTCCCCTCCCATTACTGGCAGTCTGCACGGCGAGATTTTTATTTCAGTCGATGACGCCGTGGCCCAGGCGGGCCGCTTTCGCGCGACCTGGCAGGCCGAGATCGTCCGTTATCTGGCGCATGGCATTTTGCACTTGGAAGGATACAATGACACCGTGCCAGACGCGCGGCGAACCATGAAGCGGGAGGAAAACAGGCTGTTCATGGAATTGTCGCGGCGCTTTGACATCGACAAACTGGATCGCGCTAAAAATGGCTGCAAATCCAAATAACTTCTTCGTGCGCTGGCGGGCCAATTTCCTGACCGGCCTGGCCCTCATTCTGCCCGCCGCCATTTCGCTCCTCGTTGTCCTCTTTCTCTTTGGTTACATCTCCCATATCACCGACAACCTCCTCGTCTTCCTGCCCGTTACCTGGACCCACGCCAAAAGGCCCAACGGCGAACTGGGCGAAATGTATTGGTACTGGAGCTGGGTCGCGCTATTGTTGACAGTATTGTTCATCTGCCTCGTCGGCCGCTTCGGCCGAAATTACCTGGGCCGCAAAACCCTCGAATGGATGGACCTCGCCTTGATGCGCATCCCCTTGTTGAACAAGATTTACGGGACGGTCAAACAGGTCAATCAATCCCTGTCCAGCAACAAATCCTCCTTCAAACAGGTCGTGCTGGTGACTTTCCCACACGCTCGTTCGCGATCATTGGCCTTTGTTACAGGTGAACAAAAAGGTTTGGGGCCGGAAAAACTCATCAGCGTCTTCATCCCCACCACCCCCAACCCCACCTCCGGATTCCTCCTCCTCGTGCCGGAAAGCGAAATTATCAAGCTGGATATCTCCGTGGCGGACGGCATCAAATTCATCATCAGCCTCGGCGCCATTTCTCCGGATTACGCGGGACGCGCCATCTCGGCCCTCCCGCTGGAAAAGTCCGTCCCCGCCCCAAGCCCCCCGCCCTCGCAATGAACGTCGAACGCACGACCGGCATCGTTCTCCGCACGCGGCCGCTGACAGACACAAGCCTCATCGTGCAATGGCTGACGCAGGACCTCGGACGCCTGGCCACCGTGGCCAAAGGAGCGCGGCGCCCCAAATCCCCTTTCCGCGGGCAGATCGACCTCTTCCACGTGGCCGAACTGAGCTTTGCCCGCAGCCGCCGTTCCGACTTGCACACCTTGCGCGAAGTCCGCCTGCTGGACAGCCACGCCGAATTGCGCCCCGAGATGGCCTGGCTGCAACAAGCCTCCTATTGCGCCGCACTCATCGAACAAACCACCGAAACCGAGACCCCCCTGCCCGCCTTGTACGCCCAATTCACCGCTTTGCTGCGCGAATTGGTCCTGCACCCGGCCCGCCCCGCCACCATTTTCGCCTTCGAAATCAAATTGCTGGACGAACTGGGTTTAAAACCGGACCTGTCGCAAACATCCCTAAGCCCCGGCGCGCGGCAACTCCTGGAAAAATTCACCATGGAAGATTGGCCGGCGCTCTTTCGATTGCGCCTCAGCCCCGCGCAAAACCAGGAAATCCGGAAATTCCTGCAAGGATTCTTGATCTATCACCTGGAAAAACTCCCCCGCAACAGACCCGCCGCCCTGGAAATGCCCTGATCTGGCATATTCTTAAAATGTAGGAGACGACGTCGAAGGGGTCGTACCATAGCTTTTCCATTCAGGCCTAGAAAAATGACACACCAGGGTAAAAAGCCACTACAAAAAAGCCAGTTGTGCCCGGTCCTTCCCCGTCTGCTGATACCAGGCGGAGAACTCCTTGAGCGTTTCCAATTCCGCGGCAATCACAGTGCGCTCAAACGGGTGTGTCCTGGCCGTGAAGCGTGATTCCAGCCACGGCACCAAACCGTCCGGCGTTTCCCAAAAAAATGCCGCCAAAGCCGCCGCAACTTCCTTCGCTGCATGGCCGCAACGAATCACCGCCTGATCCGCAAATCTGCCCTGTGCCCAACCTGCCGGAAGCTCCATGAACCCGCGTTCTGGATTCATGGCCAGCCACAACAGACGAACCATGGTCCCGTGCAGATGACGCGCGTCGCCGCTCAGGGGTCCAAAGCGTTGGCAGCCTGTTTCCGGCGCCTCCGTCAGGGCCAGTGTCAATTGCTCCTCCACCTGACGCCAGACCAGGAATCTTGTTTTCCCCGGCCAGACCCCGGCCCGATTGAACCGGGGTTTCAATGCACGAAGCAACTCGGATTCATGCTTCAGGGCTGCTGATTCATCGGTGCAAAACCGAAGCTCAATCCGCGCCACCTCCCGGACCATGCGCAGATGGCGCCGGGGCATCCGGTCGGGATTGGCAATCCGGTAATTTTGCAGGCGTTGCCTGAGATTCTTGGCTTTGCCCACATAGACGACCTTGTCCGCCGAATCGCGCATCAGATAGACCCCCGGCTGTCGGGGAACTTCACGAAAAAAACGCCGGCCCAACCGTGTGTCGAGCGGTCTCGGATCTGGAATGAGGAGCAACTGACTCATTGTTCGCCGTTGTTTTAACCCGGACCGCCGCGCAACTCCAGCCAAACCCTTGCAAGGGAACGAAAAGAGGTTCGCAGTTTATTCCCCTGACGAACATTCCTTTGACAATTCCGGCTTTTTCCCGCGCCTCTGCGCGAGTTCTTCCATCCATGCTTAATCCTGTCAATCCTGTCAAAAACCATTGCCTCTTCGCGTCTTATGCCCTTTGCGTTGTTCCCAAGGCTTTGACGTGCAAGCCCTTAAACCCATTTTCGCCAAAAATCGCGCTTTTGAAAGTTCTTTTAAATATCTGTTGACGCAATTATGATGTAACTGTATAATTTGTTTAATGAATTAGCCATCTAGGCCATGAGAACGGAAAGGCAGAACGCTGAAGTCATGAAAATGACCGCTGGTCCAGAAAGTCAATTTCTCCGCCCGCCAACTTGTCCGTCCGTCTTGTCGCGCCAAAGCCTGGCGACGGCGGACTCGTCCGCCGTAACCTCAGCGGTGAAGGCGGAACCATGATTAACTTAGTGAAATCAGAATCAAACCGGTGCTCTGCCGGCCAAATTGTGTGCAAAGATCTATACAGGAACATCTTACAAGACAACCGACGCTTGAGCCGGTTATACTACTCAAAGCGACTCAAAGTGATTTTCATCCCTCCTGCTTCAGCCTTCAACCTTCAACCTTCAGCCTTTCCCCCGAATCTCTTCCTTTCCACTTCGCCCTTTAACCTCTAAATTCGCCGGACAAATGACGGATACCGAAAAATTGTTGCGCGAGCTGATCGCCCTGCCGAGCGTCAACCCGGCCTTCCGCTCCCCCAACGATCCCCGCGCCGGGGAAGGAAGGGTGGCTGATTTCGTTGCCGTCACGGCGGCCAGGGCGGGCTTGGATATTCGTTTTCAAAAGGTTCTGCCGGGCCGGTCCAATTTGCTGGCGACCCTTTCTCCGCCAGGCAAAGTCAAACAGCGCCTCCTTCTGGCCCCTCATCTCGATACTGTGGATGTGGTTTCCGAGAATCAGTTTGTTCCGCGAACCGCCAATGGCCGCATCCATGGCCGGGGCGCGTGCGACGACAAAGGTGCGGTGGCCGCCATGCTCACCGCGTTGAGCCGACTGGCTCGCCAGGGACCCCGACCCGCCGCTACGGAAATTGTTTTCGCCGGGTTGGTGGATGAAGAAAATGCCCAAGCCGGTTCCCGCGCGCTGGCCGCCGGCGGTTTCCGGGCGGACCTGGCCATCGTCGGCGAACCGACCCGTCTGCAAATTGTCACCGCCCACAAAGGCAGCCTTTGGCTTCGACTGGAGACCCACGGAAAAGCCGCCCACGGCTCCTGCCCGCACCTTGGCAAAAACGCCGTCCACGAAATGGCCCGGATCGTCGATCTTTTGCAAACCGGTTATGCCCGGCGATTGTTGCTGCGACGGCATCCCTTGCTCGGCGCCCCGACGATCAACGTCGGCTTCATCCAGGGTGGCACCCAGCCCAACATCGTTCCGGCCTTCTGCCTGGCAGTCGCCGACCGGCGCACGCTGCCCGGCGAGACCGAGCCGGCCGTTCGCGCCGAAATGAGCGCTTGGCTGCGCCGCCATGGTTTGCGCGCCACCTTGACCAGCGATAAAACCTCCGTTTGCCCGCCCCTGGAAACAGACCCGCGCTTGCCGCTGGTGCAGCAATTCCTGAGCGTCGCCCGCCAGAAAAAACCGGCGGGAGCCAACTATTTTTGCGACGCCGCGGTCCTGGCCCAGGGCGGCATTCCCAGCGTCGTGTTCGGCCCCGGCGATATTGCCCAGGCCCATACCGCTGACGAATGGATCTCGCAAAAATCCCTTGAAGCCGCCACCGCGCTCCTTCTTAAGTTCCTGCGGACGATGCCGTAAATTAATTTGATGAGTTCGAACAGCAAATCGGCCTTCTTCCGGCAAAGCAGTTGGTTGGTCATCGCCACCAATGTCGGCGGCGTGTGCATGATGGCGGTCCATACTGTGGCCAGCAAGATGGGGAAGCAGGAATACTCCACCTTTGTCAGCCTGCTCCGCTTGATGCTTATCCTGGGAGTTCCGGCGGCCGCCCTGCAAACCATTTTCGCGCGGCAGGCCGCCACCGTCACGAACGAAAGGCAGGAGGAACAATTGCGCGCCACCACCCGCGCCATTTTGATCTGGACGTTCCTGGTGTGGCTGGTCTGCGGCGGAGCCGTCCTCGCCGCCACCGCTCCGCTGTCCCGTTTGCTGGCGATTTCCAATCCCGCCTCCCTTTACTTCACTGTCCTGATCACTTTGACAGGAATGTGGATACCCATCGGCAAAGGATTGTTGCAAGGCAAGCATCTGTTTGGCGAGCTGGGCTGGTTGCAAATCAGCGATGGAGTGGGCCGCTTCTCGGTCATGCTGCTGGTGATATTCGTGCTGGCCGGGAAGGCGGCCGGCGGCATGTTCGCGGCCGTGGTCGGACAGGTGATCACGCTGGTCCTCGGCGCCTGGCTCACGCGCAATCTCTGGCGGGCGCGCCCGGCGGTGGCCTTCCTTTGGAAGACCTGGCTGGGCCATGCCTTGCCGCTGACCCTCGGGCTGGGCACCGTTCTGGTAATGTCTAGTATTGACATGCTCTTTGTCCAGGGCCTGTTCCCGGACAAGACCCAAACCGCCCTTTATGGCGGGGCCATGCTGGCCGGTTTCGCCATCAATCAATTCATCGCCCCGGTGGCGCTCGTCATGTTTGCGCGTGTGGCCAAAAGCGTCGCCCGGGAGGAAAGCTCCGATTCCCTCGGCATGACTTTGGCGGCGACCATTCTTTTCGGCAGCGTGGCGGCGATCGGCTGCACCCTGTTCCCCAAGTTGCCGCTGCGATTCATGTATTTCAGCAATCGCGCCATGTGGGACGCCGCCCCGCTGGTCCCCTGGTTTGCCTGGGCCTTGCTCCCGTTGACCGTGTCCTATGTTTTGGTGCAAAACATCCTGGCCCGCGGCCGGTTCCAGGCGGTGCCGTGGCTTATGGTGGTGCCGGCGCTTTACTCGGCCGCCTTGTGCCTCCAGGCTCCCGCCCTTCTTGACATGAAACCCTTCGACGCCTTTATTCGCGTCATTCAAACATTGGGCGCGGCCAGCCTCCTGCTCTGCGCCCTGGCGGCCTGGTTCTCCCGCGCTCCCGCCGCTACCGTTTCGGATCGGGGATCGGCTCCGGCGCGTGCAGTTTCCGATAAACCCAGTTCTCCAGTGGTTTAAAGAGTTTGCGCAGCGGCGCAAAAGGCGAATAAATCCAGCGCAATCGCACCACGGAAAGCAACATGGTTAGTGATGTCCTGCCCAATGCCACCTTGGACCCGATCTTATCCGTCCATTCCGTGGGCACCTCCAGCACGCTGAAACCCTCGCGCTTGAGTATGTAAAGAAGATTAATGTCGAACGCCATGTCCGCGATGAACAGCGAAGAATGGATCTTTTCCACCGCCTCCCGCCGGATCACCTTCGCGCCGCATTGCGTGTCCCTGATGTTCATCCAGAAAAGCAGTTGCACGATGGCGTGGAAGGTCCGGCTGGCGAATCGCCGCTGGCCCGATTGCATCTGGTGCAGGACGGCTCCGGGAATCCAGCGCGAGCCGATGACGCAATCGGCCTCTCCCGCATGGCGCGCCAAATCGGCGAAAGCCGCCGGGCTGGTTGCTCCGTCGGCATCCACATAGCCGATCACGTCCGCCAGCGGCGCCAGGCGCAGGCCTTCGATCAACGCCCCACCCTTGTGGATAGGCTCCTTGAATACCACGGCGATGACTTCGTTGTACTGGGCGTTGACCTTTTGCACCACACCGAGCGTATTGTCTGTGCAGCCGTTCAGCACCACCACCAATTGGAATTTCCCCTCGTAATTTCTCCGGAAATAATCCGCATACGCCAGCAAGACAGGCCCGATCCGTTGCTCCTCGTTATGAGCCGGAATCAATAGCAAAACGCTGGGAAAAACCTGCTTCACGCGCCCTACTTACCCAAGCCGCGCGCTAATGTCGAGAGGAAGGTGGGCCGCTTTTATCTTGACGGCATGAAGCGCCCTTTGCCGCGATGGCGCCCGCCGCCGCCGCCTTTCGAGTTGCGGGCGGCTCGTTGCTCGATATTCTGATACACCTCGAAACCATGGCCGATTTGACCCTGGGGACGCTCGTCCACCGGCCGCGCCTCGGTGACGGCGATGTTTCGTCCGTCCAACGAATGGCTGTGCAGAGACAGCGCGGCGGCGGCCACTTCCGGAGTGGCCATGGTCACATAGGCCCGGCCGTTGGAGCGGCCCGTGGCCGGATCAAGGACCAACTTCACTTCCAAAACCTGCCCTTTTTGCGAAAATAAAGCCCGAAGACTTGCGTCGGTAATGCCGGGGGCAAGATTTTCCACATATAATCTATTGTTCATATTCCTTTTACCTTCTGGTGCGTTCCCGGCCATTGGAGCCTGGATAATTACGGAAAGCCTGCACCCAACATTCCCTACTCTCGCGGAAATGCAAACTATTTTTCAGCTAATTCATTCCGGACCGCCCCGGCCTTAGCGCCCCGTGGGGAAAATGGTGACCACCGTGTCACGAATACATTCGTCGCCCATTTGGGTGTTCTCGGATCGAAACATCGGCTCGATCGAGGCCCAATAATCCTTCTGCGACTGCGGACGCTGCAACAGCCCTTCCCGGCTGATCCGATGAATCGCCGCGATGTCGGATGGCCGGACTGCGGTCGTTCGCGACAAAACACCCTGGGCGGGAGCGGCTGGAACCACTGCGTCCTTGGGTTTGACAACCGTCTTTTGCTGTTGCGCCGAAGGACGCGAAGCCAATTGGCCCGCTCTCGGCACAGTATTCGTGGCCCCAAATGCAGTCAACCCCTCCACAATCAACACAAAGGTCAGCACCACAACGTTTTTCATAACTCACCTCCTTTTTGCAGTATCCCCCTGCCTCGAAACGATCCCGAAAGAAATATCGTCCGGTTTCAGGCAATGTCAATTTGGCCCGGGTTGAATTCTCTCGAACTGTGGCGATTCAAATTCCATCCCATGCGCCGCGGCGACAGCCTGGTGCGTGACCTTGCCGTTCATCACGTTGATGCCGCCGGCCAGTTCCGGTTGTTTCCGGCAGGCCTCGGCCAACCCCCAATCCGCCAGCAATTCGAAATAACGATACGTCACATTGGTCAGCGCCTGTGTTGCCGTGCGCGCGTAGGCGCCGGGCATGTTGGTCACGCAATAATGAGTCACCCCTTCCTCCACATAAACGGGATGGTCATGCGTCGTGGGCCGCGAAGTCTCGGCGCATCCGCCCTGATCAATGGCGATGTCCACCAGCACACTGCCCGGACGCATCTTGCACAACATATCGCGGCTGATCAATTTGGGGGCCTTGGCGCCAGGCAACAAAACTGCGCCAATCAACAAATCCACCGTCGGCAGCAAATCCACCAAATGCGCTTCGCTGGAGAAAAGGGTGTGCGCGGTGTGCAGGGTGATGTCCAGGAAACGCATCCGTTCCAAATCCACTTCCAGGACCGTCACGTCCGCGCCCAATCCGGTGGCCATGCGGGCGGCATTGATGCCGCTGGCGCCGCCTCCCAACACGACAACGCGCCCCGGCAAAACACCCGGCACACCGCCCAGCAACACCCCGCTTCCACCGTTGTGTTTCGCCAAAAAATATCCCCCCACCAGGATCGACATGCGCCCCGCGATCTCGCTCATCGGCTCCAGCAACGGCAGCCGCCGATGCACCTCGATTGTTTCGTAGGCAATGCCCGTTACCCCGGACTTCAATAGCGCCTCCGTCAGCGACCGGCTGGCCGCCAGGTGCAGATAAGTGAAAAGAATCTGGCCGGCATGCAAAAGCGCATACTCCGATTCCTGGGGCTCCTTGACCTTGACGATCATTTCGGCCTTCTCAAAAACGGCCTTGTGATCGGAAGTCAATTCCGCGCCGGCGCTTTCGTAATCGGCATCCCGATAACCCGAGCCGGCCCCGGCGGAGCGCTCCACCACCACTTGATGGCCGCGCTTGCACAATTGGTACACCGCCGACGGCAGCAAAGCCACGCGGTGTTCCTGAAGTTTAATTTCTTTGGGAACGCCGATAATCATGGGTCGATGATAACGGCTAAATGCTGAAGGCTAAAGGCTAAACTAATAGCTCCGCTTCTGCAATTTACGGTTGGTCTTTCCCAATAAATGGAGAGCTTGTTTGACCGTATCCCATTCAACATGATTATGAGGATACAGGATTCAAGCCAATCCTCATGCGAGGTTCTTGTGGTTCGGACGTCTTTAAAAAGCGACTGGTGGAAAGGACACTCGATGAAAACCTGCAACAGCAGCGACTGCTCCCCGTATGGGCGAAAGAGGGATCCTTCCGCATCTTGATTCACAATGAAAGGACATCTGAAATGAGAATCACTTTGGGAGAATTGACCGTGCGCACGGCCATTATGGCAGTGCTGCTGATTGGCCTGCCTGGTGTTTGCCACGCTCAGGCCCCTGATCCGGCCTCATTGGTGTTGGTCACTTCGCCTCCGCCTCACGGCAACTTTTGGAGTTTGCAGGGTAATTATCCTCCCTTTCCTTGCGACCCATTTCCCCAACTTCCCTTGTTTTCAGATGGGACGCCTGGAACCTATTATTACGACGCCAGCGGCTTTGATTTTCAGAGCCTCCGGCAAATGCAAATGGAATCGGCGCCCACTCCGCCCGGCCTGCCTTCCGTCGGCACCAATTATTCCGGGTCAAGCGGAGGCGGAGGCGGTGGCAGTGGCGGGTGGCAGCAGGCAAGTTTCACGCTCAACGGCCCATTGGATTACGCGGCCTACACCAATCTCTGGCTCTCGATAAGCAACGAGGGGACAACCAGTTATGTGACGCTGGAAAGCACATTATCGAATCTGACGTATCTGGTCTTCACTAACGGTGATTTGGCCAATCCGAGCGGATGGGGGCTTTACACAAATCTATTAGCGACGAATAACGTCACCACGGTCCCGCCTTTGAATACGGGGACCAACAGCATCTTCTTTAGCGCGGCGCTGGTGTGGAGCACCTGCACGAATGCGTATGCCCTGCCGGACTGGGAATCAATGATCGAGTACGATTCCCTTTGCGTCCCATCGGGTTACATTACCAACGGGCTCGTGGCATATTGGCGGCTGAACGAAGATGGTGGCACAACGGCGATAGATTCCAGCGGCAACGGAGTCAATATGCCTTTGTCTAACAATCCTTCTTGGGGCTCTAACTATTTGAAATTCAACGGGAACGAGCAATATGGGGATGCTGGAAGCAATGCCTTGATCAGCCTTGATCAACATGATAAGACGATTTGTGCGTGGGTCAACCAAACTGAGACCAACTACCAGGCAATCGTTGACAAAAGTTACTGGTATTCCGGCAGTGATTATGCAGGATGGCGGTTTTATAACCAGAATTACCAACTCAATTTGACCATAGAGCAATGGACACTAACAGATCAGGGATCAGAGGGCGTGACACCTGGTCAGTGGACATTTGTGGCGGTTGCGTGGCATCATGCGTATGACACAGCAGATTTTTACATCAACGGCATCCTGGATTCCACAGTCGGCAATGGCGCAATAAGCGAAACATCAAGCGATGGAGCTGATTTGGAATTGGGAAATGCCCAAAACAACGGCTACGATGGCGCTCTCTGCTTCGACGGTTCCATGCGCGATGTCGCACTCTATAATAAGGCCTTGACATCCAGCGAAATTCAAACCAATTTTCTTTGCACTATGTTATCGACTGTAAACAACCCGGATTTACTCTATTACAAGATGCCCAATGGAACTGAGACGAATCCTCCCATCCCTTTCAATGTTCCTGATAGTTCGACGCTTGGAGGCACGAATGCCGAGTATCTTGGCGGTGTGTCCACCGTTTGGACCAATGGGCCGGACCAACCAGTGGGCACATACACAGCAATGCACTTTGATGGCGGGGCCACCACTGGAATGGGAGGCGAGACAAACGGCAGCTACATAGATACCACGCATTCCACATTGTTCAACTTCACGACGAACTTATTCACAATTAACTTGTGGGTCAGACCAACGCAATCCCCCGACCATTATATCATGCAGAATTGTGATGCTGCGTTTAGCAATGGTTGGTATTTGTACGTTGACGATTACAACGTTTACTTTTCAATGATGAGCAATGGGGTGGGGAAGTCCATCGAGACTCCCAGTGCAGGGGCGGCGAATACTGGAGTGTGGAACATGCTAACCATTGTGCGAAGCGTGGATACAAACACCACTATTTACATCAATGGTCTGCCGGTAGTCAGCGGCGATCTTCCAAGCCCAGGCCCCAGCGGCGCTAGCCTGAAATTTGCGGTCGATCCAGATAGCACCAATTACTACGATGGCGATATTTGGCTGCCCCAAATTTGGAGCAGTGCTTTATCGCCGGTTGATGTCGCCAATCTCTACTTCAATCAGTTATCAGGGAGCCCTTGGCCGTGACGAGTTGCAAATGAGAACATTTATAAGCATCGTTTTTATCATGTTAGTGGTAAACGCCATCCCTACGGTAACGCACGCGCAATTCACGTACAGCACAAACATGGACAATACGCTGACCATCACCGGCTACACTGGTCCTCCTGGCCCTGTGACGCTTCCCAGCAACATCAATGGTCTTTCGGTTAACGGCATAGCGGAGAATGCGTTCAAGTTTAACGGCGATATGACTGGCGTAACAATACCATCCAATATCACTACTATTGGTGACGCTGCGTTTTGGGCGTGTTCCGCTTTGGGAGGAGTCACGCTGGAGGAAGGATTTAAGTCTATGGGCAGCGATATGTTTGCATATTGTGTCAATCTTACGAATGTGATGATACCGGAAACGGTTACCAGTATAAGTGACAACGCTTTCTTCTACTGCTCTGGATTACAAACCATAAGTATTCCGAGTAGCGTTGGCAGCATCGGTGCTCATGCGTTCGAAGGGTCGGGTTTGAATAGTTTGGTCATGCCAGACAGCGTCACCAACATGGGTTTTGCCACCTTCGCCTCCTGCCAAAATCTGACGAATTGCGATCTTGGGAGTGGGGTTACGGCGGTCGTGAACTGGATGTTTGACCTTTGCACGGGCCTTACCAACCTCGTCATTCCAGGAAATATCATAAGCCTGGATGATTACGCATTTTATGGATGCACAAATCTGACGACTTTGACGCTTTCTAATGGCCTGGGTAGCGTTGGTGGGGAATCGGGTTACGTATTCGAAGGTTGCACAAACCTGAGGAATCTCGTAATCCCCGGAAGCATCACCAACATTGGAACGTACGCTTTCCAAGGTTGCAGCCTGACTAATGTCACGATTCTCGGCAGCGCCAATATCGGTGAATATGCATTCGCAGAAGTGCCTCTGAGCAGTGTTTACATTCAGGGCGGGTCCATTGGAGCTTTTAGCTTCGAGCTATGCACGAACCTCACCAGTCTCACCCTTGGCACCGGCCTTACGAACATTGGCCTGGACGCATTCAATTCTGACCCCATCACAAATCTTGTCATTCCCGGCAGTGTCAACACCATCGGAGAGGACGCGTTTGCCGTAAGCCAACTGACCAACCTGATCATTTCAGAGGGTGTTAGCACCATCGGGGAAGGCGCCTTCGCTCTGAATCATATCACCAGCCTGATTATTCCTTCCAGCGTGACCAGCATCGGCGACCAAGCATTCTACATGTCCATCAACCTCACGAACATAATAATCGGGCGGGGCGTCAGCAACATTTACACCGGCGCATTCATGAGCTGCGGCAATCCCGCGAACTTTTTCTTTTTGGGCAATGAACCCGCTGTCATTGGGAACCAAGACGGGCCGGTGTTCGGGGGTGACATCAACACAACAGTCTATTACCTGCCGGAGACGGCAGGCTGGGGGAATAGTTATCAAGGGGTGCCGACGGTGATGTGGGATCCGATTATCCAAACGGGCTGGCCGAGTTTCGGGGTGAGCAATGGACAATTTGGATTCAACATCACGAGCAAGGCCACCATTCCGATCGTCGTCGTAGCCAGTACCAATTTGGGGAGCGGGCCGTGGGTGCCGTTGTTGTCCTGCACCCTAACCAACCCCTTGGATGGACCGCCGCTCTATTTTTCCGATCCCTTCTGGAGCAATTATCCGAGCCGGTTTTATCGAATTGCATTTCCGGACCAATATCCAACGATAACGGAGTCTCCTTCCGTGATAATCACAAACGCCGGCTTTGGCATTGGCAACAATCAATTCGGCTTCACCATCACCGGCCCAGCCAATATCTCTGTCACGGTGCAGGCCACTACAAATTTGCCGGGTGGATCATGGACGAACCTGCAATCTTTCACCCTGACAAACGGCTCCATCTATTTCACTGACCCTGGATGGACCAATTATCCCAGCCGGTTTTATCGAATAGCATATCCGCCGGCCGAATAAATGTGGAAACCGCAAAAACCAGCTACATGTTGCCGCAAATATGGGGCACGCCGTTGTCCCCATCAGAAGTTGCGAATCTGTATTTTAACCGTATCCGTCTGATGGAACACATTGAGGCGGGCTCTCTGCATTCGCCTGACATATGGCATGCGGCCCTTTTTGAAACCTACTCTCTCCTGTGCTACTTCCCATCGCGGAGGAGATGGGGAATTAAATTGCGGCGCGTTGCCGCGGAAATGCCGCACTGCGGGCGTTTGGGCGAGGTGAACGGCGCGTTCTTGACATCGAAGCCGCTGTCGGATTGTATAATCCAAGTCTGGAAAAAGGAAGAAAATCACGAAAAAGGCCTGCGCCGGCCGTGGCCAGGAAACCAAAGTGGAAATCGTAAATCGTACCAATAACGGGCCTGTGGTCGCCATCGCCAATGTTCTCTGATCGCTTGCCTAAACCGACGAGCAAATGAGTTACTCTGAATACACCTCCAATATTACGCCGCAAATTCAGAACTTGTTGGCGACCACTTCGCAGCAAAACGTCCTTCCTATGTCATCTTTTTTAGGATATGAAGTTAGACGCAAATCACATGCCAGAATGCGGATCCGAGCCCAGCCTTTCTCGTCGCTCATGAGCAAGCCATTCGTGTGGGCACTGTTGATTTTATCGGCGCTCGTCGTGCAATCCGGTCGTTTGCGAGGCTCGGAGACGACTGCGAGCAACGATGTCCCCGTTGCGAGAGCGCGGGTCATCATTGACAACGATTTTGGGGGCGATCCCGACGGCCTTTTCCAATTAGCCCATCATCTTCTCTCTCCCTCGATTGAGATTCGAGGCATCATTGGCTCACACAATTACCCAGATGGCTTCTACGGGCACGCCGGGTCGTCGGAGAATGCCTGTGCGACGGTAAACGAATTACTCACGGTGATGAACCTTGTCGGAAAGGTTCCTGTTTATCAGGGGGCGAACGAGCGGATCGGGCAGGCAGGCAATGCGGTTGGTTCTGAGGCAGCTCGCTTCATCGTGCGGGAGGCCATGAAAGAGGATACGAAGACACCGCTGTATATTGCGTGTGGAGCGGGGCTCACCGATTTGGCGAGCGCCTGGCTTATGGAGCCACAAATCGCTAAACGCATTCGGCTGGTGTGGATCGGAGGACACGAACACGAGGGCATCGCTTCGCCGCCGCCCGGCGGACAGCAAGTCGAGTATAACCTCGGAATTGATATCAAGGCCGCGCAGGCCATATTCAATCAATCGGAGATCCCCATCTGGCAGGTGCCGCGCGATGCATACCGCCAGGCGTTGGTGTCGGATGCCGAATTGCGCAATCGAATGAATGAACAGGGAAGACTGGCTGGCTTTCTCCTCAGCAGATTGCGCGAAATGAAGAAGCAGGCGAATCGCTCCTTGGGCGAGACTTATATCCTGGGAGACAGTCCGCTGGTGCTTTTGACGGCGTTGCAGTCCTCGTGGGAGCCGGATCCGTCATCCAGCAGCTATACGAACATGCCCACTCCGAGAATCACAGCTGGGGCGTTGTATGAGAACAACCCGCAGGGCAGACGAATGCGGGTCTACACGCATCTGGATACCCGGCTGATGTTTGAGGATTTTTACGCGAAAGTCGGATTGTTTGACCGACACGCCGAAATCAAGAAATGAGCTTCCGACTGTCTTCAACTCACCTGTCGGCAAACGACGTGTCATCCGAGACTGCCAGAAGGAAAAGTCAACCGGGCCAATGCGCCCCAAATCAACATTGTATTCGTTCGAAGTAAAGTAATCGCTTGAAGGAGCACATTGAAGTTGCTGCGCACTGCTAGCGGACGCCCCGGTCAACTAATAATGTGCCTGATAATCGCCCGCCTGGACCGGGATTTCCAAACGGTTTCCTCGACGGATTCCTTTCGCATTTTTGCCATCAAGCTGGATATTCTCGTGCCCGGCGCGATAAGGCAGGGCTAAGGTGGTTCTTATCCCAGGTGGAATCGTGAGGGTCACTTTCAGTTCCACCCCGTTCCTCTCCCAAGCGACTGTAACTGGTCCGTATTCCGTGACAACGGTGCCCTTGGCCGTGGTCAAATCCGCCAGATGCGGCTCGATTCGCAGTTCCTTGGAAGAAACAGCCGCGTCGCGGCGGACTCCCAGTACATACGCGCTGAGGAAATACCCGGGATACATTCCGTAGATATGCGCTTTGGAACCGCCTGCGAATTCTTCCCAGGAGCACTGCAACGGTGATGCCACCATTCCCTGCCATTCCTTGCGGAATAAGTCGAGCACACGCTGGTCCTGAGCGGGCTCATCCATCTCGTAGAGTTGTTTGGCCAGATAATAATAGGTCATTATCCGCGCATTGCCTGTGGCCTCCTGTTTTATCATGGCTTGCAATACGCGCTCCCGACGATCTGGCGGAACCGCTCCCCGATCCAACGCAAAGATGCTGGCATGCAGAGTTGGCGCCGCGAGGTTGTTCTTGCGGGGTATGGCCAGCCTCCTTTTGGATTCCGCAAGGTCCGCATCGTCGAAGTATCCTGCAAAATAGGTGCCTGCAGCCTCGTCCCAGAGTACATTATTGATGGCCTGTTTCAAATTGGCGGCTGCGCCCTCGAAACGCTGGCTGTCGCCAGTCTCACCGATTAGCGCCCCCATCTTGGAGGCATCCTCCAAGGCGCGGCAGACAAATACGTTGAGCGTGGTGCCTTCGCCGGTGAAGTAGCCGACTGGATTACCCCAGACCACCCAGTCGCGGGCGCGCACCAAGCCCCGCTCGCTGCGCAGATGGAGGAAATAATCCATCTGCGCGACAATCGCTGGCCAAATTTCCCGCACCGCCTGTTTGTCGCCAGTGGCTTCCTCGTAAAGGCGCACTCCCTCGACCCAGTCACACGCCCGATCTTCCATCTTCGCGTGGATATCGTAGCGGTCAGAGCAAGTATGGGCCTTCACCCAACCGCCGGGTTGTAGCGTGAGTGCCGTGCGGCGGATCAGTTCCCCGAGTAGCCTGGTATCCCCGTAAACCGTCTGCCCGTTATTGCCCGCCACGGACATCGCGGTGCGCGTGATGTCATATCCCGGTGGCGTGTCATCCATCCATTCCACCCGTTCGCGGTCGGCGCAGTCCACATAGGAATCCTCACTAAGTACCTGGCAGGATCGGGCGCACATCGCCCAAAGCTTGTTCAGAAAGGGGTCCGAACTGGTGAATGAAGCCGAGCAATCGAAGGGATAGAGCCGTTCTTTCAGCGTGAACCCGGTAATCGTGACCTGCCCCTTCTTGACGACAACCGCGCCTTGGGTTACACCCCGCGTGTCAATGGTGAAGTAGCTCTGCTTCCCCGCTTTCGCCTCATAAACAACATCATAAGGTTCGATTTTCGTCTCTGTTCCTGCTTCCGCTTCAAGGGTGAGCAACGGATAGGCCTGGACAATCCGATCCGGCGCGAAATCCAGTTTCTCACCGGCTTTGAGGGTGACAGGCAGCGACACCCCGCCTGCAAAACGAACTGGAACCACCGTTTCTCGGAGCCGGGGAATCCGCCTAGAAGTCAGTGGCCCCCAGCTCCCTCCGGAGATTGTATATGCGGTTTTCCATCTCGCGTCATCGTAACCGGGCTGTGTCCAGTCCCCATCCTCCACCGTGGCGTCAACCAACGATTCACCCAAGTTCGGCCAACTGGCATCCACCGCACGGTACCGGGTGGAGTCGGTCCACTTCCATGATTCGTCCGTGGACCACAATGTCCGCGTTCCCAGTTGCAGCACCGCTGTCAGCCCTGGTTGGTGCCGCATGACTTTCCCACCCGAGAGGTTTCCGATGCAGAGCAGTGCAATGCTGTTTATTCCCGGCCGCAAAAAAGGGGCAATCTCCAGCGAGTCATATTCAGGACCATTGGGCTGGAATCGTGCTGGACCGCGATCCACATAAGTTCCGTTCACCCATAGAACATAGCGGGCGTCGGCAAAGAGATGCAGGAGTGCGCTGGTAGGCTGCTTCTCCAGATTAAAGCTTTTCCGAAATCCAACTGCAACTCCTTGTTTGTCCCCAGCCATCGGGGCATCCGCCCAAATGAAAGCAGCTTGAAGCTGTTTGCCAATCGGATCCTGCAATATCCGCAGTACGCCGGTCAACGGAGGAGCGACTTCAGGCTGGGGGTTCGCGATCCCGGCACCTTTCACAAGCCCGCTGGTCGTCGGTTGGGCCTGGGACTCGCTGATCCCACCGGGGAGCATGACTGCCAGCAGCCAGCAAACCGCAGCCGCACTAACTCTCAAAAATAGACGTCTTTGAGTGTTATGGATCATGATCCGCGCCGGCTCATAATCGTGTTTCACCCAATCAAGCTCTGGCGGTGACATCTGATTTTGCTTAAAACCAATGAAAACTCAAGGGTTTTTCGCGAGCGGCGCGGTAGCTCCTTTCCTTGAAAATCCGCAGTCTCAAACCAGCGATGAATTTGGCTTCAACATCACCGGCAGCTCCGACATCCCGGTGTCCGTGGTGGCCTGCACCAACCTGTCGAA
>Ga0224555_1000883_pt1 | contig 45234 bp, 33 predicted proteins | sample 714S23034metaG_FD_180687 | JGI IMG/M metagenome (GOLD analysis project Ga0224555, IMG submission 180687) | Peat soil microbial communities from Stordalen Mire, Sweden - 717 S2 30-34 | ecosystem: Environmental > Terrestrial > Soil > Wetlands > Peat | place: Sweden: Norrbotten County, Stordalen...
ACGCCTGATTCAGATCGTCGGACCGAAAACACTTTCCCATAGCCGCATCTTAAGCCGAAGTACCCTCTGGAAAAACTATGATGTTTGGTGCCCCTGGAGAATCTATTCCCGACAGACTCCTAGCGGCCAAGTATGGCGTTAACCGTTCAAGCCGCATACCTCCTGTACAATTTCACCGAATGAAGCAGGAGGCGAAAGTTTCGGCGAGCGTTTGGATTGTGCTCGCGTGGATCTTGCTGGGGGCGGCGGTGTGGGTTGCGGCCGAGCCCATTGCTTCTCTGCGCCCGAGCAACTACGTCAATGATTTTGCCGGCGTGCTGGATGCGGCTACCGAGGCGCGGTTGAACGATCTTTGCCGGCAGGTGGATCAGAAGGCGCAGGCGCAGATTGCCGTGGTTACGGTGAAGTCATTGGATGGGCAGGACGCGGTGAGTTACGCGGTGGCGCTGTATCAGAAGTGGGGGATCGGGGCGAAAGGGAAGGATCGCGGAGTGCTGATTCTGCTGGCGACGGCGGACCACAAGTATTGGATTACGGTCGGATATGGGCTGGAGCCGATTCTTCCGGACGGAAAGGTGGGCGGGTTCGGACGGGAAGCGGTGCCGTTGCTGAAAAGCGGGAATTATGCGGGAGCGGTCACGCTGATGACGGCGCGCGTGGCCTCGGTGATTGCCGAGGATGCGGGCGTGACGCTGGAGAATCAGCCTCGGCTGGCCGCGCCTCGCCAGCGATCTGAGCCTGGCAGTTGGCTGGGGGTGGTGCCGGTTCTAATCCTCGTTCTCCTCTTTGTTGTGATTCCCATTTTGCGAGCGCTATTTCGAGGCGGCAGTGGTCGGGGCGGGGGCGGATCTGGATTTTTGTCGGGACTGCTGTGGGCCATGCTGTTTAGCAACATGGGGGGCGGTCGCGGTGGATATGGTGGGGGCGGGTTTGGTGGCGGCGGTGGTGGAGGCGGGTTTGGTGGGTTTGGCGGTGGGAGTACGGGCGGCGGCGGGGCGGGCGGGAGTTGGTAGAGAGTGTTCCATGTGTGGATTTACGGGAGGCTGCTCCGTTCAAGGGCTGAGAGTGTGCGCGAGAACGGGCCGTCCCTCCGGGACTTGAATCATTGTTCCAGCTTTCCCAGCGCTGAAGCGCTGGGCTAAGCTGGATCGCCCCTCCGGGGCTGGATTCTCCAAGGTTCATGAAGTATGAAGCACTCTAGAGAGTGAGAGGCGCGGAATGGTTCCGGAAAAACTGATTAACGAGTTTGTCGAACGGATGCGGGCGGCGGCGGGAACGAATCTGGTGGCGGCGATTCTTTATGGGTCGGCGGCGGCGGGAGATCATATTCCCGACTACTCGGATGTGAATCTGCTGTGCGTGCTCGGGGAGACTTCTTTCGCGGCGATAGAGGCGCTGGCTCCGGCGATGGAATGGTGGGGGAAGCAGAAGCATCGGCTGCCGCTGCTGCTGAGCGCGGACGAGATGCGGCGGTCGGCGGACGTTTTCTCCATTGAGTTTTTGGACATGCGGCGACACTACCGGCTGCTCTGGGGAGAAGACATTCTGAAGACGCTGGAGATTCCGACGCGGTGGCATCGGGCGCAAGTGGAGTATGAACTGCGAGAGAAGACGATCCTGCTGCGGCAGCGGTTGCTGATGACGTCGGGGAACGACGAGGCTAAGTGGGACCTGTTACTGCGCTCGCTGCCCGCGTTTGGGACGCTGTTCCGTCATGCGCTGATTGCGCTGGGGGATGCGGGAGCGGGATCGAAGCGGGATGCGGCGGCTGCGCTGGCGGCGAAGCTGGGGATTGATACGAGCGTGTTTGGGGAACTGCTCGATATTCGGGAGCGGAAGAGAGAGCGGAAGTCGGCTAAGGTCGATGAAGTGTTCGCGCGCTATTTGATGTTGGTGGAGCAGGTGACGGCGGCGGTGGATCGGATGCTGGATCCGGCTGCGTGATGAGTCGATGGTGGAGCGACGGGCGTCTCGTCCGTCCAGCAGTTTGGCGGCCGGGCGGGGACGCCCGGCGCTCCACCGGCAAGAAAATTCTGTGTTCAGGAGAGTGACATGAGCAAGGGCTGGATTGTACTGATTGTCCTGGTGGTGATCGTGCTGGTGCTGTTTGGACAGTACGTGGGAGTGCGCAATCAACTGGTAGCTAAGGATCAGGCGGTGAAGGCGGCGTGGTCGCAGGTGGACATCGTGCTGCAGCGGCGCGCGGATTTGATTCCGAACCTGGTGGAGACGGTGAAAGGATATGCGCAGCAGGAAGTGACGGTGTTTGGGGACATTGCCAAGGCGCGGTCGGCGCTGCTTTCGGCGCAGACTCCGACCGATAAGATTGCCGCGAACGGGCAGTTGGATGGGGCGATTGGGCGGTTGCTGTTGATTGTGGAGAATTATCCGCAGCTGAAGTCGAATGAGAATTTTTTGCGCTTGCAGGATGAACTGGCGGGGACGGAGAACCGGATCGCGGTTGAGCGCAAGAGATATAACGATACGCTGCAGGATTACAACACTTATCTGCTGCAGTTCCCGAACAATTTGTATGCGGGGTTTGCGGGCTACAAGCAGAACCCGGCGTACTTCCAGGCCTCGGAAGGTTCGCGGGTGGCGCCTAAGGTGGACTTTGGCGCGAAGCCGGCGGCTCCGGCAGCGGCTCCGGCGCATTGAGTTGGGTGGAGCGGTCGATGGTCGATGGTCGTTCGTCGTTCGTCGGTCGCAACGGTGCTGGCGAATGACTGACGCCTCACTACTATGGCGAATCCAGAGTTGCTATGACCTCGGCGGCTGCCGAGCCGCGCTCGGCTTGGACGGCCCGGGGCGGCCGTCCCTACACGGGACACTGCAACGCTGAATTTGCTCTAACGACCAACGACTGACGACTGACGACCAACGACTGATCACCAAAATAACTGAACATATTTCGGGTACGTGCGTCACATTCTGGTGAGGCGCAGTTTGGTATATAGATGGGAAGGGTTTCTGGAATCCCCTCCGATTCCGAAGTCTCGGACACGAGGGGATTGGTATGGGGCACCGCAATGAGCCGTTTCTGGCTACGGTTCGAAAAGTTCTTCGAGTAGTCGTCTTCCGGGTATTTCTCTTTCAACTCATCTTTGTTGCTTCCGCGGTTTGGGGGCAGGATGCGTCTACGGGCGCGTTGCGGGGCGTGGTATTGGACGCACAAGGGGCGGCGATTACGAACGCGGACATCGTGGCGATCCGGGTGGAGACGGGGATCCGGTATCACTCGGCCACGGATTCGGCGGGACGATTTGCGGTGGACCTGCTGCCGCCGGGGCAGTATTCGGCGCGGGCGGAGGCGGAAGGCATGTCGCCGGAGATTTCGCCGGTGATGCGGGTGGAGATCGGAGCGGCGGCGCTGGTGACGTTCAAGCTGAAGGTGGCAGGGCCGAGGGAAACGATCACGGTGTCAGATGCGCCGCGGATGGTGGAGATGGATCCTAGTTCCTTAACGGCGCTGGTGGAGGAGCGAGCGATCGAGGATTTGCCGCTGAACGGGCGGAGGTTCACGGATCTGTTGTTGCTGATGCCGGGGGTGACGCAGGATCCGCGAGACTTGACGTCGGGATCGAACGGGGACCTTTCCTATGGCGGGATTCGCGGATATAACAACAGCTTCCTGGTGGATGGAGGAGACGACAACAACGGGTTCTATGCGCAGGCCTCGGGGCGGTATCGCGCGCCTTACCAGTTTTCGAACGAGATGGTGCAGGAGTTCCGCGTGCAGTCGAGTGGTTATGGGGCGGAGTCGGGACGGGCCGGGGGCGCGGTGGTGAATGTGGTGACCAAGTCGGGCACGAATCATTGGCACGGGAACACGTTCTATTATTTGCGCGACAGTGCGCTGGGAGGAGCGGCGCCTCCATTTATGACTTTCGATCCGAGCAATGTGCAGCACCAGTTTGGAGCGACGCTCGGAGGGCCGATCCAGCGCAACAAGACGTTCCTGTTTGCGAGTTACGATCAGCACATTTTCGATTTGCCCAGGGTGGTGCAATTTGAAAACGGTTCGACGGTAGTGGCGCCGCAGATGGGGACGTACCCGACTCCAGGGGATTACGAGGTCTGCGATCCGCGTATTGGCGGGTCGGCCTGTGATCAGGCAATCGTGCCGGGTTGCCCTCCTGCCAGTGCGGGTGGGCCGCCCTGTGTTGCGCCAGCCGGAATGACGGCGGCGGCATGGCTTTCGCAGAATGGGGGAACGTTTCCTGCGAAGTTGCTGGGGGAAACGGGATCCTTGAAGCTGGATCGGGTGCTGGGTCCGCATCAGTCTCTTTCGGCGCGGCTGAGCACGGCACGGTCTTACGGGATGAACAACGTCTCTTTTGATTCGGGAAGTCCGATTACGAATTATGCGATGAGCGGGAACGGGGAAGAGGACGTGGCGACGGAAAGCGCGTCGGTGAGTTTGTCGGGCAGCATTACGCCGCGGCTGACGAGCCATCTGCGGGCGCAGTTTTCGCGTGACCTGGAACAGTCGTTTCCAAATATGACGGGGACACGGACGAGCATCTACAGTTGGATGACGGATCTGGGGCAATCGTCGACCTTGCCGCGGCAGACGCGGGAACACCGGCTGCACCTGGCGGAGACTCTGAGCCTGAACCGGGGCCGGAACCAGTGGAAGTTCGGGGCCGACGGGATGCGGACCTGGGACTACAACTACTTTCCTTCGCTGTACAGTGGCGAGTATTACTTCGACGACATTGCGGTGAATCCGCTTACGTTTGTGCCGATGCACGGGGGACTGGAGTTAACGCCGCTGCGGGCGTATGCGCACACCATCATGCCGAGCTGGAATTGGGATGCTGGGAGCTGGACTGGAGCGCCGGCCAATGTGGCGCGATATTACATGCAGAATTTCGGGAACCCGGTGTCGCATCCGAACAGCAACGACTACTCCGCGTTTGTGCAGGACACGGCGCGGCTGACGCCGCATTTCACCTTGAGCCTGGGGGCACGCTACGATCTGCAGACGTTTTCGAAGACGGGAATGGAGAGTAATCCGCTGTGGCCGGCGGCGGGGAAGATGCCGTTGAAGGAGACGAATTTTGCGCCGCGGCTGGGAATTGGTTATGCGATCGGCACCGAGTGGCCGATGATGGTGCGGGCGGGATTTGGAATTTTCTATACTCGCATTCCGCAGATTTATCAGTCGGCGGTGATCAATGACAATGGGCTGGCCGACAACTATCTTTCCCTGGACAATACGAATTATTACCAGCACCAGGTGTTTCCTTCTTATCCGAATGCGGCGTTCAGTTGTCCGCGGGGCCCGGTCTTATGCACGCTGCCCGCTTCGTTGCAGCAGTATGCGACCAGTGAGATTGCGGCATTTGCTCCGGACTTTAAGACGCCGCGGGTGCAGCAGGCAAGTCTGAGCCTGGAGCGGGAACTGCCGGGCGGGTTGACGGGGACATTGTCTTATCTGTTGGTGCATGGGGTGGATATGATCCGGTCGCTCGATGTGAATCTGCCACCGCCGGCTTATTACAGCTATCCGATTGTCGACCCGACCGGCAATCTTGTTCCAAATCAGTTTTACAACGTGTGGTCGTTTTCGACGTGGCAGACGAGTCGCAGCATCAGTTGTCCGTATCCGCCGTGTATCAATACTTTGGATCGCCCGATATCGCAACTGGGGGCAATCGACGAGTTCCAGAGTGCGGCGTCGAGCGTATATAACGGCATGACGGTGTCGCTGCACAAGCGGATGTCAGGAGGGATGTATTTCCGGTTGGCGTATACGTGGGCGCACGCGATCGACTACGGGCAGGATGCGCTGACGACGGGAGCGTCGAGCGTGCAGAACTCGTACTCAACGAAAAGTGAGAAGGCGTCGAGTGTGACGGATCAGCGGCAACGGCTGTCGATTGCAGCGATTGAGGAGCCGAATCCGTTTGCGGCGGGACAGAAAGTTTTGGCGGCGATGTTCGATCACTGGAAAATCTCGGGGATCATGACGTATGGCAGTGGGCGTCCGGCAAGCGCGATGGTGTCGGGCGATCCGAATCAGGATGGGAACTCGGGCAATGACCGTTTGTCGGGGTATGGACGCAATGCATTCATCGGTCCGGACTACGCGAGCATGGATCTGAGACTGGTAAGGAAAATGAATCTGGGCGCACGGTATCATCTGGAGTTGACCGCGGAGTCGTTCAATGTGTTTAACCGCGATAATCAGAGGGGCGATATTAGCGACGAGGGCTACTATAATTCGGCGGGGCAGTTCATAAAGTACACGCAATTCGCGGGAGGAACATACTATCCGGCTTATTATCAGCAACCTGCAAGTCTTATGAAGCCGATGAACGCGTACGCTCCGCGACAGATGCAAATGTCGATGCGGCTGAATTTCTGAAGTGGAATGAAGATTTCTGCACATTCCACTTGACTTAGGGGTATATTGCTTGCCATAACTAACAAGTCCGGTTAGGACGAGTGGGGGGGTGTTGTCCGTTGGCGGAAGTTCGACTTCAAGAGGGCGAATCCCTCGAAAACGCGCTGCGGCGGTTCAAGCGGAAGGTACAAACCGAGGACATTATCAAGGAAGTAAAGCGTCACTCGTTTTACCTGAAGCCCGGCGAGAGAAAACGAGTAAAAGAAGCGCTGGCTCGCAAGCGCAGCCGCAAGAAAGCGCGCAAGGAACAGGACTAAGGAACAGGAATAAGAAGAACGGGCCGTTCGCTGGCGGGGCGGCCCGTTCGTTGCACTCGGAAGAGGAGCCGCTTCAATCCGCGTCTCTACGGACTGCTTAGATCGAGGATGATTTGAATTTCCCCGGCAGCTGTCTGAATTAGTAAATCAGTAAGGCAGTAAAGCAGTAAAACAGTAACCATGCGGTGCACACCGTATGGCGGGCCGAATCCAAGGGGTCATGAGGGGGATGTAAATCTCCTGCCCACGTTGTGAACCGGATCCTTCCCTATTCGGGTCTCCCGTGCAGAGCAGGGACGCGCTGGGAGCGCCTCTTCAATGGAATACCAGGACAAGATTCTGAAGTGCATAGACTGTGGCACGGATTTCGTGTTCACCGCGGGTGAACAATTGTTCTTCCACGACAAGCAGTTCAAGAACGAACCCAAACGCTGCAAGAACTGCAAGGGCAAGCGCGGAGCAGTGGTTGCGGCTACGTCGCAGGGATCGTCGCGCGGGCATTCGTACGCGAAGACGGAGACCCGGACGAACTGCTCGCAGTGCGGGAAAGAGACCACGGTGCCGTTCCGTCCGACGCAAGGACGGCCGGTGCTGTGCCGCGAGTGCTTTCAGCAGGGGCGGCAGGTCGCGAGCGCCTGATAATTCTCTGAACGTCTAGAGAACGATGGTTGAGGGGAGGCTGGCCAGCGGGATTTGTCACATCCTGCGTGTCAAAGGGAGTCTCACGTCTTAGAGGCAGAGTCCTGCCGGCGGAGCCGCGTGTCAGCGTGGCGGATGAGCAGGGCTTCCACCTGGCGCAGAAGATCGCCGGTGCCGAGCGGTTTGATGAGCAACGAGTGCGAGTTTTCTCCGGTCGAATCTTCTCCGTTCCGAGCCTGTCCGTTCTGAGCCTGTCCGTTCCGATGCTGTCCGTTTCGATGTTCTCCGCGCCAATGTTCTCCGGAAGGTGGATAGGCGGTGAGCAGGGCGGTCGCGGGATCGTAAGGCTGGCGGCGGGCGGCGCGGATGACTTCCAGTCCGGCCTCTTCGGTTTCCATGCGCAAGTCGCTGATGACCATGTGGTAGACGCTGGACTTGATGCGAGCTAAAGCCTCGGCGGAACTGCCGGCGGTTTCGACTTCAAATCCGTGGAGTTCGAGAACTGCTTTGAGGGTGAGCAGGACGGCAAGATCGTCGTCGACAATGAGAATGCGACGTTTCATGTGCACCCCTTACGGGGAGTTGGAGACGCAGTTCGCCGCGCCCTCAGCGGCTGAAGCCGGGGTTGATTTTGCGATGCCTACGGCGCGGCCGAACAGGCTGCGGAAAAAGTAAATCTCCGCTACCCCGCCCCTAAAGGGGCGTCTGATTTTGGAGGACTTACGGTATCGCTAAAGCGATACCCTGATACGAAACCGGACTTTTTCCGCAGCCTGTGAAGCCGCGCCCCTTCAAAGCAAACTCGGAACCCGAGTTTTTCGGCGGACTCTGCAGCCGCAGCATCCACTCGTTTAGTATAGGAGCGTGGCTCGCTTCTACATAGAGAATTTTGGCTGCCGCGCTACGCAAGCGGACGGGGCGGCACTGGAACGGCAATTTCTGGAGCGCGGACTGGAGCGCGCGGTTGCGGCTCGCGACGCGGAAATTGTGGTGCTGAATACCTGCACGGTGACCGAGGGCGCGGATAAAGATGCGCGCGCCTCGATACGGCGACTGCAGCGGGTGAATCCGGATTGCCGCATTCTGGTGACCGGCTGCTACGCGCAGCGGGCGCCGGAAGAACTGGCCGCGCTGCCGGGCGTGACGTGGGTGGTGGGCAATTCGCACAAGCACCAGGCGGCGGAGATTGCGACATCTTCCTCGGCGGGATTTGTTCCACTGGCACAGCTTTCGGGGGAGCAAGAGCAAATCCCACCCTTTCGCAAAGAACGCGAAAGAGTGGGGCACCCGGCGGATCCCACCCTTTCGCAAAGAACGCGAAAGAGTGGGGCACCCGCTTTCGGGGAACAAGCCGCCAATGTGATTGTGGGGGACATTTTTGCGCATACTGAACTGCTGGCGGCTCCGGTATTTGAAGCGGCCAACGAGCGGACGCGTCCGAACCTGAAGGTGCAGGATGGATGCGACAATCGCTGCTCGTTCTGCGTGATTCCGTATGTGCGGGGACAGAGCCGTTCGCTGCCGAGGGAGCGCGTCCTCGGGGAAGTGCGGACGCTGGTCGGGGCGGGCTATCGCGAGGTGGTGATTTCGGGAATTAATTTGGGGCGGTGGGGACGGGATCTTCCCGCTGTTCGCTATTCGTCGTTGGCGGTTCGCGAAACCCCGCCCGAGAATCCTTCGGCCTCGAGCTTATTCGGGGTGCAAGAAAGTGCTGCAAAGCGCACGGCGGGCAGCGAACGACGAGTAGCGAACAGCGACCAGCGACTTGTCGATCTGATTCGCGCCATCCTCAATCAAACTTCTCTTGCGAAATTGCGGATCAGTTCGGTCGAGCCTATGGATTGGAGCGATGAGCTGATCGGGTTGGTGGCGGCGTCGGGGCGGATCGCCAAGCATGCGCACGTGCCGATGCAGTCGGGGAGCGATCGGGTGCTGCGGCGCATGCATCGCAAGTACCGGCCCTGGCATTACCGGGAAAAAATTTTGAAGATCCGGAAGGCGATGCCAAATGCGGCAATCGGCGCCGATGTGATGGTGGGATTTCCGGGCGAGACGGAAGCGGAGTTTGACGAAACGCGGCGCATGATCGAAGAGCTGCCGGTTACTTATCTGCACGTGTTTACATATTCGGCGCGTCCGGGGACTCCGGCGGCGGAACAGCCTGGGCAGGTTCCGGTAGCAGTGGCGCGGGAAAGAAATCGGGTGCTGCGGGAAATTGCATCCGGGAAGAAATTGGCGTTTATGCGGTCGCTGGTGGGGACGGTGGTCGAGGCGATCACGCTGCAATCGGGCGGAGCGGAATTCACCGAGGCACTGACGGACAATTACCTGAAGATGAAAATTTCCGGGCATTATGAGGCGAACCGCTGGATGGATGTGCAAGTCTAAGGGATGAATGGCGAGATGCTTCTGGGGCGGGTAGTGGATCCGGTCATCAACGCCGCGACCGCGTGATTGATACTACCGCCCGGCTGGACCCCTTCGGCTCCGCTCAAGGATGACAATGGCTTCGCTTGGCGACGGCGACCACCGCCGCCCAGGTTAGCGCCCAAAAAACGGGCGCGAACCTGGGGCACAAAAAGTCACACGCTCTCAGGGCAGGGTCGCGAGGCGCGCATCCCTTTCGGTTCCGCTCAGGGATGACAATGGCTTCGCTTGGCGACGGCGACCACCACCGCCCAGGTTAGCGCCCAAAAAACGGGCGCGAACCCTTCGACAAGCTCAGGGCAGGCTCTGGGGCACAAAAAAGTCACACGCTCTCAGGGTAGGGTCGCGAGGCGCCCGTCTCCGCAGCCTGCTAGTTACTCGGGAGTGCACAAAAGCGCACAAACGAATTGACCTGTAACCCTTTACAGGCTTACGATGAAAACAATCCAGAAATGTGGAGTGATCCGAACCTATGTCAGATTCAAGGTTTCGGTGTGTGGTGTGTTGTTTGCTGGCGATCCTGTTTCCGGCGCAAATGATGCTGGCGGGAGAGACGGCGTCGGCCATGTTGTACACGAACGGTGCGGCCTGGTTGAACGGGAGCGACGTGCCGCAATCGGCAGCCCTGTTCTCGGGCGACATGTTGCAGACGCGGCCCGATTCGACGGCCAGTATTCAATCGACCGGATCGAACGTGATGGTATCGGCGGACTCGCTGGTGAAATTTGAGGGATTGGCCGTGGAGCTTGAGCACGGCACCGTCCGGGTGACGACGTCGCGCGCACTGGCGGCGCGCGCCGGCGAGGTGACGGTGACGCCGACGAGCAATTCGTGGACCGAGTTTCAGGTGACCGACGTGGATGGGCAGGTGCAGATCGCGGCCAACAAGGGCGACGTGACGGTGCAGGACGACAAGGGAACGACCACAGTGACGCAGGGGCAGCAGACCACGCGCGACGACAGCACCGACACGGAGAAAAAGAAGAAGAAGCGCCGACGCGCAGCCGGGGCAGCGACGGCGGCCGGTGGAGGAATCATGAGTTCGACGCCGGCGATCATCGGCGGAATGGGCGCGGTGGCCGGACTTGGCGTGTGGTTGTGGTTACGGGAGCCATCCCCGATGAGTTCGATATGCCCGACGTATCCCTGCCAGTGATGGCGTGGCGAGCGAGTTCCTGACGTGAGTTCCGGTCGATGAGTTCTGGGGTGAGCTGCTGAATTCATGTCGCGCTACGTTTCCTACCGAGATTTTGACTGGGTCCTGATGGGCTTCATGCTGGCGATCTGCGCGCTGGGCGTGGTGCAGATACGCAGTGCGACCGAGCACACGAAATTTGCCGGCGCCCACGTCAAACAAATCTATTGGATTCTGGCGGGCCTGGGCGCAATGTTTCTGGTCAGCCTGGTGAACTATCAAGCCTTGCTTGAACAAATCCACTGGATGTACATCGCATCGCTGACGTCGCTGATCGCGGTGATTTTATTCGGGCAGAAATATCTGGGGGCGCGGCGTTGGATCAAGCTGCCGGGGGGCGGGCATTTTCAGCCGTCGGAGTGGGTGAAGCTGATCCTGATTCTGGCGGTGGCGAAGTACTTTCAGGATTTGCACGAGCGGGAACTGTCGTGGCCGGACTTTCTGAAGGCGGGCGCGATCGTCGGGGTCCCGATGCTGATGGTGTTGGCGCAACCGGACCTGGGGACGGCGCTGACGTATCTGCCGGTGGCGATTATGGGCCTGTTTCTGGGCGGGCTGCGTTGGAAGCAGGCGTTGATCGTGGTGATGATCGCGGGGCTGCTGGTTCCGGTGGCATGGATCAAGGTGTTGAAGCCGTATCAGAAGGAACGGTTGGCGAGTTTTATCAACCCGGATGCGGATCGGCAGGGATCCGGGTATCAGGTGAATCAATCGCTGATTGCGGTGGGGTCGGGCGGGATCTGGGGGAGCAGTCAGGGATCGCAGACGCATCTGGCGTTTCTGCCGGTGCCGCAGACCGACTTTATTTTTGCCGCGTTTGCGGAGGAACACGGGTTTGTAGGAGCTCTGGCGCTTCTGCTGTTATACTTCATAGTGCTGATGCGGTTGACCCAGAATGCGCAAACGGCGCCCGACCGCGCTGGAGCGTTTCTGGTGATGGGTGTGGTGGCTGTGCTTAGCTTTCACATTCTGGTCAACGTCGGCATGGTGGTTGGCTTTATGCCAGTCACGGGAATACCTTTGCCGCTCATGAGTTACGGCGGGTCTTCCGTCCTTTTCATGTTTTTGGCGCTGGGGATGGTAATGAACGTCCGGATGCGCCGTTTCGTGAACTGAGACGGTCGGCAGAAGTTGGGGCGCCCCACTCAACCACGAGAACGGCGCCACGAAACAAGATTCAGAACGAACAAGATTACGAAGGCCCTCGCGAAAAAGGAGGGCAGAATGCCGGCAGAAGTTGAAGCCGGACAGGATTGAAGCCGGTCAGGCGGGGAACGGCCCCCTCAGCGGAAAACGAGAGAGTGGCCACAGACCTGACGGAAGGCTTAACGCGATCAGTGCAGACGAGGAAGAACAATTCACTGCAGTGCAGGCCCCGAAAAGAACTTCGGGACCGCGCCCGCTCCCACCCGGAGCGGCGCTGAACGCTATCGATCTTTTGGTCCGCCTTGCGCTTCTGGTCCGGTGAAGACCGGAGTAGCGATGAACAAGGAATTGTTTGTATCGACCACGCCCCATGAAACCAAAGTGGGGATCACGGAAGACGATCAACTAGCAGAAATTTACCTCGAACGAGAAAACGAATACACCTTAGCGGGCTCGATTTACAAGGGCCGGGTAACGCGCGTGCTGCCAGGCATGCAGTCGGCCTTTGTGGACATTGGGTTGGAACGCGACGCATTTCTGTACGTCTCCGATTTCATGGACCTGGAACAGCAGGACGAAGACCTGGACGAAGCGATCCCGGCGAATCGTCCGGTGATGGAGGCGCGTCCGCGCAACGGTGTGGAAGCGGGCGGTCCGGCGATGAATGGCGACGGACAGCTCGCCGAAGCCCGAAGCGGAGCTAACGAAGGGGAAGAGCCGGAAGCGGCATCTCCGGAAGGGGGCGGCGGCACGGGCGTGGCGCGCGATTTTCGCGGACGACGACGTCGTCGCGGACGTCGTGGAGAGATCGGGCGCGGGCCGAGTGCAGAGCGCGGCGAGCGTCCGGAGCGCAGTGAGGTTCGGAGCGAACCTCGAGGCGAAATCCGGAGCGAAATCCGCAGCGAAGTGAGAAATGAGACTGGCGGCGAAACCCGGAGCGAGCCTCGAAACGAATCACGCAGCGAATCACGAAACGACCGCTCTAACCGCGGCGACCGTCCGGGACGCAGCGGGTCGGACTCGCGATTCCAGCGGCCGGCGCCGTCGACCGCTCGTGCCGGTCGCGATTACGATTACGGACCACCCCCGGGATATCAACCGATTCTGCTTCCTGGTGAATCGATCTCGAAGTACCAGCGCCAGGGCCTGGGTCAGGGTCAGGCACCGGCTTTGCCGGCGGAGAGTGTCGCGGCGGAACGGTCCGCGCCGGCTTTAGCGCCGGGCTCCATCGTTGCGAACTTTCCCGAAGATGAGCCTATGTTCGCGGCCGAGGTTGCCGAGCCACTGCACGAACAGCATGAACATGTGCCGGACGCGGAAGTTGCTGAAGAGGTGCAGGGAACCATTTCAACCGCGGTGCCAGCGGCGGAAGATTGGCAAGTCCGCGACGAAGTGCAATCCGTGATCGGAACTGACTCGGCGCCGGCGACGACGGTGCACGAGACGCAGCACGAAGCGGACTTCGCAGCAACTCCGCAGGTTGCACGGGATGTGATTGACGCTGTACCGCATGATGTTCCTCACCATGTTCCTCACGAGGTGACGCACGGTGACGTGGAGGAGCAGGAGATTGAGGAAGAAGAAGCCGACCTCGCGTCCTACGGGGAAGAACCGGGAGACGACGAAGGCTTCGAGGAACTGGAAGAAGAGACGCGGGCGGCTGGTGGAGAGTTGTCGGGACCCGGAGTTGGAGAAATTACTCCCGGGCTGGCAGCCGGCAGCGAGGCGGCGGCGACCGGCGAAGCAGTGCCCGAATCCGTACTGGAAGCCGAAGAGCGAGAAGCGGAGGAGTTGGAACTGGAAGAGGCGCAAGCGGAAGCTGAGGCGCTGCTGGAGGCCGAGGCGATTGGCGACGGCACCGTGGATGCGAGCGCGGAAGTTCGCGGTCCCGCGCCCGAGGCGAGGTTGTTGCAGCGGACGCAGCGGCGCGCGCCGGAGCGCGGGTTCGATCGCGGGCGCGGACGGCGCGGTGCACGGCGCTTCCGCAGTCGCGAGAACACAGTGGTACCGCAGATCAGCGAACTGCTGAAAGAAGGGCAGGAAGTGCTGATCCAGATTGCGAAGGAGCCGATCGCAAAGAAGGGTGCGCGCATCACCAGTCACATCGCGCTGCCGGGACGGTTTCTGGTTTTCATGCCGACGGTGAATCACACGGGCGTATCGCGCAAGATCTCGTCGGAAGAAGAGCGGCAGCGGCTGAAGCGGATCATCCAGAGCGAGCGCGAAAATGGCGGCGGTGGTTTTATTGTGCGGACCGCGGCGGCCGGCGCTTCGGACGAGGAACTGCGAGCGGATATCCGCTTTCTGAAAAACCTTTGGAGCGAGATTAAGTCGCGCTCCGACAGCAGCAAGGCTCCGGCACTGATCTATCACGACCTGAATGTGGTGGAGCGGGTGCTGCGCGATCAGGTGAGCTCGGAGTTTTCGGTGATCTGGGTCGACACGGAGCAGGAATACGAGCGCATCGTGCGGTTTGCGAATCGCTTCCAGCCGGCTCTGGTCAAGCGCGTCAAGCTCTATACGAAGGAGACGCCGCTCTACGATCAGTTCGGGCTGAACGAGGAAATCAACAAGGCGCTGAAGTCGAAAGTCTGGCTGAAGAGCGGTGGGTACATCGTGATCAATCAGACGGAGGCGCTGGTCGCGATTGACGTGAACACCGGCAAGTACGTTGGCAAGACGGCTCGCCTCGAAGACACGATCGTGAAGACGAACGTGGATGCGATCAAGGAAATTGTGCGCCAGGTGCGGCTGCGCGATCTGGGCGGCATCATCATCATCGACTTCATCGACATGGACGAGCGGCGCAACCGGCAGAAAGTGATGCAGGCGCTGGAAGAGGCGTTGCAACTCGATCGGGCGCCGTCGAAGGTGCTGCAATTCAATGATTTCGGTCTGGTGGCGATCACGCGCAAACGGGTGAAGCAGTCGCTGGAGCGGACGATTGGATCGCCGTGTCCTTATTGTCAGGCCACGGGCTTCGTGAAAGCGGTGAACACCATCTGCAATGAGGTGTATGTCGAGATGCGCAAGATCTCAAGCCATCTGGAGCACAGCGACGTGATGTTGCGCGTGAACCCGGAGGTTGCAAAAGCGCTGAAAGCGGACAACGCGCGGCTGCTGAATGAGATGGAAGAGCTCACCAAGAAGACGATTATCATAAAGTCAGACCCGGCGCTGCACCAGGAGCAGTTCGATATTCACTAGCGCCGGTGGAGCAACGGGCGTCTCACCGGTCCAGCCGGGCGGGGACGCCCGGCTCTCCACCCGCGGGATTAATGGCGACGGGCATTGCTCGTCGCTTTCGCTTTGTTGCGCGCTTTCCGGTGTCAAAATGGTATCAGGCATGGTAAACAATATGGTATAATACCATTATGAATACCACGCTGAGCGTCGACCGCGCGGGCCGACTGGTTCTTCCCAAACCCGTCCGCGAGCAGCTTCAACTGGAGCCTGGAGAGCCACTGGAACTAGAGTCGTTCGACGACCATATCGTTTTGCGTCCAGTGCGCGGCAATGCGTCAATGTACAAGAAACAGGGGATCTGGGTTTTTCGTGGAGGGGCGCCGCTGAAAGCGTCGGTTGTGCGTGAAACCATCCGTCGCGTGCGCAAAGATAGGGAGCAAGCAATATTGGGCAGGAAACGGTGAAATCCTTCTTCGATACATCGGTCCTGGTTGCGGCGTCGGTGGAGGTTCACGAACACCACGCGCGCAGTTTTGCTCTCTTTACTGGCGCTGATCGGAAAACTGCGTGTTGCGCCGCACACAGTCTCGCGGAACTGTACGCGACGCTGACGCGATTGCCCGGCAAGACCCGCCTGAGCGCAGATCAGGCGCTGTTGTTTCTCGACTCAGTCGAGGAACGGCTGGAAATTGTGTCGCTCGATGTGCGGGAATATCGGATGGCGATTCAAGACGCCGCGACTGCTGGTATCGTCGGCGGGACAATTTACGACGCTCTGATAGGTTGGTGCGCTTTGAAAGCGCGCGCAACCAGGATCTACACCTGGGACGTTGCCGATTTTCAGAGGCTCGGAGCTGAAATCGCTGGGAAAGTGCGAACTCCTTAGGCGTTGCTGTCGGTCTCTTGGGCGGTTTTTCATGAAAGCCGGTCGTCTTTCTACGCCGCGGCGATGAGCTTGGCGGCTTCGGTGGTGCGCTCGCGCAGCTTTTCGAGCGAACTGCGAAGAGGCTCGCAGTTTGCCTGCGTCTCCGCCTGCTGGCCGCTGGGCTGCTTGCCGATCGTCAAGGCGAGCCGGTCCACGGCTTCCGCGAGGCGCTGGGCAAGATCGATCAGGACTACCAAAGAATCGGCGTGCAGCTTCCAGACGGAGCGGGAATTCTGCGAGCGCTTGCACTCCTCCATCTCGGTGGTGAGGCGGGCGGTTACAGCGACGATGCGGAGCACCATGCGGGCAGCGTCCGCCCGTGGGCCCGCCTGTTCGAGATAGTCGGCGGAGTAAGCCTCAATTTCGGCGGGACTGAGCATCAGGTTGAAATAGCGCATGGGCACGATCTGGCGGAACTTGGGATCGGCGACGCGCACGAAGACGCGGATCGATTCTTCGACTCTGCGCAACTTGGCTTCTTCGACTGAGAGCGCCTGCGGAGTGATGGCGGCGGGAACATACTTGGGAGCGAGCGCCGGAGAGGCAGCCGCGCTGCCCGCGCCTACAGCGTGACCGGCAGGGGTGGAGTCTGGATTGGCGCGCCGGATCGGCGGCCTGCGCTCCAACTCTTTTTTCAGCCGGGAGACGCGGCGGAATTTTTCGAGCGCGGTGCTGTAGTCAACTTTCAACAAAGCTTCCTGGTTCAGGGCGTTGACATGCTCGACGGTGACTTCGACGCCGTCGATGTTACTGAGGATGCTGCCGCCGAGTTCTTCGAGACGTTTGGCGAAATCCTTGATCTCTTGTGTGGCGGCGGCGAACAGCGTATGGAAACGATCGCCGAATGCGGAATTGTAAGGAGCGAGAGTGGCCAGCACTCCGGGGTGATAAATCGATTCGCCGAGCGAGGCTTTCAACTCACGAACGCGCTGGATGATGCCGGAATCCATGAGCGCGCTGAAGTCCTGGAAGCGATTCGCCTGGTCGAGCAAGGGGCCGAATTCGCGCAGCAGTTGCACATCGGCTTCCGACAGTACGGGCACGTCGGACTCAGACAGGATTTCCAGCAATGCAATTTCAAACGGAGATAGAGGAATCGATCCATCGAGGCCGTAGCCGCGCTGTTCCCACTGACCAGACACGCGTGGATGGCGAAACAGAAAAGTCGCGACCAGATCGGTTTTGTCACGATTGGCGCCGGAATCGTCGCGGTGGCGCGCGAAGTAGCGCAGCAGGGCTTCGGCAACCTCGGGATCAAGGTCGGATTGCACCCCGATCCGCAGCATGGCAGGAGTGATGGCCATGTCGAGGAGCTGGATCCAGAGCTGCATTTGATCGAGAGTGGAGCGCACGTCGTCGGCGTGACTGATGACGTCAGGGGCGAGTTCGGCGGGCGCGGGCAACTCTCCGCCGAGCTGATCACTAAGGAGCCGCTGGTAGAAGCTCTGGACGGTGGCCAGCAACGCCAGTTCCCACTTGGGATCCTCAACCAAAGTCAACTCCTTCGAGATCGCGCAGTAATGTGTCTAAATCGTAGCCTCCTTTAGTAGAGCTGAAAGGGAACGGCAACGCAATTAGTTACCTGGTTACGGAAGTGACTGCACTACTACCCGCGTGTAGAAACGGGGTTTGCCCCGAATCGGGAGCCGCGTCAAGCCGCGGCTCTACGGGAATCAGGTGCCTCTGTGGGGCTATTGGAAGACCACGGTTTTGTTTCCATACAGCAGGATGCGGTTTTCCACGTGCCAGCGGACAGCGCGCGACAGGACTACTTTTTCGATGTCGCGGCCCTTCTGGACCAGGTCGTCGATGGTGTCGCGGTGATAGATGCGGACGACATCCTGTTCGATGATGGGACCATCGTCGAGTACTTGAGTAACGTAGTGAGCGGTGGCGCCGATCAGCTTCACTCCACGCTGAAACGCCTGGTGGTAGGGCTTGGAGCCGACGAACGCGGGCAGGAAAGAGTGGTGAATGTTGATCAGGTTCTCGGAGCCCAGAGTGGCGATGAACTCGTTCGAGAGCACCTGCATGTAGCGCGCGAGGACGACGAGACTGCATTTGTGTTCGCGGACGAGCGCGATTTGCTGCTGTTCCGCTTCGCGTTTGTTTTCTTTCGTGACCGGCACGAGGAAGTAAGGGACGCGGTAGAAGTCGGCGATACGCTGGTTATCGGGATGGTTGGAAATAATCAGCGGAATCTCGCAGCGGAGTTCGCCGCTCTGATGGCGGTAGAGCAAGTCTTGAAGGCAATGGTCATACTTCGAAACGAAGATGGCGATGCGAGGGCGTTCGGCGGAGCGGGCGAGTCGCCAGTCCATCTGGAAGTCGCGGGCGATGGGAGTAAAGCGGTCGGAAAACTGAGAAAGGTCAAAATCGAAATCTGCCGGGTCAAACTCTACCCGCGTCAGAAAGAGATTGGATGCCGCGTCTCCGTGTTCATCGGCAAACAGGATGTTGCCGTTGTGGCGAAAGATGAATTCGGCAATCGAAGCAACCACACCTTTGCGGTCGGGGCAGGAGACGAGAAGGATGGCGGAGTTGTGCATAACAAAATTCCGATAGGACCGAATTGACGCTAACCCACGTCGACTGCTGAATAGTCTTCGATATACTCCTCACCGCGGCAACCGAAGTAGGCAACCTTGCGCGCGATAAGATCGACATCGTAACGCACAACACCGGCATGCCAACTGGCTGCGAGAAACTCAGGGAATGTGCTTTTTCCAGCTTGGTCGGTACGCAGCGCTGCGATCAGAGCTTCTCGGTTGAATGGAGGCACATTGATGGTGCCTGAGGACAATGGAGCGCCTAACGTCACGACGGGTCCATCCTCGGTGAGATATAGACTCTGACACGCGGGCAGGAACCAGAGATTGCGCGTCACACCGGCGCGCCGCAGGGTTTCGGCCAGATACGGGAAGCCGCCGACCTTCGGCCGCCCGGCCATGGCCCGCCTTTGGGCGGCTTGTAGGTTTTCTATTGCTTTGCTCATGAGGGTTCTCTCGCAGCAAACTTAGACTATTTCTTCAGAGCCTTTACGATCTCGCGCGCGGCATTTGCGCCGGAGCCTCCGGTGAGGCCAGTTCCGGGATGCGTTCCATTGCCGCACAAATACAGGCGTTCAATCGGCGTCTGATAGCGCGCCCAGTCGAGCAGGGGGCGCATGGTGAAAAACTGATCGAGCGCAAGTTCACCGTGGAAGATGTGGCCTCCGGTGAGACCGTAGGTTTCTTCGAGATCTTTGGGCGTGATGATCTGGTGGCGCAGAATGGACTGCGGCAGATTCGGCGCGTAGTTTGCGATTGTTTTGACCACGGTTTCGCCGAGTGCGGTGCGCTGGCTCTCCCAGTCGCTGTTTTTTAACTTGTACGGCGCGTACTGCATGTAGATGGACATCACGTGCTGGCCGGCTGGAGCTAGCGACGGATCGGAAAGAGACGGGAAAGTAATTTCAATGTACGGCTGACGCGAGAAGTTGCCATACTTCGATTCGTCGAAAGCGCGCTCGAGGTAATCGATCTCAGGGCTGATCTGGATGCGGCCGTGGAGCAGGTTGCCGTTGCCCGTTATCCGTGAACCAGTTTTGAGCGCGGTGAATTCCGGGAGCGCGGAGAGCGCGAGATTGATTTTTGCGACCGTCCCCATGGAGCGGTAGTTCTTGATTTTCTGGATGAAGTCTGGAGAGAGGTGCGCAGGATCGACCAGGCGCATAAGCGTGCGCTTGGGATCGGCGTTCGAGACTACGGCTCGCGCGGAAATTTCTTCGCCCGAGGTGAGGACGACGCCGGTGGCGACGCCGTCTTTCACGCGAATCTCGGCGATGTCGGCGCCGGTGCGAATTTCCGCGCCCGCCTGCTTCGCTGCGGCCGCCATGGCCAGCGTGATGGCGCCCGCGCCGCCAGCAGGGAACTGAACGCTTCCGGCGGGAGTGGCGTCGGCAGCGGCGCGCAACATCAGCACGAGCGCGCTGCCCGCCGACCACGGGCCCAGAAATGTTCCGAAGATGCCGCGGGCGGCGATGGTGGCGCGCAGCGGTTCGGTGTCGAAGAACTCAGCCGCCAGATCGGCAACGGCCATCGGCCCCCAGCGCAGGACGCGATACAAATCTTTCTTGCCTAGATTCCGAATCGACCGGCCGGTCTTCAGCATTCCCCAGAGATCGCCACTGCTGGGGTGGTCAATGTTTGGCGGCGTGAGCGCGAGTGCTTGGCCGATGACTTTGCCGATCTTGCCGAGCGCCGCGCCGAAGTCCGCGTAGGAGGCAGAGTCTTTCTGCGACCACTGCGCGATCTCCTGCGCGGCCTTTTTTTCGTCGGAGTAGAGGACGAGCGCCCGGCCGTCGGGCAGCAGGGAGACGGTGCTTACATCGGGAGTTGTCAGCTTGAGGCCGTGCTGCTCGAGTTGCATGTCGCGCACGATGTCGGCGCGGAGCGGGCCGGTGTTATGCGCGAGCGTGGAGCAACGGAAGCCGGGATGAAATTCTTCGGTGATGGCCGCTCCGCCGACCTGGGCGCGGCGTTCGAGCACCAGCGGTTTGAATCCGGCTTTGGCGAGATAGAAGGCGGCGACCAGACCGTTGTGTCCGCCGCCGACGATGATGACATCGCGCGTTTCGGCCATTGGTCTTTCTGCGGACATCAGGCTCCCCCGTCTTTCAGAATTTCGAGCGCTGCCAGACGTCCAGGAGCGCCCATGATGCCGCCGCCGGGATGCGTGGCCGATCCGCACATATATAAGTTCTTGATCGGCGAGCGGAATTGCGCCCATCCGGCAACCGGGCGCAGGAAAAATAATTGTTCGAGCGAGAGTTCGCCCTGGAAGATGTTGCCTTCGGTCAATCCCCATTCGCGTTCTAGATCGAGCGGGGTGACGACCTGGCGGTGCAGGATGACGTCTTTTATGTTGGGCGCGTATTCGGCGATGGTGTTGACCACGTTGTCGCCGAATTTTTCTTTTTCCGTGTCCCAGTCAAGGCCGGGCGCCAACTTGTACGGCGCATACTGCACGAAGCAGGAGAGGATATGTTTGCCCGGCGGCGCGAGCGACGTATCGGTGAGGGTCGGAATCACCATGTCGATGTACGGGTGCGAAGACCAGTGGCCGTATTTCGCGTCGTCGTAGGCTTTCTCCATGTACTCGACGCTGGGTGAGATCGACATGGCGCCGCGCAGGTGCGCGCCTACTCCCGGCATGCATTTGAAGTTCGGGAGTCCGTCGAGAGCCATGTTCACCTTGCCGGAAGACCCGCGGAACTTGTAGCGTTTCACGCCTTCCATGAATTCGTCGGGCAGATGGCCAGGCTCGATCATCTTCGTAAAGGTGAGCCGCGGATCGACGCTGGAGGAAACAACGTCGGCGTAAATCTCGTCGCCGTTCGCGAGCACCACGCCGGTGGCGCGTCCGTTCTTGACCATAATGCGGGCAATCGGAGCTTCGGTGCGGATTTCGACTCCGGCCTCGCGAGCGGCGTCGGCAATCGCGTTCGAGATGGCGCCGGTGCCTCCGCGCGCGAATCCCCAGGCGCGGAAGGCGCCGTCGATCTCGCCCATGTAGTGGTGCAGCAGAACGTAGGCGGTGCCGGGCGAGCGCACGCCGAGAAAAGTTCCGATAATGCCCGACGCGGACATCGTCGCTTTGAGCACGTCCGTCTCAAACCACTGATCGAGAAAGTCTATCGCGCTCATGGTCATGAGCTGGACCTGGTTGTATTTATCTTCGCTGGACATGCCCTGGAAGCGGCGTCCGATGAAGAGCAGCTTCATCAGTTCGCGCGGATTCAGCGTTGCCGGGTCGGGCGGGATCATGCTGAGGATGGGCTTCACGAAGCGGCACATCGCCTGCATGGCTTTGCCGAATTCATCGTAGGCTTCGGCGTCAACGCGGGAGTGGCGGGCAATTTCGCGATGGGTTTTGCCGTGATCGTTGACGCGCCAGAGATGGTCGCCGTTGGGCATGGGAGTGAATGTGCCGTCGAGCGGCAGGATTTCAAGTCCGTGGCGGGGAAGATCGAGGTCGCGAATAATTTCGGGCCGCAGCAGCGAGACGACATACGAACAAACGGAAAACTTGAAGCCGGGAAAAACTTCCTCGGTGCACGCCGCGCCACCGAGGACGTGACGGCGTTCGAGCACCAGCACTTTCTTACCGGCTTTGGCCAGATAGGCGGCGTTGGTGAGGCCGTTGTGGCCTCCGCCAATGACTATTACGTCGTACCTGTTTGAATCAGCCACTAGCTCTTAGCTCCTAGCTCTTAGCGGTCAGCTCTCAGTTCAAAATCTGGCTTTGGGCGATCCCGATTGAGTGGGAATCGATCTTAATATGTATTCGGGAATGCAGACGTACGATACCCCTGCGGTGGCTCAGAGGCCACTCGGGAGGACGGTCCACTGAATGAGGCGGCGCATAAGCCGATTCATTCTAGCGCACGGCAACGGCGGTTGTCGCTATCTCCCGAACCTAGGTCTTCTGCTACCGACGCCTAGCATGTAGGATTGATCGCCAAACCTCACGGTAGCCTCGAAACCGTTGCCCTTGAAAGCTCCGGCACGCTGACAGTCACCGTCCGCGATAGCCTTTAAGACTGCACTTGGGAGGACGATCTTGCCCGAAGTGTCGGAGACAGAATACCAAAGCCAATCGCTGCCTAATTTGTATTCGGCCCAGTACCCAACTCTGCCCGTCGTATGACTTACGTAGTCCCCGTCGCGAAACGGGAAAGCAGAATCCTTAATGCACCTAAGGGTTCCGGCATATTCTTCGAGTGTCATCGATCAATTGTCTCTCCAAGCAGCTTTCCGCGTCACCACAAATTAGCTTGGTCGGTGCGCAGGCGGTGCGCCCCCAAGTTGCCGCATGCCTCCGCGGCTGGATATAATCCTCATCGAGTCCGACTTGCCGAGGTCAACGCCTTGCCCATTGGAACTGCATTTCACGATAGAACTTTTGCCCTCTGCCAGAGTCTGAATTACCGCGAGTGGTCGGGATACTACACGGTCAGCGTGTATGAGGTGCATCATGAGCACGAGTACAACGCGATCCGCAATGCGTGCGCCCTGATTGATATTTCGCCGCTCTATAAGTATCTGGTTACCGGCAAAGATGCGACTAAACTGGTGAACCGCGTGATCACGCGCGACGTCAAGAAAGTCGCGGTGGGGCAGGTGATTTACGCGTGCTGGTGCGATGAGGACGGCAAGGTCATCGACGACGGCACGATTACTCGTCTTGAAGAAAACAAATACCGCTGGACGGCCGCGGATCCGAGCCTGCGCTGGTTCCGGCAGAACGGCCTGAACATGGACGTTCAGATCGAAGACATTTCCGAGCAGACGGCGGCTTTGGCGCTGCAGGGGCCGGCCTCCGCGAGACTTTTGAAGACGGTCGCAGAAGCCGACATTACGAATCTGAAGTATTTCCGAAAAACTAGCGGCAAGATCGCCGGCGTGCCGGTGGATATTTCGCGCACCGGATACACGGGCGACCTCGGTTACGAGATTTGGATTCCACGAAATGAGGAGCATGAAGCCGTCCGAGTCTGGGATGCGCTGATGGACACGGGCAAGCAATTCGACATTCACGCCGCTGGAATGTTGGCGCTGGATGTGGCGCGCGTAGAGGCGGGACTGCTGCTGATCGAGGTCGATTACATCAGCTCGAAGAAGGCGCTGATTCCGTCACAGAAGTACTCGCCTTATGAGTTGGGCTTTGGCAAGATGGTGCATCTCGAGAAAGATAACTTCATTGGCAAACGCGCGCTGGCGCGCGATCACAAGCAGGGAGTCGCACGGCAGTTGGTTGGGCTCGAAGTGGATTGGGTGGAAGTGGAAGAGCAGTTCGACAAGTTTGGACTCTCTCCGGCCGCGCCCAGCCAGGCTTCGCGGGTTGCGGTGCCCGTCTATGCCAATAACAGCGACAAGCATGTGGGCAAGGCAACGACGACGGCGTTCTCTCCGCTGCTTAAGAAGCTGATTGCGCTGGCGAGCGTGGGCACCGAGTATTCAAAGCCTGGCACCAAGCTGCAAATGGAGTTGACCATCGAAGCGCAACGGATGAAGACGACGGCGACGGTGGTGCCGTTACCATTCTTCAACCCGAAGCGAAAGACGGCGACGCCGGTTTAGAGATTCTTTCACCACGGAGACACGGAGGCACGGAGAAAAGAGAGCGCTCTGCAAGCGGGAATTACCGCTTCTTGACCTGACAATTGGCAAAGGTAAGGGGAAATGCTACTGCACCGGTGGGCAACTTCACCGTAGCAGTCACCTTGCTCGGTAAGCTGAGTCCCTGGACGTCTCCGTATTCGATCTCCACCGATAAACCCTGCGGATTGCCGGATCCAGCCGTGTAGGTAGCTTCATAGCTGGCCAAGACAAATTGATGCTTGATTCGGACAAATCTGGGCCGGACGGTACCGGAGAACTCGGGTGTTGCGACTTTCATTTCTTCGATCTGAAAATCGTGGCCCATTAATATCACCGCATCTATTGAGGCCTCTTTGGATGTGACCCGATACTTGTCTCCGAGATCCTCAAACTGATAATCGCTATCCGCATCCGGCAGCGGCGTGGACTTAACCATGAACCCGGACCACGTCTGCAGGAATCCGGTCAGAATTTGTTCCGTACCTCCAGTCGCCTTGCGAACTCGTTCAGCAACCTGCTCGTCGGGCGGTGCCAACTCCGACTGATGCGATACAGTTGATGCGCCGTCCGGGCCGACTAAGAGCTCGAAGTGCGTTTTCCTCAAGATCGGGAGAACCTGATCCCGTCCAACGGGATCGGTTTTCAATGTCTTGAAAGTAGTGTCCCAGTCCGGCAGCACCTGGCACTGGAACTCCTCCATGCCCGCGTTCGCCAGATTGTAATAAGACTGGCGCGCCTGCCTCACGATCTCCTTTTTGTCTGTACCGTGAGCGAGAGGCACAAGGGCGCTTAATAGACCGAGGCAGTAGACAGCCAAGAGTGTCGTGTCCCGCTTCAGTTTTCTCACTGGATGTCTCCGATCACGAATTCGCTCTCGCTCATCATACAGAGGAGCCCAGAGCCACGCGCAGCTTATGTCCCTACATGGTCCGCTGCGCTCGCCGTTTTCCCGTCCAGTAGAGCCACACTCCGATCAAGAGCAGCGCTCCGCAGCCGCCGACAATCTTAAGGACGGCTAGCGGCTTGTTCGGTTCGTCTGGCGGCGGCAGGACGGAGAGGGCAATGGTGAACGCTGTGGTTACGAAGCCTACGATGGCGAGCGCATAGGCTGCCGGTTTTCCGCCGGGGACGCGAATTACTTCCTGCCCAGCGGGTTCGCTCTGCAACTTGAACATCGACGCAAATAAATATAAGTACGGGATGAAATACGTGATTACACCCATGCTCACCAGCACGTCATAGGCGCCTTTGACGGAGGTGCCGGCCTGTCCGAGAAAAATGAATATCGCGCCAATCACTGCCTGGGTTAGCAGGGCGACCCAGGGCGTGCCCCAGCGGGGATGCAACGCTCCGAACGATGACGGCAGATAGCGGTCAATGCCGGCCACGAAAGGCAGACGGGCGACGGCGGCGAGATATGCGCCGGAGGCTCCGATGTTACTTAGAGCGATCAGAAACGCCGCGACGGGAAGAAAGAAGGGCAGGCCTACACGATCGGAAGTCTTGGCGATGGCCTGCACCAGGCCTTGCAGCGGGCTGACTTCCGACGTCGGCAGCGCCAGCAGCACGCAGACGGTTCCGATGATGTAACAGAAGGCGACCGTGAGTCCTCCAGCGAACAGGGCCAGCGGAATGGTGCGGCGCGCGTTCTTGATTTCTTCCGCCATGAAGGACGCGGTTTCGCATCCGCCGAAGGCAAAGGTCAGCACCGACCAGAAGATGATGTCGTTCAAGCGCACGCTGGGCGTCATGGTGTGCAGCGAGAAGGTCGTTGCCGATCCGAAGCGGTGATAGGCGAGGAGGCCCATGCCGATGACGATGAGAACGGGAATCCACATGGCGAGCGCGCCGACGTTATGCAGCCATTTGCCGACGTCGAGGCCGACAACGTTCAAGAACGTGGCGGCGGCGAGGGTCAGGAGCGCAAACACGATGTAGAAAGTCGGGTTCGCGGAAAGATGCGACCACTGCGCCTGCCGCATGAAAAGCACGTTGCTGGCGGCGAAGTAGAGCACGGCGGGGAAGTAGGGAAGGTTGCTGGTCCAGTAAGTCCAGGCGGCCATGAAGCCGGAGAAGTCTCCGAAGGCGCGGTTTGACCAGACGTAGAGGCCACCTTCATTCGGATAGCGCGACGAAAGTTCGATGACCGAGAGCGCGAGGGGCGTGTAGAAGGCGAGCCAGGCGCCGATCCAGATGACAATCGAACTGGGGCCGGCGGCGGCAGCGGTGGCGATCCAGCGCAGGCTGACGCCGGTGACCACGTAGAAGAGCAGCAGGTCGCGAAACCCCATGACGCGCTTGGGGCGGTTGGGATCTTCGGCCTCGGCGATGGAGATGCCGGGGGAGGGCGGGCTAACGTGCCCGGGTTGATCCGGCGATGGAGTGGATTCCAGCAATAAATGGTGTCCTGAAAGTCGGTGTTCGGCTGTCTTGGCGGCCGAGCTCGCTGGGGTTGCTAGAAATAGCACCAAACGGGGGCGAGCCGCAAGAAGATTCTGGTGACCGGCTGGCGGTAGGATGGGATGACCGCAAGAGCCAGAAGGGAGACGAAGAATGGTGAGGCCCTCAAAGAAACAAGAGCGCACGTCTGCTGAGGAGCACTGGTGTGAATGTGAGTGTCCCAATTGCGACATTGGCGCGCACGAGAGATGCTCGTCTCCGAAGTGTCACATGCCAAAATGGAAGGATAGAAAGGGCGAACGAAAAGCTGGAGGGAAGTAACTGGATACTACTTTAGGTTTTTCTGTGCGAACTGGCGAAATTGGAATTCAAACTCTTCTGGCGAGTAAATCCCCTTTTGTACGAGAAGGGTGTTCATAGCATAAACAGTAGCTCGAAACCGCTCCTCGCGAGACAGCTTGTCCATAGCCTCCTCATAGCTGATGAGCCCTTCACTTTTATCAATGCCCTTCGCGGAGTGACCAACGGAGACGGTTGCCATGGGAACGAACTCCTGTGTATTGAACAATAGCCTGCCTGAGTTCTGTCGTCAACACAACAACGGATGGCCAGACCTACACGCCTTCGGCGCGGCTCCTGCGTTTCCAATACAGATATCCCGGCACTCCGATCAGCACAATGGTGGCGCCCCAGAAGGCTTCGGTTGGCCTCTGGATGATGGTGTTGAGCGTCCAGGCGACGCCGACCAGAACGTAGATTGCGGGCAGCCATGGGTATCCGGTGCAGCGATAGGGGCGGGGAAGATCGGGTTTTTTCCAGCGCAAGACGAACAGGCCGATGACGGTCAGCGTGTAGGAGAGCACCATGCCGAAGATGACGTAGGTGTAGAGCTGGTCGTAGCGTCCGCTCATGATGAGCACCGCGGCCCAGATGCCTTGGCCGATCAGGCTGAAGGCGGGCGTGCGCCACTTGGGATGAATGACGGCCATGCGGCGGAAGAACACGCCGTCCTGCGCCATGGCGAGGTAGACGCGTGCGCCCGACAGGGTGCAGGTCGCCGCCGCGCTGAAACAGGAAATCGCGATCATCGCCGACAGCCAGCCTGCGGCGGCGGGCGAGAAAAGTTTTGCGGCGGCGGCGTGGGCAATGGTCTCGTACTTTGCGATCTCGTTGAGCGGCAGGGCGTAAACGTACGTCATGTTCATGGCGAGATAAATTGCGCCCACCGCGAGCACTCCCAAGACCATGGCCAGCGGAACATTGCGCCGCGGGTCTTTGACTTCGCCCGCGACCCACGTGATGTAGACCCAGCCATCGTAGGCCCAGAAGACGGCGATCAAGCCGACGCCGAGAGCGGAGATTAATTGCGCCGGGCCTAGTCCCATACTTAAGCCGCCCGGCGCCTGCGCACTGAAGTTCGACCAATGTCCCTTGCCGATGGCGAATCCGAGGACAACGAAGGCGGCCATGGCGGTGAACTTCGTCCAGGTGGAGACATTCTGCAGTCGTGCGCCCCAGCGCAGTCCGACAACGTTGACGTAGGTGAGGATGGCGATGAGCACGAGGCCGACCGCGTGTGCGCGGGTGAACGGCATGCCTGCCAACGAGAAAATCACATGCTCTTCGGAAATGGCAGGGATGATGTTTCCCATGTAGGCGGCGGATGCGACGGAGAGAGCGGCGATGGTGCCACCATTGGCGACGGCGAACAACATCCAGCCGTAAAGAAACGCAACCAGGTCGCCGTAAGCTTCGCGGAGGTAAATGTATTGTCCGCCGGAGTCGGGGAACATGGAGCCGAGTTCGGCGAAGGCGACGCAGGCGCACAGCGAAATCACTCCGCCGAGGACCCACACCAGAAAAAACAACGTTGGATTCGGCAGCGGCCCGGCAATGTCTTTGGCGGTAAGAAAAATAGAAGAGCCGATGATGCCGCTCACGAGAAGCAGTACGGAGTCAAGCAAGCTAAGCCCACGGACGAGACTCGGCTGCTGGCGGGATGTTTGGGGTTCAGGCGACAGGGAAGCGGGAGCAGGGCTCATTCGGTAGCCGGTCAGTTTATCATCTGCAGATCAAGTCGTTGGTCGTTCGCTGTTCGTCGTTGGCTGTTCGTAATACCCAGAGGCAATCTGCCTGGCGGGCGACCGCGAATGGCGATCAGCGAACAGCGAACGACGGATCGCCAAACGACGAACGACTAACGGCCAGCTTCATCCCATGGCCAGCTCATCGGGAGATTCCAGCGGCGTTCCGCAGCGGCGGCAGATTACGGCCGAGCAATCACCGCAGGTCAGCGGATCGCTCACTTCCACGGCGCAGACCGGGCAGTAGAACACCACTGTGGGTTGCTTGGCTAGCGCTGGTTTCGGGGCGATCTCCATGGTTGTGAACTTATTGGTTGTGAACTATGACTATGAACTCTGAGCACGAAACTGTAACACAATTTTCGGAGTGCTCGCGTCCCCGCTCGCATCGCGCGCTAAGGCGCTGCCGAGCTGCGCTCGGCTGGACAGCCGAGGGCGGCTGTCCCTACGTGAGTCTTAATCGGGCGGCTTCCGCAGGATCAGGTCACCTTCCGCGGGTGGCAGCGAGAAGGGAAATTGCCAAATTTTGTCTTTCATCCAGACCCCGAGAATAAAATCCTCACGGGGCTTCCACGGGCCGATCCACTTGTTGCTGGTGGCGAAGAAGACCCAGCCGTGGGCTTCGGGATTGCCCGGATTCAGCGTCCCCCCGGCGGGATCGAGGTTTTGCGTGCTCACGAACTCGATGAACTCGGCCGCTTCCTTTTCGTATTCTCTCAAGTAAGCGGTTTTTTCTTCGGTGATTTTGGGATGCTTCTTGATCTGACGCTCGGTTTCGAAGACCAGCGTGTCGATGTCGTTCTGCAATCGGTTGGAGAGTTCGGTGGGGTCCATGTAGCCTTCAAGAACGTCGTGATGACGAACGAAGTCGATCCGCACGCTCGCCGGAAACTCGACTTTGTCGTGACCGGTGTAAGTCACACTCACGTACGCGCCGAACAAGTGATAGAAGCGGCGGCGGCTCTTGGTCAGTTCCTGCGAATCCACGATGAGCGTGATGGTGAGGTCAGGTTCGGTCATCGTCCAGCGGTAGCGCCCATCGTCGCCGGGTTCGAACGTGCAACCAGGCGCGCCAGCAGTCCAGCGCACGGAGGGAAACTCCTTTTTCTTCGCGTGGACAAGCGGCGGCGGCAGAATCGTCCAGACTGCGAACGCAAGTGTTGCCCAGAAGAAGCGGGAACGCGGCATAAATGCAGAGTGTATCGCTTTTGCGCTGGCAACGTCAGGGCCTGCTGGGGCAGGATGGAGGCTGCATCGAATCGAACGACCATGCGATCCGATCCCCGGCGCAGTGGCCTCTGAGAAACGCCTGCCGGGCAGGTTCGCGCCGAAAATATGTTAGATTGAAGTTGGTGAGGGCGCGTAGCTCAGTTGGTAGAGCAACGCCCTTTTAAGGCGTGGGTCGCAGGTTCGATTCCTGCCGCGCTCACCATAGATTCCACGACGCACAGAAGGCCTGGTTGAAAACTTCCAGCCAGTTCCGGCCGACTTCGAGGTCGAGGCGCTGGAGCCAGGTCTTTTTCCTAGTAGTTTTCTTCTCGTTTCTTCGAGAAGATGGGCCCAAACAGAGAGACAAGTATGTAGAGCCTGGGCAATTTTTGAGTCGTTTGCAGGCAAAAATCCCACTTGCCGCCGACACGGGTGTTATGGCATAAAATCCGGAAAGCCCCTTCGCCATGCAACTGTTTTTACAGGATTGCATCAGAAACTCAGGAGACGTGTATGGCAACGAAGTTCGTTCAGGTTGAAAACGACCTCGAGATCCAACAGCGTCTGGAAGCGGAGCGCATACGCTTGCGCAAGATCGCCGGCCTCGACCAGCCCACTCACTTCCACCGGCCGGTGGAGCGCGCGTTTACGGCTGAGGAGCGCAGCAAGGTCACGATTCTTTTTGGCGGCTTCACCTGGAAGCACGAGGATCTGATTCGCGCCGTATTTCAGGGCAGCGGATACCGTTGCGAGAAGCTGCCCGTGCCGGATGTGCCGGCGTTCCAGATCGGCAAGGAATATGGCAACAACGGGCAGTGCAACCCGACGTATTTCACGGTCGGGAATCTGGTGCAGTATCTCCGATTTCTGGAGAGAGAAGGTTTGTCGCGCAAGGACATCATCGACAACTACGTTTTCTTTACGGCGGGCTCGTGCGGTCCGTGCCGCTTTGGCATGTATGAGGCGGAGTACCGGTTCGCGCTGAAAAATGCGGGCTTCGACGGCTTCCGCGTGCTGCTGTTCAAGGACAGCGATGGCATCAAGGCGGCGTCGTTGGAGCCGGGCTTGAAGTTCACCATTGACTTTGGATTCGGCATGCTGAACGCCCTGCACCTGGGCGACGTGTTCAACGACCTGATCTACCAGATTCGTCCCTTTGAAGTGAACAAGGGCGAGACTGAGCGCGTGTTTCGCGAGGCGGTGGATGTGCTCTCGGAGGACCTCAGGAATCGGGATTCGTTTGAGATCGAGCAGCGGGCGCCGGACTGGGCCAAGCCGAAGTTCAAGAGCAACAAGATCCTGCGGAACACCTTTAATGTGCTGGGCAAGATGCACGAGCATTTATGGGGAAAAGATTATCTCAATGCTCTGGCCGCCGCTCGCGAGAAGATGGACAGCATTGAAGTCGACCGCACCAAGGTGAAGCCGGTGGTGAAGATCACGGGCGAGTTCTGGGCGCAGACCACGGAGGGTGACGGCAACTTCCACATGTTCGAGTTCCTGGAGCGGGAAGGCGCGCAGGTGATAGTCGAGCCCATCGCGACCTGGGCGGCATACCTGCTTTACACGGCGAAGGCGCACGCGAAAGCCAAGTGGCCGGTGAACCGTCCGCACCGGAATCCACAGTGGTGGGAATTGAAGAAGCACCTGGCGAACGATCTGGGATTGCGCAAGAAGCTGATGGCGCTTGGCGCCGGTGAATTCATGTGGAATTACCTGTATCACCGGACGATCAAGAATCTCGGCGGGATTACGCATCGCCTGGCGCCGCAGGCGGAGTTAGCGGAGATGGCGCATCCGTTCTACAACCAATTTGCGCGTGGAGGTGAAGGGCATCTTGAGGTGGGCAAGAACGTGTACTACACGGTTCACCATCTGTGTCACATGGTGCTGGCGCTGAAGCCGTTCGGGTGCATGCCGTCGTCGCAGTCGGATGGGGTACAGTCGGCGGTCGTGAACAAGTTCAAGGACATGATCTTTCTGCCGATCGAGACCTCGGGCGAGGGCGAGGGCAATGCGCACAGCCGGGTGCAGATGGCGCTGGGCGAGGCCAAGGTAAAGGCCAAGACGGAGTTCGAGCAATGCTTGAAGTCTACGGGCAAGAGCATTGATGAAATCAGGGAATATATTGCCGAGCATCCGGAACTGCGGCGACCGTTCTATCACGTGCCGCATCGTGAGGGGGTTGCGGGCACGGCGGCGCAGTTTATCCTGCACGTGAACCATCGCATGAACAAGGGGAGCCGGCTCCTGCGTCGCACTCGGGTGCGCGGGATAGCGCTTTCCGATGCTGCTTAGACGCAACTTTTTCTCGCGCAACCTGATCGGAGCGATTGCATGCACGACCATTTGACGGGACACAATCAGCCGCCGCCCCTGCTGCTGCAGATCGCGCCCGCTCCGTATCAAAAGCCGCACGACCGCCAGACGAAGTTTCTGGTGGGGCTTGACGTCGGCTCGACCACCGTGAAGGCGATGGTGGTGGAGGCCGCGACCGACCGGATTCTCTGGCAGGACTACCAGCGCCACGAAACGAAGCAGCCTGAAAAGACATTGGAATTTCTGCGCCGCATGGAGGCGGAAGTCGGAATCGAGCGGCACAACACGCGCATATTCATGACCGGCTCCGGCGGCGGTGGGATTGCGGAACAGATTGGCGCGAAGTTTGTGCAGGAAGTGACGGCGGTGTCACTGGCGGTCGAGAAGCTCCATCCCGAAGTGTATTCGGTGATCGAGCTGGGTGGACAGGACGCGAAGATCATCGTCTTCAAGGACGATGATGAGACGGGGCGCAAGAAGAAAATCCCGTCGATGAACGACAAGTGCGCGGGCGGCACCGGGGCCGTCATCGACAAGATCAACGCCAAGCTGAAGATTCCGGTGGAAGAGCTCGCGATGCAGGGCTACTTCGGAATCAAACTGCACAAGGTGGCGGGCAAGTGCGGTGTGTTTGCCGAGACCGACATCAATGGCCTGCAGAAAGTGGGAACGCCGGCGGATGAGTTGATGGCTTCGCTGTTCGAAGCGATCGTGCTGCAGAACCTGAGCGTTTTAACGCGCGGACACACGCTGCGGCCCCACGTTTTGCTGCTGGGTGGGCCAAACAGCTTCATCAAAGGCATGCGCGAGGCGTGGCAGGCTAACATTCCGCGCATGTGGGAAGAGCGCAAAGTTGCGATTCCCGAGGGCGTGAAGCCGGAAGATCTGATCAAGGTTCCGAATAATGCGCAGTACTTCGCGGCCCTGGGCGCGATTGAATTCGGCAAGAGCGAAGAGGATTGCGTCGGCTGCTACCAGGGCCATGAACAGCTGGAGTACTACATCGACTTCGGCCGGCAGGAGGAAAAAGCGAAGTCGGGAGCGAAGGGCTTGGTTGCGAAAGACGGGGAACTCGACGCGTTTAAGGAAGCGTACCGCCGGAAGAAGTTCACGCCCGCGACTTTCCGCAAAGGTCAGACTGTTGCCGGCTTTATTGGCGTTGACGGGGGTTCGACTTCCACCAAGGCGGTTCTGCTGGATGAACGCGGCGACATCCTGTGCAAGGCTTATCAGCTTTCGAACGGGAATCCGATTCAGGACACGATCGAAATGTTTGAGAATCTGCGCGGACAGGTCGAAGCGCAGAATGCGAAGTTGGAAGTTCTGGGAGTCGCTACCACCGGCTACGCCAAGGACATTTTGAAAGAAGTCTTGCACGCAGACGTCGCGCTGGTCGAGACCGTGGCTCACACCGAATCGGCGCTCAAGTTTTATGACGATCCGCACGTGATCGTTGACGTGGGCGGGCAGGACATCAAGATCATCATTCTGCACAACGGCCGGGTGAAAGATTTCAAGCTGAATACGCAGTGCTCAGCAGGCAACGGATATTTTCTGCAGTCGACCGCCGAAGGATTTGGGTTGGGCGTCGAACAATACGCCGATCTTGCCTTTTCGGCGCAGGCCATGCCGGTGTTTGGTTACGGCTGCGCGGTGTTTATGCAGTCGGACATCGTGAACTTCCAGCGGCAAGGCTGGAGAGCCGAGGAAATTCTTGCCGGGCTGGCAAACGTCCTGCCGAAGAACGTATTTCTCTACGTTGCCAGCATCCCGAATCTCGCGGCGCTGGGAACGCGATTTGTTCTGCAAGGCGGAACGCAGAACAACCTGGCGGTAGTGAAGGCGGAAGTCGATTTCATCCACAACAGTTTTCGCGCCGCCGGCAAAAAACCGGAGATCATCGTACACGAGTTCTGCGGAGAATCAGGCGCGATTGGCGCGGCGGTGGAGTCTCTGCGTTTGTGGCGGAATGGGATGCACACGACGTTCGTCGGCTTGAATGCCGTCAGAGAAATTCAGTACCGTACCACGCGCAACGAAGCGACGCGCTGCAATTTCTGCAAGAACAACTGCCTGCGCACCTTCATCGACATCAGAACTGCTCCCCAGGATGAGATGAGCATCGTTCCCATTCAGAAGGTCACCAAGGTTCCGTTAATGCATGGGGAGCAGCGCTTGATCATCGCAACTTGCGAAAAAGGCCTGGTCGAAGACGTCAACGACATGAAGGACATCAAAGCCGGCCTCGACGAGATCAAAGAAAAATATCCCAACGTCGTGGACTTCGCTGCCCGCGAGGTTTTCCGGCCGGTCAACGCGAAGAGCGTGGCCGACCCCATTCCGGCAGCGAAATTCTGGAACAAGTCGGCCAAAGAACGCATTCCGCTGATGCAGAATCGCAAGAAGCTTCGCATCGGCATTCCGCGCGTGCTGAACATCTATGCCTACGCCCCGCTCTTCAACGGATATCTGGAGAGCCTGGGTGTGCAGCCTGAAAACATTGTTTACTCCGACTACACCAGTTCCGATCTCTACCGGGCGGGCGCAAGCCGCGGCGCGATCGATCCCTGCTTCCCGGCGAAGGTCGGCATTTCACATGTCTATAACCTGATTCAGGAAAAGCATCGGAAGAAACCGCTGGACGTAATCTTCTTCCCGATGTACGACGTACTGACGTCGCCGCTGGTGAAGATTATGGCGCCGAATGCTTGTCCCACCGTGACCGCAACCCCGGAAACGGTCAAGGCTGCGTTCACCAAGGAAAACGATGTTTTTGCCGAGCACAACGTGAAGTACATCGATCCGGTTTTGAACTTCGCCGATCGCAAGCTGTTCGCTCACCAAATGCTGCAGGCATGGCAGCCGCTTCTCGGACTGTCGCAGGCGGAGAACGATCGCGCGGTTGAGGTGGGCTTCAAGGCGCTCGCCAACTGCGAGAGCAGCATCCGGCGGCGCGCTCGCCAGGTGCTGGACCAGTTGGAACGTGAGGACCGCATCGGCATCGTGATGCTGGGGCGGCCGTACCATCACGATCCCGGGCTGAATCACGAGATACTGGAAGAGTTCCAAAAGCTGGGCTATCCCATCTTCTCGCAGAACACGCTGCCTCTGGACGAAGATATGCTGGAGCGCCTGTTTGGCGAGGAAGTGCGCGCCGGGGTGATCAGCCACCCGCTGGATATTTCGGACGCGTGGAAGAACTCGTTCTCCTGTAGCACGAACCATAAGGTGTGGGCGGCGAAGTTCACGGCGCGGCATCCGAACCTGGTGGCGCTGGAGATGTCGAGTTTCAAGTGCGGCCACGACGCACCGATTTACGGCGTTATCGAAGGCATCATCGAGCAATCGGGCACACCATACTTCTGCTTCAAAGATCTCGACGAGAACAAACCATCGGGCTCAATCAAGATTCGCGTCGAAACCATCGATTACTTCCTGCGACGCTATCGTGATGAGGTCATCAAGAAACGTAAAGCGGTCGAGGAGATCGAAGCGCAACTCGCGGATTACGAAAGCCAACTGCGCGCGCAGATGGAGCCGGGGGCGCGAGAAGTAGCGGCCGACTGATAGTAAGCTACAAATAGTAATCTACAAATTTCCGGGCTGAACACCCCACAATCCATTGCAGGCGAACCCATGGCAGGCGAACCGAACGAAACGAAGATTTCACCGCTCGCGGGCAAGCCGGCGCCAAAAGAGATGCTGATCGATGTGGCTCGCCTGGAGAAGGAATATTTTGAGCGTCATCCCGATCTGCATGATCCCAACCAGTTAGTCAGCTTCGGTACCAGCGGACATCGCGGTTCGCCGCTCGACGGCACCTTCACCGAAGCCCACATCCTCGCGATTACGCAGGCGATCTGCGACTACCGGCGAGAACAGGGAACCGACGGCCCGCTTTACATGGGGAAAGATACCCACGCTTTGTCGGGGCCAGCGCAGCGCACCGCGCTCGAAGTGCTGGCGGCGAACAACGTACAGACAATCATTCAGGAAAACGATGGCGTAACTCCGACACCCGTAATCTCGCGAGCCATTCTGGTTTACAACACCGGTCGCAAGCAACATCTCGCCGACGGCATTGTCGTCACGCCGTCGCACAATCCGCCCGAGGATGGAGGCTTCAAGTACAACCCGACCAACGGCGGTCCCGCCGATACCGACGTAACGGGCTGGGTCCAGGACCGGGCGAACGAATTGTTGCGAGCGGGAAATGTGGGGGTGAAGCGAGTTCCGTTCGCCAAGGCTATCCAAGCCGCGTCTACGCACCAGGAAGACTTCGTCTTACCGTATGTTCGCGATCTCAAGAACGTGGTTGACATGGATGCGATTCGCGACGCGAGACTCAAACTCGGAGTGGACCCATTGGGCGGAGCCGCGCGGCCGTATTGGGAACCGATCAACTCCATTTACGGGCTCGATATCGTCGTCGTGAATCCGGTGATTGACCCAACGTTTTCTTTCATGACGGTGGATCACGACGGCAAGATTCGCATGGATTGTTCCAGCCCGTATGCGATGGCCAGGCTGGTTGGGCTGAAGGATCAATACCAGGTGGCGTTCGCCAACGATCCAGACGCCGACCGGCACGGGATTGTAACTCCGGTTGCGGGCTTGATGAACCCGAACCACTACCTCGCAGTGGCCATCCGATACTTGCTCACACATCGCCCACAGTGGCGCCACGATGTTGCAGTTGGAAAAACCCTGGTGAGCAGCAGCATGATCGACAGGGTCGTGAAGAAGTTAGGCCGCGAGTTGCGCGAAGTGCCAGTGGGTTTCAAGTGGTTCGTCCCGGGCCTCTTCGATGGTTCGTATTGCTTCGGCGGGGAAGAGAGTGCTGGAGCAAGTTTCCTACGCCGTGACGGCACCGTGTGGACGACCGACAAAGACGGACCCATCATGGACCTGCTGGCGGCGGAGATTACCGCACGCACGGGAAAGGATCCGGGCGAGCACTATCGCGAACTTACGGCGGAGTTCGGCACCCCCTACTACACGCGCATCGACGCGCCTGCCACGCCGGAGCAGAAATCGAAATTACAGAAGCTCTCACCCGACGCAGTAAAGGAGTCGGATCTGGCGGGCGAACCCATCACCGCCAAGTTGACGAAGGCTCCGGGAAATGATGCTCCCATCGGAGGCCTGAAAGTCGTCGCAACCAGCGGTTGGTTTGCGGCCCGACCCTCCGGCACGGAGAACATCTATAAGATCTACGCGGAGAGCTTCAAGAGCCAGAGCCATCTGAACGCGATCGTCAGCGAAGCGCAGGAGATGGTGAACAACGCGCTGAGTTCCGGAGTCAAGCAATGAGCAGTGGCGGCGGGCTAACGGCCTCCCAACCTTCATTCCCTTGGGGCAACGTAAATTAAACAATGTAAGTTAAACAATGTAAATTAGATGAAATGATCGAGACCGGATGCCGTGCCCTGCTGTTTGACTTGGATGGCGTGCTCATCGATTCCACTCCCGCGGTTGCGCGAGTGTGGACTCGGTGGGCGGCTGAACATGGCTTTGATCCGGAGACTGTGGTCCATAAGGCGCACGGGCGCCCGAGTCGAATTACGATCCGCGAGCTGCTGCCCAACTCCGATATTGACCGCGAAGATCGCGAAGTCGAACGCTGGGAGATGGAGGACCTCGATGGCGTGGTCCTGCTGCCGGGCGCTGGGCAACTTCTGAACAGCCTGCCTCCGGAGCGCTGGACGATTGCGACTTCATGTACGCGCGCGCTGGCCGAGGTGCGATTGCGGGCCGCGGGACTGCCCATCCCCAAGACCATGATTACGGCGAGCGACGTGAAGATCGGCAAGCCCGATCCCGAGCCTTACCTGAAGGCGGCGGCGAAACTCGGATTTGCCGCCTCCGATTGCGTCGTGATGGAAGATGCGGCGTCTGGAGTTCGCGCGGGGAAGGCCGCTGGCGCCAGAGTGATTGCCTTCCTCACAACCATGACCCGGCGCGACCTCGAAGACGCCGGCGCCGATTGGATCGTGCAAAACTGCGCGGACATCGCCGCATCCAATGACGGCGACGGCCTCCAATTGAGTCTCTCGCTGTGAGGTAAATTGGCTGCGAGCTACGAGCTACGAGCTGCGGGGCATACGAATTGCTCGAAGCTCGCGGCTCGTAGCTCGCGACCCACTATCATCGCGAGAGCCATTTGCGCGCGCCCCTCGGCTCAACTAGAATCCTTCAGTTCATTGGAAGTTGCCCGCAAGAGCAGGCTGGATGCGAGGCGGGCGGCTTTGATCTTCTCCATCGCGATATAGAGAATCGCTAGACAGGCAGGGCCTCGTGATCATTGGTGTTCCGAAAGAAAGTTATCCGGGGGAGCGGCGGGTTGCGCTGGTGCCGGCAGTCCTCCCGACGCTGACCAAGGCAGGTTTCGAAGTCCACATACAGTCGGGCGCTGGCATCGAGGCTGGCTATCCCGATTCCCTATATGCTGACAAGGGCGCGAAGGTCGTCGCGGACCGGGCTGCGGTGTTTGCTGCCGCTGACGTAGTGGTGCAGATTCTTTGCTACGGTTCCAACGACGTGACGGGGAAACAGGATGTGCCGCTCTATCGCCGCGATCAGATACTCATCGGATTTCTGCGTCCGTTCGGTGCGCTGGACGTGGTGCAGGAGATCGCGCGCGCTGGCGTCAAAGCGTTTGCCGTGGAGTTGATGCCGCGCACCACGCGCGCTCAAAGCATGGACGCACTCTCCTCGATGGGAACGGCGTGTGGATATAAGGCGGTGCTGCTGGCCGCGGACACGCACCCGCGCATCTTTCCCATGCTGACCACGGCGGCCGGAACCATCACGCCCGCCCGCGTGTTCGTGATCGGCTGCGGCGTTGCCGGACTGCAGGCGATCGCGACTGCGCGCCGCCTGGGTGCGGTGATTTCGGCTTACGACTTAAGGCCCGCAGCGAAGGAGCAGGTGCAGAGCCTTGGCGGACGTTTTGTCGAGCTTCCCATCGAGGCGAAGGACGCGCAGGACGCGCGCGGATATGCCCGCGCGCAGGATGAAGACTTCTACCGCCGGCAGCGCGAGTTACTGGGGAAAGTAGTGCAGGAAAGCGATGTGGTGATCACCGCGGCGGTCATTCCGGGGAAAAAGTCCCCGGTCCTGGTAACCGAAGATATGGTGAAGGGAATGGTCCCGGGTTCAGTGATCGTCGATCTGGCCGCCGAACGTGGCGGCAACTGCGAGATCAGCGAAACCGGTAAGACCGTGGTCAAGCATGGTGTGACCATCATCGGAGCGATCAACCTCGCCAACGGCGTGCCTTATCATTCGAGCATGATGTATGCCCGCAACATTACTGCGTTCCTGAATCACTTGATCAAAGATCAAAAGTTGAATCTGAACCTCGAAGATGAAATCGTTCGCGAGACTCTGCTCACTCGCGATGGCGAGATTGTGAACGCCCGGGTCCGGGAGTTCTTCAAGTTGCCGGCGCTTGCACCCGTAACCGCGTGAGGGGTCATACGGTGGAGGGACGGACGTCGCGCCCGTCCAGCAGTTTGGCGGCCGGGCGGGGGCGCCCGGCTCTCCACGAACTAATACGGAGGAAAGATGAACAGTAGTTCGAACCTGATTAATGCGCTCTTTATTTTTGTGCTCGCTGGATTCATTGGATTTGAAGTGATCCGGCGGGTCTCGCCTCTGCTGCACACTCCGTTGATGTCGCTCACCAACGCCTTGGATGCGATCGCGGTGGTGGGTGCGATCGTGCTCGTGGGCGAGCACAAGAGCACGCTCTCCGCCGTTTTCGGATGCATTGCCGTGGTCGCCGCCACCAGCAACATCGTCGGCGGCTTCCTGATCACGGACCGCATGTTGAAGATGTTCAAATCCAGCCGTCCCGCGGCTAAACCGGCGGCCAAGTGATGACCGGCGAACTCGCGGGATCCCAAGTCATCATCGAGCTTGTATATCTGATCGCGAGCGTGCTGTTCATCCTCTCGCTGAAGTGGATGAGCTCGCCGACCACGGCCCGCCACGGCATCTGGGCGGGCGAAATCGGCATGCTGCTGGCAATTTGCGGCACGCTGCTGCACCACGGCATCGTGGACTACCGGCTGATCGCCATTGGACTTGTACTGGGTACGATCATCGGCATTCCGCTGGGGCGAGTGGCGATGACGGCGGTTCCGCAGCGAACCGCGCTCAGTCACGCCTTTGGCGCACTGTGCGTGACGCTGGTCGGCTCGGCCGAGTTTTATCTGCGCTCACCCGATATCTCGCGCTTCATGATGTCGGTGCTCTCTCTCGAGGTCATTCTCGGCGGGTTGACCGTCACCGGAAGCTTGATGGCTGCCGGCAAGCTGCAGGAAATTCTGCCGCAGCGGCCGCTGACTTACAAAGGCCAGAATCTCGTCAACTTTCTGCTGCTCGCTTGCGCCGTGGCGATCGCCGTCACTCTGGTCCTGCATCCGGAATCGCGGTCGCTGTTTCCGTTCATGATCCTGATCGCGCTGGCGTTCGGCGTATTGTTGATTATCCCTATCGGCGGCGCAGACATGCCGACCGTCATCTCGCTGTTGAACGGCTATGCTGGTCTGTCGGCAGCGGCCATGGGCTTCGTTCTCGACAGCAAGCTGCTCATCATTGCCGGCGCGCTCGACGGATCGTCGGGCCTCATCCTCTCCATCATCATGTCGAAGGCCATGAACCGCTCGTTCACGAACGTTTTGTTCGGGGCCTTTGGTCAGGTGCAGGCTGCAGCCGCAGCGGGAGAAGAAGCCCGGCCGGTTCGCAGCGCGACCCCGGAAGAAGCCGCCGCCATCCTTTCTGCCGCGAACAAGGTCATCATTGTTCCCGGATATGGTATGGCCGTGGCCCAGGCGCAGCACAAGGTGCGCGAACTTTACGATGCGCTGACCAAGCGCGGCGTGGAGGTGCGTTTCGCCATTCACCCCGTGGCCGGACGCATGCCGGGCCACATGAATGTGCTGCTGGCCGAAGCCGATATTCCCTACGACCGCCTGATTGAGATGGACGAGATCAACGGCGACTTCCCGCAGACCGACGTCGCGCTGGTGATTGGCGCCAACGACGTCACCAACCCTGCCGCCCGCACCGATGCTTCCAGCCCCATCTATGGCATGCCTATTCTCGACGTAGACAAAGCCCATACCGTGATGGTGATCAAGCGCAGCATGAATCCTGGCTTCGCGGGCATTGATAACCCGCTCTACTATCTGGATAACACCCTGATGCTGTTTGGAGACGCCAAGGCATTTGTGGGCAGCATTGTGCGCGAACTCAGCGGAGGACACGGCTAGGTTGAGGGGTGAGCTTCGAGCCGCGAGCTTCGAGCAAACAGGTTGCCCCACAGTTCGTAGCTCGCAGCTTACTTACTCAGCAACACACTATTAAGGAAACTCTCATTAAGTCCTAGCTGGCGGGACGGGCCACGCTAAAGCTGCGACCCTCAGCGGCTAAAGCCGCTTGTTTAGCGGGTTCTGACGGCATGGCTGAAGCCATGCCCTTTCAAAGCTCTCCGTGAAAGGACGTAATCAGAGGTTCCTTAACCGGCTATCAATACAAGACTGAAAAAGAAAAAAAGATCAAGAGCAGTGCAGGACGAGGCGGCGGGCAAGAATTCGGGCGGGCTGCAGTCTCGCGAGCAGGGAACTTCGCCAGCCTGCGGCCCGCCCGGCGTTTAGGCTGCTTTCCTTGTTTGTCTGATTTTGGCCCAACGTGCTTTCTGGGCCAGAGAAATTCTCCGGCGCCCTGCCGCGGAGAGTACGCGCTTGGCGCGATGTGGCGCCCCCGCGTGCACGGTTGCGCCCGAGCTTCGGGTAAGCTTTTCCAGAACCGAAATAGCTTCCCCAAGCTTTTGGACTTGGTTCTGAGCATCCCGGCGTTCCTCGCGGAGCCGGTCGATTGCCTTAGCAATGTTTGTCATCAATACCCCCTCGGGTAACTACCGTCGGCAATTGTATTACTAACTCATGGGTTCTGTCATAATTTATTCATAATTTATTGCAGGCTGCAGGGGATTACATGGGACCGGGATCATCGAGGGAGTTTCCACGAGGATGATGGCGCAAGATGATGGCACGAGAATGATGACTAGGGGGTAACCGTGGGTCCAGACTCATCCGAGGGTAGTAGCAGTCCCAACCACCCGAAGAGGAGTGATCGTGCCAGTAACTCTTCATCTTCCCATGGATCCAGCGCAGTGCTCTGGCCATAAGGTGAAAGTGGTTGCGAGGTAATACTTCGATCATCACCTCTCGATCATTACCCGGGCGACCGTGAACGGCGGATCAGCGATTGTCGTCGATAACTACATCACCGCCGGAGAAGCTTCCAGCATCTAGCATCTATCTGGGCGAAGTCGCAGGGGATGCCGAGCCACACAAACGCTTGCCCCGTCAACTGCAAATGTTTTCGCATGCACCTGTGAAGCGCTGGACTTGCACTTCTACGCTTCTTCCTTGGGTTGCGGTTCTGCTGGACTCATTTGCAAGGGATTGCATCGGGGTTGAAAAAGTTAGAAGGGAAGCGCAGTTAAGCCACTGATAACAGGAATGTTAGCTTTCATCAAGGCTGGAAGGCGAATTGCCTACTCCGGGCTTGATGCAGGGTTTCTGGCCGAGCACGAAAACGACGATCGGGAAGGCGCTCGCGGCGGTGGTGTCACTAGTCGTCCTTAGCGGCGTTCTTGCCTGGTGTGTAGTAACGTCTCCTTCTCCGTCGCGCGTCACTCCGCATGGGATTTCACTAACGCAAATAGAAAAGACCCTGCGCCGTGTACCCTCGCATATCTCCGAGTTCTCACCCGTGTCGGAGCCTTTGGCCCTGCCAAAATGTGGAGACGTCCATCCGCCCGAGGCCCTGCTTACCCCGGACCCGTTGCTGCATGTTCAAGATGACGATCTGCAGGTGCGCGTCAGCTTCATTGTTGGATCCGACGGAAACGTGCATAGCGCCTTCGTTCTGGACAGCGGCGGCCCCGACGAAGACCGGATTGTGCTGCGCGCGGTGCGCTTCTGGCGCTATCGCCCCGCGCTGTGCAACGGCGTTCCCACCGATTCCGAAGCGCTTGTAAGATTCAGTATCCGCTAGCGTGCGAATTCTCCTACAATGTCAGCGATGAGGTTGCCGTGACCAAAGACAATCCGAATCCTTTCGATCCAGAAAAGGACCAGCCCGCCGAAGGCAAGGAGATCGAGGAGTTTTTTCAACGTCTCCCCGGCAACTTTCGCTGGCCGAAGCCGAATGCCGAGGCCATCGCGGCGGCGGCAGAAGCCATCCATCGCATGTCGGGAAGCTCGGTCGCGGACGACCTGGCGGCCGACGTTGAACCGGAACCATCGGGCGACGCCTGCTCAGGATGTGGAGGCTCGCTGCCGGCGGGCGCTCGCTTTTGTGTCTGGTGTGGAATCCCCAACCAGTCTGTCGTCGGCGATGCTGCTGCCCCATCTCGAGCCGGAGCCGGGCAACATTACTTTCACCATCACTATCATCATATTGTTCCGAGCCGCGGAGCGGCATCCAGCGCGTCTTCTGCCGAGTTTGAGCCCGCCGCTCCTCGCGGGCGCGCTCCCGGTTCGCCGGGCAGCGCTACCGGAGGCCGCGCCGAAGCCAGCGCCCGCCAGGTTGTCCAGGACTGGGCGCAGGCCTGCAACACCAAGCATATCGACGATCTGCTGGAACTCTACGCCGCCGACGCTACTCTCATCCGCTCCAGCGTGCCGCCGGTTCGCAGCCTGCCTGCGATCCGGGAATTTCTTATCTCGCTGCTCGAAGCGGGATTGGGCGACGTCGAGATGGAATCGCTGCGCCTCGAAGTGCTGGGTGAGATAGCTCTCGATCTCGGCCGTTGCAAAATGCTCGTACCCGTCGCCATGGGTAAGCGCCGCGAAGAGCGCGGAAAATATCTCATCGTCCTGGTGCGCCAGCCCGCCGGCACATGGAAGATCCTGGCCGATTGCTGGTCCGTCGATCTCGCGGTCAGCGCCCCGCCGCTGCCAGAGAGTGCTGTCCGAAAGGGAAGCGAACTCATCCCATCCCGTAAGCCCCGCTGAACCCAGTCGTTGGTCGTTGGTCGTTGGTCGTTGGTCGCTAGTCGTTCGCGGTCCGATCGTGGACAGAAGCGTTTCTGCGAGCCAACGACTAACGACTAACGACAATTCTTCGAAGCAACAAAAACCCCGATCCTCGCGGATCGGGGTTGAGTGGATTGGCTGACCGGCGTGCTTAGTTGGTGCGTGTAGTAAACATCTGCCGGTAGGTCAGGCTTTCCACGTCGCGGAACATCGGCGTTCCGGGCGGGAGGCCTTGCGGAGTGCTGAAATCCAAATCGAAAGAGTAATTTCGAGTTGGAGGGCTATATACGGTGGTACAGCACTTGTACACCCCGGTGCCATAGGTCGAGTAGTACAAGCTCACGATCGAGCCCTTGTAGTTCAAGGATTGTCCGCCCCAGTTTTCCAGGTAGCGCAGGAAGTTGTGTACACCCCCGTCGGTGCCGTAATCCTGGGCAACGCCAGTCCAAGTCGGCTGCGGGAAATTGATGTTCTTCCCGCCTGCAATCGCCAGGCGGTAATAGTCAGTGCCAGCGTTCCGATTACCCGGGTTGGTGACGGTAGCGTCGCCGGTGAAGCCCAGGCTTGCCAAGTCGTTCCATTGGAACGAAAGCAAAGTGACAGCGTCGGCGATCACAGCGGCAGACGAGTGCCCGGCTACGTCCACTCCGGTCGTCCAGATCGTGTCGGTTGGAGGAGGCGCGCTGTTGTAATAGCCCATGATGTACACCGGATTCTCCGATGCCACCGTGAATCCGCCAGGATCCGCCGTAGTTCCAACCGGGCTCAGGGGTACGTTGCCGAGCGAACCATCCACCAGTCTCAAAACGTGGCGTGCTCCGCTCACCCAGTTCTT
>Ga0224555_1000884_pt1 | contig 45228 bp, 44 predicted proteins | sample 714S23034metaG_FD_180687 | JGI IMG/M metagenome (GOLD analysis project Ga0224555, IMG submission 180687) | Peat soil microbial communities from Stordalen Mire, Sweden - 717 S2 30-34 | ecosystem: Environmental > Terrestrial > Soil > Wetlands > Peat | place: Sweden: Norrbotten County, Stordalen...
CGCCTCCTGCGCGCTGGCTTCCAGCAGGCCAAAAAACATGTCCTCCTTGCCGAGCAATCGTTGCAGCGAAAACATAGGGCCGTAGTTCTAGCTGACATGGCCAAAAGCGCACGACAAAAATGTTCCAGGTTCAACCGCGGATAGCCTCTGTCCGTGACTTTTGGACACCGCTCACAATCGAGCCGGACGGGAAGAATTTCCTGTCCGGGTCATTGTTTTGGCGGTTCGGATTCTGAACGGAATTTAATTTTCCGTTTACGGCGGGTTAATCCACAGAGGCTGCCTTTATTGTGTGAAACAGGCGAATCCGCTCTCTGCATCCCGACCACACGGGTCGGCAGGCGCCGGTTTTCTCCTCGAACAAACGACGTCAACCTCAAACCTGAAACAGGTCAGAATATGATTCCGACGAAAAACTCGTGCGGCGAGTGGACAATCGGAGCGGCTCCTTCTACCAGGATCCCGCCACGACCCCCCTGCCGGCCGGAACATACGAGATGGAAGGGCGCGCAACCAATTCCGGCGTCGTGCTCGTGCCCGTGATCATCGAACAGAACAAAACCACCGTTGTTGACCTGGAAGGCTCCCCTTGCCGCAGCATCGTCCAACCGGCGCGGGCCAATGGATCCGCGTGCCGAACGGACAGGTCGTTGGCGCCCGGGTGGAGTGATCCTCCGGACCGACACGGCGGGCTCGTGGTCCGGTTTGACCGGTTGAGGGGCCGGGGTTTACCCGGTCCCTGGAGAGGAGGTGCGCTGACCCAGGGACTCCGTCCCAATTCCGCGCCATTTCCGCCGGGCTCGCTCGTGGCTCCAGGAATCACGCGATTGTAACCGTTGCGACGCGGCATCGTCACACGGTGGGGTAATCTTCATGGCAAATGCTTGCACCATGAATGCCCAGGATTTCAACCGGCCGGCCGGATCGCAGGAAACCGGCGTCAGCCACCACGTCGCGGAGGCTTTGGAACTGTCCTCGTTCAATCGGGAACGCCAGCATGACGCCGCTTGCCTTTCTCCGGGGCATTATTTGATTCGCTTGCGACAATACCACGCGCCGGGTTCCCCACTGCGCAAACGCCGCTGGTTTGTCACCCAATCGTAACATGGTTGTCCTGGAACCGTAACCGTTGGCTTCTAGGGTCACGCCGGAATGCGGAACACATCAACTCAATACAACTCAAACAACTCGACGCAACTCATGGCAAAAAAACCAAAACGACTGAGCAGATGGATCATCGGTGGTGCGGGAGCAGTGGCGGCGATGGCGGCAGTGACCAACGGCCTGTGCGCGGATGCGTCCGACCCGCTGTTAGACATGCTGATCAAGAAGGGCATCCTGACCGAGCAGGAAGCCACGGACATCAAAACGGAGGCGGAAACAAACACGGTGCCGATTTCGGCCTCGAAGTGGAAACTGAGTGATTCCATCAAGAGCATCGGCCTGTTCGGAGATGTGCGGTTCCGTTACGAGTATCGCGGCGCCGACAATCCAACCGCCTATGCGCAGTCTGAGAGCGACACCTACCGGCGTGAGCGATGGCGATATGCGCTTCGGGCCGGCATCCGCGGCGACCTGTTCGATGATTTCAATTACGGTGTGCGGATCGAGACTTCCAGCAATCCGCGATCGCCGTGGGTCACCTTCGGCGACGACACCAGTCCCACGCCGACCTCCAAGACCAGCGACACCTTGTATATCGGCCAGATCTATCTCGGGTGGCATCCGACGGACTGGTACGAGATGACGCTTGGCAGAATGCCGATGCCATTATACACGACCCCGATGGTATGGGATTCGGACATCAACCCCGAGGGCGCCTTTGAGAAATTCAAGCTCTCCGTCGGTGACGCGGATCTTTTCGCCGACTTCGGCCAGTTCATTTATCAGGACACCAATCCCGACACGGCCATCCCGTCGAGCGACACCTTTCTGCTGACCTTTCAGGTGGGCACGACCATCAAGCTGGACAAGTATTCCTCGTTCAAAATCGCCCCGATGGTCTATGTCTATTCGGGCCGGGGCAGCACGAACCTTGCGAACGGGGTCAACGAACCATTCGTCGGGCAGGGCGTGCCGAACGGCCTGCTGAATGCCGGGTCGAACCCGAACGACGCCGCGCACAATGAGAACGGCATCAATGATCTGCTCATCGTGGAAGTGCCCGCCGAATACAACCTGAAGCTTGGCGCTTACCATGCTCGTCTCTTTGGAGACTTCGCCTACAACGTCAACGGCGACACCCGCGCTCGCACGGCTTATGCCGTCGGCAGCGTTGTGGGTGCATTCCCCGGAGTGGCCGGCGCCGTGACCGGCCAGAATACAGCCTACCAGGTCGGCATTGGTTTCGGGAGCGAGGGACTGGCCTATGGGCCGACCCAGGGCCTCGTTTACGGAACCACTTCAAAGAAGCACACCTGGGAGGGCCGGTTTTACTGGCAGCACGTCGAGCAATACGCCCTGGACGTGAATCTGATGGACTCCGACTTTTTCGAAGGCCGCGCCAATCTCGAAGGCTTTTACTCCGCCTTCGCTTACAGCTTCACCGATGCCGTCATCGGCACGGTCCGCTACGGGCATGCCAATGTCATCAACAACAACCTGGGCACGGGCGGCAACAACCTCGACCTGCCGTTGTTGAACCCGATCAAAAACTACAACGTTGTCCAACTGGACCTGACGTGGAGGTTCTGAAAAGCCAAGAACAAGCACCATGAAAACAAAATCATTGTTGATACCTCTCGTGGCATTGTCTGCCTGTTTCCTTGGGCCGGATCTGGCGGACCGCGCGTCGGCCCAGATGCTCATCAACGGCGCGGGCGCGACGTTTCCGTACCCGATCTATTCGAAGTGGTTTGATGAGTACGTGAAGGTGGATTCCTCCGTCCGATTCAATTATCAATCCATCGGGTCGGGCGGCGGCCAGAAGCAAATCCTGGCCGAGACCGTGGATTTCGGGGCTTCCGACGGTCCGATGAGCGACGCCAATCTGGCGAAGGCGCCGCGCAGGCTGCTCCATATTCCGACGGTGGCCGGGGCGGATGTTCTCACGTATAACCTGCCGGGCAACCCGCAGTTGAAAGTGGACGGTCCGACGATCGTGGACATCTTCATGGGCAAGATCACCAAGTGGAATGACCCGCGATTGGCGCAACAGAATCCGGGCGTCAAGTTGCCCGATGACGACATCATCGTCGTCCATCGGTCTGACGGCAGCGGCACCACGTTCATTTGGGTGGACTACCTGAGCAGCGTGAGCAAGGAGTGGGAGAGCAAGGTTGGCCGGGGCACTTCGGTCAATTGGCCCGCCGGGCTGGGTGGGAAGGGCAATGAAGGCGTGGCGGGACAGGTCAAACAGTTGCCGGGCGCGGTGGGGTATGTGGAACTGGCTTATGCCGTGCAAAACAAGCTGCCTTGCGCCCACGTGAAAAACAGCGCCGGCAATTACGTCGCGCCAACCCTGGACTCGATCACGGAAGCGCTGGCAACGGCGAAGATCCCGGAGGACTTCCGCTTTTCCATGGTCAATCCGCCGGGGGACAAGGCGTACCCGATCGCCGGCTGCACCTGGCTGCTGGTTTACCAGGAGCAGAAGGACGCGGCGAAGGGCAAGAAGCTGGTGGAATTCCTGAATTGGGCGATCGAGAAGGGGGAATCGATGGCCGAGTCGCTGAATTACGCGCCGCTGCCGGCAAGCGTGCGGCAACGCGTCCTCGAGCGGATCAAGACAATTAAGTACTGACTTGGTCGGAACAGCCGTTAAATTTTGGTCCATGGCAGGACGAAGAGCGCCGTTCCTCCCGCTCTTCGTCCTTTGGTTATAAGGGGCCGGGAGGCTGCGCGGTCCCAACGGATCGGGAATCGGCCTGACTCGGAATGACTCGGATAAAGACAGGAAAATGGCAAAAGCTGCCGCCAAAACTGAACTGCAGGCGCCGCCCGAAAAGCTCGTGCAGCGCCGATGGGGAGACGCGGTCTTCGAGCGCACCTCGCTGTTGACGGCCCTGTCGGTCTTCGCCCTCCTTGCGTTGACCGGCTATGAACTGGCTCATGGTTCCCGGCTGGCGCTCCACAAGTTTGGCTGGCGCTTCCTGGCGGGCTCCGAATGGAACCCCGTCAGCGAACAGCTCGGCGCGCTGCCATTCATCTTCGGCACCCTGGTTTCATCCGCAATCGCCCTTCTCATCGCGGTGCCGCTCAGCATCGCCACGGCGGTTTATCTGACCGAACTGGCGCCGCAATGGCTGCGCCAGCCCCTGACGCTGTTCATCGAACTGCTGGCGGCCGTGCCCAGCGTGATTCTCGGTCTGTGGGGAATTTACGTGATGGTGCCGTGGCTGCGGGAGCACCTGTTTCCCCTGCTGAAGACAACCTTCGGATTTCTGCCGCTGTTTCAAGGCCCGATCTACGGCGTCAGCATGCTGGCCGGCGGCATCATCATCGCCATCATGATCGTGCCGATCATCACCTCCGTTTCGCGGGAAATCCTCCGCTCCGTGCCGGGTCTGCAGCGCGAGGCGGCTTATGCGCTCGGTGCCACGCGCTGGGAAGTCACCCGGATCGCCGTGTTGGGCTATGCCAAAAAGGGCCTGTTCGGCGCGGTGATTCTCGGCCTGGGCCGCGCGCTGGGCGAAACCATGGCGGTGACGATGGTCATCGGCAACACCCCGCAGATCAAGGCATCGCTGTTCGCGCCGGGTTACACCCTGGCGAGCGTCATCGCCAACGAGTTCACCGAAGCGACGACCGACGTTTACCTGAGCGCGCTGTTCGAGATCGGCCTCGTGCTGCTGGGCGTGACCATCCTTGTGAACGTGGCGGCGCAGCTCCTGTTAAAAACCTTCGGCGGCCCGGGCGTGAAACCGCAGAATTGACGCCGTCGATGAGCGCAACCAACCACCGCTGGCGCAAATTCAAGAACGTCCTGATGCAGGCGGTGGCCCTGGCGTGCGCATTGCTGGTCGTCGCGCCGCTCGGCCTGGTGTTCTACCACCTCATCAAATCCGGTATCGGCTCCGTGAACTGGGCCTTCTTCACGCAACTGCCCAAACCGGTCGGCGAAAGCGGCGGTGGCATGGCCAATGCCATCGCGGGCACCTTTATCCTGCTCGGCCTGGCGGCCCTGATCGGCGTGCCGGTGGGCGTGCTCGGCGGCGTCTATCTGTCCGAATACGGCTCGTCGCGGCTGAACTGGTGGATCCGTTTCGCGGCGGACGTCCTCAACGGCGTCCCGTCCATCATCTGGGGCATCGTCGTTTACGCGCTGGTGGTCGTCCCCATGAAGGGGTTCTCCGCATGGGCCGGCGGCATCGTGCTCGGCATGATGATGATCCCGCTCATCATGCGGACGAGCGAGGAAGTGCTGCAACTCGTCCCGAACGGCTATCGGGAGGCGTCGCTCGCCCTTGGCATCCCGCGATGGAGGACGATCGTCCAGATCGTCCTGCGCACCGCGATGAAAGGAATCGTCACCGGCGTATTGCTGGCGCTGGCGCGGGTGGCCGGCGAAACGGCGCCGTTGCTGTTCACGGCGTTCGGCAACCGCTTCTGGAATCACAGCCTGTCAGACCCGATCGCCGCGCTGCCGCTGCAGATTTTCAACTATGCAATTTCCCCGTATGACGACTGGCATCGGCAGGCCTGGGCGGGCGCCCTCGTGCTGCTGCTGCTGATCACCGCTGTCAATGTGGGCGTGCGTGTTCTGACCCGCGATCGTTTCCAGAAGCCCGCATGAATTTGACCATGACTCCCCAGGAAGATAAACCCGCACCCGCGCCGCCCGTGGAGCCCCCGGCGGTTCCCGTTCGCGTCGAAGCGCCCGCCGCGCCGCAGTCACGGGCCGCCGCGGAACCTCCCGCTGGGGCGCCCGCGCTCACCGTCCGGAAGCTCTCCGTGTATTTCGGCGCGACGCAGGCGCTCAAGAGTGTATCGCTCGATGTTGCCGTGCACGCCGTGACGGCGATCATCGGGCCCAGCGGCTGCGGGAAATCGACGTTTCTGCGCTCCCTGAATCGGATGCATGAACTGGTTCCGGAAGCCCGAATGGAGGGGGAAATTCGCTTGTTCGGGCAGGATATTTGCAGTCCCGGCGTGGAGCCCGTGACCGTCCGCCGCCGCATCGGCATGGTGTTCCAGAAATCCAATCCGTTCCCCACGATGTCCATTGCCGAGAACGTCACGGTGGGTTTGCGCTTGAACGGGGAGCGGCGCCGGTCGGTGCTGAACGACCGCACGGAGCAATCCTTGCGCATGGCGGCCTTGTGGGACGAAGTCAAGGACCGGCTGGGTGCGCCGGCGATCAGCCTCTCCGGCGGCCAGCAGCAGCGCCTCTGCATCGCCCGGGCGCTGGCGGTGCAGCCCCAGGTGTTGCTCATGGACGAACCGGCTTCGGCATTGGATCCCCTGGCCACTTCGAAAATCGAAAGCCTGATTCTGGAGTTGAAAAAAGAGTACACCATTGTCATCGTCACCCACAATATGCAGCAGGCGGCACGTGTTTCGGATTACACCGCGTTTTTCTATCTTGGCGAACTCGTCGAGTTCGGTCCGACTGCGAAGATGTTTACCAGCCCGGCGAAGAAGCGCACGGAGGACTATGTCACGGGCCGGTTCGGTTGAGCCCGCTTGAGTTATGGAACCCCTCTTCAACATAGGATTGGAAGCCTTGAAGCAGAAGTTGCTGACGATGGCGAGCCATGCCGAGACGGCGGTCAACGAAGCCCTTCGGGCGCTGGTCGAGCGGGATTACGATCTTGCGCTGCGGGTCAAGGAGGATGATCGCATCCTGGATCAATTCGAGCTCGAGATCGACGACATGGCGATTCATTTGCTCGCCCAGGCCCCGTTGGCCAGCGACCTGCGCTTTGTCACCGTGGCCATGAAGATTTCCCAGAACCTCGAGCGGGTGGGGGACGAGGCGTCCAAAATCGCCAAACGGGCGAGGGATTTAAGCCAGGAACCGCCGGTCAAGGTGCAATTGGACCTGCCGCGCATGGCCGCGCTCGCCCTGGGCATGCTCAAGAATGCCCTGGATGCCTTTGTCAACCGCGACCCCGTCGCGGCTCGCGACGTCATCCCGCGGGACAAGGAGGTGGACGCGTTGAACCGGCAGATCAATCGCGAGTTGGCGGAGCACATGATGGACAATCGGGACACCATCATCCGTTGCCTGAGCCTGATCATCGTCTCCAAGAGCCTCGAACGCATCGCCGACCACGCCAAGAATGTCGCCGAGGAAGTCGTTTATCTCTACGAAGCGCAGGACATCCGGCACCCGGCCAAAAGCGGATCGGGCGCAGCGGTGTGGGATCAGGGTGCAGGATGACAAACCCACACGATCCTCGTTTGCCGCGTCCGACCCGTTCACTGCGTTTGGCAGGTCAACGACGAAGCAAGGGCAACTAAACCCGAATTTCATATGAGAACTAAACTCTACTTCCTGTTCATCGCGCTGGCTTTGCTCGCTGGCATCAATCAAGCCGCTGCCCAAGGGATGCGGTTTTTCCGGATTTCCGGTCCGCCTGCGACAACCATCACTGTGTTTAACCGGGATGGCACGTTGGTCTGGAGCAACGCGCAGCCGGGCGCGACTTATACCGTCCAGACCGTCTCATCCCTGCCCGGCGGAACCAATTGGGTGGACTATGTCCAGATTCCCGTCACCAATGGCGTCAACACCAACCTCATCTTTGCTTTCAACCCGCCCGCCGGCATGGCGCTCATTCCGGCGGGGTCGTTCACGATGGGGGACACTTTGGATGGCGAAAGCGATGCCATCCCCAAGAACGTAACGGTGTCAGCATTTTACATTGACGTGAATCTGGTGAGCTACAGTCAATGGCAGACGGTCTATAATTGGGCCACGAACCAAGGATATGGCTTTGTCAATGTCGGTGCTGGCAAGGCGGCGAATCATCCGGTGCAGACGGTGGATTGGTATGACACGGTGAAGTGGTGCAATGCGCGGTCGCAGCAGGCGGGTTTGACCCCGATGTATTATGCGGACATGAATTTGACGCGGGTGTATACGAATGGGGAGGTGACGCCTTATGTGAATTGGGCGGCCAATGGTTATCGGTTGCCGACGGAAGCGGAGTGGGAGAAGGCGGCGCGGGGCGGCTTGAGCGGGCAACGGTTTTCGTGGGGTGACACGATTTCGTGGAGTCAGGCGAATTACTACAGCTACTGGGAAGGCGGTGCGCCCTACTATTCCTACGATCTCGCGCCCACGAGCGGCTATGATCCGGCGTTTAACAACGGAGTGACTCCCTACACGAGTCCAGTGGGATCATTTGCGCCGAACGGGTATGGGTTACACGACATGGCTGGGATTGTGGATGAGTGGTGTTGGGATTGGTATGGGACGCCGTATGGTCAAACAACTACAACTAATCCAACCGGACCGGCATCCGGGAGCTACCGTGTGTTGCGCGGCGGCGGTTGGGCCGGCAGCGCCAGCTTCGCGCGGTGCGCCGATCGCAGCAGCTTCGGCCCGCTCAATGCCTACGGCGACTTTGGGTTTCGGTGTGTGAGAGGGCTTTAGTTTTTGGCCAGGGACTTGAACCTCCAAAAACACGCGCCCTGATCGAACCGGGGGATTCCGGGTTTGACAGTTACGGGCAACGCATTTATATACACCTGCACCGACTGAACAAAACATTTAACTCGATATTACTATGGCTCTATCTGTTGGCACCAAAGCACCTGATTTCACCCTGAAATCCAAGCAACCCTCGGGGCTCGTCGAGGTCAAGCTCAGCAACAATTTCGGGAAGAAAAACACGCTCGTTCTCTTTTTTCCGCTCGCCTTCACCAGCGTTTGCACGAAGGAGATGTGCGACGTCACCGCCGGATTGAATGGGTACTCCGGCCTGAATGCCGATGTCATCGGCGTCAGCGTGGACAGCCCGTTCGCGCAGGAAGCGTGGGCGCAAAAGGAGCGAATCAGCATCACCCTCGCCAGTGACCTGAACAAGGAAACCGCCAGGGCCTATGGCACGCTGTTGCCGGATTTGCTCGGCCTCGGCTCGGTGAGCGCGCGCGCCGCGTTCGTCGTGGACAAACAGGGCACCATCCGGTACAGCGAGCAAACGCCGACGCCCAAAGACCTGCCCGATTTCAAAGCGATCAAGGATGCGTTGGCGAGGCTGAACTAGACGGTCTTTCCGGAAGCGATCGGGTCCGGGCCGGGCGGCAGGCCGGACTCGAGTTTGTCTTTCCGCCGGTTCACGGGCTTCTCGAAGCGGGGCGATATCAACGTAATTCCGGCGGGACGGCATTCGGGAGCACCCAGTCGGCGATCGGGTGGAGGCTGCCGCAGTCCAGGCAGACAGTCGCGGAGTATTGAGTCCTGCAATGCGGACACACAGCCTGCGTCAGAAACGTGTCGAACGCTTTGCGGCATTTTCCACATCCCCAGAAATCGCCGATCGGGGGTGAGGTCTTGCAGTTGGGGCAGGCGAACCCGGCGCGTCGCGGCAGGCGGGCCACGCGGGCCAGGGTCCGGGCCTGGTTGAATCCCTGCCAGAGATTCAGCAGAACGAACGCCGCCAGGATGTAGTACCATCCGAAGTTCTCCTTGATGATCAGGGGAATCAGGGCAGCCATTCCGAGGAACCCGACGATGGTTGCGATCATGAGGCTGCGCGCCCGGCCGAACGGGAACCACAGCAGCGAACGCAGGATTTGCCCTCCATCCAGCGGATAGATTGGCAGCAGGTTGAAAACCAGGAGGCCGGTGTTGATGAACCAGATCACGAGGATGAACGTGTAAAGATCGGGCATCGTGCCGCCCCAGCCGGCCCACTGCGCCAGGAGGAGTGCGACGCTAAAAACGGGGAAGAGAGCGACGTTCACCAGGGGCCCGGCGGCAATGCTCCAGAGCATTGCGCCCGGCCGCTGCGGCGGCGCCACGTAGGCGACGCCGCCAAGGGGCCACAAAACGATCTGGTCGGCGTGGCCGCCCACCTGGCGACAGGCCAGCGCATGGCCGAACTCGTGCATCAGCACGATCAGGAAGAGCGTCATGTATTCCGCCAGGTTCCAGGCGAACGAACCGTATTTATGGGTCGAATCGTTTAGCTGGTAGAGCGCGACCAGAAACCACGACCAGTGGAGAAACACGTCGACTCCGAACAACCGGAACAAATGAAGCGAACCTTTTCGTGTCGGCATCATGCGTGGGACATATCACACAGTTCCAGATCTCAAACAAGTCTTTTGGGTTGCAGCACCGCCGGATGCCCAATTCGCCGGCGCACCCCGCGACTCTTCCCCACACTCTCAACCTTGTGGCGTCCGGGCGGCGACGGCATCGGCGCTCTTTATCAAAGCCAGCGTGTCAGGGATAAGAAGGGTTGCGACCGGCATCTCCGAGAAATAGAACAGCGATTCGCCGGCCTGGATGAGTTCATTCGAACAAAGTTTATGGGCCGAAACCCGCGCGCCGTTCACCCAGGTTCCATTGCTGGAGTTCAGATCAATCAGGATGTGATCGGCGCCTTCGCGGGCGATCAAAAAGTGGCTCCTCGAAAGGGCGTCGTCCTCGATGAATGCATCGGCGCATTCGCCGCGGCCAACCACGAGCGGTTTTGCGCCCGTCTCCCAATGTTGGACCTGTGCTCCATCGATCCGGATCTGGTAGAGAATGGCCATGAGTCAATGTCGTTCGTCTGGCGGCAGTTTAGCAGAGATTGAAGGGAAAGGAAAGGCTGCCTCGCGGCAATTCGTTTTTGGTTGCGGCACTGTTGGAGAAACTCAATCGGAAGCCGGGGATCCGGCCGGAGCCCGGCTGGATGGGGTGCAGTGCCGGGGGTACCGGCCTATCGTTGCAGAAGATCGAAAATGGTCGCCACGGTGGCAATCGCGAGCAGGCACCAGAAAAGACATCGATAGAGCCGGAGTTCCTCGGTTGACCGGCGCACGACGCTCGAGAAGTAAGCTCTGATCTGGTCGGCCGTCGCTTTCGAGCTGGCCAACTCTTCTCGAAGCTGTTCGAGCTCCTTCTGCTCGTTTTGGGTCATCGAATGGTTCCTCCGATTGCCGCCCTGTTCAGTTCGCCAAAAGCAGCCTTATAAGGACAGCCAGTTCCAAGAATAAGACAGTCAGCAGGAGGACATCCGCCGCGCCTATCCGCGCTTCTGTCTGATGATCCAGGGGGGCCAGCGTGGTTAGGTAGAAGTCGCTCTCTTGTCGATTGGTATTGTCGGCTGCTGCTTTCATCAGTATGGCAGGAAGCAAGGATCGAACCAATTTCGCAGCACACGCCGCCGCGGGGTGAGGATGGCTGGGGACGCATCCGCCCGCAGGGAACCCGGGATTTCACCTGGACCCGATTCCTGCATCACCCCGGATTGTGGCGGCCGCCCTCCGATGCGACACTAAATCAACCTTTCTGTTCAGTATGCGATCGGGCGGCTGGAGAACCAGCCGCCCGTTTTTTATGACTGGATCGACACAGCGACTCGCCTGGGGGGGCCCCGCCAGACCCAGTCATCGGCGAGCCGCAAATTCGCTTTGCCTGAGAGAGCCGGCTGATTTAGACTCAACGGAATCCTGAGCGGGTGAATCGGCTCGTAAATCAACAGAATATGAAAGCAGTCTCGTTCCCGGCGTTGTTGTTCTCTCTGATCGCGGCGGCTCCATGCGGATTTTCAGAAGAACCGGTCCTGCCGCCCCTGGGCGCGGCAATTGCCACAAACCTGGCCGGGGCCGGGATTCAATTTGCGTCAACGGTCTATGAGTTTGGCCGGGTGATTGCCGGCGAGCAGGTCCGCCATGATTTCGTGTTCACCAATGTTGGTTCCGCCGTGCTGGAGATCAGCGGCGTTTACCCATCCTGCGGCTGCACGACGGCAGGAACGTGGTCGCGGCGGGTGGACCCGGGGCAGACCGGTCTGATTCCCCTCCAGTTCAACAGCTCTCGTTTCATGGGTTCGATCGTAAAAACAGCGAATGTCATTTGCAACGATCCGAGCCACCCCCAAATCACGCTCCAGATCAAAGGCACGATCTGGAAACCCATCGAGGTTCGTCCGCAGATGGCGGTCATGAACGCCATTGCGGGTGCCTCGTCGAACCCTCCGGTCACCGTCAGCATCGTGAGCAGCCTGGAACAACCGCTCATTCTTTCGAATCCCGAAGTCCAGGGAGGTCCCTTTGCCGCCGAACTCAAAACGATCCAGCCGGGCAGGGAGTTTCAGTTGATCATCAGTCCCGTGCCGCCCCTTGGACCGGGCAATGTGCAGGGAACGATCCTCCTGAAAACCTCCTACACCAACGTGCCGACCCTCACCGTCACTGCGCTCGCCATCGTCCAGCCGGGCCTGGTCGTGACACCTCAACAAATTACGCTGCCGCCCGGGCCCCTTGTCAATGCAATGCCATTCGCCGTTTCCATCCGACATAACAGTGGCGAGCCCCTGACGTTGTCCGATCCCGCCGTGAGCGCCAAGGACGTGGACGTTCAAGTCAAGGAAATCCTGCCCGGCCGCCAATACACGCTGATGCTGACTTTTCCGGCGGGGTTTCAAATTCCACAGGGTGAACAGGTGGACTTGACGATCCAGACGTCCGATCCGAAGTATCCGGTGCTCAAAGTGCCGATTTACCAGGGTTTGTACGGTGGTCCGCCGGTGTCTCATCGGGGCCCCATGCCGCCGATTCCGACTGCGTCCTCGCACGCCGGCGGGCAGTGACCCGATCCGGCGCCCGCCGGCGGGTTGACCCGGTTTTCGAACGAGCGCGGACGGGCTTTTCTGTGAACGACGACTCCAATAATTCCACGACATCCGATCGAGCGGTCGAGGTCAGGCGGGTCCTGGTGGAAGCCGCGGTGGTTGCCGTGGTTGGCGCCGTCATTGCCTTCGCGGCGAACGCGATCTCCCCGCGCGGCCTGGCGCTGGCGCGGAATTACTTTCCGAGCACCACCGGGGAATCCGTTCGGCCCCCCCTGATGCCGTTGGTTGCGGGAATCAAAGCAAATGGCCTGCAATGGGTGGACGGGAATCGGGCTGTGCGCCTTTTCAAGGATCCTGCGTTTCGAGAGCAGAGGATCCTCTTCATTGATGCCCGGGACGAGGAGCATTACCGGGAAGGACATATTCCCGGGGCCTATGAATTTGACCCTTACCATCCGGAAAAGGAGATCGCCACCGTGCTGCCGCTCTGCCAGGGCGCCGAGAAGATCGTGGTTTATTGCACCGGCGGAGATTGCGAGGACAGCCAGTTTGCGGCCATCGCGCTTCGGGATGCCGGGATACCGAATTTGAAGCTGTTTGTTTTTGCGGGGGGCATCGGGGAGTGGATGACGAACGGCCTGCCGGTGGAAACAGGCGGACGCAACAGCGGGGCGATGCGCAACGCGGACCGATGAAGACGCTGCGATCCACCAAGAACGTCTGGATGGCGGAGATGGCGGGCTTGCTGGCCCGATGGTTCCTGGGCGCGGTGTTTGTCTGCCTGGGTTTCAGCAAGGCGCTGCATCCGGTCGAGTTCTTGAAGCTGATCCGGCAATACGATGCGGTGCACACCCCGTGGCTGTTGAACTCGATTGCGGCCGCTTTGCCATGGTTTGAAGTGGTCTGCGGCGCCCTGCTGTTGGCGGGCATCGCGGTGCGCGGGTCGGCCCTGCTCGTGACGGGGTTTTTGGTGCTGTTCACCTGGATGGTGGTCCACCGCGCGCTGGCTCTCCAGTTGGGGATACCCTTCTGCGCGATCAAATTCGATTGCGGCTGCGGCGCCGGCGAGGTCTTCATCTGCCGAAAGCTGCTGGAGAACGCCGGTCTCATCCTGCTTTCGACCTGGCTCCTGGCCGGCCGCGGGCGGAGGTTCTGTCTCCGATACCGGTTGACGCAGCACGGTGCTTGACGAGAAATCCTCCTGCATCCACTTTTTGTTCCTGCAACCCGCGTTGTGTAATTGAACCGGGTGACGATTATGAAACACGCACAGAACCTGTTTGATGCGCTGCAGCCGTTCGATGCCGGCAATGGCAGCCGGGGATTCTTCCATTCATTGCCGCAACTGGAAAAGGCCGGCATCGGACCGGTCTCCAAATTGCCGGTCTCCATCCGGCTTGTGCTCGAATCGGTGCTCCGCCATTGCGACGGCGAAAGGATCGCCGAACCGAGCGTCCGCGCGCTGGCCAACTGGCAGCCGACTGCGCCGCGCACGGAGGAAATCCCGTTCGTCGTGGCGCGCATCGTGTTGCAGGATTTCACGGGCGTTCCGCTGCTCGTCGATCTCGCCGCCATGCGATCGGCCGTGGCGCGCCTGGGCAGGAATCCCCGGATCATCGAGCCGCTGGTGCCCGTGGATCTGGTCGTGGACCATTCCGTGCAGGTGGATTTTTTCGGAACCGGCGACGCGCTTCGCAGGAATCTGGAGATGGAATTCCAGCGCAACCATGAACGTTATCAATTTCTCAAGTGGGGCATGCAGGCGTTCGACACCTTCAAGGTCGTTCCGCCAGGCATCGGCATCGTCCACCAGGTCAACCTCGAGTACCTCGCCCAGGGCGTCCTCTCCGTTGAATCTCAAATCTCAAATCTCAAATCTCAAATTTATTTCCCCGACACCCTGGTCGGGACCGATTCGCACACGACAATGATCAACGGCCTTGGCGTCGTGGGTTGGGGTGTGGGAGGCATCGAGGCGGAGGCGGGAATGCTCGGCCAGCCGGTTTATTTCCTGACCCCGGACGTCGTCGGCGTGCATCTCGCGGGTTCGTTGCGCGAAGGGGTCACCGCCACCGACCTGGCCCTGACGCTCACGCAAATGCTCCGCAAGGCGAAGGTGGTGGGGAAATTTGTCGAGTTTTTCGGTTCCGGTGCGAAGGCGTTGCCGGTGGTGGACCGCGCCACCATCGCGAACATGGCCCCCGAATACGGCGCCACCATGGGCTTTTTTCCCGTGGACGAGGAATGCGTGAATTATCTCCGCGCGACCGGCCGCACCGAGGCGCATTGCAGGGTTTACGAAAACTATTATCGCGCGCAGGGCCTGTGGGGGATACCCCAGAAAGGCCAGGTGAATTATTCGCAAGTGCTCGAACTCGACCTCGCAACGGTCGTCCCCAGCGTCGCCGGGCCCAAGCGGCCCCAGGACCGGATCGAGCTGCCGGATCTGAAACGCGAGTTCGTCGCGGCCTTCTCCAGGCCGGTCGCCGAAAATGGTTTTGGAAAGCCGGGCGGCGATTTGAACCGGACGTTTCCTGTCTCCGGTCCCGATGGATCCGCCTCCGGCGACGGCGGGATCCGCCACGGCAGCGTGCTGATCGCGGCCATCACCAGTTGCACCAATACCAGCAACCCATCCGTGATGCTGGGCGCCGGTTTGCTCGCCAGGAAGGCCATCGAGCGCGGCCTGCGTGTGAACCCGCGGGTGAAGGCGTCGCTGGCCCCGGGATCGCGGGTCGTGAGCGATTACCTGAACAAAACGGGGCTGCAAACATATCTCGACCAGCTCGGCTTCAATCTGGTCGGTTACGGGTGCACGACGTGCATCGGCAATTCGGGCCCGTTGCCGGCGCCGATCGACGAAGCCATCAGCAAGTATGACCTGGTGGCCGCGTCCGTGCTTTCCGGCAACCGCAATTTCGAGGCGCGCGTCCACCAGAGCATCAAGGCCAACTTCCTGATGTCGCCCCCGCTCGTCGTCGCGTTCGCCCTTGCCGGCCGTGTGGACATCGACCTGACCCGGGAACCGATTGGAAAGGGGAAGGACGGCCGGGACGTTTATCTGCGGGACATCTGGCCGACCTTGCAGGAGATTCGCGACCAGATGCAGGCGGCGCTGACGCCGGAGGTGTTCCAGAGGCTTTACAAGGATTTCGCCGGGCAGAATCCCCAATGGAACGAGATTCCTTCCAGCACCGGCGACGTTTATGCCTGGGAAGCCAGGAGCACCTACATTCAGGAACCGCCGTTCTTTGCCGACTTCAATCTCAAACCGGACGAGATCCAGGAAGTCCGGGGCGCCCGCGCGCTGGCCATTTTCGGCGACAGCGTGACGACGGACCATATTTCACCGGCAGGCAGCATCAAGAAGACATCGCCGGCGGGGAAATATCTGCTGGAACAGGGGGTTGCGTTTCAGGATTTCAACAGTTACGGCTCGCGCCGCGGCAACGACCGGGTGATGACGCGCGGCACATTCGCCAATGTGCGGATCAAGAACCTCATGCTCGGCGGCGAGGAAGGCGGAACCACGCTGTACGTTGGAGCGCCGCGTTCCGACTCGGCGACTCCCGAGAAGATGAGCATCTACGACGCCTCCATGAAATACCAAGCTGCGCGCGTCCCGCTCGTCATCATTGCCGGCCAGGAATACGGCACGGGCAGTTCGCGGGACTGGGCGGCCAAGGGCACCGCCTTGCTGGGCGTGAAGGCCGTGGTGGCGCAGAGCTTCGAGCGCATTCATCGATCGAATCTGGTCGGCATGGGCGTCTTGCCGCTGCAATTCCACGAAGGCACCACCGCCCAAACCCTTGCACTCAACGGCACGGAGAGTTACGACGTGATCGGACTGGGACCGGACCTCAAGCCGCAGCAGGATTTGACGCTCCGGATCAGCCGGGCGGACGGCTCGAAGCGGGACGTGCCGGTGGGCTGCCGGATCGACACCCCGATCGAGATCGATTACTACCAGCATGGCGGCATCCTGCCTTTCGTGTTGCGGCAGTTGATTGCGAAGGCGTGACGGCGGTGTGACGGTGGACGACCGCCGGGCGGCGAGGGTGTTTCTTTGTTTATTTCTCTCCGGCGCTGAACGCCGCCACGAGCGGGCGGTGATCCGAGCCGACACCCCAGTCAGGCAGCGTCAGCACGTACGTTTCGGCCGGGAGCCATTCGCGCGCCATGCCGGGGCTGAGCAGGATGTAATCAAGCCGGCTGTAGGTGTCCTCCTTGCCGTAATAATGCGTCCAGGTGATGGTTCGAGGCTCGAACGGGGGATTCGGCGCGCTGTCGCCGTTGCGTTCGGCGGGGCGGGTGTCCAGGAGTTTGGACTTGCCGCGGCCAAGGATGGCTTTGATGGAGGCGGAGTCTTTGGTGTCGTTGAAGTCGCCAGCCACGACGAGATTGACATTCGGGTTGGCGGCAAGACGCTCGCTGATGATTCCACGCAGGATTTTTGCCTCTGCCAGCCGTTCTTCGGCTTCATCGGCCTCCGGGACGGGGCGCTTGGATTTCAAATGCGCGGTGATGAGCGTGAACGAGTAATTCGAGTTCACCTGGATGTCCACTTCCGCGAAGCCGCGGCTGACCCGGAACCTGCGTCCGCCGAGGAGGAAACTGTCGTTGGTATGCGGCCGGCGCGCGGTGATGGGAAACCGGCTGAGGATCGCCACGTGAATGTTGGTGTCGAAGCCGGACACGTGTTCCCAATACGGAAAATCAAGGCCTTCGGACTTGAGGGAATCACACAGTTCCTGCAAGGCCGAGACTCCGCCCATTTCCTGGAGCGCCAGCACGTCGGGATTCACGGCGCGAATGCTTTCGCGGACCCTGGCCCTGGCCTCGCTGGATTTTGGGTGCGGGCGCGATTCGGTGGGATGGTCCAGGTAATTCTCGACGTTGTAAGTGGCGACGCGGAAGGTTTGGGCCTGGAGCCACCCGGACCCGAGGACCAGCGCGCACAGCAAGAGAAAGAGCAGACACCCGAAGCCATTTTCCCGCCTGTTCATGGAGAATGGATTAATACGTGCGGCCCGAAGAGTCAAAGCCGTTCTGGATCCTGGCTGAGATAATTTTTGCAAAAGGCCCCGAGGCTGCTATTGTGAAATCATGCAATACAGCCTTCGCTCAAATGGCATTCATCGTCATGCGGGCTCACTGCGCAAAACTCCGGAGTTGATGCAGGACAAGCAGAGCGAGCGCGACCACCGCGAATTGCGGATCGACAAGGTGGGGGTGCGGGGACTGCGCTTTCCCATTCAGATTCGCGACAAGGCGCACAGCTTCCAGAACACCATCGCCACGATCGGGCTGTTCGTGGATTTGCCCAAGGAATTCAAGGGAACGCACATGAGCCGGTTCATCGAGGTGCTGAACGCGCACGGCAGCGTCGTGCACGTGGAGAACATCACGGACATTCTGCACGCGATGCAGAAGAAGCTGAATGCGGCGACGGCGCACCTGGAAATGGAGTTTCCATTCTTCCTGACCAAACAGGCGCCCGTCACGCGGTTGGACAGCGTCATGGATTACACGGCGCGGTTCGATGCCACGGCGTGCGGACGGGACATCGATATTTTGCTGACGGTGAAGGTGGGGGTGACGACGCTTTGCCCATGTTCCAAGGCCATCAGCGACCACGGAGCCCACAATCAGCGCGGCTTGTGCACGGCGCAGATCCGATCGCGGAAAGCGGTATGGATTGAAGATTTGATCGGGATGGTGGAGAGTTCGGCCAGTTCGGAGTTGTTTTCCCTCTTGAAGAGGCCGGATGAAAAGAAGGTCACGGAGCGGGCGTACGAGAACCCGGTTTTCGTCGAGGATCTGGTGCGCAACGTAGTGTTGAAACTGAACGCGCATCCGGACATCACCTGGTACAAGGTGGAGGCGGAGAACTTCGAGAGCATCCACAACCACAACGCCTATGCCTGCATCGAGAAGGGGTGAACGAGGACGGGCGAGTCGCAAATTATTTTAAGATTTTTATGGATTATTTGAATTCTTTTGATACATTCCCGGACCCTTATCGGGAAGGACGGGTTCCTCGTTGAGGAACCGTCAAAGCGAAACTGAAGCAAACCAATTTATTGAAGTTGTGACAGCGAAGAAAAAGACCGACAAACCGGGGGCGCGGAAACCAGGAGCACTGGCCACGTCCGCGTCCATCCTGGGCCGGCCGATCATTCAGGTAAGAAAGAACGGCGAACTCAAGATCAAACCCGAGTGGCAAAAATTCTACAACCACCTGCTCGAACTCCGCGAACAACTCCTCCGGCAGATGAACGGCCTGGCAAAGGAATCAGCGCAGGAGATGGCGGGATACAGCCTGCACATGGCGGATTCCGGCACGGACAACTTCGACCGTGATTTCGCCTTGAGCCTGCTGTCGTCGGACCAGGATGCGATTTACGAAATCGAAGAGGCCCTGAAGCGGATCGAGAAGAGCACCTACGGTGTCTGCGAATTGACGGGCAAGGCGATCCCCCGCGCCCGCCTGGAGGCGATTCCATGGACTCGATTCACGGTGAAGGCGCAGGCGCAGCTCGAACGCGACGGGGCATTGCGACAACGTCGGATCGGCCAGCTCGGCAGCGTGGACTCCGTCGGCGCCGCCGAAGTGGAAGGCGAGGAAGAGGAGCCTGAGGAGAAAACCAAGGAAAAGGAATAGTTATGCCGCGCGAAATCATCACCATCGAATGCACGGAGGCGCGGAAAGAGGGCAAGTCGCCGTCACGCTACACCACGACCCGGAACAAGAAGCTGAAGACGGAAAAGCTGGAGATCAGGAAGTACAATCCGGCTCTGCGCCGCCACACGTTGCATCGCGAGGTCAAGTAATCTATGCCACGCAAAACTCGCACTGAAAAACGGGAGAAACGCGGACGATCTTCAATGTCCGAAAACCGGACGCCTCGTCCAAAACCGAAGATTGATTTCACCGTGGACGCATTGGATTACAAGAACGTGACCCTGTTGCGGCAGTTTGTAACCGATCAGGGGCGGATTCTTCCCCGCAAATATACCGGGTTGCCGGCCCATTATCAGCGCCGGCTGAACCGGGCGATCAAGCGCGCCCGGCAGATGCTGCTGATGAAGTAGTCGGCGGAGGTTTCCTCAAAAACGAGAAAACGCCACTGGTGAGTGGCGCTTTCTTCTCAGGTTGTCCAAAAATTGAACTCAGGCGGGTTCCTCGGTGAGCCAATCTGCAAGATGGAGGTATTCCTTGATTTTTCGGCGCTCGTAACGGTGTTTTAGCGCTTTTTTGGGCTGATTATCGACTTTACGGAAGGGATGTTTGGGGTCTTTTACTGCTTCATCGATCACATCCAGGGTCTTGGTCATAACTCGATTCCTTTCTCGAGGGTTAACCTAGCGTGAAGAATGCCAACGGGCCTGCCCGGCTCTCGCCCACCGCGCATCAAAAATTGGCATCGGTTGCTTCAAGCTTTCATAATATAAGACTGTCGGGCCCAAAAATCATTCAAAACATCAGCCGGCGATCGCGAACGCTCCCGAACGCCATTGCTTCCCCGCCCGGCTGGCGACGAGCTTGAATCCCCCCTTCTCATAGGCCCGGGCAACCGCCCCGAATTCGGCGTTTAATATCCCGGCCAGAACCAATAAACCGCCCGGCTTGAGTCTGGAAACAAGGCGCCCCCGCTCAAATATCAGCAGGGTGGAAATCAGGTTGGCGCACACGATGTCGTATGTCCTCGCACCTTGACTCGGCAACCGGGCGAGATCGGCCCGTCGGAAACGAACCCTTTCCTGCACGCGATTCCGGCGGGCGTTCACGCGGGCGGTCCGGACGGCTTCGCGGTCCAGATCGATGGCTTCGACCGGCGCATAGCCCAGCTTCGCCGCAGCCAGGGCGAGGATCCCGGAGCCGGTCCCGACGTCCAGGAAGGATTGGCGCCGCTCCGGATCGCGGTGCCGGACCAGTTGTTGCAGGCAAAACGCCGTCGTCGGGTGCCGGCCGGTGCCGAAGCTCAGGCCCGGATCCAGAACGACCAGGGCTTGCGCCTTCTTCGGGCGCCGTTTGCTCCAACTCGGCTTGATGAGCAACCGGGAACCGAACTCGAGCGGCTGGAAATGTCGCTTCCAGGACTCCGCCCAGTTTTGCCGGCGGAGCCTTCGCAGTGAAATGGCGCCGACTCCCGTATCGAGTCCGAAACCTTTGATCCGGTGCAATCCTGCCAGCAGCGCGGCGCGGAAGCGCCCGGGTTTTCGGGACAGAAAGACCGAGACGGCGACCTCACCGCTATCGGCATCGGCATAGCTGGAAGCGGGCAGGGAAAACAGCGTTTGAAGCAGTTCCGTCACGGCGTCGGCCGCCTCGGCGGTTGTTCGCACCGAGATTTTCCACAGCACCTCGTCCTTCACACCTGAGACATCAAGCAAGCGCCGCCTGCTGCGTGTCCAGCAGTTGACGGATGCCGGTTTTGCCCAGCGCGAGCAATTCGCCAAGCTGCGCTTCGCTGAAGGCGGCTTCCTCGCCGGTCCCCTGCAGTTCGATGAATTCCCCGGCGGAATTCATCACCAGGTTGAAATCCACCGCCGCCGCCGCATCTTCCACATAACAAAGATCCAGCAGCGGCCGGCTGTTAACGATGCCGACGCTGACGGCGGCGACGGCGTTGAGCAGGGGATTTCCGGTCAATTTGCCGTCTGCCAGCATCCGTTTTACGGCCAGGGACAGGGCCACGAGGGAGCCGGTGATGGCGGCGGTGCGGGTGCCGCCGTCGGCCTGCAACACGTCGCAATCCACCCAGATCGTCCGCGATCCGATCTTTTCGAGGTTGATGGCCGAGCGCATCGCCCGGCCGATGAGCCGCTGAATCTCCTGCGAGCGTCCTTCGATTCTGCCTTTGGTGATGTCGCGCGGTTTGCGTTGGAGCGTGGAGTAGGGGAGCATGGAGTACTCCGCGGTGATCCAGCCGCCGGTCACATTCTGTTCCTTCATCCAGCGCGGGACGAAATCTTCCACAGTGACGCCGCAAATGACCCGAGTGTTGCCCCACTCAATCAGTGTGGAACCGGTGGCGTAGGGTGCGATGCCATTTTGAAACCGCACCGGGCGCAATTGGTTCGGCTGCCTGCCGTCGGGTCGCGCGATGAGAAAAGGGGATGGTTGGGGCTCAGCCATAGACGCGGCGATGGTAGGCGAGGTCCGCCGTCGGGGCAACTGAAACTGTGTCGCCGGAAAGTATCGCCGGGCTATTGTTGCGGAAGATCGATCGAGTTGAAGATGCTTTCGAGGCTGTTCAGCGGAGCATCCTTCTTCGGATTCAGCACCTCGCGTAGGTAGAACACGGCGTCGGGAATGGTCCGAACCGATTTTGGCAGAGTGGCGCCACTGGCGTTCGGATGGCCGCCGCCCTGGAATTTTTCAGCCACTTTCAAGGCTTCGCCATTGCGACTGCGGAAACTGGCAATGATCTGGGCATTGGAGCGGCGGAAGAGCGTTACGAGCACGGGAAAACGCAGTGCCTGGCATTCCAGCAGTTGATGGACGATGAGGTTGTTGTTGCCGATGACCGTTTCCACAAAACCCACCTGCGGACTGATTTCACTGACGTTCTCCTTGCTCCAGTCGAACCCCAGCGGATTCTCCACACGCCGTTTCACCTCCATCACTTCCAGCAGCGGATGGTCGAGGAGCTTTTCGATTTCGCCGTTCAATAGCGCATGCAGGTTCCAGAACTGATAACTCTTCACCAGGTTGGCATAATCGCTGGCGAGCATGAAATCGGGATCCTCCTCCAGAAACAGGTCTGCGACGTTGTTGAGATGGACCAGGCGGTCAAGCGTCGGCGAGCCAAGACCCTGCTGCTGGCATAACTCATAACACAGCAGCCCCGCCGATTTGCCCCGGTCATGGATCAGCAGGGCTTCTTTCGCAGCGACCTCGGTGACGTGATGATCGACGACCACCCAGTTGGCTCTGTCCATGCGCTGTTCGAATACAAAATCTGTCACCCACGCGCATTTTTCCCGCAACTCGCGCTGCTTCCAGTAATTGTAGTGGTAGGCCTCCAGCCGGACCTCGACGCCGAAGAGCTTCCGCGCCAACCGCTGCAACAACACGCCGGCGATCAGCCCGTCGAGGTCGCTTTCATGGGTGAGGATCATTTCCGGTCGCGGGAACGAATTTGTCATCCGCTTCAACCTAGCCGATCCCGGACCGGGTGGCGAGTGGGGAATGAAGTTCGAGTGCACAAGCGGTGAGTTTCACGTGCTGTTCCTCACCAAATAATTCTTCTTCTCGAGGCTCCTTTGTTCCACAATCCATGCCTGATTATGAACTTATTCGATTTGTCCGGAGAGGTGGCGGTGGTCATTGGAGCGACGGGCGCGCTGGGAGGGGCGATTGCGGAGGGTCTCGGCGAGGCGGGAGCGAAAGTGGCCGTGCTGGGCCGCAATGAAGAGCGTGGACGCGCGCGCGTCCATGCCATCCAGGGCAAAGGTGGCCAGGCCGCCTTCTTCGCCGTTGACGCGATCCGGAAGGAAAGTCTTCATGCCGCGCATCTGGCGATCGAAAAGTCGTTCGGTGTTCCGACGATCCTGGTCAACGCGGCCGGCGGCAATGATCCCAAAGTGACCGTGACGCCGGATCATCCGTTTGAGAAAATCCCGCTGGACGCCTGGCACGGGAATTTTGATTTGAATCTGCTGGGGGGCGTGGTCCTGCCCTGCCAGGAATTCGGCCCGGCCATGGTCGCTCGCGGCGGCGGCAGCATCATCAACATCGCCAGTGTTTCCGCGCACGTGCCCCTGTCCCGGGTAGTCACCTACTCCGCGGCCAAGGCGGCCTTGCTCAACCTGTCGCTCTTCCTCGCTCGCGAATGGGCGCCCAAGGGCGTGCGTGTGAATACGATCACGCCCGGATTTTTCCCGGCGGAACAAAACCACAAATTGCTGTTCAACGACGACGGCTCGCCGACCGCCCGCACCAGGTCCATTTGGGCCCATACGCCGCTGGGGCGCTTCGGCGAAGCGCGCGAACTCGTCGGCGCGGCGGTTTTCCTCGCCAGCCCCAAGGCCAGCGCTTTTGTCACCGGCACGGACATCCGGGTGGACGGCGGGTTCCTGAGCCAGACGATTTAGGTCCATGAGAAACCTTGTGAGCAGGGAACAATGAATTTCTCATTACACATTAATCATTTACCATTTATCGAGCGAGGGAGGGACAGCCATTATGAATTCGGATGAACTTTCAGACCGGCTTTGGCATTTCGCGGCACGGGTGGGGAAAGTGGTCGATGCTTTGCCTGAGAGCCGGCTAGGACGGCACGTGGCGGGTCAATTGGTGCGATGCGGCACTTCTGCACCGCCGAATTACGACGAAGGCTGTGCTGCCGAAAGCCGGGCCGATTTTGCTCACAAGTTAAGCATTGCACTCAAAGAGTTGAAAGAGACGCGCGGTTGGTTGAGGTTTATTCGAATCTCGGACTTGCTGCCTGAAAGCACAATCACTGGATTGCTTGATGAATGCGAACAATTGATCAAGATCCCGGGAAAGTCTGTTGCCACTGCAAAAGGAAAATCAAAGCGGCCGCCACCAATTTGAAATGTTCAATGAACAATGAACAATGAACAATGAACAATGAGTAATGAGTAATTTACAGTGAACTCCCTTTCCAAATCGCCCCCGTCCGCTGCGCTCACCGGCGCCCAGGTGGCTGACATCATCGCCACGGCCTGCCCGGTCGAGAGCTGCCGCGGCAAGCGCGTCCTCCTGATCGTGCCGGACAACACGCGGACCGCGCCGGTCGGTCTGATCTTCAAAACGCTGCACCGGCAAATTGCCTCCGCGACCCATGCTTTCGACGTCCTTATCGCCCTCGGCACGCACCCGCCGATGACGGAGGAGGCGATCGACCAGCGGCTGGAAATCTCCGCCGCCGAGCGGCGGGGGAGTTATGGTGACGTGCATTTTTTCAATCACGAATGGGACAATCCCGCCGGCCTGAAGGAAATCGGTGTCATCCCGGCGGGCGACATCAGCGAATTGACCGACGGGTTGTTCTCGATGGACGTGCCGGTCGAAATCAACAAGCTTGTTTTCAATTACGACAGGGTCCTCATCATCGGCCCCGTGTTTCCGCATGAAGTCGTCGGGTTTTCCGGCGGCAACAAATACCTTTTTCCGGGCGTCGGCGGCCCGAAGATTTTGAATTTCTTCCACTGGCTCGGCGCCGTCTGCACCAACCCGATGATCATCGGTAACAAGTGGACGCCGGTCCGCAAAGTCGTGGACAGGGCCGGCGCGATGGTGGCCGTGGACAAACTGTGTTTCGCCATGGTGGTGGCGCCCGACAAGTCGCTGGTCGGACTTTTCGCCGGCACCCCCGAAGGCGCGTGGGCCGACGCGAGCGAATTGTCCGGGAAAGTCCACATTACACGCAAGCCGCACCCGTTCAAAACGGTGCTTTCGTGCGCCCCGCCGATGTATGACGAAATCTGGGTCGCCGGCAAATGCATGTACAAGCTGGAGCCGGTCGTGGCCGACGGCGGCGAACTGATCATTTACGCGCCGCACATTCGCGAGATATCCGTGACGCACGGCAGGTTGATCCAGGAAGTCGGGTATCATTGCCGCGATTACTTCCTCAAGCAATGGGACCGCTTCAAGGAGTATCCCTGGGGTGTGCTGGCGCATTCGACCCACGTTCGCGGCATCGGCACGTTTGAAAACAACGTCGAGAAATGCCGCATCCAGGTCACGCTGGCCACCGGCATTCCCGAGGCCGCCTGCCGCAAGATCAACCTCGGCTACCGCGACCCGCAGAGCATCCGTCCCGCGGACTTTGCGAATCGCGAGGACGAAGGAATCCTGCTCGTGCCGAAAGCCGGCGAGATGCTTTTTCAGTTGGAACAACCGCCGAAATGGGCGGGCGGCTAGCCGGACGCATCAGGCGTGTGAATTGGAGCGAATCTTGGCCCCTGGCACTGGGTGGAACGGGCGACCCGCCCGTTCCGGTCGGCGACTCGCCGACCGGAAGATCTGGACGACAGAGGACACTTTGGCCTGAATTCCCACTGGAACGCCCCTCTCCATTCCGTCCGGCGAGTCGCCGGACGGGACGGCCCAGTGGCCCGTGCCACCCATTGCAGTTTTTCACACAGGCTCGGAGAAAATTTGTCTTTGAAATTCGGCCGCTTTCCAGCCACCTTGCTCATTCGCTTCTGAACCGCAGCCGCGTTTGTGAAAACGTGGTCGGCGGTTCTCAGAGTGTTTCCGCGCTCTCACGCGGCGCGGTTACAGAACGACATGAAACGCACGCATCATTGCAACGAACTGCGCCCCGCGCACGTCAACCAGACCGTGACGCTCGCCGGCTGGGTCCATTCCCGTCGCGACCTCGGCGGCCTCATTTTCATCGATGTCCGCGACCGTGAAGGCCGCACTCAGACCGTCTTCGACCCGTCGAATCTGTCGAAAGAGTTGTTCGAGCGCGCCGCTTCTCTGCGCAGCGAATGCGTCGTCAACATCACCGGCCAGGTCCGCCGGCGTCCGGAAGGGACGAACAACCCGAAAATTCCCACGGGAGAGATCGAAATGGTGGCCACCGGACTCGAAGTGCTGAACATGGCCGAAGTGCTGCCGTTTCCGGTGGACGACCCGGAAGTCGCCGGCAAGGTGAACGAGGAACTCCGGCTGAAATACCGTTACCTGGATTTGCGCCGGCCGGAAATGGCGCGGAACATTCGGCTGCGCAGCAAAGTGGCGACCGCCATCCGTGTGTTCATGGAAGAACAGGGCTTTCTGGAAGTCGAAACGCCGATCATGTTCAAGTCCACACCGGAGGGCGCGCGTGAGTTTCTTGTTCCCAACCGCCGCGAACCGGGCACTTTTTATGCCCTGCCGCAATCTCCCCAACAATTCAAACAGATGCTCATGGTCGGCGGTATCGAACGGTACTATCAGCTCGCGCGTTGCTTCCGCGACGAAGACCAGCGCGCCGACCGGCAGTTGGAATTCACCCAACTTGATCTGGAGATGAGCTTCATCGATCGGGAAGACATCTACAACCTCATCGAAGGCGTGTTGAAACGCATCTGGAAAGTCGCCTTGGGCATAGACATCCCGACGCCGTTCAAGCGAATCTCGTTCGGGGAGGCTTTGAACCGGTGGGGCATCGACAAACCCGATACGCGCTTCGGGATGGAACTGGTGGATTTCACCGAAGAATTCCGCGCGAGCACCTTCAAGGTGTTCAGTGGCGCCATCGCGAACGGCGGCGTTGTGAAGGCGCTCAACGCCAAAGGTCTTGCCGGCGCAACGCAAGGCCAGATCGAAACCATGACCGAATACGCCAAGAGCTTCGGCGCGAAGGGCCTGGCGTACATCAAGGTCGAAGGTGGCGAATGGAAATCGCCGATCGTGAAATTCTTCAACGCTGCCGAGAAGGCCGCGCTCGCGCAGAAGCTGGCGATCGAAGAGGGTGATTTGATGCTGTTCGCCGCGGACCAATGGCTGAACGCGTGCGAGATTCTGGGCAAGATCCGGCTTTACTGCGCCGACGTTTTAAAAGGGCAGGGGAAGCTGACGATCCCCGCCGATCGATTTGAGTTTTTGTGGGTTGTGGATTTTCCGCTGCTCAGCTTCGACAAGGAACAGAACCGCTGGTATTCGAGCCATCACCCGTTCACAGCCCCGGTGGCGGAGGATATTCCGCTGCTCAAGACCGACCCGAAAAAAGTCCGCGGCCAGCACTACGACATCGTGGTGAATGGGGTGGAATTGGGTGGCGGCTCGATTCGTATCCATCGTCCGGATGTGCAGAAGACGGTATTCGAAGACGTGCTGCAGATTCCGCCGGACCTGGTAAGGGCGCGATTTGGTTACATGCTGGAAGCATTCAAGTATGGCGCGCCGCCGCATGGCGGTATCGCGCTTGGGTTCGACCGCCTCATGGCGATTCTCTGCGGCACCCCGAGCATCCGCGATGTGATCGCATTCCCGAAGACGGCCAAAGGCACGGATCTGATGACCGATTCACCGGGCGCGGTGGAGCCGAAGCAATTGCGTGACCTGCATCTGGAACTGAAGGTGGCGAAGAAGGAGTAACGCGGGCGTCAGTCCGGCAGCTCCAGGGCGCGCCAGAGATACCAGGCGGCCGTGGTGCGGTGGGGCCGCCAGCGTTCTCCGTGCTCGAGCACTTCCTTGGGACTCGGCAGCTCGCGCCGGCCATAGAGGAGAGCGAACCCTTTGCGCACGCCGTAATCGGTTGCGGGCAGGACATCCCTCCGGCCAAGTGTGAACATCAGCAACATTTCGACGGTCCACGGACCGACGCCGCGCACGCAGGTGAGCCGTTCCAGAATCTCCGCATCGGTCATCCCGGCGGCCGCGCGCGCTCCGGGGACGATGCCCTCCAGGGTCTTTGCGGCGATGTCCTTTAAGGCGGCCGTTTTCGCAGCCGAAAGGCCGGCGTTGCGCAGCCTTTCGTCGGGCGTGCCGAGCAAGTCACGGGGTGTGGGAAAGCGTTTGCCGGGGTAAAGCGCCAGGACCCGGTTCAAAATCGTTTTGGCTGCGGCCCCATTGAGTTGCTGATGGGTGACCGCTTCCACGAGCGCCTCGAAAGGCGCTTTACGGGTCGTGGGTTTCAACGTGCAGGGTCCGACCCTGACAATCAGCCGGCCCAGAATTTTGTCTGCGCGGCGCAAATGGAGGACAGCTTCGGGGATCATCTGGATTCGAGACTATCCTTTTCCTGGAAACTACGGAAGACTTAACGGTGCGAACCGGAGTGATAGGTAACAAACGAACCGTGAAAGGGTCGGTCCTAGAAAAGTGACAGTTTAGGTTTGACGGTGGATAATTATGGTTTGGCAATATTCGTTGCGATGCCACGCAAGTTACGCTTGGAATAGGGAGGGGCGATTTATCATTTGATGTGAAAGGGTCGGTCCTAGAAAAGTGACAGTTTATGAAAGGGTCGGTCCTAGAAAAGTGACAGTTTAGGTTTGACGGTGGATAATTATGGTTTGGCAATATTCGTTGCGATGCCACGCAAGTTACGCTTGGAATAGAGAGGGGCGATTTATCATTTGATGTGCCGTGGCGACCGGTGGGAACCCATTTTAGAGGATGATGCCGACCGGAAATGTTTCCTGGAAACCCTGGCCGAGTGTTGCGGAAGGCTGGAAGAGCAGTTGCGACAATGTCTTCACGGACTCAATGCGATAGATCAGCCACTGGCCGCCCACCTTTTTCAGCATGAAATTGAATTCCTGCACAAAAAAATCGTGCTGGCCCTCCACAGTCGCCCTGGCCGTGAGGTTGGCGATGGCGGTTTGGTTGTAGGGGCCGAGAGTGACGTTGACGTCGAGGAACTCGATGGTGATTCCATCGTACCGCGACGCCGCCAGGGCTGCCTGTTGCAGTTCATCCCGCCCGGTCAGTGTTCGAGGGTCATAGCCGCGGGAATCGAGGTTGATGACGGCGTCCGTGGTGAAAAAACCAATCAGTTTCGCGGCTTTGTAAGTCCGCAGCACCATTCCCTGTTCCGGTTGGAATGAGGCGGTGGCCGCCAGCGCGGCCACGCGCCTGCGGATGACCCGTTCCGGGCTGGGAAACAACACTCGCCAGCCCCAGATTCCAAGTCCGATCAAAACCGCGGCGATGAGGAATCGAAGAGACTTTTGCATAACAGGATTTTCCCCACGATGCGGTTTCGGGAAGTCTTGCCTTCTTCGTGGAAGTACTCGGGCATGGAACGGTTGTCGCCGACGACGTAATACCAGGCGGGGGGAAGCGACTTGGGAGGGCTGTCCCAGTTGCATTCGGTTGCATAGGGCTCGTTCAGGATTTTGCCATTCACATAAAGACGTCCATCGCGGAACTCGATGGTCTCACCGGGGAGGCCGACGATCCGTTTCATATACATGATGCTCGTTCCCGCCAGCCGAATTGCAACGACGTCGCCGCGTTTGGGTTCCGACCGGAGATAGGCAAGGCGATAGACAAAATTGATGCCTCCCTCGTGGTAGGTGGGCATCATGCTTGGGCCTTTTACCCGGATGGGAAGCAGCACGCAGGCGCGCAACACAAAGACGGCCGTCACGAGAATGACAATTCGTATCAGGGTCCATCTGGGATTTCGCCCGATGACGATGATGCGCAGCCATCGCGGAAGACGGTAATCTTTCCCGCCAGCTTGCATTTGATCGACCATTTTATCGTGTTCGGCCAGTTTCACGGCGTTCGGGCGTTCAAACAAGCAAAGATTGAGCCTGTTCAGGGAAATCGGCCGGATTCGGGCTTGGCTGAAGTGCAAACGAATGGAGGGGACCAAGATACCAGATTCCGAAGTCCTGCGCAGGCTGGGAAACTGGGCGGCGTCCCTCAGGCGCCTTCGACATCCTCGGGGTCGTCGAGGTCGAAGGTCTCGCTGAAATCCTTGCTGCTTTTCTCGAGAATCTGTTTGATTTGCGGCGACGTCCATTTTTTCTGCTGTTCCTTCTTCACGCGGAGGCAGTAATGGCCGGTGGAATCCGATTCCAGAATTTTCTGCTCCACCAGGCTGGCCAGCACCGGGGCCGCCCACTCGGGGTCTTCGCGGTACCTCCATTTCCCGCTGGCGCGCCGCGCGATATCCCGTCCGTAAACAAACTGACCGGGCCACGCTTTCAAATAATTGCAGATGTCCCGCTCGTCGGCGTTCATTCGGTCCGGGCGGGGAGGATTACAGACGGGCGGAGATGAACTGGCCAAGTTTGACGGCATCGGCGTTGAAGAGGCGGATGCCTTCCGCCGTCTTCTCCGTGGCCATCGCGTTTTCATTGAGCAGCCAGCGGAATCGCTTCTCATCGAGGACGAGCCGATCGGCTTTCACGTCAGTGGCGACGAGTTTGCGCTCGACCGGCTCGTCGCTGCTCTGCAATTCGCCCAGCAACTGCGGGCTGATTGTGAGGAGATCACAGCCGGCCAGTTCGAGGATCTCTCCCTTGTTGCGGAAGCTGGCGCCCATCACCTCCGTTGCGTGGCCGAAGGTTTTGTAATAGTGATAAATCTCCCGCACGGAATGGACGCCGGGGTCTTCGGCGGGTGCAAAATCCCTTTTCTCCTTCGCTTTGTACCAATCCAGGATGCGGCCGACGAAGGGTGAAATCAGTTTGGCTTTGGCCTCGGCGCAGGCGACGGCCTGCTCGAGTGAAAACAGCAGGGTCATGTTACAGTTGATGCCCTCTTTTTGCAGCACCTCGGCGGCGCGGATTCCTTCCCATGTCGAGGCAATTTTGATGAGGATGCGTTCGCGGGGTATGCCCAACTCCTTGTAACGAGAAATGAACCGGTGCGCCTTGTCGATCAAAGCCGCGGTATCGAACGAGAAGTTCGCGTCCGTCTCCGTCGATACCCTGCCCGGCACAATCTTCAGAATCTCAATCCCGAACAGGACCAGGAGGTGATCGGAGATCTGATTGAGCAGCGCCGCGCCCGTGGCACCGGACCGTCGGCCGTCGGCGATGGCCTTCTCGACCAGACTCTTGTAATGCGGCATCAGCGCGGCCTTCAGGATCAGGGACGGGTTGGTCGTCGCGTCCTGGGGCGCGTATTGTTTCAAGGTTTCAAAATCGCCGGAATCGGCGACGACCTTGGTGAATTGTTTGAGCTGATCCAGTTGGTTCAGCGTGTGTTTTGTGCGGGTGGCATCGAGTTCTACAATCGGGCTCATAACAATCGGATAAATTCCTTCATACCATGCTGCCAAGACGGCATCTCGGCAATAAATATTCCGGATCGAGCGGTTCCCGGCAGGGCCAATTCATGAGGGGGCGGGGCCTCGTCCCCACTGAGCTTGCAGGAACTCAAGGGATCGCGGGGACGAGGCCGTGCCCCGATATCGCCGCCTTCATGAATTGGCCCTGGGTTCCCGGGCGCGTCCGCACCGGCGGGTCAGCGCGCCGGGAGTGCATCAGGGACCCGGATGGCATCCCCGGGCTTGAGTTTCCCGAAGTCGATTCCCGGATTGGCGGCCTGGATCGCATCGAGCGACACTCCGTACGCCGTGGCCACCGTGGCTGCGGTTTGTCCGACTCCAAGCACGTAAGGGTGTGTGTGCACCGGCAGGCTCGGGGCCTGGGAATTTGCGGACATGGGCGACTGGTCCTCCGATCCATCCTGGCCCAGCGCCTGGGCGTTGGCTTTCGCCTGATCCAGTTCGGCCTGCTTCAACTGAACGGCCATCTGTTCGGGCGACAGATTGGTGTTCGCCCGAACCGACGCCTGTTGCTGTGCCGTGGCGAGGTTGATCTGGTAAAGTGCCTGGATCGCGTCGGGATCTCCCGCTTGCTGCGCGGCCGCGAATGCGTCCCGGTAAGCCGGATCCTGCAGCAGCGTGAACTCGGCATAGCGGTCGGGGCCGAGCGCGAGCTTGATGGCATTGTCCCGCTGCTGCTGCAGCGCGTTGCGTTGCGCCGCCGTGTTGGGGTCGTTGCCCGGGCCCAGGAGCTGAAGCTGTTGATCGATCGAATCCGTCGCGCGGAAAATGGAACGGAATTCATCGGGGGCGGCGTCAAAGTACTTCAACTGGCCGATCTGGGCGCGCAGGCTGCTGGCGTCCTGGGAATAGCGCAGCAGATATTCCTCCAGTTGCTGCGGGGTGAGTGTTCGCGCCAGTTCATCCCGTGTTTGCTGGCGAAGTTTCGCCAGCTCGGCCGGATCGGGGGACTTGCCTGCCAGGCTTTGCGATTGGAGGTAAGCCTGCAATCGTTCCTGGGCGCGAACGCTGATGTCCTGGACCGCTTGTTTTGTTTCGGCGGGCAACACGCCCAAAACCGGGCCGTCGAGAATCACGGGCGGCCGCGATGGCCGCTGCAGGCTTGCCAGGTCGCCCGACTCCCAGCTTGGCCCGAGCAGTCGCGTCAGCAACGCGCGCCGCTCCGCGTCGAGCAAACGCGTCCGCTCCGCCGCCGCCCGGACGAGCGTCGGGTTGGGGTTGCTTCGCCACCATTGTTGCGCGGGAGTCACCACCTCGGTGGCCAGCTTCCGCGCATACAAGGCGTTCACATCCGCGATAATGATGTCGCGAATGGTTTGTCCCGGGCAGCCGATGCTGCGCAGGTTGGCGATGTAAGTGGGATAGTCGGCGGACTCGACCTCCGACCAGGAAAAGTATTGGCGCCGGACGAGGACGTTGGTCTTCGCGGGGCCCGTCGAGTCCAGCAGGCCGGCGGCGGTTTGCGTCGGGGCCGGGTGGCGGGCGAAGAGAAGCCAGGCTGCGACGAGGGCAAGATTGACCCCCAACGAAAGAAAAAGCAGGATGCGCCGCTGCATAGGTTTTTCACTCCCATCGGTGCCATAGCGGATCCAAAAAAGCAATGGTCAAATAAATTGTTCTCCGCAGGGGGCGCCAGCTAAAGCTTGAACTCTGAACCGGGGTGACCGTTAATCTTCCTGCGCATGAAACGAAAAGCTTATGCCTGTGCGGGAGTGGACATTGATTTGGGCAACGAGGTCAAGGCGACGCTGCCGAAGCTGCTGGCGGCCGCGCATCGCCGGGAAGTGCTTGGCAAAGTGGGAGGCTTCGGGGGTCTGTTCGCTCTCGACATCCGGAAGTATCGCGAGCCGGTCCTGGTTTCCAGCGTGGACGGCGTTGGCACAAAACTCAAGGTTGCCTTCGCAATGGACACGCACGACACCATCGGGGCGGATCTCGTCAACCATTGTGTCAATGACATCGCCGTGCTCGGCGCCGAGCCGCTATTTTTCCTGGACTATCTGGGCACCGGCAAGCTCGAGGCGCGCGTGTTCGTGGATATCATCAAAGGCTTCGCGCGAGCCTGTGTTGAGAACCATTGCGCCCTGATCGGCGGCGAAACGGCGCAGATGCCCGGCTTTTATCAGGCCGGCGAGTACGACGTCAGCGGCACGATCGTCGGTGTCGTCGAAAAATCCCGGATACTCGACGGCCGGAAGGCGGTGAAGCCCGGGGACGCGGTGATCGGCATCGCCTCGAGCGGTCTGCACACCAACGGTTATTCATTGGCGCGAAGGATCCTTTTCGATCAACTGAAGCTTACGCCCGGGAGTTACCTCCCCGAACTGCGAAACACAATCGGCGCGGAGCTGCTGAAAGTGCACATCAGTTACGGCGGGCTGGTGCGGGCCCTGCTGAAGCGCTTCAATCCGCCCCGTGTCGTCAATCGCAAATCCCAGGTCGTGAAGGCCTTTGCCCACATCACAGGCGGCGGCTTTGTGGACAACATCCCGCGCGTCTTGCCGCAAAATTGCGACGTCGTCATCCGCAAGGGGACATGGGATGTGCCGCCGATTTTCAGGCTCCTCGAGCGCAGCGGCGGCGTCCCGGAAGCCGAGCTCTACCAGGTTTTTAACATGGGGATCGGGATGGTGGTTGTCGTCGCCGACCCGCAATCCGGAGAGGTTTTGAAGTTCATCCAGGCGCACGGTCACAAAGCGTGGGCGATTGGGAAAGTGACGAAGGGCTCCGGGAGGGCCCGGATCGGATGCTAAATCTTTTGAAGCATCCGGACTGAATTCTCGTAACGCCGGTTATCGGCGCGGATGCGCGCGGACAGGGTTTTGCCGATGGCCACCAGAAACGGCGTGGCGACGTCGGGCGCTTCCGCGGCCAGCCTGTCGAATGCGGCGGAGGAAATCTTGAGCAGGGTGGCGTCTGTGTTTGCGACGACATCCGCCGACCGTGGCCCCCGGTCGAACAGGGAGATATCGCCAAAGAAATCACCGATGGAGAGCGTGGTCAGGGTCGTTTCCTTCCCGGCCACGATGGTTCGAACGCGGAGTTCGCCGTCGAGGATGAGGTACATGGTGTCGCCATGTTCGCCCTGTTTCACCACGACCTTCCACTGCGGCACCGCCTCGATTTCCATGTAGCGGATGAACCGTTCAATTTGTTCGTCGCTGAGAGTGGCGAGGATTTTGATGCGGCGCAGCGCGCCGGGTTTCAGGTCCAGGGACTGCTTTCTGCCGGACAACACATCGGGGAGTACCCTGGCTTCGGTGCGGAAAAACAACTGCAACTCGGGGATCTGCGCGGCCTTTTGCCAGTTCTGGTCCTGGCCGAGAAAAACCCAGGTATCGCCTGTCACCCTCTCGTCTTTGACCCAGGAGATGAGCGTGGGCAGCTCGACGGGACCGTAGGGGACCAAATCCGAACCCCACACGATGAAGTGCGCCTGGGTGTAGTCGGGGTTCATGGGAGTTTTCATAACACCCGGAACGGCAAAAGTAAAGCCGAAACAATCGGAGTTCACGACCGCGCGAGCCGGGCGACGAAGGCGCCGTCAACCTTGTCGATGAAAGGAAACAACTCCCGTTCGCGCACGCTTGTAAATTCCTGATGGTCATGGAGGAACTGCCGGATCACCTCGTGGTTTTCCTCCGGCTCGAGGCTGCAGGTGCTGTAAACCAGTGTTCCGCCCGGCTTCAGGAGCACGGCCGCCCGCCGCAGCAGTTCGCCCTGAAGCGTCCGCAGGCGCTCGATTTCCTCGGGACGAATGCGCCAGCGCACCTCCACGCGGCGGCGCATCACGCCGGTGTTGGAGCAGGGCGCGTCCACGAGGACCCGGTCGAGGGTCGCGGGCGGAACGTCGAGGGTCGGGGGCAGCGCCGGTCTTGCGATGGTGACGCCGAGGCGCGCGCAGTTTTCTTCGAGCAACTTCAAGCGCGTCGGATCCGTGTCCTGGGCGATCAAACGTCCCTGGTTTTTCATGAGTTGCGCGATGTAAGTTGTCTTGCCCCCCGGCGCGGCACAGAAGTCCAGGATGCTTTCACCCGGCTGCGGATCCAGCTCCCGCACGGCCAGCAGCGTGCTCGGATCCTGCACATAAAACCAGCCCCGCTGGAAGCTGGGCAGCTTCGGCAGGGGCAGGTGCGCGGTCAATTCGAAGACGAAATTCTCGTCCAGCCATTCACGGTGGACGAAGTCGTATTCGACCTTTTCCTCGCGCCATTGTGCCAGCAATCCGGCGGGGTCGGCCTTCAGCGCATTGACGCGCGCGCAGACGTGAGGCGGCGTGTTGTTCCATTCCATCAACTGCGCCGCTTTTTCAACACCCCAGCGCCGTTGCCATCGCGCCACCAGCCATTCGGGATGCGAATAACCCACGTGCGGATGCGTCGTCTTCAGATCCGAAAGCAGCCGTCGGGTGGCGTCGAACTCGCGCAGATAGCGGCGCAGCATTGCGTTCACGAAGCCGGCTTGAGCGCCGAATCCGCCGCGTTTGGCCATCTCGACGGTTTCGTGGACGGCGGCGTGGCTCGGGATCCGGTCGAGCCAGAAAATCTGGTAAAGCCCGAGCCGCAGGAGGATTTGCAGCATTGGTTTTTGCAGGGCGCGATCCGCCTGGCGAGCGATCAACCAGTCCAACGTGGCCTGCCATCGAACCACTCCGCAGACCAATTCCTGGGCCAGACGGCGGTCGGCAGGAGCCAGCTGCGACCCGGCAAGCGCCTTTTCCAGAATGCCTTCCACGAAGGTTCCTTCGCCCGCTTCGCGTCCACGCAAAACCCGGGCCGCAATTTCTCTTGGTTTTTGTCCACTCAACACCTTTAATGATGGCAGCTCCCTCCGGGGACGCGAGCGTTAAGGTGTATTATGCGAGAGGAATTTGAGAAAATGGTGGCGGCCGGAAAGATCGAGGGCCGCCATATCGAGCCGCTGGTGCAATTGACGACCAGCGGCTACTGCATGCATCGCAGTTGGGGCTTCGGCCGCATCCGATCGGTGGACACTGTTTTTGCGCGCTTCACGATCGATTTTCAGAACAAGCCGGGTCACACCATGGACCTGGGCTTTGCGGCGGAATCGCTCAAGCCGATTGCCAAGGACCATATTCTGGCGCGCAAAGCTTCGGATCTGGAGGGACTGCGACAGATGGCGGCCACAAACCACCTCGAACTGGTCAAACTCGTCCTCAACAGTTACGGCGGCAAGGCGACTGCGGATCAAATCCAGCAGACGCTGGTTCCGGACGTGATCCGGGACGATTGGAAAAAGTGGTGGGAAGCGGCCAGGCGCGAGCTCAAAAAAGACGGCCACTTCCAATTGACGCTCAAGAAGACCGACCCGATTGTTTTTCAAGCGAAGGAAGTCTCGCTGCAGGACCGGTTGATGGGCGACTTCCGCTCCGCCAAAGGTCTGAAGGCCCGCGTCGCCGTCGCCGGCGAACTCCTGCGGAACGCCCACGATCTGGCCGATAAAGTGGCTGCGGCCACGGAAGTGATTTCTGCGCTCAATGCGGAAATCGCCAGTTATCAGCGGACACAGCCCGCCGTCGCGCTCGAAGCCGTGTTCGCGCGGGATGACATGGAGGCCCTCGCCGCCCTGCCTCCGGTCGCGGGCGATGTTACGGCCAGGATCATCTGGCTGCAGAACTTGAAGCTTGGCCCGTTGATGGAACAATTGCCGGCGGCCAAACATCGCCGCGCCCTGGAATCGTTCAAGGAGACCTTCCCGGAGAAGTGGCATGAAGTCCTGAGGCTGACGCTGAATTCCGTCCCGGCCAAGCTGTGTCGCGAGTTTGTCAACCTGCTGGTGCAGGAAGGGCATATCGCGGCCTTGAAAGAGGCGCTCGTCCGCGCCATCAGCCAGCACACCGCCAGCAGCGAGTTGCTGCTCTGGCTCGCAAAGGAGCGGACGGACGCGTTTGCCGACATTCTTGGTCCGGAGGTGTTCCGCGCCATGCTCACGTCCATGGACCGCGACCAGTTCAACGAGAGGCGGTCCAATCGGCTGCGCGAATATATCCTGAACGATCAGGATTTGCTGCCGGAACTGACGGCCTCGGCCGAACTCGAGGTCATCAAAGACCTGACCCGGGCGCTGCAGCTCTCAACGGTGTTCGACGACATGGACAAACGCTCGCTCCTCGCGCGCATCGTCAAGAGCCATCCCGCGGTGCAATCGCTCATCAGCGGCGAACCGACGAAACAGGATTCCTCCCTGATCGTGTCCTGGGAAAGCCTGGAGCGGCGCAAGAATGAATATAACGACCTGGTGCACAAGAAGATCCCGGCCAATTCGAAGGAAATTGCCATCGCCCGCAGTTACGGCGACCTGCGCGAGAACCACGAATACAAGGCCTCCAAGGAAATGCAGAAGGTTCTTATGCGCCGCAAGGATGAATTGGAATCGCAACTCGTCCGCGCCCGCGGCACCGACTTCGCCGGCGCCCGCACCGAGGTCGTCAGCATCGGGACTGCCGTGCAGGCCACCGATCTGGAAACCAATCACCGCGAGGGCTTCGTCATACTCGGCGCTTGGGATTCCAACCCCGACAAGGGAATCGTCAGTTATCTTACCCCGGTTGCGCAGGCCTTGCTCAACCGCAAAGTCGGCGACGAAGTGGAGTTTGAAGTCCATGGGGCGCGGCACCGCCACCGCATCGAGAGCATCGACGCCTGGCATAACCCGGACCCCGGGTCGGCGGCGCCGTTGAGCGAGACACATCCCGCCGGTGATACCGCTCCGGCCCAGGCGTGATCCCAAGGTGGAAACCGCCGCGGCGGTTGGCTGAATTCCTCGCTCCCATCGACGGCCGGCAGCGCGGGATTTGTTCAGGATGGGGCAGCGCCCGGCTGCCCCCGGAGTTCAAGCCTTCCCGCCAAAACTGACATAATCATCCACGTCGAGCATTTCAAACCACGTAACGATGTCCTCGCGTTTGGGCGCGGTTTTGGAATGGAGCTCGTTGAAAAACGCGCGCGACTCGGGATCCGCCGGTGCGCGATGCTCAACGAAGGCCGACCACGATGCGATCTCTGGTTCCGTCCGCTTGTGTTTCGCATTCGCTTGAATCCACGCCAGGATCTCACCGTCACCTTTGCCCTTGGCGAGTTCCTTCTTGAGCGCATTGGGATTGATGCCTGTGAAGTCGAGAAACCGCTCGTCCAGCGGACAGGCGTAACGGTACTCGCCATTCTTGCCGGCGATGGTGGCGCGTCCCTTGTCGAGCATGCGCGGCAGGACGACGAATCCGCCGAGGCGGACACGTGGACTGCGCGGTGGTTGTTGGGTCAAATCAGGTGTTTGTATGGCCATAGTGTTTGTTGCAATGGAATGGTTGTATTGTGCAATGTCGCTGCCAGCCGGCCTCTGCCCGGGCCGCAGCGCGACACAAAGTGCATTGAAAACGGGAAAATGCAAGGAACCCGGCCGGCGGATAGTGTCCTCATTTCACGGGCAGGGACGACCTGCGGGTCGTCCGAGGCCGCGCAGCAGCACAGCCCTGCCGTCATACGCATCCAAAGCTCCGCGTTCCAAGCGGGCGCCGACCGGAAGACGCTGGGCTCCTGACTCAGAAGCTCTATCCAACCCCTGCGTATTCTTCGTCCGTGCGCAGATTCAGCGTCATCACCACGTAATCGTGGGGTTTGGATTCCATGTCCAGCACGTAATCGGACAGGCGGAACAACTGGGTGAAGCCGAGTTGCTCCATGGCGCGGATGGCAACCTTGCGTTCACCGTTCAGTTCCGCCTCCAGTTTCCTGAGTCCCAGATGCGCCGCCACCTGGACGATCTGGTCCACCAGCAGCTTGGCTGCGTCCACGCCGCGATAGTCCGGGTGTGTCAGCACCGTGATGACCCCGATATGCCGCTTCCAACCGCCTTGCCGCTGGTGCAAGGTGACTTCCCCCGCGACCGTCGGTCCGTGTAGCATCAACAACACGAGGTTCTTTTCAAAATCCACTTTCCGGCACCATTCGCGCACCACCCGCCGTTCCGTGGGGCGCTTTTTGATGAACAACCGTTCCACTTCCGGAACCCCCTGGAAGAATCTCTGCAACCTGGCTTCGTCCCGTTTGGTTAGAGGACGGATCATGCACGGGGTGCCATTCTTGAGCTTTACCGGCAGCGGGAACTTTTCAAGCGCGTACTCGAGTGACATAAGACAATCTATTTTATAGATATATATAATACAGAATATCTGATTGTGAAGCGCGGATTTTAACATTTTATAGCCGGGGATTGGCCTGGCTGAGGAGCGCGGACAGCCAGGGTTCGCAAGATCACCTTGCCGGGTTCGTGCGGGCAAGGCTGTCCGCGCTCCACGGGAAGCAAGGCCGATTCATGAAGGTGGCAATATCGGGGTGGGGACTCGTCCCGGTGCTTTCTTGAGTTTCTGCAACCTCAACCCGTCTCCACCTCGTCATGAATTGGTCCTGCGCTGTGCGGAGGGGCGCATCTAACACTGCCCCAAACGCCACGGCATTCAGTGACTATCTCTGGAATGGGTAGCACGGGCGACCCGCCCGTTCCGGTCGGCGACTCGCCGACCGGGAGAGCTTGACGACCGGCGACACTTTGGCCTGAATTTCAACTCGAACGTCCCTCTCCATTCCGTCCGGCGGGTCGCCGGACGGGACGGGCTCGTGGCCCGTGCCACCCATTTCAGTATTCACACAAACTCCATACAACGCGCTCCGCCTGTTTCCGATCGGGGGAGTGTCAAGCAGTTCTCTGCGAAGCGCCGCCCGAAAGAAAGATTGCCTCGCCGGTGGCTTTCGCGACAGAATGCGCGACTTTACCAAATGCAAACAGCCGCGCCGCCAGCCACTCCCGCGCCGTCAGTCCCAGCGACCGGCGTTGAATTTTCGCGTCCGGTGGCGCGCCGATCCAAAAGTGCTTTTCAGCTCTTCAAGGATGTGCTGGACCATGGGGGGCCGGGGTATCTCCAATTTGCGATCACCAACATCTGCAACGCGGATTGCGGTTTTTGCGGGTTCGCCCGTTCCAAGTTCGACCCCAAAGCCCGCCGCAGTGTGACGCTCCAGGAAGCGCGCGATGTCATCGACATCTGTGTGAAGAACCACATCGGTTATCTGCTCTTCGTCGGAGGGGAACCAATGGTGCACCGCGAATTGCGGGCGATGACCCGCTATGCGGCCGAGAGCGGCATTCATCCGATGATTTGCACCAACGGGGGGCTGTGGACTGAAGAGAACATGCGCGGCCTGGCGGACGACGGCTTGAGCAGCGTGATCATGTCCATCGACGCGCACGACATTTCAATACACGAGAAGAACCGCGGGTTGCCGGACGTCTGCAAACGGATCAGGCGCGCGAACGAGTTCTTTCGTTCCGCGGGCATCCAAACCACGGCGAGCATCACCGCGAGCCGGCTGATTGACGATTACGAAAAGCTGCCGGCGTTCCTGGAATCGCTTGGGTTCAATAGCTGCACGTTCAGTTATCCGCTCACGTCGCTGGCCAGCAGTTATCTCAGCTTCAGCGACAGCGGCCTGGTGAATTATTCGAAGGACGAATTGCTGGTGGTGTTCGAAAAAATCAAGCGGATGAAACAGCGCAGCGGATTCCCGGTGGTGAACCCGGCCGAATCCCTGTCCGAAATGCAGCGGCATCTGCGCGGCGAGAAGGAGAAGTTCGGCTGCCTGGGCGGGCACAAGTATTTTTATCTCGACTGGCATCTGAACCTTTACCGCTGTCACTTCTGGGAAAAGCCCATGTGCACCATCTACGAGTTCGACGAGTCGAAGCTCATCCGCGACGGCTGCACACGCTGCATGATCGATTGTTACCGCGACCCGAGCGTGTTGCAGTTCGTGGCCATCAGCGCCAGCGACGCCTTCCAAAACGTCAAAAAGGGCAACTTTTTGTCGGCTGCCAAAAACATCTTCGACCGCCGCAACCTGACCTCGATCAAGGCCGTGTGGGATGACCGCAAATGGATTGGAGGAGTGTAACCGCATTTCCGTCTTGTCATCCCGCCCCGGCGTGTTAAGTTTTCCGGCCTTTTATGAAAGATGCGATTCATCCGAAGTATGTGGACGCGGAAATCCGGTGCGCGTGCGGCAACGTGATCAAGACCCGGTCCACCAAGCCGGTCATCATCGTCGGCATTTGCAACGTCTGCCATCCCTTTTACACCGGCCAGCAGAAGTTCGTGGACACCGCCGGTCGCGTGGACAAGTTCCAGCAGCGCATGGTCAAGACCCAGGCCGCCCAGGCCGCCGCGGCGACCCGAAAGAAAAAGAAGTAGCCTTTCCGAATCCATCGCCCGCACTTCCCTCATCGGGGAGTTGCGGGTGGTGTGTTTTGATCTTCGATTTACGATTTACGATTTACGCGCGTTCAGGCTAGGAACACGATTTCCGACTTACCCGCGCCGAGGCGAAGGACTCGTAAATCGTATATCGTAAATCGTACATCGAAATGGATTTAACACCTCAAATCGAAAAGTTCTCGCGCCGCTTCGCGGAAGTGGAATCGGCCTTGAGCGATCCCAAGGCGTTCGATCATCCGCAGCGTGCCCAGGAATTGTCCCGCGAATACGCCCGGCTGAAGGAACTTGTCGGGCACGGCCACGCTTACCGGAAGATGACCGCGGACCTTGCGCAGAATCGCGCCTTGCTGCAGTCCGAGCCGGCCGAGTCCGAACTGGCGCAGATGGCCCGGGAAGAAATCGCCCGGCTCGAGGCGGAGGGAAGGCGCCTGGGCCAGGAGATTCAGCGCGGCATTTTGCCACCGGACCCGGCGGACTCGCGCAACACCATTTTTGAAATTCGCGCGGGCGCCGGCGGGCAGGAATCGGCCCTGTTTGCCGCCGATCTCTATCGGATGTACACGCGGTACGCCGAGGCGCGGAGGTGGAAATGCGAAAGCCTGGACTCCAGTCCGTCCGATCTGGGCGGTTACAAGGAAATCATTTTCCAAATCTCCGGCCGGGACGTTTACAAGCGGCTCAAATACGAGAGCGGGGTGCATCGGGTGCAGCGCGTGCCCGCCACCGAGGCGCAGGGGCGCATCCACACCAGCACCTGCACCGTCGCCGTGCTGCCGGAGGCGGAGGAAGTGGACGTGGAAATCAAACCGGAGGAACTGGAGATCACCGTCTGCCGGGCGTCCGGCCCGGGCGGGCAGGGGGTCAACACGACGGATTCCGCCGTCCAGATTCTGCACAAACCGAGCGGCCTGATCGTGCGTTGCGCGGACGAGCGTTCGCAACAGAAGAACAAGGCCAAGGCGCTCCGGGTCCTGCGTTCGCGCCTGCTCGACCGGCGGGTCGCCGAGGAAAACGCCAAGTACGCCGCCCAGCGCAAGGCGCAAGTCGGGACAGGCGAGCGCAACGAACGCATCCGCACCTACAATTTCCCGCAAAACCGGGTGACCGACCATCGCATCGAACTGACGCTTTACAACCTGCCTCGGATGCTGGAAGGCGACATCGATCCGGTCCTCGAGCCGCTCATGACGCATGATTTGGAGGAAAAGCTCGCGGCGCTCAAGTTGTGAGTTTGCGGTGGCCGGTTTCCTCGCCAACGCCGCGGATCAACCTTCAACCCGCAACGGTCAACCGGGAACTGTTTGCCATGATTAAGGGTCTTATTTTTGACTGCGACGGCACGCTGGCCGACACGATGCCATTGCATTGGCGCGCCTGGCAGGCCATTGCCGCGCGCCACAAACTCCACTTCCCACAAGACCGGTTCTATGCCCTCGGTGGAGTGCCTTCGCGCGACATTTTGAAGATGCTTGGGAAGGAGCAGGGCATCCTGCTCGACCCGATCGCCGTTGCCCGGGAAAAGGAGGCGGAGTACCTGCCGCTGATCGCCCAGGTCGAACCCATCAATGCCGTCGTCGGCCTCGCCCGCGAGAATTACGGCAAGGTTCCCATGGCGGTTGCGTCGGGCGGAACGCGGGAAATCATCGGACAGGTGCTGGAGCGGGTGGGCATTCGGTCTCTTTTCAACGCCATTGTCACCAGCGAAGACATCGTGAACCAAAAGCCCGCGCCGGACATCTTTCTCGAAGCGGCGCGCCGCATCGGGGTGCCGCCGCGGTTCTGCCGGGCATACGAGGACACGGATTTGGGCTTGCAAGCGATCCGGGCGGCGGGGATGGAGGCGGTGGATGTGAGGCAATTGCGCGGCCTGAACCGCTGATGGGTTCGCTCGGATCCCATCCTGCGCCGTAACGATTCAACGATTCAGCGATTTCTGGCGTTTCCACACATACCGCGCCAGCAACACGCGCAGCACCGCGGTCAGGGGGATGGCCAGGATGCCGCCCAGCAATCCGCCCAGGAGCGTCGTGCCGGCCATGACGGCGATGATGATCGCCAGCGGGTGCAGGCCCACGCGGCCGCGCATGATCCGTGGCGAAATCACCAGTCCCTCCAGGGTCTGCACGATCGCAAAAACCCCCAGCACCAGCGCCGGGTGCAGCCAGTCGCCATATTGAACCAGGGCGATGATCAGCGCGGTGGCGCAGAGCGCCATGGCGCCCAGAAACGGGATCATGGTCAGGCCGACGGCCGCCGCGCCGAGCAGGACGGCGTAAGGCAAGCCGATGCTGAGGAAGCCGATGGTATAAAGAATGCCGTCGCAGATGGCCACGAGCACCTGGCCGCGGAAAAAGGCGATGAGATAACCGTTGATCGAGCGCAGGACAAACACGAGCTCGTCTTTGAAGCGCGAGTCCGACACCGGCAGATAGTCGGTCCAGTTGGACTCGATGCCGCGCTTCTCCAGCAGCAGGTAGAAGGCGTAGATTGGAACCAGGGCCAGTCCCGCCAGAAACCCGAACCACGCGGCCACCCGGCCGACCTGTCCGAACAGCCACCGCCCGGCCTGCGGCAGCGCCTGGGCCAGCCAGCCGGTGGCGGAGTGCAACGTCTGCTGATCGAACGTCCCGCCGAACAGCGCGGGACTGTTCGTGCCCGCCGCAAGATCATTCGTCGTGCCGGCGGTGAGGAGCAGCGGGGCCGCGGGATCGGTCGCCTCCGAATCCGGCGGTTTCATCGGGGCTGCTTCGCGCCGCAACAGTTTCTGGAGCAGAGGCGGAGGGTTATTGACCCAAACCTCGATTCGCTGCTGCACATTCACGGCATAGGCCGGCACGCGCGCGACGAGTTGGCGGGTTTCCCGAACCACTTGTGGTCCGACGCTGCCGAACACGGCGGTCAACAGCAGCAGGGCAATTCCGAAGACGCAGAGGATGGCGCGCGTTCGCGAAAGCCCCTTGCGCTCGAGCCCATCCACCACAGGATCGAGCAGGTAAGCGATGACCGTCGCGATGGCAAGAGGCCACAGCACCGGCGCAAGGATCTGGAGCACCTGGCCGAGTCCCCAAACCAGCGCCGCAACCAGCGCCACCAGCGTCGCGATCGCCAGGCCCGTGAGCGCGAGCCAGATCAGGCGCGCCTGGGCTGGAGTGGGAGGAGGCATAGGAATTTCAGATTTGAGATTTGAGATTTGAGATTTGAGATTTCAGATTCGGAATCCTTGCGGCGCAGAGGGTGGTTGGGCGGCAGCAGGCTTCGAAGTCGTTCTTGGAGCGCTTCAGCTTTTTGTTTTTGATCGAACTGACGACGCTCCCGTTCGTTCAGGTGCCGCTGGCCTTTGATTCCAGAGTTCTGCAACGAATCCGCCCACGCCCGCAGCTGGCGGGAGCAGCTTTCCGCAGCCGATCTCAAATTTGAAATCTCAAATTTCAAATCTCAACTCACCCCGCCTGTCCGAGCTTCTTCGACTTCTCCGTCGCCACCCGGACGGCGCTGATGACGGTGCCGCGGAGCTTGCCTTTCTCGAGTTCGTGAAGGCCTT